>Ga0116184_10000002_pt1 | contig 319627 bp, 253 predicted proteins | sample AD_JPNNA5_MetaG_FD_89886 | JGI IMG/M metagenome (GOLD analysis project Ga0116184, IMG submission 89886) | Active sludge microbial communities of municipal wastewater-treating anaerobic digesters from Japan - AD_JPNNA5_MetaG | ecosystem: Engineered > Bioreactor > Anaerobic > Digestate | place... | reverse complement strand
AGAGATCACTCTTCATACCGGAGCCGGCACATTTCAGCCAGTAAGAGGAAGTGATATCACAAAGCATAAAATGCATTGTGAACATTATATTATAAGCAGGAAGCTTATTGAAGAACTGCTGCATACTGAAGATAGAATTATAGCCTGTGGCACAACTACCGTAAGGACTCTGGAGAGCATATTCTGGCTGGGCAATAAAGTATTGAATAACCAATTTTTAAATACTTCGGATCTGCACACAGACCAATGGGAACCATATTTATCGGAAACACGCGCGCCGGTTAAAGATTCCCTGACTGCATTGCTTGACTACCTTGACCAAAGGAAGATTTCATTCATGAATGCCACTACACGAATAATGATCCTGCCCGGATATGAATTCAGGATCACTAATGGGATCATTACAAATTTTCACATGCCGAAGAGCACTTTATTGCTGCTTATTTCAGCCTGGACAGGTCAGGATTGGAAAAAGATCTACAGGTTCGCACTTTGTAACAATTTCAGGTTCCTCAGCTATGGTGATAGTTCACTGTTAATGAAATAGATATTCACCATCTGTTTTGTCCTGTTCATCAATAGATTTATTTTATCCTTTGAAATTAATTTGTTTTTTACGTTATTCGTACAAATTTTAACATCATGAACAACAATAAAATACTTCAACAGTTTAACGCGGTATTTGGAATATTCATGGTAATATTTTACCTGGGGATGGGAATATTTTTACTATTCTTTGCTCAGAGAATATTTGATATCGACAAAGCTTTGAGAAGTATTCTGGGAGGAACATTTCTGTTATACGGGACTTACAGGATTTTTGCTACTATAAGACAGATATCAGAAGCATTTTCGTCAGGCAGAGACGAGGAATAATAAAAGCTATGGTAATCATTAATGCACCAAAAAAGTATTGGCATACCCTTTGCAGTATCATATTCAAAATGGTTATAAATGAAACTTTTTAATTTTATGACTATGAGAATAGTGACAAATAATCAAAAAATTATTAGTTTTGCTTTCCAAAAATTAACATCCTTCTTAAGGTTTCCAGTGATCCGCTTTAAAGAACATAGTTTTTACAGACATTTACGTTTCTTACCTGCCGGTTTGCTTATCCTTTTATATTCATGCAAGGGTGGCATTCAGGCTGATCAGGAAACTCCTACCCGGGGCAATATCAGGATCACTGCTGATGAATCTTTTAAGCCGCTTATTGATTCTGAGGTTTTCGCCTTTACTCATTTATATACCAATGCAAAGATAAAAGCTCAGTATAAACCGGAATTTGATGTCATCAATGACTTCATGAATGACTCCGTAAAGGTGATAGTTACCAGCAAGAAGCTGACAGAGGACCAGATCCGATACCTGAGAGATACCCTGGTAGTTGCCAGGACAGTGACTGTTGCATACGATGCTCTTGCTCTGGTAATTAACAGAAACAATTACGACACATTGCTTAAATACGACGATATAAAAGATATTTTCCTTGGCAAAAAAAAGACATGGAAAGAGCTTGATCCGAAATCAAAGCTCGGTAATATCAGGGTCATTTTTGATAATACAAAATCAGGGAATATAAGATATTTCAAGGAGCTTTACGATATCCATGAGAATCTTCCCGAAAATTTCTTTGCTGTAAACAATAATGAAGAGGTTGTTAATTTCGTCTCAAGGAACAGTGATGCTCTGGGAATAATCAGTGTGAACTGGATCAGTGACAAGGATGATTCAACAGGTATGGGTTGGGTAAAGAAGGTAAGGGTTGTTGGAGTATCAAAACCTTTCTTTAATGATAATACTTATTACAGACCTGATCAGGGGTGGATCTACGACAGGTCATATCCATTTGTGAGGGAAATATATCTTATCTCAAGGGAGTCATTCACAGGACTGGGCTCAGGTTTTATACAATGGGTGGCCAGCGACAGAGGACAAACCATTGTTTTAAAATCAGGATTGGTTCCTGCCACAATGCCGATAAGATTAGTCCAGGTTAAAAAATAATAGCACTTAATTTGCCGGAGAATAACTGAAGATTATATATAAACAGAAGAAAAAAGAAAAGATTTCATAACTAAAAGATTGATAAATAATAAAAATTAGTATAATTGACCTCAAAATAATTGAAACCATGAAACGTATGATTTTTAAAACAAGGTTTATTCTGACAGCTGCTCTTGCATTTGTATTTGCGGCCAATGCACTGGGACAGGATCTGAAATCAGCAACATTGCTTACAAAGAGTGAGCAATATGATAAGGCCGGTGAGATGCTTAAACAGTTGATTCAGAAAGAACCTTCAAACAGTAAATACTATTTTTACCTGGGAGAAAATTATCTGCTGGATTATTATTCAGATACCATCTCCAATTCCCTTACAGAATTTACGAATCTGGCTAAGGAAACATTCCAGAAAGGAATCAATGCAAACCCTAATGATCCTCTCAACTATATAGGACTGGCTAAAGTAGCAACTTATCTCAATGATCTGAAAACTGCCGACGAGATGAGAACAAAAGCACGCAGTTACCTCCTCCCTTACAAGAATATCAAGAAGATGACACCTCCGGCACCTGATTATGCTTTTGCACTGGCAAAAATAGCAGAATCCTTCATAAAGGAAGGTGAAGTAGACACAGCGGCTGCACTTCCGTTTATAAGACAGGCTCTTAAAATTGATGCTAAGAATCCTGAGATCTATCTTATTGCAGGGGATATTTACATTCTTGCTCCCGACGGTTCAGGAGCGATCAAGAATTACAGCATGGCTCAGTATTATGATCCGAAATCACCAACCGCCTTAATGAAGCAGGGTAATATTTATGTCAGGGGAAAGAACCTTTCGGCTGCAATACCATTATTTGAAGAAGCAATAAGCATTGATCCCAATTATGCTCCTGCATATAGGGAACTTGGTGAATTATACTGGAGGGCCGGAAGAAATGAGCAATCAACAACCAATTATAAAAAGTATATTGACCTGAGCAAAGGTAATATCCCGGCACAGACAAGATATGTAAACTCCTTATTCTATGCCGGAGATTATGACCAGGTTATCAAGAATGTAGATGAGATACTTGCTGTTGACAAATCAAGACCTGTAATGAATCGTCTTGCAGGATATTCAAGCTTTGAATTGAGTGCAAAGAACAAAAGTGAAGATTACAGTAAAGCATTAGGATATATGGAAGAGTTGTTCAAAGCTCTTCCTGAGGAAAGAATACTCTGGAAAGACCATCATTATATGGCAAGGATATTGGTAAGGAAGAATCAGAACTACACGAAGATGGTTGAAGAACTTCCTGCTCTTGAGAGCCAGCTGGCAAGGGAAAAAAGAAATCTTGCTGCTGCTACAACTCCTGCGGCCAAGGCTAAAATACAACCTGCAGTTGATGATCTCACTGCAAAAATAACTGCACTTAAAGCAAACATCAGCAATGCTGATAAAGAACTGGACAGAGCTTTCAGTGAGTTCGAGAAAGTTAGCCAGATGAAACCTCAGGACAGAGGGGTTCTAAGTGAAATGGCAACACAGTACTACTTTTTCAGGCGTTATGATAAGGCAGCCAAGACTCTTGCCAGGATGATTGATCCGAATGATGTGAAGCTTGAAGATCTGATGCAGGTAGGAAGGGCATATTATAATGGTGAGAATTACAAGACTGCTGATTCAGTGTTCAATGATGTAATAAAAAGATCTCCTGATTATGTACCCGCTTATCTCTGGATAGCCAGGACATATACCAAACTTGATCCCGATTATAAGACCGGAATTGCCAGACCAAAGTTTGAGAAGCTTATCCAGGTGGCAAAAGCCGATTCTCTGAAATATGATTCAGAGATGGGTGAAGCCTTTGGCTACCTTGGCTACTATTTTTCATCCAAGAACGATTACGGCAAAGCAAAGGAAATATATAACAGATGGATAAATCTCAATCCTAACAACAAGGAACAGAAGATAAGGGCCTACAATGGGCTTGGAGTTCTCGAGTTGCAGGCTGCCGGAAATGAAAAGACAATAGAAGGACGGCTGGCATATCTTGCAAGATCGAAGGATGCATATGATAAGATCCTGGAACTTGATCCTAACAATGCTTCGGCAAAGAACCAGCTGAATTATGTCAGGGATTTTGAAGCACAGGTTAGAAAAGGGATAAATCCTAACGAGATAAAGGGTGTGATCAGTGATTCAGCCACAAAGCAGCCAATCGCTTTTGCCTCGGTCAGGGTCAAGGATACAGCTGCTGAATCTCGGACAAATGCAAAAGGCGAATACAAGTTCGAAATACCTCAAAGCTCTGAAGCTCTTATTATAACAGCCCCCGGATACCAGGCCAAGGAGGTGCCTGTTACCAAGTCAAGGGTGTATAATATACAGCTTGAGAAATAGAGGTCAACTTAAGGTCATAAAATATACATTGAATAAATTTTTACAGGCTGCATAAAGTTTTAAATTGCAGCCTGTAAAATTTATGTTAAAAAATAATAAAAAATGGATAGGGTTTTCATACAGGATAAGTGTCATTAATCTGATAGAGAATACCTTTTTGATCTTTAATAAAAATAATAATATTTTCCTTTGTGTTGGAAAAAAACATTTGATGATATATATTTGCGAATTGTTAAATCTTAAACCTAAACAAAATCGATAAAAATGAGTAAACAAGGAAGTTCATTCAGAGAATCACTGCAGAATATTTTCGCAGTAAGCGCTATTTTAATAGCTTTTGTGGTATCCAAACTATTGTTCGACAATGTTATGGGTAATCCGGTTAATTTTGAAGCTGGTAATCCGGCTGGACATGCCCTGGAAGGAAATTATCTTGGTATTATCTACAAAGGTGGTTTCATTGTTCCTATTCTAATGACCTGTGTGCTCTCACTGATCATTTTCGTTATTGAAAGGCTTATCACGCTCTCAAGAGCAAAAGGTAAGGGCAGACTGAACGTATTCGTCAGGAAACTTCAGAATCTTCTTGCAGAAGATAAAATTGAAGAAGCTCTGGAAGCCTGTGACAAGCAAAAAGGCTCACTTGCAAATGTTATGAAGGCTGGTCTGGCACGTTACCGTGATCTTCAGAAAGACAAAGAACTTGAAAAAGACCAGAAGATACTTTCAATTCAGAAATCATTTGAAGAAGCTACTGCACTTGAGCTTCCGATGCTTTCAAAGAACATGGTCATTTTCTCAACCCTTGCATCAATATCAGTGCTTATCGGTCTTATCGGAACAGTTCTTGGTATGATCCGTGCATTCGCAGCTCTTGCTCAATCAGGAGCACCTGACGCACTTGCACTGTCACAAGGTATCTCTGAAGCACTCGTTAATACAGCTTTCGGTATTACAGGATCAACCCTGTCAATCATTGCGTTTAACTTCTTCTCTTCAAACATTGACGGATATACCTATAAGATTGATGAAGCAGGATTTAGTCTGACACAGAATTTTGCTGCATCCCTGAAAAATGCTTAGTTTAGAATTTATCTTTTGGACACAATAACTAAATCAGACTGTAATGCCAAAGATTAAATTACCGACAAAGTCTCCCCGAATCGACATGACCCCGATGGTTGACACCTTCGCGGTGATCTTAATTTTCCTTCTGCTGACTTCACAGATGAGATCACCTGAACCGGCCAATGTTGATATGCCCTTCTCAATATCAGAAACACCTATTCCTGATGTTAATTCAATGACATTTCTTATTTCAAATGATAGCAAGGTTTATTTCAATGTCGATAACGGACCTGATACAACACTGAAGTTCAGGAGAAAGATCCTTGAGGAGATGGGAAAAGCCTATAACATTGAATTCACAGATAAAGAGCTGACGTTATTTGAAAAATATCCTTCACCAATAGGACTTCCTATTCAGAATATGAAAGATTTTTTAAACGCCAATTCTGCTGAAAGGAAAAACATGGAAACTGGTATTCCAATTGATTCAGCCGATAACCAGCTGTCAATGTGGATACTATACGCACGCCAGGTCAATCCGAATGTCAGAGCCACTATAAAAGGTGACTCTGAAACCGAAATCCCTGCAGTGCAGAAAGTCCTTAATATCCTTCAGGAGAAGAATGTGAACAGGTTCAATCTTGTTACCAGCCTTGAAGCAGTTAAAATTAACCTAGACGAAATACAAAAGTGAAATGGCTGAAATAATTCAAGCGGAAAAAGGTGGAAAAGGAGGAAAGAAAAGGGCCAAGAAACTCCTTCCACATATGGACATGACTCCTATGGTGGACCTTATGATGTTACTTATAACATTCTTTATGCTTACGACTTCTTTGAGTAAATCGAAAGTTATGGAAATGATCCTTCCCCCAAAGCTCAAAGATCCGAATGCTGAACCGCCTAAGATCATAGCAAGTCGTACTCTGAACATACTCCTCGGACCGGAAAATAAAATATACTGGTATACAGGTGGAGTAAGCCCAGATGAATATAATAATCTGCCTCCGGTAAGAGAAACAGATTATAGCGCCGAAGGTATCCGTGCTTTGCTTCTCGAAAGAAACAGGGCTCTTTTCAGAAAAATCAATGACTTTGAACAGCAGGTCCTTGAGGGAAAGATAAAGATACCACGGGACTCAGTACAAAGTGCCATCAGTAAATTGAAAACTGATGACGACACTGGTCCTATCGTTCTTATTAAAGCATATAAAAAGGCTAATTATGGCAACTTCGTTGATATCCTTGATGAAATGAACATATGTGGCATTGCCAGGTATACAATCATGGATATTGCATTTTACGAAAATACAATGGTAGAGAAAGCTGCTGGTATAACACCATCAACAGCCTCGACCAATTAAACTGTAAACCTCAAGAAAATGGCAAAAGAAAAATTAAGAGCACCTGCCTTCGATGACATTGTGTTCGAGCTGAGAAATAAGGAATACGGAGCCTATAAGCTGAGGAAAAGATACAGCCGTAATATGCTTATTGCTCTATTTATTGGCCTTGTAATCCTATGTTCTGCTGTAATAGGTCCTTTTATTAATGCGAAAGCAGCAGAAAGATCAAGAACCATGAGGAAAGAAACCCAGGTTGAGATTCAATTGGAAAATCTTGATCAGCCAACTGAACAGGTTGCTCCACCTCCACCACCACCTCCTCCTCCAACTGAAGCCGTAACCCAGGCAAGATATGCTCCTCCGGTTGTTGTTGATACTCTTAAACCGGAAGAAGTTGTTCAGCTTATGACAGCAGATCAGGCTATCGAAACAGTTGTTGACGCTGATGTTACTGCAATTCAAATTATTGAAGAAGTAAAAGAGGAAGTAGCAGAAGAGGAACCGGAACCGGAACCATTCGTTGTGGTTGAAGAAATGCCTATGTTCCCGGGCGGTGATGCAGAACTGCTTGCATACATATCTGCACACACACAGTATCCTGAAGCTGCCAAGGAAAATAACATCCAGGGTCGAGTAATCGTAAGATTCTGTGTTACTTCGAAAGGTACTGTAAGCCAGGTTAGCGTACTTAAGGGAGTCGATCCCGATCTTGATGCTGAAGCTGTCAGGGTCGTAACTACACTCCCGGCATTTAAACCCGGAAAACAGGGAGGTAAACCAGTACCTGTCTGGTACATGGTACCTATTACTTTTACACTCAAATAGAACTGATTTGTTTTAATATAAGGAGGGTATCGTAAACCGATACCCTCCTTTTTTATACCCCTATCTCCCAATGGGGATATATGATAGAGCTTCTTTTAATTACGGCCGATAGCATTTTTTAGAGCGAGGATAAAATCATTTATATCCTCTTCAGTTGTGTCCCAGCTTGTCATCAGCCTGTATTCCGAACGTTTTTCATTCCAGGAATAAAAAAAATATTGTTTCATTACCTTTTCTGCAACGTGGGCCGGCATGATCACAAAAATCCCGTTTGACTGTACTTTCTGGGTTATGCTGATCTGCTTAATCTCGTTTAACCTACCGGCAAGGATCCTTGCCATTTCATTGGCATGGGAAGCACATCGTTTCCACAGGTCATCCCGGAAATAAGCAATATATTGAGCCGCAATAAATCTCATTTTTGAAGCCAGATGCATACCCTGTTTCCTTATATATTTAAAATCAGGAGATAATCCTTTCCTCAGAAAACAGACAGCCTCCGCTCCCATCATCCCATTCTTTGTACCTCCGAATGAAAGAAGATCAACCCCAGCATCGGTCGTAAAAGCCTTGAAGGGAAGATCAAGCGATACAGCCGAATTTGCCAGCCTGGCTCCATCCATATGAAGAAGCAATCCTTTTGAATGAGCATAATCGGCAAGCCGGATAATCTCCTGTACCGAATAGACTGTACCCATCTCTGTAGATTGCGAAACTGATATGACACCTGGCTGAGAATGATGTTCAAAATCAAATCCATACATGTATTTTTCAACCATCTCCGGATCAATCTTCCCGTCAGGTGTATCCACCGTAAGAACCTTGCAACCGGTAAATTTCTCAGGAGCTCCGCATTCGTCCTGCTGGAGATGCGCCGTAGCTGCTGTGATTATCGAATTCCATGAACGCGTAACCCCTGATATTCCTAGAACATTTGCAGCTGTTCCTGTAAATACAAAATAAGTCTCGGTATCAGTACCCAGCTTTTCCTTAAAAAATCTTTTTGCTTCTTCAGTATATATATCTGAACCGTATCCTATAACGTGACCGGAATTAACCCGGGCAAGTTCCCTGAGAATTTCAGGATGGACCCCGGCATTATTATCGCTTGCAAACCCTCTTTTGCTTATCATTTCCCTTCTATTTCTTTTTCCTTCTGGCAAAGAACAGCATTGACAATCCGAATATGAGCATAATAATGCCCATGATAATATTCACATTGACTCCGAGGGATTTCTGATACATTTCACTATCAGAAGCTGTGAAAACACCAAAAATTGTTATCAACACTCCCAGTATTGAAAACATAAGTCCTATTGGAATTCTTATATCTACCATTTTACTTTCCTCCTACCAGAATATAATGCTTAAAACAATACAGATTACACCAACAATGATTGCGAGGCCTGCCGGCTTTTTGTGCCATGGCATATCTTTATCGACCTCATGAGGAGTAAGGGAATACACCAACCCTGTAAGTTCTGCAACGGTTTTTTTCTGTTGTGTAATAAGTGATAATCCTACTGTAAGGACAGTGCTCACGGAAAATGCAATAATCGCAGTCCAGAAATTCTGAGCCATTTCAACAGGGTAAGTATGAATGTGTCCGAGCCATCCTCCTTTGAATAAAGTAGTCGCTCCGACAGGAGCTGTGAGTCCGTGATGCATCAGTGCAACAAGGAATCCGATCAGAAGGCCGGTAAAAGCAGCGTGCCCGGTGGTGCGCTTCCAGAACATCCCAAGAAAGATAACGGCAAACAAAGGTGCATTGATCATGCTGAAAATAGTCTGCAGGAAATCCATGATATTACCGAATTTGCTTGCGATATATGCTGAAGCTATGCTCAGCAATACACCTGCTACTGTTGCAACTCTTCCTACATTAAGATAGTGCCTGTCATCTGCCTCAGGATTATTCGTTCTCTTACGGATATAGCTCTGATAAATATCATAGGTCCATACTGTGTTGAATGCAGAAACGTTTCCGGCCATTCCTGACATGAATGAGGCAAGCAGGGCTGTAATACCAAGCCCGAGGACACCCGCCGGGAGGTATTGCTTTAACAGCATAATTATTGTATAGTCATAAATCGGCTTCCCCGATGTGTCCAGAGGAAGGACAAAATTCTTTGAAGGATCTTTGAAAAGAACCAGAGCTATTATTCCCGGTACTATAATTAGAAATGGGATGAACATCTTAGGCAGTGCCCCGATAAGCGGAACTCTTCTTGCAGCTATCTTCGATTCTGCGGCAAAAGCCCTCTGCACTATCAGGAAATTTGTACACCAGTATCCGAACGAAAGAACAAATCCAAGTCCAAACAGGATACCGAACCATTCAACACCCATTGGATTTTGAGTGATATTGGCGGTGTACTTCCAGGTAGTTGTCCAGGTATCCGGAGCGTAACCACCAGCTTGCGCAATTGGAGCGAGTCCGTCTTTCAAACCTCCCCATCCCCCAACGTCAGTCAGGCTCAGAAATACCAGGGGAAGCAGACCTATTACTATAATAAAAAACTGGAGTACCTCATTGTAGATTGCTGATGAGAGACCGCCAAGATAGGTATATCCCAGTACTATAAGTGCTGATATCCAAAGACTTAAATTATAATCCCAGCCCAAAACCTTCTCCATAAGAATAGCAAGGGCATACATTGATATTCCTGATGCAAGGATTGTCATCACGGCAAACAGGATGGCGTTCAATGCCCTCGTCTTCTCGTCAAACCTCAGCTTAAGAAATTCAGGCACTGACCTGGCCTTTGACCCGTAATAAAAAGGCATCATAAACAGTGCAAGGAATATCATGGCAGGAATTGCTCCTATCCAATAGAAATGGGTCTGTAACATCCCGTATTTCATTCCAGAGCCACACATACCCATCACTTCAAGGGCGCCAAGGTTAGTTGAAATGAAAGCAAGTCCGGCCACCCATGCCGGGATAGACCTCCCTGCTTCCAGAAAAGCATTGGCATTTTTCATATACTTCCTGAGAAACCAGCCAATACCCAGCACGAAAATGAAATAGATTATCATTATACAATAATCTATCCAGCTTAAATCAACTTTCATAGTTTAAAGGTTTATTGTTGAAGATATTTTCAGCTACAGTACGATCAATGTCACAATCTGTTTAGGTAATGGTAAAAATACATTTAAAGATCGGAATTTCTCCAGAACGACAGGATTATTTTATAGGATCCACCAAAGGGCATCTTATGCCCAGGGGATATATTTAAATCGCATGCTAATACTATATTTGCAGGATGAGCAATCTGAAGGCAAGATATTTTTTATTCATCTCTTTTAAGGGTACTTTATATCATGGATGGCAGGTTCAGCCAGGATCTGCCACGATACAGAAAGTCCTTGATGATGCGCTAAGCATCATTCTGAATGAAAGAATTAATACAACCGGAGCCGGAAGAACAGATGCCGGTGTTCATGCAAGGATGTTCTGTGCTCATTTTGACTGCTCTTTTATTGAACTTGATGCAGATAACAAGATATTATACAGGCTGAATGGTTTACTGCCAAAGGATATCTCTGTCTCGCGGCTGATAAAAGTCTTACCTGGTGCGCATGCCAGGTTCAGTGCGATATCAAGGACATATGAATATTATATTTCAAGGATAAAAGATCCTTTTACTGATGATTCAGCCTGGTATTTTCATAGTGATATAAATGTAAACAGGATGAATGAAGCCTGTCTTATATTAATGAAACACAGTGATTTTACTAGTTTCAGCAGACTTCACACTGACGTAAAGAACAATCTGTGCAGAATATACCTCGCACGCTGGGAGGAATCCAGGGATAAACTTGTCTTTACAATAAAAGCCGACAGATTCCTGAGAAACATGGTGAGGGCAATTGTAGGAACAATGATTGAAGTGGGTACGGGCAGGATTGATCTTATGGAATTTGAGGAGATAATACTTGCAAGGGACCGTTGCCGGGCAGGACAATCTGCTCCAGCTAAAGGATTATTCCTTACGGATATAGAATATCCTGATGAGGTATTTATAAAATCGAGTCCGGATTTATCAGAATAGCGGAGAATTCCAGATCTCCCATGACCTTTCTGCCTGAGAATAGAGCATTTTCAAACCTGTGATCACCCTGCATCCCCTCTCCTCTCCCATTTTCAGGAATTCAGTCATCTCCGGATTATAAACAAGATCAAAAAGTATATGCTTTTCATTCAGGAGATCGTATCTGATATCAGGTTTTGAACCGGTACTGGGATACATACCCAGCGGAGTAGTGTTGATAATGATATCAGTTTCGCTAATAATGTGATTATCAATATCTTGATAACTTATAACCCCGGGTCTGGGTGTCCGTGATACCAGAGTTACTTTTAATCCTAATGATCTGAGTGTATATGAAACGGCTTTCGAGGCTCCTCCCGTACCGAGTATAACAGCGTTTTTTAAGCCGTAGATCAGAAACGGTGAAACTGAATCTCTTATCCCGTCAATGTCGCTGTTAAAACCATAAACGGAAAGTGATTTTCCTTTGCGCTTAATTTTCAACACATTGACAGCCCCGATTTCATCAATATAAGGCGCTTTGACATCTACATACTTCAAAATTTCCGTTTTGTAAGGTATTGTGACATTAAGACCGCAAATATCAGGATTCTTAATCAGCAGATCCGGGAATGAATCGATTGAATCAACCGGATAATTATCATAGGAACAATCGCTGATATTTTCTTTCAGGAACTTTTCCGTGAAATACTTTTTTGACAGGGAATGAGTTAGTGGATATCCTATGAGACCGAACTTCCGCATGCATTTATATAGAAAATGTCAGGATTATCTGAACTATCACTTACCTTTCAGTTTATCAGGCAGGAACTGGAAAAAAGTATCACCACGCAGGCCAAGACGGAGTGATTCAAGAGGGATTATCTCATTAGGTGGAATATTACCAAGGTTCACATTAGTACCGAAATGTTTGATGAACCATGCCTGCTGAGATTTCATTGGGGCCTCCCATATGACGTTCTCAAGTTTCACATTTTCAGAAATAGCATTTATGATTTTACTGTTAACAGATCCATCCTCATTATAGATTCCGGTCGTTCCGGATTCTCTTGCTTCAGCTATTACTTTTTTTGAACCGGCATCAAGCTCAGATCTCATCATTGCCACCCATTCTTCCGGAGTATAAACAACTTCTTTCTTTTTTGAACCAACTTCGGATATTACTGATCCGCGCCTGGCCAGCCTGTTTATAAAATCCAGTTTTCTGGAATGTTCTATTTCAAAGGAACCATCAGATACTTCAACAAGGTCTATCTCATATTCGTCGAGGTACTTGACAAACTCACTGAACATATCGCGGATAATAAAGGCTTCAAAGAGTGTACCTCCGAAATAGGGAACCACACCTGCGTTCTTGTAAATCCTGATCTTTTCTTTCAGTGCGGGAGTGATAAGTGATGTTCCAAATCCCAGTTTTACAAAATCAGTATATTCACTTCCAACTGACATAAAGTCTTCGGCTTCACGCACACTCAGACCTTTGTCCATTACCATTGTAAGTCCTGAATTACGTGGTTTACCGGTACGTTCAGGCAGGAACGGGAGAATGCTTTTCATGATAGAATAGGTTTCTGTAAAAATCAAAGTATAAGGCCTTGATTTTTAAGCAATTTATTTATTTTTCTGGTTAGAATTTCTTTAGGGAAGAGATCTGAGTATTCCCTGAAATAATCCTTACCTGATTCAAGTGCCAGGGACAGATGTCTGAAGGCTTTTTCAGACTCGGATACCTGAAGGTAACAGGCAGCAAGAAGATAATTTATGCCTGCGATGTTACCGGTTACCTGATAAGCGTGTTCAAAATACGGGATAGCCTTGACAGCAAGATTCTCCTTAAGTATTATTCTTCCAAGGTCAGCCCAGGCTTCATCATAGTATGTATCGATTTTCAGTGCTTCCCTGAAGCAGCTCATTGCAGATTTTAATTCTCTTTTAATATAATGAGCTTTACCAAGAAGATACCAGTATTCTGGATTTTCATCATCAAGTCGTACAGCTTTCCGGAAGAAGATCAGGCTATCTGCCACATTACCTGAATTGAGTTCAATCACGCCCAGACCGAACCAGGGGTCGGCATATTCCGGAGCCAGGTCAATTGCATCCTGATAATATTTCCTTGACATGACATAATCGTTAATTTTTTCATAGCATTCCCCTAAATATGTCATAGCCTCGAAGCTATCAGGTTCATTTTCAAGATATTCCAGATATACCGGAATAGCGTCGGCATAGCGTTCCAGATTACTTAGGATATTGCCTTTGTTAAAGAGGGCAAAAGTATTTTGTGAATTTATTGCCAGGGCAAAATCGTAAGCTTCCAGGGCTTTGTCAGATTGGTCAAGTTTGTTATAAATAATACCAAGGTTATACCAGGCGCTATCAGAAAAGGGTTCCTCCTCAAGGTATTTCAGATAATAAATTATGCTATAGTTATAGTTTTCGATCTTCTCATATGCGTATGCCAGGTCATAAAGGTGTGCTTTGAAATCAGGTTCCATCTCTATAAGCTTAAGCATATAAGGGATCATTTGTTCGTAATAGTTAAGATTCTGCAGGACAGTCACAATTGAAAAAAGGATATTTTCTGTTTCATCAGAATCGAGGGTAAGGGCAAAATCAAACATTTTTCTGGCACCCTGTATATCCCCGAGCATTCCGAGTGCAGTGCCTTTCACTATATATACTTCATGATTACCGGGCTCGATGTTCTCGAGTTTCCTAAGCATTTTAAGCGTCTCAACAGCCCGTCCCTTATCAAGGAGTACCCTGGCTTTTCGCAGTTGAATTGAAACTGAATTCGGATGCTGCTGGGAGGCCAGTGTAGCTGCCTCAAATGCTTTTACCGAATTGTTATTATCTATGTAATAATCTATTATAGACTCAAATTCAATAACATCAAAGAAATACTTTTCGTTATTCCTTCTCATCCTCTCATACTTCTGAACAGCCTGCTTTATCTCCTCCTCCCAGTGATATCCAAACTTATCATCTTCCATCTTGCTCATACTTATCACACAAAAATAACATTAATTTCAAGAAGGCGGATCTGAGTAATATTCAATTATCAACAATTTAACATTTTTTTAAACTTCTAATATTCAATTTGATACAAGATCATTATTATTTTTTTTACATAGCACGCAACCTCCCCGGGCATATTCTCATCTACATTCTAGATTGATTAGGTTTAAACCCTATACCCAATATACCCTAGAATTAACCTAAATTCTACCTCAGAAGGACCGGGCATTCGCCCGGTTTTTCATTTAAGTATTTTTTATTAATATCTTTGTAATTAACGTATATGCCTGTTCACAATGAAAAAACCATCAGTTAAAACTCTGCAGGTACTTTTTTATGTGATATTTTTCTCCTTATGTATCACTTCATGCAAAAAAACAGAGAATCCTGTAAAGTTCCCGAAGGGAGTATTTCCTGATTCTACTATAATACTTGATGATCTCAACTCTCAATATGATGATCTTGAAATTACCAACATTGATCTTGTAATAGAAGAGACTGATCCTGAATCTTATCTGTTATTCGGGAATATAATGTCAATAATTTCAAGCAACAGGACCTACACCGGTGAACAATACGACCTGATACAGGGGCAGTTACATTTTAACTGGGATCAGACCACCGGTGAATTCATTGTAGAGACAGGTTCTGAGCAAAATGCTTTTCTTTCAAAGCTAATAGATGCTGCCAATACAACAGGTGATGACCTTGGTCCTTACAGGCGTGTAAGTACAGTTGATGGCTATGAATATATGATCTTATCATCAGTAAATCAAAGCGGGAATATGGATTTCTATTATTTTAAGAATCAACCTGCTAACGGATCAAATCTCCCTGCAATTTCCGGGCCATACCCTGTCCAGCTGCTTAACACGGGGGCTGATGATGCCTATCTGTGCATGGATACAAATATGGACACTGTATACTTTTCAACTAATATTGGCGGAAATTTCGACATATATTTAAAAAGAAGGCCGGCAGAGACCAATCTGACAACATGGTTCAACTCCACCTATGAACCATCTGTACCGGTTGACAGTATAAACAATTCATCTAATGACAAATGCCCTATGGTTTGCAGGGATATAATGGTTTTTGCATCTGACCGTCCGGGAGGTATAGGCGGATATGATCTCTATTACTCAAAATTTGAAAATGGTAAATGGAATTCACCTGTTAATTTTGGTCCTAAAATCAATACACATTACGATGAATACCGGCCTGTGATTGGATCTCATGCTGATTTTTCAAATCATTTTCTTGTTTTCTCCTCCAACAGACCCGGGGGAAAAGGCCTGTATGATCTCTATTTTGCCGGAGTTAGTATTAAGTGATCACTAATTTCAGCCGGTAGTTTCCTGCTTTCTTTTAGCAGCAATAAGTGTATTCCTGAGAAGCGAAACTCGTGTCATAGGACCTACACCTCCGGGGACTGGAGTAATAAACGAGCACTTTGGAGCAACATTAACAAAATCAACATCACCTGCAAGTCTCCATCCCGATCTGGTCCCGGGAGCTTCAATCCTAGTTGTGCCAACATCTATCACTACAGCTCCTTCTTTTACCATTTCAGCCTTAACAAACGAAGGTGATCCCAGCGCAGCTATTATTATGTCAGCCTCCTTCAGGATATCTGAAATGTTCCTTGTTCTGCTGTGAACGACTGTTACAGTGGCATCCATCCCTTTCTGGGACAGTAATATACTTACAGGTCTTCCTACTATGTTACTACGCCCTATAACGACACAGCTCTTTCCGGAAGTCTCGATTTTATATCGTTTGATCAGTTCAACGATCCCGTAAGGAGTCGCCGGCAGATAACCCGGCAGTCCCGTTACCATTTTCCCTATGTTGACCGGGTGAAACCCATCAACATCCTTCAATGGATTGATCGATTCAATGATCTTGTTTTCTGAAATCTGGTCAGGAAGGGGTATTTGTACTATGAAGCCATCGATATCATCATCGCTGTTAAGTTCCGCTACCTTTTCAAGAAGGATATTTTCAGCTGTTGAGGCGTCATAAGTGATGAGGGTGGAGCGGAAACCAACTTCCTCACAATCTTTTACTTTATTTGCCACATAAGTATGGCTTGAAGGATCGTTACCGACAAGTATTGCTGCCAGATGAGGTATTTTCTTCCCTTCTTTTTTAATCCGGTCGACCTCATCTGCAATTTCTTTTCTGATAAGTGAAGCAATTTCTTTACCGTTAATAACTATATACATGATTTCTGATTATCTTCTGTTTAGAAGCCTGGCAGGGTTATTGCCTTTTGTCATCATCTTCATCATTTTCCTCGTCTCGTCAAATTGTTTCAGCAGTTTATTTACATCCTGCACCGTAGTACCGCTTCCCATGGCTATCCTCTTTCTCCGGCTTCCGTTAAGCACAACCGGATTAGTTCTTTCCTCGGGTGTCATACTTTTTATAATAGCCTCAATGCTTTTAAAAGCATCATCGTCAATATCAAGGTCTTTTATGGCTTTACCCACTCCAGGTATCATTGCCATAAGGTCCTTGACATTTCCCATTTTCTTGATTTGCTGGATCTGCGCAATAAAATCATTGAAATCGAACTGGTCCCTGGCAATCTTTTTCTGCAGTTTTCTGGCTTCTTCAACGTCGTATTGTTCCTGGGCTTTTTCAACAAGAGAAACGATGTCGCCCATTCCCAATATCCTGTCAGCCATTCTCACCGGGTAAAAGATATCGATGGCATCCATTTTTTCCCCGGAGCTCACGAATTTGATTGGTTTATTCACAACTGACCTGATTGAAAGTGCTGCCCCACCACGGGTGTCGCCATCCAGTTTGGTCAGTACAACACCATCAAAGTCAAGCCTTTCATTAAATTCCCTGGCTGTATTGACAGCATCCTGTCCTGTCATGGAATCGACCACAAACAGGATCTCATGAGGATTGACGGCATCCTTTATTGAAGCGATCTCCTTCATCATCTCCTCATCAACAGCAAGGCGTCCAGCTGTATCAATTATAACTACATCATTCCCGTTCATTTTTGCTTCCTTCACGGCATTCCTTGCAATCTGAAGAGGATTAAGATTACCTTCCTCGACATAAACAGGGACTTCGACCTGCTGTCCAATTATTTTCAGCTGCTCAATAGCAGCAGGACGATAAACGTCACAGGCAGCCAACAAAGGTCTTTTACTTCTTTTAGCCTTTACCCATTTGGCCAGTTTACCGCTGAATGTTGTTTTTCCGGACCCCTGGAGACCTGCTATAAGTATAATGGCAGGATTGATTTTGATGTTTATATCAGTTTTATCTCCTCCCATCAGCTGGGCCAGCTCGTCATGAACGATTTTTACAATCATTTGTGACGGATTGACCGACTTAAGTACTTCCTGTCCAATGGCCTTTGCTTTGACATTATCTGTAAACTGCTTGGCTATCTTAAAATTGACATCAGCGTCAAGCAGAGCCCTGCGGACTTCTTTCAGCGTTTCTGCTATATTGATCTCAGATATCCTCCCCTGTCCCTTAAGTATCTTAAAAGACTTCTCAAGTCGTTCACTTAAATTCTCAAACATTTAATTATAGCGTATTATACATTTAGTTTATTACATCCTTTCAGGCATTTCGATCCCCAGGAGCCACATACCGGTGTGCAGGATATCACTTGTAACCTTTGACAATGCAAGACGGAAATTCCGTATCCCGGCATCCTGTTCACTGAGAATCGAGAAATCATGGTAGAACTGGTTGTATTCCTTTGCCAGGTCATAACAATAATTTGCCACAAGAGCAGGGCTGTAACTCTGTGCCGATTCCTTAACGATATCCGTAAACCTTCTTAGGAGTTTTACGAGATCAACTTCTTTCTCCCCTCCTTTCAGATCCGACAGTTGTGATGGTTCATATTTTACACCCATCTGTTCACCCTTTCTGAATACTGACAGTATCCTTGCGTATGTATACTGTATAAATGGCCCTGTATTACCATTAAAATCAATGGATTCGGCAGGATTGAACGTCATGTTTTTCCTTGGATCCACTTTTAGGATAAAGTATTTCAGAGCCCCAAGTCCTATTTTCCTGAATATTTCCTCCTTTTCTTCATCGGTATAATCCGAAAGTTTTCCAAGCTGAAGGGATACTTCCCTTGCAGTTTCTTTCATCTCAATAATCAGGTCGTCGGCATCGACAACTGTACCTTCCCGTGACTTCATCTTACCTTCAGGGAGTTCAACCATCCCATATGAAAAGTGATATAATCCATCTGCCCACGAATAGCCCATCTTCTTAAGAACTGCCTTAAGTACCTGAAAATGATAATTTTGTTCATTACCAACAACATACAGGCATTTATCAAAATTATATTCCTTATGCCTGAGTACAGCGGTTCCAAGATCCTGAGTCATATACACGGCTGTCCCGTCTGAACGAAGCAGAAGTTTCTGATCCAATCCCTCGGCGGTCAGGTCAACCCAGATGGAGCTGTCTTCATTTCTGTACAGAACATTGTTCTCGAGGGAAGACAATACAATTTCACGTCCGATCTTATATGTTTCAGATTCGTAATATATCTTGTCAAAATCGACTCCGAGGGCCTTATAGGTTTTGTCAAATCCCTCGTATACCCATGAATTCATCATGTGCCAGAGATCTATAACTTCCTTGTCGCCTGATTCCCATTTAACAAGCATTTCCCTTGCTTCCCTTATCAGCGGAGCATTGTTTTTAGCTTCACCCGGTTCGACACCTTTTGCCATCAGCTCTTCAGCCTGGAACTTATACATCTTTTCAAAAAGTACGTAATATTTTCCAACCAGGTGATCACCTTTCATGCCTGACGACTCAGGTGTTTCTCCATTGCCGAATTTTTGCCAGGCCAGCATTGATTTGCAGATATGTATGCCCCTGTCATTCACAATGTTTGTCTTTATAACATTATGTCCGCACGCCTGAAGTATCCTGAAAAGAGAAAATCCGAGCAGGTTATTTCGTATGTGTCCGAGGTGAAGAGGCTTATTTGTATTTGGTGAAGAGTACTCGACAAGGATAGTTCCAGGGTCAGATACGCGGCAACGACCAAGCAGATTTTCATCCTTTGCCAATTCACGAAAATAGGATATCCACCATTTTTCTGATATCTCAAGATTCAGGAATCCTTTTATTACATTAAATCCTGATATCTGAGAGCAGGACGTCTTCAGGTATTCACCAAGAGTTTCCCCAGTCTTTTCAGGAGTATTTTTTGAAAAACGCAGCAATGGAAAAACTATCAATGTAAAGTCGCCTTTGAAATCCTTTCTGGTTTCCTGCAACTGAATCAGATCATCCCCTATATCAGCGTTATAGAGCGCCCTGACACCCTCTTTTATCCTTTCTTTTAAAAAGCCCTCCATACTTGGTATATTTACAGGCAGCAAATATAATATTTTAATATCTGGCCTCCATAATAATGCGCAAAACCTGTCCTGTTATTCGAAATAACGGCTCAAGATATATTAATCAACAATTTTTTTTGACAATTGGGGATTTCTTTTTGATGAAAATTATAAAACAAATGAAAAGTTATTATATTTTTGGTTTAGGATTAATAACAAAGTTTCGTAACCATATTATTGTCAGGTGGAATTGAATAATGTATATATTGAGTCCACAGTAAAGACTCCTCAAATAGATCTTAACCATCTGACAGGGGAACTAATATTTTCCGGCAAATCTATTCCTGAGAATCCTGCAAAATTATACGAGAGCATACTTGAATGGGTTCAGGAATATGTGAAGAAACCACGCCAGACCACCAATCTCCGGCTAAACCTTGAGTACTTCAACACTGCTTCAGTGATCTGGATAGCAAAAATAGTGAAGGCATTATGTTCCATGAAGCAGCCTGAAAACACCCTTATTATACATCTTTATTTCGATATAGAAGAATTCGACAGTATGGAAACCGAGGATGTCAAGGAAGCTCTAAGCCCTGTCCTGGATATGGTCGGCACTCCAACAATCAGCCTTGGAATAAAAATATATGGCACTGACGATAACGGTGGCATAATCAAGGAATCAATGGTCCTGGTTTAGATTGTCTTTTCCCAAACAAATCCTTACAATATTCTTTATCTTGTTTTTTTGGTATAACTTTATTACTCCAAACTGTATTATACCATGCGGACAATAATTATTGTATTGTTTTCAATATTAAATATCATGGAAATATTCTCACAGGGCAAATCCGTTGACAGACAACCGTATGCAGCAGGCAGGTTTTACTCTGCCGATAAAGAGACACTTAATAAAGACATTTCTCAGCTTTTTAATGATTGCAGGAAGACATCGGAAAATGCTGAAGTAAGGGCAATCATTGTTCCCCATGCAGGCTACGTTTACTCCGGCAAAACTGCTGCTGCAGGTTTTTCTGTAACGCCAAAAAACACCACTTATAAAAATATTTTCATTATTGGTTCCAGCCATGTTATTTCTTTTCAGGGAGCTTCTGTTTATAATACCGGCGATTTTATAACTCCTCTTGGTAAAGCTAAGGTTAACCGTGAGATAGCAGATAAACTCAAGGCTGAAAACAAGGTCTTTCAGTTCCCTGTTGATGCTCATCTCAGGGATCATAACCTGGAAGTCCAGGTGCCGCTGATCCAGTATTATTATACGAATACACCAGCAATCGTTCCAATAGTAATTGGCACCGACAACACTAAAATCATAAAAGAAATTGCAGAAGCTCTTAGACCATGGTTCACTCCGGAAAACTTATTTGTAATAAGCAGTGACTTCTCACATTATCCGTCATATAAGGATGCCGTTGAGAATGATAAACGAACTGCTGAAGGAATTTTGACGGGTGATCCTGACAAGTTTCTTGCAGCAATCAGAAAAAACACTGCAAAAACGATCCCCGGACTATTAACAAGCATGTGCGGATGGACATCGGGACTTTGCATACTTTATCTTGCCCAGGATAATCCGGATCTGAAGTTTAAAAGAATTGATTATTGTAACTCGGGCGATTCACCATATGGCTCAAAAGATGAAGTTGTTGGTTATAATGCCATATCACTTGTCGATATATCAAAAAGAACCGCCGGAGGAGAATTGAATTCCGGGGAGTTCAGATTTACAAAGGAAGAAAAAGACCTGATGTTCTCAATTGCAAGGAACAGCATACATACAATGCTGTATGAGAAGAAACGGATCACTCTTGATGAAAGCAGGATGCCTGAAGCGTTGAAAAACAAATATGGTGCCTTCGTGACACTTAAGATCAACGGAAATTTACGAGGCTGTATAGGCCGTTTCCTGTCAGAGGATCCTCTTTATGAAGTAATAAAACAGTCTGCCCTCTCATCTGCCTTTGAAGATCCACGTTTTTCACCTCTTACAAAAGCGGAATACGAAAAGACCGATGTCGAAATAACTGTCCTGGGACCAATGAAAAGGATTAAAAATATAAATGAAATAATACTGGGGAAACATGGTATCTACATTAAGAAGGATTTCCGCACCGGGACCATGCTGCCACAGGTTGCAATCGAAAACAACTGGACCGTGGAAGAGTTTCTTGGTTATACTTCGAGAGATAAAGCCGGCATAGGATGGGATGGCTGGAAAAATGCAGAACTTTATATATATGAAGGACTGGTTCTTGAAGAAAACGGAAAGTAGTTATGTACCATGTTAGCGGAACAGTTATAACTGTTTCACTCCTTTACCTTTTAAGCTGGCTTTTCTGCAAAACAGGAATCTATTCAAGAAGCCTTCACAGGAAGATATGGAACAGCGTGCTGGCAGTATCTTTCCTGTTCACTGCTCTTGCCGGGATTTTCACTGCTCTTCAGATCAATTACAAGTGGAATATACAGTTCATAGATTCAATTCTGAAATGGCATGTTGAAACAGGGATCTGCCTGGGTGTAACCGGTATATTTCATTTCCTGTGGCATCTCTCCTACTATAGAGAGCTCTTTTCAGGGTCAAAAAGTTCTGAAGCATCCGTCAGTATTCCTATAACGGACCCTTCCGTGATAATCCCCAACTTATTTGTTATAGGTTTTATAAGCACATCCGTGCAGATCCTGTTAATCAGGGAGTTACTTAATATTTCAGGAGGTTACGAGCTTATCACTGGGGTCTTTCTTGCTTCCTGGCTCATTGCATCAGCCTTGGGAGCTCTTTTTGCAGTCAGGTCGGAAATAAACGATATAAAGCGGATCAATTTCATGTTTTCCATTACCCCGCTGATCTCCTTACTGATGATGATCCTATTATCACGGTTATTCCTGGAGACCGGAGAGACACCCTCGCTTTTAACTAGTATAATATTTACAATCCTCCTGCTTATCCCCTTCTGCATCACTTCAGGATTCACATTTGTTAAGCTGCTGTCAGCTGCGAAAGCAGCTAAGGGATTGAATCCCGGCAAATCTTTTTCTGTAGAAACAACAGGCGGAATTATTGCCGGCCTCCTGCTGTCGGTGCTTACCTCAGGACTCATAAATACATACAAGCTATTGCTCCTTATTATCCTTCTGAACCTTTCGTTTGTGATCCTGACTTTTTTTACGAAGAATGCCAGGATAAAATTCTCCCTGAAAATACTGTTCATTACTATTGCCGGTATTGTAATATTTTCTGATCCGGATCAGTTCTTCAGACAGCTGCTCTTACCAGGGATTGAAGTTCAGGAAACAAAGGATTCTCCCTATGGGAATATTACTGAAGGTGAATATTCCGGAGAAAAGAGCGTCTATTATAATCAGAGACTGCTTTCGTATAATGACGATGTTACGGAACGTGAAGAAGACATTCATTATGCAATGCTTCAGAAAGAGAAACCTGATAAAGTACTGCTGATCTCAGGATTTCTTCAATCACGGCTAAAGGAACTGCTTAAATACCCATTGAAAGAAATACATTTCATAGAACAGGATCCTATGCTTGTCAGTACCCTGATAAGGAAAGATTCAGTCCTTGATAAACGGCTGATAATTGAGAATAGGGATGCATTTACATATATTAAGAAAAGTAGCGGACAGTTCGATGTAGCTATCCTCTTACTTCCACCTCCGTCAACTCTGTCGCTTAATCGTTATTATACCCTTGAGTTTTTTAAACTCCTGAAAAAAAAGCTTACACCTGAGGGTGTTTTTATGTGTTCACCTGGTTCTGCTGACAGTTATCTGAATCAGGAATCCGTTAATCTGTATTCTTCAATATTCAACAGCATGTCGGAAGTATTCAGGCATGTAATACCTGTTGCAGGTAACAAACTATATTTCATCGCCTCTGATAATGATGTTTCTTCGAACATTTGCTTTCTGACTGAGGAAAAGGGCATCAGGAATACTTATGTCGGCCCTGATTACCTTGATGATGATCTTATAAAGAAAAGATCTGATGAAATTCTTTCAACAATCGATCATAATATAAGAAAGAACCGTATCGCTTTTCCGATAGCCTGTTTTCATTTCCAGTCATTGAGTTTCAGCAGGGATCTAAGTGAGAAGGGCACTGCCATTGCATTAATATTACTGCTCTTCGCACTACCGGTGATATCTGTTAAAAGGAATAACCTGATAATGTATTTCAGCGCTTCTGCGCTTGCAGGATTTGAGATAATTATACTTCTCCTACTCCAGCTGGCTGCAGGTAATATGTACCAGCTTACCGGGCTGGTTCTCGCTTCGCTGATGTCGGGTCTTGCTCTTGGAGCCGGAACGCATCTGTCTTTTTTACAATCCCTGTCCCTGAGGTTAAAATCGTTTGGTCTTCTTTTATTTTATATTTTAACTGCTATATCATTCAGTTTTATTCTTCAAATCAGGGGAATCTTTATTCCGGTTATGCTTATTTCGATTATCACAGTTCCACCTGCTTACCTTACAGGACATATATTCAATGAATTAACTCTTCGACAAAAATCAGATTCAGCTTCAGGTTCAATATACAGTGCTGATCTCATAGGATCTGCATCAGGTTTTATACTTATTTCAATTGTGATGGTACCTGCTTTTGGTTTAACGATCTCAATAATATCGCTTGCAATGCTTATTTTTGCAGGGATTATTTTTGGAAAACTGCAGGGATAAAATGATCTTTAAGAAGTTGGTCCGATGGGAGAAAATGATTTTGATCAAAGTAAACGTTCATTTCTTAAGAAGTGCCTGGCTTTCTCGGCCGGTCTTGCAGCTTTTCCGTATCCCTGTTCATTGAATGCCTTCTATTCTGAAGATGAGTCTGTTAAGCTGAAAGAAGCATTATTTCAGGAAGAGACTCCGCGAGGTATTATGTGCAGGATATGTCCCAATGAGTGTGTCCTTAAAGAAGGTGAAATAAGTCAATGCAACAACAGGAAGGTCAAGGGCTCAAGGTTATTTACGATGGCTTTTGGTAATCCTTGTTCAGCCAATATTGATCCTGTAGAGAAAAAACCCCTTTATCATTTCTTTCCGGGTACCCGGGCATATTCAATTGCGACTGCCGGATGTAATCTTGCCTGTCTGAACTGCCAAAACTGGACTATCTCCCAATCAAGCCCCGACAAGACAAGAAATTATGATCTGATGCCTGAAAAGGTTGTAAATGAATCTGTAAAAAATAAATGCCGGTCTATTGCCTATACCTATTCCGAGCCAATATCCTTTTATGAATATGTTTATGAGACTTCTTTAATAGCAAGAAAATCAGGAGTTAAGAACATTGTTAAGTCAAACGGATATATCAACGCTGAACCTCTTAAAAAATGGTGCAGTGTCATCGATGCAGCCAATATCGACCTGAAATCATTCAATGACAGTACATATCTTAAATTATCAGGAGGCAAGCTCCAACCGGTACTTGATTCTCTAAAGATTTACAGAGACTCAGGTGTATGGCTGGAGATAACACATCTAATCATTCCCAGGTGGACCGATAAAACTGATGAAATAGGAAGAATGTGTAAATGGTTAGGTGAGAATGGTTTTAAAGAAACACCCCTTCATTTCAGCAGATTCTATCCGACTTACAAACTTGAGCAGCTTCCTCCGACTCCCGTTGATATCTTAAGGAATGCCGCTAAAATTGCTTCCGGTGAAGGAATAAAATATGTATATATCGGGAATGTCCCTGGAAATGAGATGGCTGACACCAGGTGCCCGTCATGCGGAACAATTGTCGTGTCAAGACAGGGATTCACAGTTACATCGAATAATCTGACCGGCGGGAAATGCAACAAATGCGGGAAGAGTATTGATGGTGTATGGAGCTGACAGGCACAATAAGACCAGCATGAAACATTCAGAAGCAAAAATACGTATTGAAAAACTCAGGCAGGAGATTGAAGAACACAATCATAACTATTATGTTCTTAACAATCCGGTCATCTCGGATTTCGAGTATGATCTTCTGTTGAATGAACTTGAGACCCTTGAAAAGAAATTCCCTGAACTTGTAACCGATGATTCTCCGACAAAAAGAGTAGGCAGTGATATTACGACCGAATTCAGGCAGTATGAGCACCAATACCCAATGCTATCGCTTGGTAATACTTATAATGAAGATGAATTAAGGGAATTTAACACCCGGGTTGAAAAGGCCAATCATGCAGCGGCCGAATATGTATGTGAGCTTAAATTTGATGGTGCATCAATAAGCATAACCTACAGAAATGGATTGCTTTACAGGGCGCTGACCCGGGGTGACGGCACCAGAGGTGATGATGTAACACTGAATATCAAGACCATAAAGAGTATTCCCCATAAGATAACAGTTAAAGGCATCCCGGAAGAATTTGTTATGAGGGGAGAAATTCTTATGCCGATAGAGGTTTTCGAAAGGCTTAATGAAGAAAGAAATAAAGATGGGCTTACACCATTTGCCAATCCCCGGAATGCTGCTTCCGGCACTTTGAAGCTGCTTGACTCAAGAATTGTTGCTTCACGGCATCTTGACTGCCAGTTCTATTTTTTACTATCAGAGAACCTCCCCCACGACACTCATTATGATAACCTTATGGAAGCTGCACGGTGGGGATTCAGGGTTTCTGACAGTATTAAGCTTTGTAAAAACATTGAAGAGGTCATTTCTTTCATAAATTACTGGGAATCTGAGCGTAAAAAGCTTCCTTTTGAAATTGACGGAGTGGTAATCAAGGTGAATTCACTCACTCTGCAGTCAGAGCTTGGCTATACCGCAAAATCTCCGCGCTGGGCAATTGCATATAAGTATAAAGCAGAACAGGTTACAACAAGATTATTATCAGTTTCGTTTCAGGTTGGCCGGACAGGTAATGTAACTCCTGTAGCAAATCTCGAACCTGTTTTACTGGCCGGATCGACAGTGAAAAGAGCTACCCTCCATAATGCCGATCAGATAAATCTTCTTGATCTTCACCTTGATGATATGGTTTATGTGGAAAAAGGCGGTGAGATCATACCAAAGATAGTCGGCGTTGATCATTCATCAAGAGCAAAGGGGAGCAAACCGGTAGTATTTATTAATACGTGTCCGGAATGTGGGACCCCCCTTGTTAGAAACGAAGGAGAAGCAAATCATTTCTGCCCGAATTATCTCCATTGTCCGCCTCAGTTGAAGGGCAGAATAGAACATTTCATAAGCAGAAAGGCAATGGATATCGATGGCCTTGGTGAAGAAACCATTGACCTCCTGTTCAGTAAAGGACTTATAAGGAATTACGCCGATCTCTATGAGCTCAAAGCAGAACAACTTGTGCCGCTGGAGCGGTTGGGGGAAAAATCGGCTGGTAATATAATAAGAAGCATCAGAGCGTCTCTTGAAACACCCTACCACCGGGTTCTGTTTGCCCTGGGAATAAGGCATGTCGGTGAGACTGTCGCTAAAACAATTGCATCCCGTTTTCCGTCAATAGACGATCTAATGAAAGCTGATAATGAACAACTTAAAAGCATAAGAGAGATCGGACCAAAAATAGCTTCAAGCATTGTTGCCTTCTTTTCTGATCCGGATAACATATTAATCATCAACAGGCTCAGATCCTTCGGAATAAATTTCTCGGGAGATAAGAAGACAGATATCACCGGAGACAAACTAAAGGGGAAATCGATCCTTATATCCGGCGTTTTCACTAAACACTCCCGCGAAGAATACAAATACTTAATCGAAAAAAACGGCGGAAGGAATGTATCAGCATTATCAGGAAATACATCGTTTATACTTGCCGGAGAGAATATGGGACCTTCAAAAAGATTAAAAGCCGAAGAAGCAGGGATACCTCTTATGAGTGAAAGCGAGTTCCTGAAATTAATTGGTGAAGAATAATAGCGATGATTTAATGATGTAAGCAAAAAACAATTAGGTTTGCAAAATGGAATTTTTTGAAAATACGAGACTGAAAATAGGAAATTCATTTCTGGCTAAGAAGATGGAAAAAGCCAGGAGAAAGACATATTATTCAGAGATCAGCCAGGTTAAAAATATAGGTATTGTATGGGATGCATCAAAGACAAAGGAATTTGGCTTTTTGTCGCGCTTCCATCAGAAAATGCATGAAGAAAGGAACATTGAAGTAAAGATCATTGGATACTATCCGGGCAAAGAACTTCCCGACCAGTACACTGCACTAAGATATCTGTCGTGTATCAGAAAAAATGAGCTGAATCTGTTATATACACCTGTATCTACTGAGGCCGATTACTTCATTAAGACAAGATTTGATGTCCTTATAGATATTAATTTCGAGAAGATCTTCCCCTTATATTACATTACATCATTATCGGTTTCCAGTTTTAAAGTAGGAATATATGATTCAGTAAACAACAGTTCAGTTTACGATCTTATGATAGAATTGAAGAAGCCCTATCAGGTTGAGAAATATCTTGACGAAGTAATACACTATCTGGAAATGATAAAATCCGGATCCTTACAAGGTTGATAAATAATAAATATGAAAAGGTTCAAAGGCACAGGTGTAGCAATAGTCACACCTTTCAAGAATGATTCCAGCATTGATTTTTCGGCTTTAGGCCGTATTGTAAATCATGTCATTAAAGGAGGGGTCAATTACATAATCGCCATGGGTACGACAGGTGAAGCGTCGACTCTTACAAAGGATGAGAAGCAGGCTCTGTTATCTTATGTTATTGAAGCAGTTGATAAAAGAATTCCTGTTGTCGTAGGTATCGGAGGTAATAATACTCAGGAGATAATCAACTGCATAAGAGAGATGGATCTTGATGGAGCAGATGGTATTCTGTCGGTAGCTCCTTATTACAACAAGCCGAACCAACGAGGCCTTTTACAGCATTTCAAAGCCATAGCAACCTGCAGTCCGCTCCCTGTAATAATCTATAATGTACCCGGAAGAACATGCAGTAACATTTCTTCTGAAACCTGTATAGAATTAGCCAATGAATGTGAAAATATTGTAGGTGTCAAGGAAGCATCCGGAGATCTGACTCAGATAATGAGAATAATAAAAGGTAAACCGGAAAACTTCCTGGTGATCTCCGGTGATGATATGCTTACACTGCCTATAATTGCTGCAGGTGGTTCAGGAGTGATCTCTGTCCTTGCCAATGCATATCCGGCTGAATGCAGTGAAATGGTGAACACTGCGCTGAAGAATAATTTCAAGGCAGCCCGTGAAATTCATTTCAAATTCATGGAATCTATAGAATTGCTGTTTGCTGACGGTAATCCGGCCGGAATCAAGGCATTCCTCAGTGCAATTGGTTTATGTCAGAATAATTTGCGACTTCCGCTGGTTCCCGTTAACAAGACTGTCCTCTCACGGATCCAGAAAGTAGTTGAAGAACTCAAATAACAATTAATCAGGCATTTGGTCTGGACTGCTGATCCCCGGCAGCCTTTTGTGCCCCATGGCAATGCTTGTATTTTTTACCGCTGCCGCAAGGACAGGGATCATTCCTTCCGACTTTCTTATCAACACGAACTGGTTCGGTCTTCCTGTCCTTGTCAGGACCTGCAGCACCGGGACCTGATTGGATAGTATCTGTCCTTGAAGTTCTGAGGTTTTCCACCTGCCTTCGCCGCTGGGCTTCTTTTACCTGATCCGGATCCTGGATGGGGATGTAACCTTTCATCAAGGTACTGACAACATCCTTATTTATCTTGTTGATCATGTTCTGGAACAACTCGTATGATTCAAACTTATATATAAGAAGAGGATCCTTCTGTTCGTATGTGGCATTCTGTACCGATTGCTTCAGTTCATCCATTTCACGAAGATGTTCTTTCCATGCATCATCGATAGTTGCCAGGACAACCGTTTTTTCATAGGATCGGGCAAGTTCTTTTCCCTCTGATTCTGCAGTTGCTTTGAGATTTGTTACAACCTGGAACACTTTAACACCATCAGAGATTGGGACTACCACATTATCATAAGCGTGTGACATTCTCTCATATACATCCTTAAGGACGGGATATGCCTGTTGTGAAATGCTCTCCACCTTTCTTTTATATGTTTCCAGGACTTTGGAATATACTGCCTCAACGACCTCATCAGAAGTACTCTTGAGAAATTTCTCTGAAGGAACGGGGGAATCCATTGAAAACGACCGTATCAGGTCAAAATCAAAGTTTTCGAAATCACCTGCCTTATGATATGATCCCACCATTGATGTTATCACATCATACATTGAGTTTGCAATGTCGACACTCAGCCGTTCTCCGAGAAGAGCGTGCCGTCTTTTCTTGTAAATAACTTCCCTTTGTGAATTCATCACGTCGTCATACTCGAGAAGTCTCTTACGTATTCCGAAGTTATTCTCCTCAACTTTTTTCTGGGCTCTCTCGATTGATTTTGTGATCATCGGGTGCTGGATCATTTCCCCCTCTTTCAGTCCCAGGCGGTCCATTATTCCCGCAATTCTTTCTGACCCGAAGAGTCTCATCAGCTCATCCTCGAGGGATACAAAGAACTGTGAGGAGCCGGGATCGCCCTGTCTGCCTGATCGTCCGCGTAACTGTCTGTCGACTCTTCGTGATTCATGCCTTTCGGTTCCGATAATAGCAAGTCCACCTGCTTTTCTGACCTCTTCAGTAAGCTTTATATCAGTGCCACGGCCGGCCATATTTGTAGCAATCGTTATTGTCCCTGATTTACCGGCTTCAGCTACTATCTCTGCTTCCCTCTGGTGCAGTTTGGCATTGAGAACGTTATGCTTAAGACCTTTCATTTTGAGCATTCTGCTCAGAAGCTCGGAAATCTCCACAGACGTAGTACCAACGAGCACTGGTCTTCCCTTACGATTCAAATCAACTATCTCATTTATTACTGCATTATATTTTTCTCTCTTGGTCTTATAGATGATATCTTCTCTGTCATCTCTGATAACAGGTTTATTTGTAGGTATGACAACAACATCAAGTTTGTAGATATTCCATAACTCACCTGCTTCCGTTTCAGCGGTCCCTGTCATACCGGCAAGCTTGTGGTACATCCTGAAATAATTCTGGAGAGTTATTGTTGCATAGGTTTGTGTAGCAGCCTCAACTTTGACGTTCTCCTTTGCTTCAATAGCCTGATGAAGTCCGTCGGAATATCTTCTCCCTTCAAGAATACGTCCCGTCTGCTCATCAACTATCTTCACCTTATTATCCATCACAACATATTCCACATCCCTGTCAAAAAGGGTCCATGCCTTTAACAGCTGGGTCATTGTATGGACACGTTCTGATTTAACAGAATAATCAGCCAGAAGTTCATCCTTAAGTTTAATTTTCTCCTTTTCGGTTTTGCCTGATTTTTCCAGGTCGGCTATCTTGGAACCAACATCAGGCAGTATGAAGAAACTTGCATCTTCCACGGATGTTGAGATAAGATCAAGGCCTTTTTCGGTAAGTTCTATTGAATTAGCCTTCTCATCAATGACGAAATAAAGTTCATCCGTCACTTTCGGCATCTCCTTGCTGTTATTCTGCATGTAAAAATTCTCAGTTTTCTGCAAGAGTGTTTTATTGCCTTCTTCGCTAAGATATTTTATGAGTGCATTATTCTTTGGCAATCCTTTAAATGCCCTGAGGAGAAGCATGCCGCCCTCTTCGTTTTTGCCCTCAGAGATAAGGCGTTTGGCATCAGCAAGTACCTGTGTAACAAGTTTCTTCTGAGCATTTACAAGCTTGTCGACTTTAGGTTTAAGTTCATCAAACTGCTGGGTATCGCTTTTTGGTGTAGGACCGGAAATGATCAAGGGTGTTCTGGCATCATCTATCAGAACGGAATCAACCTCATCAACTATAGCATAATGATGCTTGCGCTGCACAAGGTCTTCCGGATTTATTGCCATATTATCTCTCAGGTAATCAAATCCGAACTCATTATTGGTCCCGAAGGTTATGTCAGCATAATATGCCTTTCGTCTGTCTGCCGAATTTGGCTGGTGTTTATCAATACAATCAACAGTAAGGCCGTGAAATTCATATATAGGCCCCATCCACTCGGAGTCTCTTTTTGAGAGGTAGTCATTAACTGTAACAATGTGAACGCCTCTTCCGGCAAGGGCATTGAGGAAGACGGGCAGAGTAGCAACTACAGTTTTTCCTTCACCGGTTGCCATCTCTGCTATTTTCCCTTTATGCAGCGCTACACCTCCGAAAAGCTGAACATCGTAATGGACCATATCCCAGATGATTTCATTACCACCGGCAATCCACCTGTTTTTCCAGTATGCCTTATCGCCTTTTACAGTTATGCTTTCCCTTTTAGCCGCCAGATCCTTATCATATTGACGGGCGGTTACAACAAGTTCATCATTTTCCTTAAAGCGCCTCGCAGTCTCTTTCACAATAGCAAAAGCAACCGGTAATAATTCATCAAGAATAGTTTCAAGCTTTGAGTCTATGCTCTTCTCGATCTTATCTATCTCAGTATATATCTCCTCTTTCCTGTATACATCCTCTTCAGATTCAGCTTTCTCCTTAAGAGATCTTATCTGGTTCTCATCTTCTTCGATACGGTTATGGAGCTCTTTTTTCAACTCCAGGGTTCTGTCTCTCAGTTCATCATTAGTCAGATCTGTTAGTTTTCGAAATTCAGCATGAACCTTTTCGACATAAGGATTTATTTCCTTCATGTCCCTCTCATATTTGTTACCAAGGAACAGACCAAGAACTTTATTAATAACGCTCATCGTTTATTATCTTATTTTCCTGAAATAAAACGCAAAATTAGTTTATTTTTCAGATAAATAGTGCCTAAAAGAACAGCACGCAAAAAAGAAAGCTTCAGTGAATATTTCATGACACCTCCACATTCATAATACTGAATGCACACATCAAAACAGTCAGATAAATTACCTTGTCAGGATATACTTTAAAGTCCTGATGCCGTTATAACGGTGCAGAACAATAAGATACAGCCCTGTGGGACAATCTGATATATCAATTTTGATTTCGTTGCCGCCTTCGGAGATATCTTCCTTTACCAGAGATCCGACCGAATTGAAGATACTGTATTTAAAAGGTTTCATGTCTGCGCCTCCTGACTGATTAATAGTTATGTGACCTGAGCCGGGATTAGGATAAATAACCGGAGTCTGATATTCTATCTCCTCCACTGCGTCAATGACCGGTCCAATATGAAAATCTTCGATTACCCAACCCCATCCATGTGCATAAGGATCAGAGAATAATCTGAAACGGATCATCATCGGATCACCATTGGATATATAGGATGCCACTTTTGGGAATATATAATGCATAGTCATCATTGATCCGGTACCGACATATGTGGAATTATCTCCATCAACAGAACTGTTATATGCTTCTAACCAGGAGTTATTTATTCTGCTGTCGTAACCGTCAACCAGCGGGAACCAGGTTTTGCCATAATCCTTTGAACCTTCAACAATTACATAATCATAGAAATTTGATGACCAGAAGTCATAACCATCTTCACCCGGTTCAACAAGCACAAGCTCCTTAAAGCTAATTATCATTCCCTGGTCGTCATAAATTATTGGGGTCCTCAGCATAGCTGTGTAACCAATGCTGTCTCCTGTTTCTTCAGGGCTTTCATAAGGATGCGGTGTATGAATTCCAAAATTGGTGAATCCTTTGGGCTTCAATATTTGCATTCCGTCAAAGAAGAAATCCGAGGAAGCATTAAGGAAGCTGGTCGTGTAAGAAGTTTGTGCATTATTAATATTCTCGATCGATGCAGTAAAGAATTCTCCATCACTTGGGAATACCTTAGTATTGGGAACCTTGGCTTTATCAATGGCTATTATCCTGTAATTAAATGTATCTCCTCCTCTTAAGGCAAATGATTCAGTGTTAATAACGTTACTGTATTTGTCCTTTCCATTGGTTTTTAGGCCTAGTGAGTAGGTTTCACCCTGATTAATCCTGTACTGAACATAAACTGTGTCAACTCCGATATTGTCAGAAACACTTAAGTCAAAGAATATTGAATCGATCGTCTCGAAGTAATATTTCTGAGGTGAGTAGGTAATTACCGGTTTTACTGTATCGACGCCGATGTAGGTTGAATAATGGAATTTTTCGATATATGAAGGCAGCCTGTATATTCTGGAAAAATAATCCTCTGTAAAGAGATAATAGTCGAATCTGCTTCCGTAGTAAGGTATTGCAAGCGTGGTTGAATAATTATCCCCGGATTGTGAAGAAAGAAAAACTGTATCTCTAAGTGCCGGATTTTCATAACCGTTAAAAGCATAGACAAGGGCCACCCTGTCGTGCTTATAGATAGTATCTGACCTTATTTCAGCTGAAATTGTTATTTGTGAAAGATCTTCTTCGGTATCATTAATCTCTTCATGAACAATCCTGGTGTTGATCCAACCCATGTCGCCGAGCATCGACATTATTAATTTACCCGGATCATGAATGGCTTCCCCGAGGTCAATGAAGGGAGTCATGAGCTGATCAATTTTAAGAGTTTCCTTTTCGTCAAGATGTGCAATACTTGAACCGGGATCAAAAATTGCCGGTGCATAGAGTTTGGCCCGTTTTCCTGATGTATAGTAACTCAGTAATGGACTGTTAAAGTACAACTCTCTGCTTGTAAACTGCTGGTTTAATGCAGGTGAAGGATTCAAGAAGTAAGTTGTATCTGTGAGTTTCTTCCCATCCAGACTTTCAACGAATGTATCGTATATCAGAGGTATTGAATTCAGACCGTAGGAACCGGTCCATTTTCCTTTTGTCATACTGTCAACAAAACCAAGCCCATGTATCAGCTCATGCAAGACTACTGTAACCATGTCGTATTTCGAAACGGGAGTAGTTCCATCTGTACCGTAATACCAGGCAGCAGAACTGTTGAAAGTCAGCTCAATATCAGCTTTAGCATCTCCGTTATAATCTTTCCCGGCTATTTTTTCACCAAGAGCCACAGGATAATAGGCATACGGATAAAGTGCGTCAATACCCCAACCCGCCAGGAAAGAGCTTGCAAAGGAGTTTGCCAGAACTGACTCATTTGTGAGATTTGCCCATGTTGCTTTAATCCTTATTAAGGTACCTGCGGGTAATATTGATTCAAGAATAGACACTGCATGGTTAAAAGCAGCTTTCGGAGCGTCAGGGAAATCAATATAACTGACAGAAATAGAAGCGCCTCTTTTCGATTCTGCCTTACTAAAGAATTGAGCCGGAGGAGGTATAAAAATCCTATTAACTTTCTTACCAGCATAACATACTGAATATAAAGGTGTCGGCTTCCCGGGATCCCGCATATTATATGCAGAAATATTCCCGGCAAGGCAGGCGCTTAGCAAAAGAAGAAAGAACTTTTTCATTCAGTTGCTGCAGTAACCCCCGGCTTTGCCCTCAGACTCATTATATCTCTGTCGAACTGATAGAGGTTATTCTTCCCTCCTATGCTCAGCTTATCAATTATGGCCTGAGCTGAAGCTTCCTCTTCATCCTGTTCGGTAACGAACCACTGCAGAAAATTATGGGTATTAAAGTCCTTCTCGGCAAGGGCAAGATCAACTATTTCATTAATACTTGATGTGACAAACTGCTCATGTTTGAGTACCTCTTTGAACATATCTTCTACACTTTTATAAGTCTCAGGAGGTTTTTTAAATGATGAGATAACAGCTTTTCCACCTCTTTCGTTAATGTACTTAATGAACTTCAGCATGTGCAGTTTCTCTTCCTCAGCCTGAGCGTATAACCACTGCGCCACTCCTGAAAGACCTTTAGTTTCGGCCCATGAAGCCATTGCAAGATAGAGGTTAGACGAATAACCTTCTCTTTCTATCTGCCGGTTACAGATATCTTCAACTTTTTTCTTTAACATAACTGTAGGTTTTAATATTACTCCAATATAACAAATGTTCTAAAAATAAGTTTCGTCCTGGTTCAATACTTTTTTTAACTTATATCCAGATTAAAAGCTTTTCTGAATTCTTTCAGATCCGGATATTTTGACTGAAGGTAATTATATTTCTGCTCATCAGTATATAATATTTCATTATCTTCGGAAAGGTCAACTGATGTTTCAATCTCAAGTTCATTTACTTTGAACCTGCTATGCAGGAAACCGGAGAGCTTCTGTTTATAATTCTGAATAAAGATATCTTTCTGAGCCGCGTTTGTTAAGTGAATTTTAATTGTATTATCCTCTTCCAGATCAGGTTTCACTGATTTAAACATGCTGATAATCCTTGGGCTCTCACCTTTCAGATCATTAATAAAATCCTGCCATGCAGCTGAGAGAGAATCTGCTGTAAGATCTTCCCTTGATTCTGCATTAACCGTGATATCATTATGAACACTTGCTTCTTTTTGTGCACTATTTTCCTTTGGTTCATCTGAGGCCGATATGACTTCACGGATAGAAAAAGATCTGACTTCTTTTTCGATATGAGGCTGATGTTTCGATACAATCCGGGGATTTCTTTCCGGAGCTTTTTTCTCCTGATCTTCAGTCTGGCGGACAATTTCTGACTTCGAGGGAACAGGTATTACCTCGTCGTTTGAATTCAGCTGTCCGGCTTCAGGCTTTTTTTTTTCCTGATCTCCGTTTGATTCAGAAGTGATCCTGCACATCTGAATTAATGCCAGTTCGACATGAAGACGCGGATTCTTACTATTCTTATATGTGATGTCGCAATTGCTTCCTATCTCAAGAGCTTTATAAAGGAAGCTCACAGGGCATTCGGCCGACTGTTGTGCATATCTCTGTCTTACAGAAGGTGTTGTTTCAAGCAGACGCAAGGTCGATTCGTCTTTACTGACAAGAAGATCTCGCAGATGACTGTTCAACCCAGATATAAAATTATGCCCGTCGAAACCTTTCTCCAGGATTTCATTAAATGTTACCAGAAGAGTTGAGAGATTATTTCTCAATGCACCGCCTACTATTTTGAAATAGTATTCATAATCCAGTACGTTAAGATTCTCAATGACATCCTTATATATAATCTTCTTTCCGCACAGGCTAACTAACTGGTCGAAAATTGACAAGGCGTCCCTGAGTGCACCATCAGCTTTCTGGGCTATTATATGAAGAGCTTCTTCCTCTGCTGATACTGATTCATTCTTAGCCACATAAATAAGGCGGTTCACGATATCCTCTATTTTAATACGGTTAAAATCGAAGATCTGGCATCGTGAAAGTATTGTAGGTATTATTTTGTGTTTCTCAGTAGTAGCCAGTATGAAGATTGCATGGGCCGGAGGTTCTTCCAGTGTTTTCAGAAAAGCATTGAATGCTGATGAAGAAAGCATATGAACCTCATCAATTATATAAATACTGTATTTGCCTATCTGTGGAGGGATCCTTATCTGATCATTGAGGCTTCGGATATCTTCAACTTTATTGTTTGATGCTGCATCAAGCTCATGGATATTAAATGACCGCAGAGTGTTGAAAGACAGGCACGATTCACATTCATCGCACGGATCGCCATTTTCCCTGATATTGGAGCAGTTAATTGTTTTTGCAAAAATCCTCGCACAAGTGGTCTTTCCAACTCCGCGAGGACCACAAAAAAGGTAGGCCTGAGCCAGATGGTTACCTTTAATTGCATTTTTCAGGGTGTTGGTAATAGCATCCTGACCCACTACCATACTGAAAGTGGCCGGACGGTATTTTCTTGCTGAAACAATAAAATTCTCCATGTGCCCGCTTGTACAACCCGGTTGATTAACCTTACAAATATAGTTAAAAAGGTATCAGTAAAAGAGTGGGATCTAAAATTACGCATGCTTTCCGGCTCCGGGTTAATTGTCACCGTATTAAGTAATAATTTTCAGTCGATTATTTTTTGATTAAAGGAAAAAAATTGTACTTTTGCGAGCCAATTTAATTAAATTATTAAGAGATAAACTATGTTAAACCATTACGAAACCGTTTTCATTGCAACTCCCGTTTTGTCTGAGAATCAGATGAAGGAAGCGGTACAGAAGTTCAAGAAGATCATCACCGAGAATGAAGGTGAGATCATTCATGAAGAGAACTGGGGCCTGAAAAAACTGGCCTATCCTATTCAGAAGAAATCGACAGGTTTTTATTACCTTATTGAATTCAAAGGCGAAGGAACCCTTGTTGAAAAGCTGGAAGTCCAATACCGTCGTGATGAGAGGATCATCAGGTTCCTGACCTTCCGGATGGAAAAGTTTGCAGTTGAATATGCTGAGAAAAAGAGGAAACAAAAAGAAACAGTAAAAGCAAAGGAGGAATAAGAGATGGCACAGAATGAATCAGAAATCAGATATTTAACACCTCCTACTGTTGAGGTTAAAAAGAAGAAATACTGCCGTTTCAAGAAGAATAAGATCAGGTATATCGATTATAAGGATCCGGAATTCCTGAAAAAATTCCTGAATGACCAGGGTAAGATACTGCCAAGAAGGATCACCGGTACATCGCTTAAATATCAGAGGAAGGTTGCAAAAGCTGTAAAAAGAGCCAGACATATTGCACTTCTGCCATACGTAACTGACTTGTTAAAATAAGGAGGACATTAAAATGGATGTGATTTTATTACAGGATGTTCCAAAGCTTGGACAAAAAGATGATATGGTGCATGTGAAAAACGGGTATGGCTGGAATTATCTTATCCCGAAAGGGTATGCAATTGCAGCAACCCCTTCTGCAAAGAAAATGCATGCTGAGAATCTTAAACAGAGAGCTCATAAGGAAGAAAAGATCAAAGCTGAGGCCCAGATGCTTGCTGAAAAAATGGCCGGACTTAAAGTTGTTGTCGGTGCCAAAACCAGTTCTTCCGGAAAGATATTCGGTTCAGTAAACACTATTCAGTTAGCGGAAGCTCTTAAAGAAAAAGGATTTGAAATAGACCGGAAAAGCATTACACTGCCTGATGATCAGATCAAAGAGATCGGGACCTATAAGGCAGTTGTAAAGTTACACAGGGAAGTAAAGGTTGAGATCGATTTTGAGATAAAAGCCGAATAAGCGGTTAATTGTCTGAAAAATATATGAGAGGGTGTCTGATAAAGTCACCCTCTTTATTTTACGGCAATTGTCTCAATTTCGACAAGTGCGCCAAGCGGAAGCTCTTTTACGGCGAATGCCGCACGGGCTGGCTGATTTTCAAAATAGTATTGACCGTAAACCTCATTCATTGCTTTAAAATCAGCCATATCTGTGAGGAAACAGGTCGATTTCACAACCTCTGCAAAACTATAGCCTGCAGTTTTAAGAATTGCATCAATATTCTTAAACACCTGCTGAGTCTGAACTTTGATGTCACCTTCCACAAGCTTTCCTGTGCGGGGATCAATAGCCACCTGACCAGAAATATAAAGGGTATCATTGATCTCGACAGCCTGACTGTAAGGACCAATTGCTGCAGGGGCATCAGCAGTTTTTATTATTCTCTTCATATATCAGTATTTTAATAATTATCATGGTAATCTTTAGTCCTCTGGTATTTAAGATCTGACAATACAGCTGCCTTGACCCTGATTGTGAATTCCCAGCTTTTCATTGTGCCGTTTGGGATCCAGCTGAAGCTCATGTTCCAGCAATGAAGGTCGCGAACAACCGATATCTGGGTAGTTGTTATCTCTTTTGCAATGAAATCATAACCTGTACGGTATGTTATATCCATTTTTTTTGTCAGGGCAACGTGCCCATTGAGCGAAAGAAATTGTGACAATGTTGATTTTATGCTTTTTGAATAGTCAACTCTGTAACTTACATTCATAGACCATGGGACATCAAATTTCATATATCCGTAATCGTCATAAATATCTGTGGCAGCTGTCTGACTTAAGGAACCGGCAGCGCTTGCCTGATCGGCCTGTGAAAAAGATCCCTCCGGAATCCGCGCCGGAACCTGCGCAGCCGGCCTCTTATTCTTCCCTTCAAAGAGCCGGTCAAGGCTGAAATCAATGCTTGCCGACACATTGGTAAGACGCATAAGCTTTTTATCAGTTGAAAAATAGAAAGATCCTGTTTGTCTTCCATTCTTATCCAGACCATAAAGTGAAAAAGAACTGCTCCCTGAAATACTGATATTCTTAAACAAGGTCGTGCGAATCACCATAGAGATTGGGCTCCAATTCATAGAATCAGCAAAAATATTATATGAAGTGTTAATTCCGAAATTATCTATAATATTTACTTTCTGTGGTTTGCCTGTTGTATCTCCGCGTTCAAATACTTTTGCTTCAAGCAGGTTTGTCAGACTGAAAGAGACGGCTCCGTTTCTCTGAGATAAAGAAGGTGTTCCATAAATACCGCCCTGGAAAATTGAATATTCTTCGGTTCTTCCGGTTGTATCAGCCTGTACTTTCCTGTACATTTTTGTTGCAAGCTGCCTGATATAAGGGATATAACTAAAAGATACTGAAGGTTTAATTACATGGCGAATAGCCTGGATCCTGGCATTCGGATTTGTAAACTGGTATATACCAAAGATCTGAGGGTTATACCCTGTGCTTATCGATGGTTTCAGGGCATGTCCATAGAAAAATCCCCTTGTTGTATCAATAACTACTGTTGGGTTGACAGCTCCGGTTAAAGGGTTGACAAAATAAGGATCCCATGTTTTATTTATTTTCTGAGTATAGATAACACCCTCATAAGAAACCTGCGGGGAGATTGAGAAATTATTGAAAGGTCTGAACTGAAGACTTAATGGCACTCTGTGCGAAAAGCCATTCTGCATATTATTCCAGACCTTAGATGTGAACAACAAGTCATTTCGGGTGACGATCCTGTTATCAAGTTCTGCTGTATATTGTAACTGCAGGTCCTTATACCATTTCCCCGATCCGGCCTTGCCGACTCCCCTGAAAGGATATATTCTTGATGCACTGAAACTCACTTTAGGCAGATTAAGATTTACTATATCCGTCTTGGTATTCTGACTATGGTTCATACTCATCGAAAGGTTGAAAGGAGTACCTGTCCAACTTTTTGAATAGCTGATGCTTGATTGCTTTGTAGTTGTTATGAATTTTTCTATTTCGTAACTATTATTCCTGTCAAATCCTGATGAACTCATATCCACGCTAGCGTTGAATCGTGATCCAGGCCTTGCCTTTGAATCCTGATTGAAGTTCCATCCCAGGCTGTAGTTTGTAAAAGCTTTATAATCCGCCAGCCCTTTGTGTCCTGAAATGTTTTTAGCATAACTAAATGAAAAATTTCCGGAATATTTATAGCGTTTGTTATATGAAGTCTGGGCTGTAGCCATCCAGGTACCGTTTGTATAAATGCTTCCCTTCAGAGTCAGATCAAAATAATTGCTCAGCGCAAAATAATAACCTCCATCCGTAAGAGCGTAACCCCTGCCCTCTTCATAATGAACCTTTGGCATTATAATTCCCGATTCCGCACTCTTAGTCTGGATCGGGAAAAATCCGAAAGGAAGATAGAGTGGCAAGGGTATTCCTTCAAGGACCAGATGCCCGGGACCTGATATTATTTTCTTCCCCGGATATACCTTTGCTTTTGGCAGGCTTATATAGAAATGAGGGATCTCAGCATCACATGTTGAATATGTGCTTCGGTATATATTCGATGTTCCATCATCAAGCATTTTTCCGATGGAGCTTCTGAGCAATCCTTCATCCTGCTGTGTAACGATGACTTTGACGACTGCAACTCCCGTTTTAAAATTATACCTGAGGGTATCTGTTTCATATTTTTGCGATCCTACTTCGAGAACAGGTTTACCACTGACTTTCCCGGTTGAATCCGGAAGGCCTACAGCAAACACTTCGCTTGTCTCCATGTCAAACTCAATTGAATCGGCAGTGATTTTAATATTGTCATAATTAACAACAGCCTGATTAACTATGGTGGCTTTCTTATTTATCACATCGTTCTTGATATATCCGGCTGAAGTATAGGTCACCTGTTTTTCCAGGGCATCAGAAGATATACGTTTAAGTCCCCTTATTGTATCTGTAACTACCGAATCTCTGGCGGTCTGAGGCGGATTTTGAATAAGCTGATCGTTCTGTGACAATAGTGAGACTGACCGGACCATCACGAGGAGCACGATAACTAACCGCTTTAAATTAAAAAAATACAACTTAAATACTATTTTTGTATAGTTTTTGTGTGACTTCATGATGTCAGCGGCAAAACTATTAAAAAAACATGAACTTAGGATGCGTATAAATATTAAAAACGGCAAACTTCATACCATTAATATATATGCTACATATCTTCTTTTTACCCTTGTACTTATTTCAATTACTGCACCTGCAAGACCATTGCCCGTTCCTAAGAATGAAGGAAAATGGATCATAGTAATTGACGCCGGTCATGGAGGAAGGGATCCCGGAGCCCTGGGCAGGTTCAGTAAAGAGAAGGATATTAATCTGGCAATAGCTTTAAGAACAGGAAAGTATATCGAAGAGAATCTTGAAAATGTTAAGGTTATCTATACAAGAAGGAATGATTCAACCTTGAATCTGTACGATCGTCCTGTATTTGCAATAAAGAACAAAGCTGATCTTTTCATTTCAATTCATGCCAATTGGGCAAAGTACAGCAGTATTTCAGGAGCAGAGACTTACGTAATGGGTATTTCAGGCAGTGAAGAAAACCTTGAAGTGGCAATGAAGGAAAACGAAGTTATCCTTCTGGAAGATGATTATACGACACGATATGAAGGATTTGATCCAAAATCGCCGGAGTCTTACATCATTTTCACCCTTATGCAGAATGTTTTCAAGAAACAGAGTATTGATCTTGCTTCAAAGATCCAGTCTCAATTAATTGAAAAGGCGAAAAGAAAAGACAGGGGGGTGAAACAGGAACGGTTCCTGGTACTTTATAAAAATACAATGCCAAGCGTCCTGATAGAAACAGGTTTCATGACTAATCCAGAGGAGGAAAAGTATCTGAATTCTGCCCAGGGCCAGGATTATCTGGCTTCAGCCATCTACAGGGCTTGCAGGGATTATGTAAATGAAATAGACCGGATGAGCGGGATCTCGACTAACCGGGAAGCTGAAACCGAAGAAAAAAACACTGTGACGGCTGTTCCATTAAAAGGGGAAATTATCTTCATGGTGCAGGTAGCTTCAGCTTCATCCAGGAAAGAAATAAAGCCTGAAAATTTTAATGGGATCACTGACATACATGAGATTCCTTCCCATAATCGTTACAGATATGTAACAGGGTCTTTCAGTGATTATGATGATGCAGTTAAGCACCGGAGAGATATTGAATCAATTTTTCCCGGTGCCTTTGTGATAGCGGTAAAAGACAGCGAAGTGTTACCTTTGCAGCAGGCATTGGATGAGAAAAAGAAAAAATAAAACCTAACAACAAAAATGAAAATATCAAACGAAGTCAAAGTTGGTGCAGTTGCCCTGGTTACTATTGTTGTATTTATCTGGCTCTTTAACTTTCTGAAGGGTAAGGATTTTTTCAAAAAGACAGTGAATTATTACTCCATATATGATGAGATAGGAGGTCTGGCAGAATCGAGTCCTGTTGAGATAAACGGATACAAGGTGGGCGTTGTACAATCGATTGACTTTGTTGATGCTGAGACAGGGCGGCTTTTGGTGGTGTTCTCTGTCAACAGGGACTTCAGGCTTCCTGTGAATACAGTGGCTGAAATAGTTCCGGTATCAATTATTGCAGGAATGAAAGTACAGTTCGTTTATGGTAACGGACCAGGCTTTTATGAATATGGGGATACTATTCCGGGCAGGCTTTCCGTCGGGTTACTTTCCAAGCTGGAGACTGAATTAATGCCCGTGAAAGACCGGGTGTCAGAACTAATCTCTGTTCTGGATTCAGTCATAAGTTCTGTCAATGATATAATGGATCCGGAATTCAAGAAAAACCTGAATGGCACAGTAGCAAACCTTAAAACCACATCTGGAAGCATCAGCAATATTATCGGATCAAGGGAAAAGGAATTGAAGGAGTCTGTTGAGAATCTGACCCGTTTCACACAGATGCTTTCAAACAGTTCCGGAGAGATAAGCAATACCTTCAATAATCTCAGTGCTATTTCCGACACGCTTGCTGCAGCAGATATTTATTCATCCATTAGAAATTTAAAGAGCACCCTGGAAAATACATCCTCTATACTGGGAGATATTAATAAGGGAAAAGGAAGCGCGGGACAATTGCTGACAAATGATTCCCTTTACAATAATATTTCTCATAGTCTTGCAAGTCTGGATGAACTTTTAAAGGATCTCAAAGCTAATCCAAAGAGGTACGTTCACTTTTCTATTTTTGGTAAAAAAAATATTCCTGCCGAATAACTCAGAATTAAAAAAATCAGATTATCTTGATACTGAAAAAGAAAACAGAATCAAGGTCAAAATAATACGCATTTTAGAATCTGATTGTTGAATTTTGAGCAGGAGTTTATAATGAATTGTAATCCACTTATTAACTTAAAAATAAATAATTAATTAACTTATAATCAGTAATTTATATTTATAATAAAAAATATTTGCTATAAGTTACTGATGGTTAAAAACATATAGTTTTTTTGAAAAAATCAAGTGAAAAAAATTTTTTTTTAAGTTTTTTTTTTACAAATATTGCTACTTAATTTGACCTTATAAAGATCTTAGAAAAACGACCAACCTAAATGAATAAAACACATCATGACGTATGGAATAACTGTCTGCAGATAATTAAGGACATTATCCCGTCTGTCAGCTTTAAAACATGGTTTGAACCGATCGTTCCCCTGAAGCTGGAAAACAATATACTTACCATTCAGGTACCCAGTCCGTTCTTTTACGAGTACCTTGAGGAACAGTATATTGATATCCTTAGAAAAACACTGAGGAGGGAAATTGGCTCCGATGCAAAGCTGGAATACAACGTTGTGATGGAGAATGCCAATTTTTCTGATGGAAAGCCTTACACAGTAAGGTATCCGTCAAAATACAAGACAGACCTGCATAACAGGCCGGTACAGGTTCCTTTCGACGTTACTCAACCTTCAATAAAAAATCCGTTTGTTATCCCGGGGATCAAGAAGCTCCATTTCGATCCAAAGCTTAATCCCGATTATAACTTCAATAATTTTGTTGAAGGCGAATGTAACAGACTGGCGAGGTCAGCCGGTTTGGCTGTAGGAAATAATCCCGGCGGTACTGCATTCAATCCGCTTATGATCTATGGTGACTCAGGTCTGGGAAAGACACACCTTGCACAGGCTATAGGAATTCTCGTGAAAGAAAAGCATCCTGATAAAATTGTCCTCTATGTAAATTCCAACAAATTCCAGACGCAGTTTGTGGAATCGGTCAGAAATAATAACAAGAATGATTTTCTCCATTTTTATCAGATGATAGATGTTCTCATCCTAGATGACGTGCATGAGTTCGCAGGAAAGGAAAAGACACAGGATACATTTTTCCATATCTTCAATCATCTTCACCAGTCAGGTAAACAACTGATACTGACGTGCGATAAACCTCCGGTTGATCTCCAGGGCATGGAACAGCGTCTGCTATCGAGGTTTAAATGGGGACTCCAGGCTGATCTTATGCGCCCCGATTATGAAACACGGCTGGCCATACTAAAGAAAAAAGCCTATAACGACGGCATAGAGCTGCCGGAAGAGATATTCGAATTCCTGGCATTAAATATCTCAAACAATATCCGTGAGCTCGAAGCAGTCCTTATCTCCCTCTATGCACAATCAACACTTAACAGAAAAGAGATAACTCTCGACCTGGCTAAGATGATGGTTGAGAAACTTATAAGTACAACCCGGAAAGAAATTACAATTGAATACATCCAAAAAATCGTCTGCGACTATTACAAGATACCAATAGAACTTATCCAGGGTAAAACCCGAAAAAGGGAGATAGTCCAGGCAAGGCAGGTTTCAATGTATTTCTCCAAGAGCCTCACAAAGGCTTCGCTTGCAAGTATCGGATCTCATATAGGAGGAAAAGATCATGCAACTGTCCTGCATGCATGCAAAACAGTAAACAACCTTATTGATACCGATAAACATTTCAAGAACCAGATAAATGAAATTGAGAAGAAATTAAAAGTCTGATTGATGGACACTAAGTTCTTTTCTGAAAAATTTTTTGAGAAATATGGGAACAGGAATAATAATCCTGTTCTTTTTTTCTCTCCCGGACGGGTCAACCTTATAGGAGAACATACCGATTATAACGGAGGGTATGTCTTCCCATGTGCGCTGAACTATGGAACCTACCTCCTTATAAGGAAAATAAACGATAATTTTCTAAGGTTCAGCTCCGTCAATTTCAGCAATGACGAGGAGACAGAGCTTCAGCAAAACATTGCCAGGAAAGCAGGTAACTGGAGCAATTACCCCCTGGGAGTGATAAATGAATTCCTTAAGAAAGGAATAAAACTGAGCGGGCTTGAATTGCTTTTTTATGGTGATGTACCAAATGGTGCAGGACTCTCTTCCTCTGCATCAATAGAAATGGTAACAGCAGTGGCTATAAACGACATATTCAGCGCCGGTCTGGAAAGACTTGAGCTCGTGAAAATGAGCCAGAGGGCCGAGAATGAATTTGTCGGCATGAACTGCGGAATAATGGATCAGTTCTCTGTCGGCTTTGGGAGAAAAGACAATGCTATATTCCTGAATTGTAATACATTAGACTATGAAAATGTTCCTGTAAATCTGAATGACTGCATCTTCATAATAACCAACACAAATAAAAGGAGGGGTCTTACCGATTCAAAATATAATGAAAGAAGGGCAGAGTGTGAAAAAGCTGTCGGACTGCTGCAGGCATACAGATCAATAAATAACCTGAGCGAATTATCTACAGACGAAATACCTGTTCTTGAAAAGTATATAACTGATAATATCATCTTACGACGCGCGAAACACGTGATCAGTGAGAACGGAAGGGTGCTGGAAGCGGTCAAAGCATTGAAGGAGAATAACCTGGAAAGATTCGGCGAGCTTATGAACTCATCTCATGATTCATTAAAGAATGATTATGAAGTGACAGGGACAGAGCTTGACACTTTAGTTTATGAGGGAAGAAAACTGCCGGGAGTTATAGGAACAAGAATGACCGGTGCCGGATTCGGAGGGTGCACCGTGAGCATTGTAAAAAAAGACAGTTCAGGAGAATTCATGACACGGCTGGCAGAATCCTATTACAAAAAGACCGGACTTGTACCGGATTTTTATCTTCCTGAAATAGGTAATGGAGCCGGCAAAATTGACCCTATCGTTTCACCCTGAAATTTCTGCTGTCGATGTCTTTGACACATCTGAAACCTACTGTTTCACTTCTGTCAAATCCTGGTGAGACAAGAAGCATTATCTGAGTTCTGTCAAGCGGTTGCGGCCCGCCCTGGATATACCATGTGCTTGATTCCGGATTGAAATAGCTCCCGCCTCGTATTACTGTGAAATAACTCGTTCCATTGAAATACATATCATTTGTTATCTGCCAGACATTCCCAACAAGGTCGATCACTCCATAAGGGCTCTGGCTTTTAGGAAATGCATCGACCGGAGTGGGTCTGCCAAAAGCATTATTGCAGTTTGTAGCATGGAATTCGTTACCCCAGGGCCATTTCCTTCCGTCAGTGCCCTGAGCAGCTAACTGCCATTCATCTTCGGTAGGAAGCCTTTTACCGGCCCACCTGGCGTATGCCTGCATATCTTCGTAACTTAAATTCACAACCGGGTACCTGTCCTGCCCCTGTCTGAAAGTGCCTGATTCCCAATGCCTCAAATAACGTGAAGTATCAGAAGGCATGTATCCTGAGCTGATTATGAATTCGTAATACTGGGCATTGGTAACCGGGTATTTATCAATAAGAAAACTGTCAACTCTTACTGAATCGCGCTTTAGTGCCGGATACGGAATAAAATCCTCTCTTGTTGTCACACCATAGGAGAAAACAGCTCCCGGCACAAGCACCATACCTGAGGGAATTCCCACTGCTCTTACAGTTTCTGAGGAACGGCTCACAAGCCATGGTTTACCTCCTTTAAGAGTTAGTATGTTTTCATCTTTAAGTCTTTTATTTTCAAGAAGCTGAATTACTATTTTACCTTCGTAATAACCGAAAATATCAGTTACACTTACAGCGGTATCAGCCGGAGCCCTGAATTCCCTGGAGCTTGTTTTGTAAGAAGGATCTCCCTTCCAGATGATTACCCTGCCTGCTCCGGGGCTTTTAATTATCAATGAATCACCTGATATTTGAGATCTGAGCAATACCGGAAATTCAGCTATGCAATCGACAGAACCTTCTTTCCTTGTTCCGGTGGCTGATGCCGGCCATCCTGTTGCTTCAACATATATCGATGCAGTTGATGAACTAAATCCGGGCGTTATATTTTCATGATTCCACAAGGACACATAGTGTTTACCTTTAACCGCCGGTATTTTAAATACTTCACCACTTATCCCTTCAGACCTCATATTCAGAACTGTATAAATACTTTTCTCTCCTGATCTCCAGCGGTTAACATATACCTTATCGGCTGACGTTTCAATAAGAGGGGTCCAGTTCTGATCAAGGAAAGCATCATTATTCTGTCTGAGGATAAAGGTTGTTGATGCGAGGAATTCAAGATCTTTTATGTAATTCTCATCTCTCCCACCCGGACGGAACATATTAAGTTCGGTCCCATAACCATTAAAGAAAGCAATGGCAATCTCGCGATGGTTAACATCTTCGCCTACATCACACACTCTGAATATCGAGAAATCAGGTTTTATAAGCTTATTAAGATTAAGTTCAGGACTGTAATAGATAGCGTTATGAACCCGTCCGGAAATAATACCCGGCATGTCCTTTACCACTGCCATTCCCTCGGAATACATAATGACTCCTTTTCTTACGCTGTCAGCTGCTGCCTGTATCTCACGGCTGGAATTTCCCATGATGTCAAGGACTACACCATCAGCTTCAATTTCTTTAATAACCGATGCCATCCCCCTGAGATGATCTTCACTTCTTGTACTTTTATCCCAGGGATTATAAGCAATGAAGAACTTTGTCCCGTATGGATGAGTCATTTTCACAAAGTTACCGATCTGGGTAAGACCGCCCGGAAGATCCTTATACATATCCCACTGGTTTCTCCTGTCAAGTCCCAGTCTCGGCCAGGTGGGCCATATACCGAAAACATCTATATTGCCAAAGTACTCCATTCCTTTCTTCAGAAGATCGGCATAAGTGTATTTACCAGTCTTCCTGTTATAAAATTCCCTGTCCCAGGCCATTGAAAGTATTATTATGTAACTCTCTCTTATCCATGCAAGATCCTGCCTTTCATACAATGTATTATCAAATTTTTCCAGGTCGTAGAGGTACCTGTCCCTGAACATCAACCGCAGTCCCTCCTGCCATCCACCTCTGAAAATATCGGCATTGAATGAATACCTGACCTTCGACCCTGGCGGCATAGTAGTTTCATAACGTTTTTTCTCAGCCCCTTCAGTATTTCTTCTTCTGGTGAGAGCACATAATGAAATACTGTTCCCTGCTTCAAAAGATGAATATCCCAGCTCCCAGGCATTATCAGGAAGGATTACACGAAGAGGTTCGAAACCCGGACGGAACAGTCTTGCCCTGGCAAGATCCGAAGGGCCGTAACCGGTAATGTAAACAGATGACATGTCCTCCCCAAACGGAACAATATTTGAAAGTGTTACAGTGTCTGATCCAGTATTTTCAAAGATTATCTCTCCAGAAAAACCGTTGGAAGCAACACCTGGAAAGTTCGCTTTAACCGACACACTATTATTAACGTTCTGGGAGAAGACACCCTCCTTGTGACTGGCAGCAAAATCGGCTGAAGTAAAGTATTTCCCTTTTATGTTGAAGCTGAATAAGGGGCGGGGGTTACTTAAATAGAGAATTGAACTGTCAGACAAGGTAACTGAAGTTACCCTGAGTCCCTGTCTCGCGTCGATACCCAGGCTGCTTATTTTCTGCGAAAAAGCATTTTGACCTGAAAAAAGCAACAAAACAAGGAGAAATACGTATTTATATAATATAGCCTTGTTATAATATGCCGGCACTTTGTGCATAGCCTGGTAAATTCTAATATGTATTAAAGATAATGAAATAAAAATTTCTGACTTTTCATGTTACAAATAATAACACTGTCTGACTTGAAAAATTGTATCTACTGGTTGTTGAAAATAAGTTAATATAACTTAAAATGATGGTTTTTTTATTTGATAAATAGTTGTAATTTTAGGAACCAATCACACATTAAGGTGATCATGTCTAAGATAATCAGGATATTAAAATATATTTTTTTGTTCATCCTTCTTGTGATGGTCACAGGTTGTGCTCCTGCCAAACAGAATCCCTACCTTAAGAAGAGGCAGAGTGCATCAAGGGTAAATGCATCACAGCTGGGAAGAAACAGGTATTATTTTTCCAACGGTTGCCAGAAAAAGCTGATAAAGAATTATAAGAAGAGGGCAAACCGCGATTAATCTTCACATTCAATAGAGAGCCCATCATAGGCAAGGTATATGCCATTCGGCAGTTCTTCGGTCACTTTGCTGTGCAATCCCATCTGATGGCTAATATGTGTTATATAAGCTTTCTTTGGGGATATCTCCCTGATGAAATCCAATGCTTCCCTCAAACTAAAATGTGAAATGTGTTTCTCCTTTCTAAGTGCATTGATAACAAGATATTTCACTCCTATCAGCTTCTCCTTGCTCTCCTCCGGAACATAATTAGCATCGGTTATATAAGCAAAGTTGCCTATTCTGAATCCATAAATCTCCAGATGCAGGTGTCTCACACGGATAGGTATTATTTCGATACCTCTGAATGTAAAATTATAGTCGGTCACCGGATTCAGTCTCATCCTTGGTATTCCGGGGTACTGGTATTCAGCAAAAACATATGAAAATTCCCTTTTTACAGCCTTTTGCACCCTGTCTTCGGCAAAAATATCGATAGCATCCTGGCTCTTATAATTAAAAGCCCTTACATCATCCATTCCTGCAATATGATCTTTATGCTCATGTGTCAACAGAATGCCATCCAGTTTCCTTATGTTTTCCCGAAGCATCTGCTGGCGGAAATCAGGTCCGGCATCAAATAAAAGGGTTGTACCGTCCTTTTCAAGGAGAAGGGAAGTTCTAAGTCTCTTGTCATGAGGATCCTGAGACAGGCAGGTCATGCAGTCACAGGCAATAACCGGAACACCCTGAGATGTACCCGTACCCAGAAAAGTTATTTTCACTGTTCAGTTATTTGCAGACAAACCTATATTAAAAATCACAAACAGCAAACCCGTACATCATTTTTTTTAGCAGTACCAATATGCTTATTTTAATATATTTGATGAATAATATAATCAGGTGAAAGGAAGTATCTATCTAATTCCGGTTACACTTGGGGGCACTGAGGCAAGTGCCGTTATACCGGATAAAGTTCTCGAAATTACAAGGGGATTAAGGTTCTTCATTGTTGAAGAAATAAGAAGTGCCAGAAGATTCCTAAGGCTGATTGACAAGCAGTTCCCGATCGATGAATCGTGGTTCAGGGAACTGAATGAGCATACAAAGGAGGAGGATATTTCAGGCTACCTGGAACCGGTAATGCAGGGGAATAATATAGGATTAATGAGTGAATGCGGACTTCCGGGCATTGCCGATCCCGGAGCCAGGCTTATCTCGACTGCCCATCGTAAAAGAATAAAAGTAATACCTCTTTCCGGGCCGTCATCAATCCTGATGGCCCTTATTTCATCAGGTCTAAATGGTCAGCAGTTCACTTTTAACGGATACCTGCCGGTAAAACCTGAGGAAAGAGTCATCAGACTTAGGGAACTTGAAAAGAGAGCCAGGGAAGGGTATGCTCAGGTCTTTATGGAAACACCTTACAGGAACCAAAAGATGTTCAATGACATACTAAAAACATGCAACCGTGATATGCATCTCTGCATAGCTTCTGATATTACCTTGCCCACTGAATCCATTATTACAAAGAAACTATCAGAATGGCAGTCTGATCTGCCGGACCTGAATAAGAGACTTGTGGTTTTTGTCCTTCAATAGATTAGATTGCCAGAGGCCTTACAGGAATCAGGATCCGTTATCCCGTAATCCGGAATCATTTTTTACTGGGGATCCTGATCTCGTAAACAAGCGTTGATCTTGGCGGTATCTTTTTCCCGTCACCCTTTAGTCCGAAAGCAAGAAAAGGCGGCAGGATAAATGTCCCTTTCCCGCCGGGCTTAAGCATTCTCAATGCCTGGTTCAGTCCGGGTTCCATCTCACTTCTTCCGAGTATCAATTCCCTGGGACCAAGTTCGGTTGATGAATAACAGAGTGTGCCATCGATAAGAAAACAGTCGTACTCCATTATAATCCGGTCATTATCAGTAAAATCAGATCCCTCTCCCGCAACTTCAATATAGTACCACAATCCGGAAGGTGATTCTTTCATTGGCAGGTCCCTCCTGTCTATGTAACTTTCAATTCTCTCCCGGTCTTTCTGAACCAGGTACCTGTTCATATCAGCAAGCTCTTTTTTGCCAGGCAGTTTACCTTGATATACGTTCCCGGATTCTGACCGGCATGAAAATGCAGTAAGCGATACTGCCAGTATCAGGAATATGATCAGCATCTGTTCCTATTTCTTATTAAAACGCGTGAAATTTTCCTTCAGTACCTTCAGGAAATATTCAATAGTATTTTCAAGCGTATCATTGTATTCTCCTCCCGAAGCATTAAGATGTCCCCCACCAGAAAAGAATTCCGAGGCAAATTCATTGACCGGGAAATTTCCTTTCGACCGGAAAGAGAGTTTGATATGAGTTTCTTTTTCAATAAAAAGAGCAGCAAACCTGATACCCCTGATTGACAGGGGCATGTTCACGAACCCTTCTGTATCACCTTTTACGTGGTTAAAAGCTGCAAGATCATTCATCGTGAGATATATGTATGCTGTCTGATATTCAGGTATTACGGTCATTCTCTTATTAAGTGCAAATCCCTGTAGTCGCATCCTGTCCTCAGAGAAATTATTGTAAACAAGGCTCAGTATCTTATCTCTGTCGATTCCTGCATCAAGGATATCAGCAATAATTCTCAAAGTCTGTCCCGAATAATTGCCGTATTCAAAATTCCCGGTATCAGTTATTATACCTACATATATTACTTCAGCAATTGACTGATTCATAAATTGTTTGCTGCTCAACAATGAAATCAGCTCATAAACCAGTTCTGAAGTGCTGCTTTTTGATGGATCTGATATTGTTATATCAGCAAAAGGTCTCGGATTGAGGTGGTGATCAATTATCACTTTCGTTGCCTTAGAGGCCATAAGCAGATCCTGCATCTCACCCAGTCGTTCGGGCTGGTTGAAGTCAAGCAGAATAACAAGGTCTGAATTGCGGATAAGGTCTCGGCAATGATCGCGCTGACGGATAAAAATGTTTATGAGATCAGCGCCCGGCATCCATTTCAGGAATTCCTGAAGATTGTTTGGAGATATCATTTCCACATTCCGGCCGCAGCTTCTCAGATAATGGAATAACGCCAGCTGAGAACCGACGGCATCGCCATCAGGATTTATATGGCATATTAGCAATATATTATCAGAGGTTGAAAAAAGTTTCGATAATTCCTTTGCATATTTCAATAAATCTGCCACTTTTGCTATCCGTTTTAAGGCTTCAAAGATAAGCAATTATCCTGAAGACAAACACTGCATTACCACTACAAAACGAAGCAATATGAATGGCAATTACACCTTTGCAATAATAAAACCGAATGCTGTCAGAACAGGAAAGACAGGGCCCATCCTTTCAATAATCAATGAAGCGGCTTTTGAGATTGTTGCCATGAAAATGACAAGGATGTCACTTGAGCAGGCTAAGGATTTTTACAGCATCCACAAGGGAAAACCCTTTTTTGACACTCTTGTTGAGTTTATGTCATCAGGTCCTGTTTTTGTGATGATACTTAAGCATAAAAATGCTGTCGAAGAGTTCAGGAAACTGATTGGAGCCACAGATCCTGAAAAAGCTGAACCCGGAACGATCAGAAAATTGTTTGCCGTATCAGTTACTATGAATGCCATTCATGGATCTGACAGCGATGAAAATGCCGTCCGGGAAGCTGATTTCTTCTTTTCTGAGTCTGAAAGATATTTTTAGCCTGATTAAACTTTTATTTTCCTCCGTTGTTCTTTGTTTTTAAGTTTTGGAAATAGTTTTAATGGAAAAAAAGAGCATCAACTTTTCGGACCCGAAAACCCTTGAGAAGTATTCTTCAGCCTTTACACTCTCCGATATGGAGATTTTTATTTTCCCGGAGTTATTCTACCCGCTCGTATTGGCAAATATTATGTCCCCGATCATATGGGAATGGAGAAATGACACCTGGTTCAGTAATTTTGAAAAGAAGAGTTTCAGCTATAAAACAAACAGGATCAAACAGTTCATAATTCAGAACTATGCATTCAATCTTGATCTTTCTACCTGGGGACTCACTACAAAGCCAAGGGAAATAGCACGTTTCAGGGATTTTTTTGATATCGACCTGCTCAGGAAGTCTAATGCACTTTTCGGATATGAGGGTGACAAGTATTATTTTGATATCGATATAAGGAAACATTTCGGACTTGATAAATACAATTCTGATGTTATTCCCTACTGGAAAACAGAGACAATTGAAGCGATGACTGCTTTCAGGCATAAGGAAAATTTTGCCACCGGCGCCGGAGAATGCGTTTCATTGTCTGCACTTTATGCAGCGGCCATGTTTGTCGTGGGGAGAATTCCTCTTGAAAAAATATTCCTGATGGCCACTCCCCTCCATTCCCAGAATTTCATACTTGAAAAGGATGGCCTGATAACAAATAATCGCAGGATAGTTACGAAGAATATGTGGTTCAACGGAACTTCACTTTCTGAAAAGGCACGAAGGGCTCTGAAGAATGAGAAGGTTACTATTGTGTCGCATATCTCAGGGTACATCCATTTGATCTACAAAGATGCCACGATAGACAGGAATGCGTACGAAAGGTTTTCCGCCGGTCTCCGTGAGTTTCTTGTATCGGATCTCACAAGAGCTATTTTCCTTAACTTCCTGAGGTTTCATTCAAAATACAAATTCCTTTTCCAGTTCAGATGTGAATGTTCAGGAATTTTCAGATATATATCTCTTGAAAAGATCTTTGAATATGAGCATACAAGCAGATACAGTATATCGGATGATACCAGGGAGCATCTCATAAGGGAAATTGAAGGCGATGAATTTCATCTTAGTCCACTTCCGGACAGGATCATATTGAATGAGGTAGAAGAAATAATTGAAGAGAATAAAGGAAAAGGCCTAAAAGCTATTGAAGATCAGATCGTAAGTTCAAACAGCCAGATATCTGAGTTAATACTTCATGAAATGTTTATTGACATTTCAGATTTCCTGTACACTGATCCGAACCTTCCTGACAGTGACAAGAACTATGTCAATTATAATGTTCCCGAAATATCAGTAAATGACAACCGCAAGGATATCATAGATAAGATCACTGAAAATGCCAGGGACTCTGAATTATCACGCTTGACTCTTTATGCATACAGGCTGATGGATAATATTGACTGGCTGCCTTTTATAAAAGCTGCTGTTGAAAGGAATCCTGTATGTTTTCAGGATCTTAACGGCAAGAGCATTCAGGAGGTCTTATATGTTTTAAATGCCATGACGGATGAGTCAATTTATGATGGACAGAGGCTTGCCCAGCCTGATGAGGTATGGAATTTCCGGCGCGGTGATGGTATTGAAAAAGCTTTGCTGCTGGCTGATTATATTGTGCAAAAGGATGGAAAAGCTGATATTGTTATAACTATTGAAAATCACAAAGTCAGACTGATCAGCAACGGGAGCGAGTACCGTTTCAAATCAAACAAATCGTTTAATAAAACGATAGAAATAAAGAGTAACGACATTAATTCACCGCTTACCCTGATAGTAAGATAATATTTTATTTCAGCACTATATCTTTTATAACTTCCTTCCCTGCTTTCTCATTCAGCCTGTCCTTGAGAGCATTTCTGAGCATCAGCAATTCATTTCTCACAACTGAAGAGCTGAGATGCACATAGAGGATCTGATCTTTTATGTAGATCTTCTTTGTTCTTGATGAAATGGCGCGGCCAACCATTTCCTCCCATGAACTTATAAGTCCGACCTCCGAGAGCTTATCCCCAAGCTTCATCTCACTTATGTAGTCCTGCAGAGCTTCTGCAAGAGATATGGTCTTACTTCTTCTCATTCAGATATTTGCCATTGTGGATCTTTTCACCGACCTTATTATTTTCTATTATAAAAAGCTTATAATCGGTATTATGTGTTGAAAGTATTTCATGAAGCCGGTTCTGGTGTGTATCTGTTATAAAGATCTGACCGAATCGGTCACTGCCAACCAGTTTTATTATCTGTTCCACACGTTCCCCATCGAACTTATCGAATATATCATCAAGGAGGAGGATCGGCGAAATGCCTGATTTCCGTTTTATATAATCAAATTTAGCAAGCTTCAGTGCGACAAGATAAGATTTCTGCTGACCCTGGGAGCCGAGCGATCTGACGGGCCAGCCATCCATCCTGAAAACAAGATCATCCTTATGGATCCCAAGGGTTGTGTATTCCAGATAACGGTCCTTTGCCACTGATCTCACAAGAGCTTCCTCATAGTTACAATCAGCAAGATGCGACTGGTATGCAAGTTCTACTTTCTCTCTTGTCGACGAAATACCTGAATAATGTTCCTGGAACACCGGTATAAGTTCGTTGGTAAGCAGTTCCCTCTCGTGGAAGACATATTTCCCGTATTTTACCAGCTGTGAATCCCAGATCGTTAAGGCATCATTATCGAACTGTCCGGTCGATTTAAACTCTTTAAGAAGCTTGTTTCTTTGCTGCAGGGCTTTCGTATATTGCAAAGCCGAATCGAGATACTCAATATTATACTGGCTTATTATCTTATTCATGAATCTGCGTCTCTCTTCGCTTCCTTCCGTGATAATGGCACTGTCGGCAGGCGATATCATTACAACCGGATATTTTCCTATATGGTCAGACATCCTTTGATACTCCTTGCCGTTCTTTTTCATCACCTTCTGTTTCTGCCTCTGAAATGCGCAAAAGATATTGTCCTCTTCATCATTCTTTATAAAAGTCCCGCTTATGATAAAATAATCTTCACCGTGACGGATACTTATACTATCAATATTGTTGAAGAAACTCTTGGTAAGTGAAAGATAATGTATGGCATCAAGTATATTGGTCTTGCCCACTCCGTTATTTCCCACAAAACAGTTTATCCTTGGGGAGAATTCAAGATCAGTCTGTTCGTAGTTTTTAAAATTCGTTAAAGATAGCTTACTGAGGTACATATGTTAAATAATTACGGTGCAACGGTGCAACGGTACAACGGTGCAACGGTGCAACGGTGCAACGGTATGGCGGTGCAATGCAATTGCTGTATCAGGGATCAAAGTTAATAATTGTGAGAATATTTATTCAACAATCATATTGGAATATGGATCTATCAGAATCTTAATAATCAGATATCTAAGATAATGCAAAAAGAATCATTTAACTAAGATTAAATAATTGTTTCATAATAATCTGAAATAAATTACTTTTGCGGTGGAAAAAAATAAACAACGATCAGAATAGATATGGCAAAGAAAATTAAACAGGAAAGTCCTCAAAGCCTGAAGAATGTTGAAGAAACACTTTCAAAAACAGAACAATTTCTAGAAAGTAATTACAAACCCCTCCTTATAATACTGGGGATAATTGTGGGATTAGTTGCGCTGTTCTGGTTAGGCAGGATGTATCTGACAAGCAGGAATAATGAAGCGCAGTCGCAGATATACCAGGCTGAGAGATACCTTGAAATAGATTCGCTGAATCTTGCTCTTAACGGCGACGGGAATTACCTTGGATTCGTTGACATATCTAAAGATTATAAGTTTACAAATACCGGAAATCTTGCAAGGTACAGTGCAGGGATCTGTTATCTCAGGCTTGGACAATACGAAGAAGCGATTGAATATCTCAATAAATACTCAAAGAAGGATAAAGTTCTCGGATCCCTTGCGATCGGAGCTACCGGAGATGCGTATGTCGAACTTGGTGATACAAAAAAAGGTATAGATAAATATATGGAAGCTGCAGAATTTGCAGGCAACTCATTCAACACGCCCCTTTTCCTTATGAAGGCTGCGGAGCTTCATGAGCTTGAAGGCAGGTATGATGAAGCGCTGAATCTGTATCTGCGTATCCAGAATGAATACCCCGAAAGCACAGAAGGTCAGAGCATTGAAAAGTATATAGCCAGAGTGAAGCTTCTTAAAAAGTGAAATGGCCACAACCAATTTGTCAGTATATAATCCTGATGATATTCCTGATGCCGGTGATATGAAGTTCGGCATTGTGGTAGCTGAATGGAATTATGATATAACAGGGAAGCTTCTCGATGGTGCTGTTAAGACGCTCCGGAAGCATGGCGCATCGAAAAAGAACATTAAGGTGATACGCGTTCCCGGAAGCTTTGAGCTTACATCGGGGGCTAAATTGCTTGCCGAAAGTCATAAAAAACCTGACGCCATAATCTGTCTTGGATGTGTTATCCAGGGAGGAACACCACATTTTACATATATCTGCCAGAGCGTTACCCAGGGCATCACACAATTAAATCTGGATTATGAAATCCCTTTTATCTTCGGAGTCCTGACAACAAATAACAGGGAAGAAGCTGCTGACAGAGCCGGAGGTAAATACGGCAACAAAGGAGATGAGGCTGCTGTTACTGCTATCAAAATGGCTGCACTGTGCAGATAAGTTGCCTGGCCCCCGTTTTCCCTAAAGAATAATTCGAACTATATAATTCTCATTTATAGTTAATTAAATGTTACTATTATCTGAAAACTTTCTTTATCAGGTAAGAAGTATTATTGTAGTTTTGGGTAAGTATTCATAAAATATTATGAAGAAGTACAAAAAAGTGCCTGTCCGTGATGTCCTTGTCATGCTGTCAGGATATGCACGAAGCAGGATCATCGCTCAGATAAAATCGGTAGCATTTATAATCATTTACCTTGTTGTATTTCAGATCCTGATATTACGAGTGCCCTTAAGTAACGCGTTTGGGACTGCCGGCGGCATTGCCCTGGTTATTTTTGGACTTGCATTCTTTCTGGAAGGACTTGTGTTGGGATTTATGCCACTTGGTGAACGGGTGGGTGTCAAGCTGCCTGCCCGTGTCGGCATATTTGTAATATCAATATTCGGACTGATCCTCGGTTTCGGAGCTACCCTTGCCGAGCCGGCGATCAGTGCATTAAGAACAGCCGGATCGACTGTTAAAGCGTGGGATTCTCCATTACTTTACATGATACTTGAGCATTATACAGAATGGCTGGTGTTATCAGTGGGTATTGGAGTAGGTGTTGCAGTTGCCCTGGGAATGTTCAGGTTCTATTTTAACCTGTCAATAAAACCTTTCATCCTTGTAATAATCCCTGTTCTGCTGATCCTGTCAGTTTATTTTTCGTTTGATACAAATCTCAGTAAAGTTATAGGTCTTGCATGGGATTGCGGGGCAGTTACAACAGGGGCTGTCACAGTTCCTCTTGTACTGGCTCTTGGAATAGGAGTTTCAAGGGCCGCAAGCAAGGGAAAGGGAACAACAAGCGGATTTGGTGTAATACTGCTGGCTTCAGCCTTACCTGTCCTGGCTGTAATGGTTCTTGGGTTTATACTTAATTTCAAAGCGCCCGGGCCCGTTGATGAAGTCAGTTTCTTTTCACCGGAAGGCAGAAAAATGGCGCTGGCACTTTTCAACAATGAACAGATGATCAGGCGCCATGCTTTTACCAATGGAAGCGAAGCAGGCAGACGTGCTTTTTTTGCTGACGATAAGGAATACAAGAGGAACTTATTATCATTGCAGGAGGATCAAAACAGCAGGATTGCCCTGATCGGCATGATGCCTGTTGAAGACTGGATAATAAACATAGCTTCCGATTCTGAAAGGGAATTGCTTTCAGGAGTTAAGATAACAGGAAAGGGAAAACTACCCTCATTCGGCAGCACTTTAGCTACCGAATCTGTCGCCGGTATCAGGGCAGTTATTCCTCTCTCACTTTTGCTTGTCATCGTACTTCTTGGATTTCTGAGGGAGAAATTAAGATACAAGGATGAAATTGTTCTGGGCATAATCTTCACATTGATCGGAATGACACTCCTTACATCAGGAATAAAACTCGGACTGGCTTCACTGGGAGGTGAGGTCGGTGCCCAGCTTCCGAGGGCTTTTTCAAGTGAGGAAGAGTTCATCGACCGTGTGGTTATAAATAACTTTGACAAGGATCTTCTGTATTATACAATAGAGCCTGACGGGACACAGAAAACTTATTTTAATTTTTCTGAGAACGGCAGGATAAGACCAGTAGAATTTCATGAGGAACTTTTCGATGAAGCAAGTGGAAAATATGAATACATTATAACCCGCCCTCCCCTGTTCGGAAGCAAACTTTCCGTGCTGGGAATAATTCTTGTGCTTGCTTTTGCTTTCGGAATGGGCTATGGTGCAACAATGGCTGAACCTGCATTAAGTGCCATGGGTATGACTGTTGAAAGTATAACGGTCGGTACCATCAGGAGGACGCAGATTGTCCAGGTGGTATCATTCGGAGTGGGAATCGGAATGGTTGCGGGCCTTTGCAGGATATTATTTGACCTTCCGCTTGTCTGGCTGATAGTCCCATCTTATATATTGCTCATCGCTCTGACTCTTATCAGTGAGGAGGAATTTACATCAATTGCATGGGATAGCGGAGGCGTCACAACTGGTCCTGTTACAGTGCCTCTCGTACTTGCCATGGGTTTAAGCATCGGCGGAGAGCTGGAAATATCTGATGGTTTCGGAGTCCTGGCCCTTGCTTCGGCTTTCCCTATCCTGACAGTATTGCTCTTCGGAATTTTTGCTCAGGCAAAACAAAGGAGATCTATTCTTTCAACTCAAAATTCACCTGAAAATGAGTAATGACATCCCTCCGTTAAAGGATAAAGTATTTTCACCTTCAAGGACTGTATGGAGAACTCAGATGTCGAAGGGACAATATACCCCTCACCGGGTAAGCCGTATAACCTGTATTGTGAATGAATTCCTGAGTGAAAAATTAGCTGATTTTCTCAATGGTCTGGGAGTAATAGTCTATATTGAAAACGGCAGGATCGCACGTAAAGTGATAAAATCAAGACAATTCGGACTCCCAGGGGAAATAACAACATTGAGAGATTTCCCGGTTGATGTTTTCAGATTTACGGTCCCGAGGGAAAATTCGAAAGATGTCTTAAATCATATTATCGATATCGGTGCATTGGATGTACCGGGACGTGGGACTATATATTCTCAGGATTTGATGGAATTCTGTAAAGAACCACCTGATATCAACAGGGACTTTCTGGCGGAGATAAAATGTAACGACTACGGAGATATACTACTGCATAAACTATCTTGCGTGGTGTGTGTACTTTCGGAACCGGGAAGTGGTGAACTAATGGCTAAAACTGCTCTGGACCTGGGAATATGCGTACCTCTTGTAACCTTCGGTAAAGGAAACGACATCCGTGATCAGCTTGGACTGATACGTATAACAATTTCTGCCGAGAAAGAAATAGTTCGTCTTGTGATGCCTGAACAGGATTCTGAAAGTATAATCAGGATACTTGTTGAGCAGAGCCGGCTCGACAGACCGGGACGCGGTTTCATATATCAGACACCAGTTTCAATGGGGCTTCTTGATACATATCTGAAAATAGGGAAACAAAAATATGCTGCAAGCATAGAACAGATAATAGCTGCAATTGACCAGCTCAAATCAGGAACAAGCTGGAGAAAAAGACTTGACGCCGAGCATCAGGAAAAGAGAACCGGGAAATCATTGTTGCCCCAGGATAACTGCGAGATCTCAATAATTTCTGACGAGGACAGAATAGAAAAGCTCCGGGAAGCCTGCCTGAAAGTCGGAGCGAGAGGAGCTATATCAGCAAGAGTAGTGCCTCTTACCGGAAAAGGTGAAGAAGAAATAACATCAAATATGATCAGAAGCGCGATCAGTGTCCCTGCAGATATTACTGATAATGTGATCGATATACTTCTTGAGAACAGTACAATCAAAGATGATACAACAGACCGGATACAGGTTCTCGATTCACCGGCAGCTTATGTCCATACTATTTAGTTCCTTATGCTGCTAATTATCCTGTTAATCAGATCAATATCACCTGAGACATAATTTTCTGTAAGGACAATAACTGCACTTGCTCCATTTATTAACAGTCATAGTAAAGGGCTCACCAATATTGAATATTTTCTGAACTGTTAAATTAAGATAAGCAAGAAATTCTTCCCTTAAATCGTGATAATCACTAACAATACTATTCCTGCCGATCCTGAGCTTTTCGGAGTCTTCTGATCCAGGGTTCTTTTTCAGCTTATAGACTGAGGGCACAATTATCAGATCCGGCTTATTTGTCAGATACGTCTCACAATAGAGAAGTGTCTGCAGCCAGGCATCCAGGTTTTTATCCCTGTTATCTTTAAAAAGTTCGCTCACTGAATTCACTGAACCGGCAACTTCTCCGGTTTTATAATCTATGATCCTTATTACCCCACTCTTCTCATCTATGCGGTCAATCCTCCCTCCGATCATTAATTTCAGATCTCCTACATCATTTTTTAATGTAAGAGGGAACATATGCAGATCCTCGAATGATATTATTCTGATAGGAGAAGCTGCCTTGTCAATCTGAAGTATCCTTTTGATAAACACAGATATCACATTTCTGATAATCAATTCATTACCTTTTGCAAGAGAATGATTATCAAACCCGAAATGACGAATAATATTATTGCTTATCAACGAAGATATGAGTTGCTTATCTGAAGACAGTCTTTCAATCTCTTCAATATCAAGAACTTTCCCTATATATTCTGAATAAAGGTCCTTTATTGTGGAATGCAGAAGAGTTCCCACTTTTGCATGATCAATTTCTTCGGTGACCTTTTCTCTTTCCTCAAGTCCGCTGACATACCGGTAATAGAATTTCATCCTGCAATTGAGCCATGTATTAATTGCTGAGGGTGATATATATCTTCCGGTACCTTTCCCGTTTTCCGAAAATCTTGAAATCAGTTCCTGATTGTGATCGTCGGTATGTAAAACAGAGTCGTTTACAGAAGCGGGATTCCGGATCTCAAAACTGACAGTTATTACCTCCGGAGCAAGTTTTTTTTCATATTTCATTTGTTGCAGGAAGCGGCTCATTTCTCCACTTCTGAGCCCCTCTGAACTGGAATTATAAACAAATGTGACATTCTCGGCTCTGTGAAGCAGTCTGTAGAAATGGTAGGCATATATTGATTCCTGATGATTCAGAGAAGGCATTCCAAAACCTTCCCGTAATGCAAAAGGAACAAATGACGATGCAGCAGTGACTGAAGGAAGTACTCCTTCATTTACTGACAGTATTATAAGGTTTTTAAAGTCCAGTGTACGCGTCTCAAGTATTCCCATGATCTGAATTCCCGATAACGGTTCTCCTGAAAACGGAACAGTCTGGTTTCGTAACAACCTGTCAAGTATCCTGGCCCATGTCTGAACCGAGAGCTTTATTTCGGGGCTGTTCACGATTTCATCAAGCCTGTTTAGCGAAAGTATTATCCTGTAGATAAATTCATTTCGAACATTTCTTTGAAGGGAGATACTTCGCATATCTTCATCCTGATTTTCAGCGACAGATAAAACCATTGCCAGGATTTCCTTAAGGTAGCCGGAAAGGTCAGCCGGGCTGTCTGCTTTTCTGAAAACAGCTGAAAGAACCTGAGAACCTGATAATCGGTCAGATGTTATCCATAGCAAATTCTTTTCAATGATTTCATTCAGTAACTCATTTCCTTTGCCATTGTTCAGCCTTACTATTTCGCCATTCTTAAGTATCCTGACCACTTCCCTGTGACTGAAACGGGTGATCCCACTTTCGGTCCGTGCGTTCATCTGAAGATCAAGAAGCTGCCTGACAAGCAGATAAATAGATGTTTGCCGCAGAGGATAACCCATAGTTATGTTAATATCATTGACTCCCTCAGGAATACTTGATAGTGCAGGTACCAGGAGGTTTTCATCGGCAAGAACGACAGCGGTCTGATATGCTTTCGCAGATCCTGTTTCACCAAGTTCCTGCAGTATACGATCAAGCAATTTAACCTGTGCTATATCAGAAGATGTATTGATAATACGTCTTTTTGACTTCTCAGCGCCGGAGGAAAGGAAGGTATCGTAGCTCCATTCTGCCGGCATGTCATTACCGAAGGTTTTTATGTTGTCGCGGAGAAAATAACCTGCAGAATTAAGGTTCTTCGCTTCAATGTATGAATTATCGTAATCCCAATAGAATCTTGCCCTTCCCTCCTCCTTCAACACCTTCATAAGCTTTATTTCGCAATTATTAAGTGCATTGAAACCTGCAAAATGGAAAGTTGACCATTTATTCGCCGGCCCGTTCATTCCTTCCAGTTTCTCAGCAACATCCCTGAAGATCATCCCTTCGTATGCCAGATTTTTCTCCCTGAGAGTATTCCTGAATTCAGCATAGATATCGTTCAATAATGTCCATACACCCAGAAATTCAGATTTCTCACGTGTCAGTTTTGTAACATCAGCGTTGACCCAGAATCGTTTGACTATTTCGGCCTGCTCTTTTGTCAGACCGCCGAATTGTTCATCAATCTTTTTAAGATCCCGTACATTAGTGAAAAGCTGAGAGGCATTAACGAGATATTTATCCACATCGTCAAAATCATTAAGGAGCATATCACCCCAGAAATAGAAATCATCAAAACTCTCAGAGCTTTTCCTGATTTTACTGTAGACTTTGTAAAGCTCAAACAGTAGTACCTCATTTTCAGCCAGTTGCAGGTCAGATAATGAATAAAAGAGGTCGTTGATTGTCAAAGTTGCCGGTGCCCATACCGGGTTTTCAATCAATTCTGCAAGGTATTTCCTGAAAAAAAGACCTGCCCGCCTGTTAGGGAACACAAGGCAATGTTCATTCAGCCGGTTGCCGTAACCGGAATAAAGTGTTTCAGCTATCTGTTCAAGAAAGTATTTCATATTAAGTCAATCCTTATATAATCTTCCCTGCCAGGTATCAAGTTCTGCCAGACGCTTTTCGATCATGATCCCGATCTGTTCGGCTCTGATTTTCCCCCATGGTATATGGGCAAGGAATCGTGGAGGAGCTTCACCTGTAAATCGTTCCACAACTATGGCAGGGTTTAGCGATTCAAGGAATTCAACAATAAAATCTATATAACCCTGCAGTGAGAACTGAAAAAAATCATCAGGATGTTCAATAAATTCTGATTCGATTAAAGTACCTTTCATTATTTGCAACTGATGGAATTTCACAGTCGTCAGGGGGAGCCCTGATATTATTCCTGCTTCGGCAAGCATTTCCTCACGCGATTCACCGGGCAGACCAAAAATAAAGTGGGCACCGGTTTTAATGCCTTTCGCTGCAGTTCTTTCAACGGCATCAACGGCTTCCTCAAATGAATGTCCGCGATTAATTCTCATCAGTGTCTTGTTGTAACATGATTCGATGCCGTATTCCACTGCAATATGATGAGTACCCGAGAGCTCCTTCAGATAAGCGAGCTTCTTCTCATCCATGCAATCGGGCCTTGTCCCTATCACAAGTCCGGCTACCCCGGGATATCTCAATGCTTCCTCAAATCGTCGGCGCAGAGTCTCAAGAGGAGCATATGTATTTGAATATGCCTGAAAATATGCAAGATATGAGCCGGCTTTTCGGTACCTCCATTTATGGAACCCTATTCCTTCGCTTAATTGTACTGTAATTGATTTTTCAGGCCTACAGTATCCCGGATTGAAAGCATCATTGTTGCAATAGATACAACCACCGGTGCCCCTTGTACCATCGCGGTTCGGACATGTAAATCCGGCATCAACGGATAATTTCTGAATTCTTGTACCGTAAAGCTTTCTGAAATAATCTGAACAGGCATTGAATCTTCTTTCATGGCCCCATGGGTATTTCCGTTTATTCAGTGAAGCAGAGGACATTATACAGTTACAATTTTATTATTGTCTACATACCATATAAATGAATCGATGTTTTTATATCCCATTTTTAAGAGGATTTCTCTGTATTCCCTGAGCTGACCTGCATAATGGGCATTCTCCTCTCCAAACTTAAAATCGATCAGAACAGTCCTGTCATTTCTCAGAATGATCCTGTCGGGCCTTCTGGTTTTACCCGAAGGTAGAATGATCTCTGCTTCCCGCATAACTCTGTTGCCTTTATCAAACCATTCAGAAACGGGAAGAGATGAAATAAGTGACATGATTTTTTTCTCAAGGACATCAGATTCAGAAACGGATAATTTCCCTTCAATGATGAGTCTTTTAAGTATCCTTGGGATATCTTCTTTTTGGTCAATACCTTCGAATACCTCATGCATGAGTTTACCATAGTTTATCTTCTGCCTGATCTCTTCCTTTCTGAACAGAAAATAGTTTTCACCATGCAGCCTGAGCCTTAAAGAATCAGGTTTCTTGCTCACCTTATAATCCTTCAGTATTATCTCATTTCTTATGGCAGGTCTTACAGTGGCAACTGGCATTTTTCCCAGTTCAAATAACTTTTGATCATCATTATAAAAATTCCTGAGTACAATGCCACGTTCTCCTGCAAGGTTCTTATCGCTTGCAAAAGCATTCCTGATAAGATCAGAAATGGAATTCCCTGATTTTTTCTGTATAGCGGGCAGGAAACCATATAATGCATCTGTTGCCCTTGTCATTGCAACATATAAAAGATTCAGATTGTCGAGGTAGGATGAGCATTTTTCAATGTAATATTCTTCAGCAAAAAAAGTATCAGCCAATCCTGGGGAATACCTTACCGGTACGAGTCCGAGATCATTAAAAGGAGGCTTGTCCGGTCTTACCCACAGAACCGGCTGCTTAAAGCTGCCATGATCAAGTTCCCAGGACAAAAATGGAAGGATAACAACTTTAAATTCAAGCCCTTTGGATTTATGTATAGTAAAAACCCTTGCAGCATCCTGATTATCGGGAAGTATCACGGATTTTGAACTGCCTGTCATCTCCCACCACTCAAGAAATGTGTCAAAGTCAGTGGTCCTGCTTCCCGGGAAATTAATTATCAGGTCCTGGAACGTATTCAGATAAGCCACATTAAAAGGACTATCTCCAAGATCAAAATGCTGAATTATATTTTCGACAGCGTCAAAAAGGTTGATATATCTTGTTCTGTCGAGGAATTCCGGGGTTCCGGCAGGATAATATTCTGTGGATTTGTCTTCCCGGCTCCCTTTATATAAGGGTACGGAACCAGCGTTTTTCATTCCCCTGGAAAGCATAAAGAACCTCAGCATTTCAGCTCCGGCAATCTGATCATCAGTGTCGTTCAATAATTTTATAACAGCAACTATAAAATTTATTACATGAGAATTTGAAAGCGTGAGTGAATCATTCGATACCACATTATAGTTGAACCTTGTTTTATCCTCCGTTGTTGTATTGCTGCTGTGATCCACCATCCTTCGCAATACTGCTTCTCCCTCTTTTCGTTCCCTCACAAGAATCCCGATATCCGAGGCGCTGTACCCATAACTCTGGATTTCCCTGATCACATCCGGCAATTTTTCGAGAACTATATCATTAAATGACCTTTTATTTTTACTTTTTTCATCCCCGGAATCGTCCTCACTGCTATCATGTTCATTATCAATAAACTCTAGTCTAACATATCCACCACTGCCTTTCCTGGGATCGTCCTGTACTGCTTCTGAATACAGGTCTGTGAAACTGAAAGGGAGTTGATTTTCCGGAAATGATTCCTGTATCTGAGCCGGGATAAGGGAAAAAAGAGAGTTATTGAATCTTATTATCTCTGAAAGGCTTCTCCAGTTTGTAGTAAGTGGCTTACTCAGAATTCTTTTCTGATCGACATCCTCTTCTTTCATTCTGCCCAGTATCTGCCAGTCACTGTTCCTCCACCTGTAGATCGACTGCTTTATATCTCCTACGACAAGGTTGTCATATCCTTCTCCCATACTGTTATTAATGAGGGGATAGAAGTTCTTCCACTGGAGGATTGATGTATCCTGGAATTCATCGATCATGTAATTCTCATAACGGTTACCTATCTTTTCATAAATAAAAGGCGCCTGATCCCCCCTGGTTATAAGACTTAGCACCTCTCCCGCATCTGAGAGCAAAAAACTATTTTCTGAAGTAGCGGTCAGACGAACCTCATTAAGTACATCTGCCAGAATACCAAGAGTGTAAATATTTGATTTAATGACTCTTGCTGTCAGGTACCCGGTCCTGTTCTTCTCATAGAAGGCTAAAGCTGCTTTTAAGGTTTCCTCCAATCCGCTCCTTATAGCATTCTGTAACTGAGTAGACGGAGCCCCGGTCGACCATCTCGGAGGATCCTTCATAATCTCCATTACTGCATTTAAGGGCGGATCAGTCCGGCCTGCAATGAGACTTCTTATAAAAGCCGGTATACCATTACCTTTCCGGTAAAACATCTCTTCAGTCACACTGTTTTGTGAGAGAATATTTTCGCACTTTTTTCCAAAATCCACCAGACTTTGTTCGAACCGGGTGATGAAAGATGATATATTCGTAATATATCCCAGGAGGAATTTCTTGTCTCTGAGCTTATCAACATCATTTTCAGATAGTATCTTGAATTTCTCCCTGAAAAGTTCCTCCGACAGCCTTACTATTCCCTGCTTCAGGTTCCAGTTTTTCTCCTGTTCAAGATTAGCCATCACATATTCCCTCAGCCATTCCTGAAGTTCCTGGTCATCTGCTGAAGAAGCAATCATTTTGTCGATTGCAGAAGAAAGAATCTGGCTGTGATCAAGCTCTATATTGAATCCGGAATGCAGCCCAGCTTCCCTTGTGAAAGACCGAAGCACTTTCTGGAAGAAAGCATCAATAGTGGATACAGAGAATCTCGAAAAATCATGCAGGATACTCTTAAGGATACTGCCTGCCTCACGCCTGATAATATCTTCTGATCTGCCAGTTTCCCTTACCAGATCAGGCAGATATTCCGATTGCTTCCCTGATGCAAGATTATAAAGCTGCTCAAGGATCCTGCTTTTCATTTCAGCGGTGGCCTTATTAGTAAAGGTTACTGCCAGGATCTTTCTGTAATTATTCCCTGGTTTGAACAGTTGTGACAGATAGATCCCTGCGAGTCTGAAAGTCTTGCCTGATCCTGCTGAAGCGCTGTATATGGTAAGAGTGCCTGTTCCCATGCCGGACTAAAGTTAGTATTTTTCGATATCTTTGCCCAATGAAACGAAGGGTTGTGGTTGGATTATCGGGCGGAGTAGATTCCAGTGTTGCAGCATGGATCCTCAAAGAACAGGGTAATGATGTAAGAGGACTATTTATGAGGAACTGGCACGATACTACAGGATTGATCCAGAGTGAATGTCACTGGGAAGATGACCTTATGTTTGCGGAAATGGTTGCCAGGAAGATCGGTATACCGTTCCATTTTGTCGATCTCAGTGATCAGTACAGGGAAAGAGTTGTCGAGTACATGTTCTCAGAGTATGAGAAAGGAAGAACTCCCAATCCTGATGTACTGTGCAACAAGGAGATCAAGTTCGATTCTTTTGCCGAAGAAGCAAGACGAATAGGAGGAGATTTTGTTGCTACGGGGCATTATTGCAGAAAAGAGCAGTTTGAGAAAGACGGAAAGACTTTATACAGATTGCTTGCCGGTACCGATGAAAACAAGGATCAGAGTTATTTTCTATGCCAGATCAGCCAGGAACAGCTTGCTTTCTCGATGTTCCCAATTGGTGATCTGAAGAAGCCAGAGGTACGTCGTATTGCAGATAAAATCGGGCTGGCAACAGCTCACCGGAAAGATTCACAGGGGATATGCTTCGTAGGTAAGGTTCACCTGCCGACGTTTTTACAGCAGAAACTGAAAGCTAAAGAAGGTAAGATAGTTGAGATAGCATCTGAAAGCGGTATCAGGACATGGGATCCGGGATTCCCTGGCGAAAACGTCACGGAAGCACTCCTGATGGAAATGACTGAAAATCATAAGTTTGAAAATATCCCGGGGAAAATTGCAGGGACCCATAACGGGGCGCACTTTTTTACTATCGGTCAAAGAAAGGGGATTAACATAGGGGGTTATAAGGAACCTCTCTTTGTGATAGGTACAGATGTAAGATCGAATATCCTGTATGTCGGGGAAGGTCAGTCACATCCGGGATTATACAGGAAAGGGCTTTTCATCAGGAGAGATGAGATACACTGGATCAGACGAGATCTTAAGATGAAAAATGAGGAGAGCCGTGAGTATCTTGTCAGAATCAGGTACCGGCAACCCTTGCAGAAAGCTAAACTTTACATGACCGGCCGGGGCATTTATATTATCTTCAACAAGCTTCAAAGGGGAATTTCTCCGGGTCAGTTTGCCGCATGGTATGAGGGTGATGAGGTCTTAGGGTCGGGGGTAATTAGTAATTAGAAAGGTGCAACGGCGCAAAGGCACAACGGCACAAGGGCATTACGGCGTTTCGGTTCAGATTCGGCACAAAGGGATTCCCCCTTTGAAGGGGGTTAGGGGGATGTAAAAAATGGGGTTACGGCACAGTGATACGAGGTCCGAGAGTTTATCTGCGCTTATCTGCGATCCCGATAGCTATCTGGACTGCGGGAAAAAATCATAGATAATATTATTAACCTTTTCTAAATCATTAATTGTCATGGATATAAGTATTCATGATAGTTTTTAACTCCCCTATCTGGTTCTGTAATGATTCGATTTGCTTCTGTTGCTCTTTTATTCCTTCCAGAAGTACTACTGTTAATTTTTCATAAGATACAGCCTTGTAGCCGTTGTCATCTGTCCTGACAAGCTCAGGGAAAACTTTTTCAACTTCCTGGGCTATAAGACCTATCTGCCTGTCCTTGTCAAACTTCATTTCAGGGTATTCATCATCACGCCAGTTATATCTAAAGCCCTGTAATTGTGTTACGTCAGATAGAATATTCCGGAATGGCTCGAGGTCTTTTTTCCATCTGATGTCTGAACCTGACCAGCCTCCTGTTGAATAAGCGCTTCCAACGACATAAAGCGAATAGGATCCCGGACTTCCAGTCGTTCCTACAGCAACCTTATCTGCAAAAACATTATAGGCTCCTCCATAACCCCAACTGTAAACAGAACCATCGTACCACAGAGCTTCTGACCCATTTACTCTCAGCGCAACTCCACTTGTAATACCTCTGTTAAGATTCACTAAACCATTGACATCAAGTTTATATCCCGGGTTCGGGATACCAATGCCTATGTTACCATTCTTCAGTACCGTAAAAGCGTTGGACCGGGCTGTAGCTGAGAGTCCATTTCCTATTATGAACATAGGATCACCGTTCACCCAGTTAACAGGATCACCCGAAATGATATTATATGTTCCTGTTACAAATAATCCAGCTGCCTGGGCTGTAGTATGGTAACCGAAGGCTGTTGATGCATATCCTGTTGCGTTTGTCTGATCACCGAATGTTGATGATAGTTGTCCACTTGCTGTTGTTGTAAAGCCTGTAGCAAAAGAGGTATGGCCGCTTGCATAAGTATGATCTCCGAAAGCCGATGCAAAGAAATTCCCTGCTTTTGTACCAAATCCGTTAGCCATGGCACACAACCCTAAAGGTTCTACCTTATTCCATAATCCTGTGACTGTTGAAAACCATCCGGAAGCTGTATCTCCGGCTCCGAAAGTGAAAGCTCCCAGGCCTGAGGATACTGAACCCAGTCCAATAACAAATGAATAATCTCCTGAAGCAGTAGTCCGGATAGAAGTGAGATTCCCGTCCCTGTCCCTGCCAAAAGATCCGAGCGCATAGCTTCCATTCCCGGAAGCTATTGCTCCGGCACCGAAAGCATAGGAATCTTTTCCTGTTGCCTTTGGAGAATCGCCCAGGGCAAAGGAGTTCGTTTTTCCGGCAATTGCATTTTTGCCGATAGCAGTCGAGTAATCTCCCCTGGCAACAGCTTTGTAGCCCAAAGCCTGTGACCAGTCACCGATTGCTTTCGATTCATATCCGGTGGCAAAAGAATTCTCTCCCACACTGTCTGGTCTCTCGACAAGTACCCTTCCTGTCAGTAAGGCATTTTTTAAAGGATACCACACAACCCTGTTTTCCGAGGGATTTATTATCCCGTTTGCATCAGTCGCCACATCAAAGAAATGACCGCTTGTCGACTTTGACATATTAAATCCTCCTACAGCAAACCCACCCTTGGCTGCTTTGCCCGAAGTATCATCAATGTATGCCCTTATACTGTCAGCATCCACATACAGATATTTCTGGGATACAGACTTGCCTGTCCCGAATCCTCCCACTGCAAACCCTCCTTTTGCCCCTTTGATCTTTCCATCTTCAACATATACTCTTACTCCTTCATTTTAGACAGCAAACACTGTCTGTCCGATTTTATTCTTTACTTCAAACAGCGCCTCTTCAAGGTTGCTTGTTGTACCCTGTATACCCAGTTTATTGACAGGACCTTCAACATCCTTTGCGACCATCGAATATGGCACCGACCAAATCTGAGAGGTACCCATCACCGTCCATGTAGTTCCCGGATAACGGATAGTCGTCTTTAAGTATAATACTTGGGCATTCCAGTCAATAGCCGAAAATGAGGATGCTGTTCCTGATATTTTTGTTCCGGTTCCTACAACCAGCGATAATACGCCAAACTGATTGGTAGTGACAGATAAATGCTCTTCCTCCCAGATGGTTGTCCCTCCTGAGAGCGATGTCTGTATCGCAATTCGCACCGGAATAGCAGCATTGGTTATTATCTGACCTGTTGCATCACGCGCAACAGCCTGATAATTAAACCCCTGAGGGATCTGGGAAAATGACAGACAACAGAACAGTGAAAAAATAGTGGCGAGGGCGAGCTTTGTTTTCATGGTATAAAGTCATTAAGGTGTTACGGCATATTGTGTTAAGGCGTTAGGGTGTTACGGTGTAGGAGCAATTCTTAAAATATGCTTAAAATAAGAAAGTTACGATAAATATTAAGGAAAGTCAAGGATTTTTTGACGAGATAGATCAATTATATGACTGGGTGACGGAATTTAGTGGGAAGTTGGAAGTCAGAAGTCGGAAGAAAGAGGGGGTGATGAGGTGACAAGGAGCAAAGCGACGAAGTTCCGCGATAACGGAAGGGGGCGACGTACAAGAGTGAGAACGAGTTCTTTCTGCGAAAATCTGCGGGATCTGCAGGAAAAAGTAGGTCAGGAGACCGGGGACCGGGGACCGGGGACCGGAGACAGGAGACCGGGAGTATAGTTAAGACAGGCGGTTTTTGTAATCCCGATAGCTGAATTTCCTTATTAGCCTGAACTTGTTGTCAGAGGTCCAGATGCCTATGGAAGGATGCTGTACCCCGTTGAAGGTCGTAGTCTTGACCATCGTATAATGGATCATATCCATGAAAATTATCCTTTCCCCGGGTATAAGTTCATGATCAAAGGACCAGTCGCCTATGAAGTCGCCTGACAGACAGGAGTTACCTCCAAGCCTGTATGTGGGTTTACCAATCACCGGATCGGTGGCATTTAATACTTTTGGTTTATATGGCATCTCCAGGCAATCGGGCATGTGAGCTGTGAATGAGACATCAAGGATCGCTGTTCTGATATCAGTGTTTACAACGATATCTTCTACCGTAGCCACAAGTTCACCTGTTTCCCAGGCAAAAGCGCTTCCCGGTTCAAGGATAATATGCAAACCTGTCCTTTTCTTAAAATCTCTGAGCAGGTTTATCAGATGGTCAGTATCATAATTTTTCCCGGTTATCAGATGACCGCCTCCCATATTGATCCATTTAAGTCTGCTGAAGAGATGCCCGAAATCAGATTCGACGACCTTCAGTATCTTCCCAAGAGCATAGGAGTCTGATTCAAACAGAACATGGAAATGAAGCCCCTCAATACCTTCAGGTAACCCTGATCTGAGATCATCAGCTGTTACTCCCAGGCGTGATCCCGGAGAACAGGGATTATATAAACCATGGCTTATTTCAGAAAATCCGGGATTGATCCTTATACCCGGAGATATTTTTCTCCTGTATCTCTTTAATCTGTCAGAATACTTTTTATACTGGTACAAAGAATTGAAAGTGACATGAGAGCTGTACTTCATGATGCTTCCAAACTCTCCTTCCCTGAATACGGGCGAATAGGTATGAGCATACGAACCTACTTCTTCGAAACAGAGCCGGGCCTCATTTACCGAACTTGCTGAAGCTCCGGAGAAGTATTCCCTGAGAATATCAAATACCCCCCACATAGCAAATCCCTTGAATGCCAGGATGATCTCGACCCCGGCATCATCAGCTGTCCGTCTGATCTTTTCAAGGTTCTTTCTGAACCTCAGTTCATCCATTACATAACAGGGAGAAGGAAGTGTGTCGTATTTTATGTTCAATTGAGTTTGGATATGAAGGTTATAATTAAGTACAGCGTTACGGCTTTACGGCGTTATTAGGTCTACATCTTAATGCCTTAATGCCTTAACGCCCGCCCTAAGACCTTTTATAGCTCCAGGTCCACATCATGCAGCTCCACCCATGGTAAACCCAGCAGATTCAGTTGTTCCATAAAAGGATCGGGATCAAACTCCTCAACATTGAACACCCCCGGTTTCTTCCAGATATTTTTAAGGTACATCATTGCTCCTATTGCTGCAGGAACTCCTGTTGTATAGCTAACAGCCTGGGCACCGGTCTCTGCATAAGCTGCCTGGTGGCTGCAATTATTATAAATATAGTATGTTTTTTCCTTTCCATTCTTAAGGCCTTTTATCCTGCATCCTATTGAGGTCCAGCCTGTATAATTGGCTCCAAGTTCTCCCGGATCGGGAAGGACAGCCTTCAGGAACTTAATGGGCACAATCTCACGTCCGTCGAACATTACCGGTTCAATGCCTGCCATTCCGATATTCTGTATCACCCTGAGATGTGTCAGATATTCCTGTCCGAATGTCATCCAGAATCTTGCACGTTTCAAGGTCGGGAAGTTCTTAACAAGTGATTCCAGTTCCTCATGGTAGATAAGATAAGATTCCTTCGGACCTATGTTGGGATAGTTCAAAGGTTTATGGATCTCATGAGGTTTTGTATAGATCCATTTCCCGTCTTCCCAGTATCTGCCCTTCTGTGTCACTTCACGTATATTGATCTCCGGATTGAAATTTGTAGCAAAAGGTTTTCCATGATCTCCGGCATTACAGTCTACAATATCAAGATAGTGCATTTCATCAAAATGATGTTTTGCTGCGTAGGCAGTAAAGATTGATGTAACTCCCGGATCAAATCCACAGCCGAGGATTGCGGTGATTCCTGCTTTTTTATATTTTTCCCTGTAGGCCCATTGCCAGCTGTATTCATATTTTGCCTCATCAAGAGGTTCATAGTTTGCTGTATCAAGGTATGATACACCTGTCTCAAGACATGCATCCATGATATTGAGATCCTGGTACGGAAGCGCCACATTTACAACAATATCCGGTTTGAATGATTTGATCAGCCTGACCAGATCAGGCACATTGTCAGCATCAATTTGCTCGGTCCTGACCTTATCTTTACCTACTTTTGCTGCTATTGAATCACATTTTGATTTAGTCCTGCTTGCCAGCATTATCTCGCCGAAAACCTCGGGCAATGAGGCCATTTTATGGATCACAACAGTTCCTACACCGCCAGCTCCGATTACCAGTACTTTTCCCATAGATATCAGTTTTAAGTAACTTGCTAATTATAACAATATTAATTAATTATAAAGTTAAGATGACATGTTTATTACCTTTTTCAAATATAGAATATTAAAATGACCATCCAACATATTTTTATCATACATTACTTTCAGGATGTTTTTAAGGAAATCAAGGATAAAAGATTTTTCTGAATATCTTTGCATCTCCGGAACCAAGTATGAAATTTATAAATCCACTGGTAGTTCTGAGGATTTTCAGCACAATCCTTTTCATTACTGCAATATTATTCCTGTTGTGTCTGCCGGTTGCATATATATATAATGAGTCACCTTACCCCTTTGTCTGGTCTTCCATAATCTCAGTCACCACTGCAGCAATTCTATATATAATATCAAGAAAAGCCGGTGCTGCGAAGCTGACCAGCCGTGAAGGTTTTCTTTCGGTCTCGCTGTCATGGATATTATTATCTGCGTTGGGGACATTGCCATTTTTATTTAGCGGGACTGTTGATACTTTCATTGATGCATTTTTTGAATCCGCATCAGGATTCACCACAACAGGTTCCACAATAATGAAAAACGTGGAGATACTTCCTCATACAATCCTGTTCTGGAGAAGCCTGACACATTGGGTCGGCGGGCTGGGAATAATAGTCCTGGTGATCATAATACTTCCTTCTCTAAAAATAACTGCCCAGCAATTATTCAGTATGGAATCCTCCCTTAAGGAGAAAATCATGCCAAAAACAAAAGCTATTGGAATCCGGCTCTTGTTTATTTACCTGGGGCTTACCTTTGCTGAAATAATATTGCTGAGCATGGGAGATATGAATCTGTTTGAAAGCATCTGCCATACCTTTGCGACGGTAGCTACAGGTGGTTTTTCAACAAAAAATGCAAGTTTAATGGCATTTTCATCCTATTCTCAGTATATAGTTGCCCTGTTTATGCTTCTGGCGGGAGTGAGTTTTGTTATTTATTATTATCTGATCAAATTTAAATTCAGGAAGATTATCAGTAATGAAGAATTATGGTTTTATTTAGCCGTAATATTTGTTTCCGGTATATTAGTGTCTGCAATTCTTTCAACAGGAACCGCTGAATCCCGGGAGCAGGCCTTCAGACATGGGTTCTTTCAGGTTATTTCAATTACAACTACAACAGGATTCACCACTACTGATTATCTGGACTGGCCTCATTCAGCCAGTCTTATAATATTCCTCCTCCTGTTTGCCGGGGCAAGCACAGGATCAACTACCGGAGGAATAAAGATGGCGCGACATCTCATTTTGCTGAAAAATGTAAAGGCAATTTTTAAAAAGCTCATTCATCCGAGTTCTTTTACGCAGATTAAACTCAATGGCAACCCCATTCTTGAAAAAACTAATATTTCAATAATCTCATTTGTTGTTCTATATCTCTTTATTTTTATTCTGGGAACAATCCTGATAACTTTTGCCGGCTCTGATCCATTATCTTCGGCAAGTGCAACAATAGCTTCACTAGGAAATGTAGGACCGGGATTTGGTACAATAGGCCCCAAGTATACTTTTGCCCATATGAACGGATTCAGCAAATTGATCTTCAGTTTTCTTATGATAATAGGAAGACTTGAGATTACAACGCTTTTTATTCTTTTCGGAAAATCATTCTGGAGGTTATAGATTCCGGATCAAAGGCCAGATGCTGATAAATGATTTCTTACTTCTTCAAGAATTTCAATTGTGCCGACATTTGCCCAGTATCCTGTGTCATCACGGTATGTATAGATTTTATGTTCAGCAGCAAGCTGAAGATAAAGCGTTGTCATTGTGTAAACACCTTCCGTCATATATTTGAATATTTCCGGTTCAATTATATGCATACTGGAAAAAGCAATTTCAGTCAGATTTTCATCTATGCCTCCTGCAATTATTCTCTCTCCCGTCGATCTGTTACACCAGCCTCTCAGTAATCCCTTTTCATCAACAAGTAAAAACCTTGCTCCCTCACGCTGCCGTACAGCAAGGGTTGCAAGGCCTTTTTTTTCAGTATGATAATTAAATAGTTTAATAAGGTCAAAGTCAGTTATTATATCAGCGTTATAAAGCAGAAAAGGATCATCGTCAAAAAAATGCCTCGCTTTAAATAGCCCTCCGCCTGTCTCAAGGAGCTTCTCACGCTCATCGGAGACAGTAATCCTGAATCCGTCTTTTCTCAATTGTCCGATTTCATCCTCAACCTGATCAGCAAGATGATGAACATTAATAATAATGTCATCAAATCCGGCTGAAGAACATTTCTCAACAGCCCGGTGGAGTAAGCTCTTTCCATTTATATCCAGAAGGACTTTAGGAATTTTATGGGAGATCTCTCCAAGTCTTGTCCCCTTGCCCGCTGCCATGATCATTGCTTTCATCAGTCTCCCTTGATTAATCCTTCCTTGAGATCCCTGTAAGCCCTGGATTCCGGGATTGATCTTATCGTCCTGAATAATTCAGGCAATTTCAGATGATCTTCAGTTTTATTGATGATTTCAATCAAAAGCCTGACTCCGGGCACAATACTGTCGGTAAATGTAGGTTTATGTTCATACAAACCCCTGAATCCAAATGCTCCCAGCGCCTGCATTAAACGGATCATGCAGAATCCATTGTAATATTCCCTGAATTTATCCTTCTCCTCCCCTGTCACGGAACAAAAATTCTCAATATAGTATTTCAGGAATAATTCTCTGTCAACTGGCTGCATCTGTACTTTTGCATCATATAATAATGAAGCTAAATCATACTGGGAGGCCCCTTTCCTACCGCCCTGGTAATCGATGAACCATGGTTCGCCGTCAACGATCATTATGTTGGCAGTCTGGAAATCGCGGTATAAGAAATAATCCTGACCGGGCAGAAGAAGATAATCAGCAAGTGAAATGAAATCATGTTCAAGGAGCTGTTCATTAAATGGAATAGCTAATAACTTAAGCAGCATGTACTTAAAATAGTTCATATCCCACATCATAGACTGACGGTCAAAGCTCCTATGAGGATAACATAATCCCAGATCCAGATCTTTGATCCCTTTAGACTGGAACAACAGAAGGGAATCCAGTACCTTATTATAAATTTGTTTTGTCTCCTGGTCAAAAGTATCACCTCCCTGTTTCCTTTTCAACCAGGTATAAAGATTAATATCCCCCAGATCCTGCTGGAAGTAAACGTTCTCATTTTCCATGTATCCGAAAATCTCAGGGACTTTCAATCCTGCCTCCCTGAAGTGCTTCGTGAATCCCACAAAAGCATCATTTTCCTCACGGACCGGATTATAGGTACCAATAACATTCCTGTTTCCGGAGTTTATCCTGAAGTATTGCCGGTCGGATCCTGATCTGGGTAATGAAGCTATCTCTATCTCTTCATTTCCGAAAAACTTATAATAACATTTCGTTATAAGACCCTGTATGTCTAACATTTTTTTTAAATACACGTGTAAAAATAACAATTTAACCGGTCTTCCGGTCTGCATGAAAAAATTCTTACTTTTAAGCCTGAAAACGGAATTCTAACAATTAATGCATCCAAGGGGGCCAATATCTTTTCTTTTTTGCCTGATAATATCTCTTACTGAGGTCAATGCACAGAAAAAAGATCCTCCTTTTCTTCAATATATGAATCATCCCTGGGTTGATTCTGTCATCAACACTCTCTCAACAGACCAGAAAATAGCTCAGTCGATCTGGATCCCGGCCTGGTCAGACAGGGATTCTTCACATGTAAGTACAATTATTGAAGCAATAAATAAATATGGGATCGGAGGCTTAATCTTCTTCCAGGGAAGCGCTAAAAAACAGGCAGTCCTGATCAATCAGTATCAAAAGATCTCAAAAGTTCCGCTCCTTACAGCAATGGATGCTGAATGGGGAGTGGGAATGAGGCTTGCAGATGCGGAGAAATTCCCATATCAGCTGACACTGGGTGCGATCAGGAATGACTCTTTGATATACAGTTTCGGGGAAAAAGCTGCAGAGCAATGCCGCAAAACCGGGATCAACATCAACCTTGCTCCTGTTGCAGATATAAATAACAATCCTGAAAACCCTGTGATCAATTACAGATCTTTCGGAGAAAGCAGGGAAAATGTTTCTTCAAAGGCTGCAATTTATATGAAAGCTTTGCAGAACAATGGTGTAATGGCCACATTGAAGCATTTCCCCGGGCATGGCGATACGGATGTGGATTCGCATTCCGATCTCCCTGTAATGCGGCACTCCAGGGAAAGACTTGATACAGTTGAATTATATCCTTTCAGAAAACTTATAGACGAGGGGGCAGGAATAGTCATGACAGCTCATCTTAACCTTCCATTGCTTGACAGTACAAGCAATATGCCTGCCTCTCTTTCGTCAGTGATAATCAAAGACATACTTATTAAACAACTGGGCTTCAGAGGTCTTATAATGACCGATGCAATGAATATGAAGGGCGTAACAAGATATTTCAAACCCGGGGAAGCGGAGGCCCTTGCTTACAGGGCCGGTAATGATATCATTGAATATGTTTCTGAGATTGAGGCCACTCTGTCGGAAATAAAAAATGACATAAAACTAAAACGGATCTCAGAGGAAGAAATAAATCTGAAATGCAGGAAAATACTGGCCCTGAAATACTGGTCACACCTGGATAAACCTGAGGCAATTGACACTGCTGATATTTCAAAAGATATCAGCTCTGGTGAGATAAAGGCTCTTATAAGGGATCTTTACGCTAATTCCCTTACACTTCTCAGGAATGAACAAAATATACTGCCAATACGGAATCTTGGAAATATCAGGATAGCAACAGTGGCAGTAAATCAGGAAAAACCCACTCTGTTCCAGAAAAGGATCTCACAATATAAAAACGCTGATAACTATTTCATTGATCCCGGTAAAGCAGGACAAATTGATAATCTGATCAGAAAGTTATCAGAATATGATCTCGTCATAACAGGTGTATATGGAACCAGCCAGAGGCCCGACAGGCAATTTGGTGTGACTCAGGAGCTGAAAAATCTTCTTGAGAATCTCATATCTAAAACAAGGGCGGTAATCACATGGTTTGGTAATCCTTATGCCCTTGACAAGGTTGAATGTCTCAGGAATGCCGAAGCACTGCTCCTGACATACCAGGAAAATGAATACACCGAGGATCTTGCGGCCCAGTTGATATTTGGCGCCATCGGCGCCAAAGGTTCCCTGCCGGTTACTGTCAATGGTGAATGGCCTTACGATTTTGGAATTATAACCCCGGGCAATTTAAGGATGCAATACGGATTACCTGAAAATGCCGGTTTATCATCGGAGCAATTATATGAAAGGATCGATTCAATAGTAAATAAAGGACTGGATCTAAAAGCTTTTCCGGGCTGTGAAGTGATGGCTTCAAGGAAGGGTATTGTTATTTTCCATAAAACATACGGTTTTCATACCTATGATAGTACGATCCGGGTCCGGGAAGAAGATCTTTATGACCTGGCTTCACTTACGAAAGTTACTGCCACTACAGCAGGACTCATGCTGCTGGATAGCGACGGCAAATTCAATCCTGAAGAAACACTGGGACACTATTTGCCTTTTTTCAGGAATTCAGGTATGGGAAACCTGAAGATGAATGAGATACTTGCTCACCAGGCCGGTTTTAAAGCATGGATTCCTTTCTGGGAGCAGACAGTAAAAAAAAACGGAAAATTCAAGAAACGTATTTACAGCACATCTTATTCTGATAAATATCCTTCAGAAGTTGCCAACAACCTCTTTATCAGGAAGAATTACAGCAGCAGGATAATCAGGACAATAAAGAAATCCTCCCTAGGTGAAAAGAAGTATCTGTATTCTGATCTCGGATTTATTTTATCTCCATGCATAATTGAAACTCTGGCTGGTGAAAGATGGAATGAATTCATCTCAAAGAACATTTATCAAAAGCTGGGAGCTGACGATATAGTTTTCAATCCCTATATTAAATACTCTCCCGAAAGGATCATTCCCACTGAATATGATTCACTTTTCCGGCGCCAGTTACTGCACGGGACAGTACATGATGAAGGAGCAGCAATTCTGGGAGGCATTTCGGGTCATGCGGGTCTTTTTTCAACAGCAAACGACCTTATGAAGCTAATTGAAATGTACAGGAGAATGGGAACTTATGGCGGAGAGCCGATAATAGCAGAAGATGTGATGAGGAAATATACAAGTGTTCAGTTCCCTGAAAACAATAACAGGAGAGGTCTTGGCTTTGATAAGCCACTTCTTAATAATTATGAGGTTCTGCCACAGAACAGTAATACTGCTATAAGTGCATCTATGTCGAGTTTCGGACATACCGGATTTACAGGAACTTATGTCTGGGTCGATCCTGAATATGAGCTCAGTTATTTATTTCTCAGCAACAGGGTGAATCCGACAAGGAATAATAATCTGATAACCGAACTGAATATCCGGACGAATATCCTTCAGGCAATATACGACTCCATTGTCCGGTAAGGCGGGCTCTTATCAAAGCCTGCCCTTCTGCAGATATTTTTTCGACATCCTGTCGTTAGGATACTTCACAGAGAAGCCGGCCCAGTAATCAGCAATAGTGCTCTTTATTTCCTTTCGCAGGATCCACAGACCAATAAGGTTGGGGACAGCCATAAAAGCAATTGTGATATATGATAGTGACCAGATTATGGTTGTATCGGTAAATGATGCAATAAAGAAAGCGGCGACATAAATGATCCTGTAATAGATCACATATTTCGGCCCGACGAGAAATGTCAGGGCACGGTCGCCATAATATGACCAAGAAATCGCTGTTGAAAAAGCGAAAAGGAGTATCCCGATCGAGACTATATATTTACCCCATTTCCCCAGAATGCTTCTTTCAAAAGCGACAGTAGTAAGCGGTGCACTGTGGATCAAAGACTTACCAACCACATTAAGGGAAGCTGACTGAGGCTGCCATTTTCCCTGAATCACGTCTATCTTACCTGAAAAAAGATTCTTATTGTAATAAAAAGTAAAATCTTCGGCAAGTGATCTTGAACAGATCAGAGAGACCGGGGTCATCATTTTGCCATCAACAATTTCAAGCTGCCCGTTAAATAATGGAAGAGCCTTGCCGTTCCTGATATAATCAACTACCATTTGTTTCTGATCCGGGATATTCTCATCATACACCCTGTTCAGGAAAGTCATATCGGCGCTTTGGAACTGGTTCTCAATCTTCTCGGTCCATACACCGGATGCCAGTACTGTAAGACCGGTCAGCATACATATAATAATAGTATCGATAAACGGCTCAAGTATTGCAACCATACCTTCAGATACCGGTTCAGGGGCTCTGGCTGCAGAGTGAGCAATCGGTGCAGATCCCTGTCCGGATTCATTTGAGAAAAGTCCCCTGTTAACGCCCCTGTTAATTGCAAAAGAAACTGAAGCTCCCATAAATCCTCCTATTGCTGCCGTTCCGGTAAAGACAGTAGAGACCAGTGAAACAAGAGATGGGATAATATTCTCATAATTGGTTAGTATTACGAAAATGGCACCGATAAAGTAAAATATTGCCATACCGGGGGTCAGCTTCTCCGTGACCTTTGCAATACGTTTTATACCTCCTATAATAATCAAAGCCAGAAGAACAGAGAGAATAGCTCCGGTAATAATATGGTTTATTCCGAATGTAGTAAAGATAGAATTTGAGATACTGTTGATCTGTGGCAGGCTTCCGGTACCGAAAGATGAGAGCACAGTAGCAGCGGCAAAAAAAGCTCCTATTACTGCTCCGGTTTTAATTACTTTTCCACTTTTTGTAGTGATATTCAATCTCTTTTTCATATAATACATTGGGCCGCCGGAAACACTTCCATCAGATAATATATCACGGTATTTATGGGAGATTGATACTTCAACAAATTTTGTGCACATCCCTATTGCAGCAGTGATAAGCATCCAGAAAAGAGCAGCCGGACCGCCGAGGTGAATAGCTAGAGCAACACCTGCAATATTCCCGGTCCCGACCGTTCCTGATAATGCGGTAGCAAGTGCCTGAAAATGAGACGTGTCACCTACGTCGAGATGATGATCATACTTACCCTTTACAACATCTATTGCATGCCTGAAATATCTTAACTGAGGAAAACGCAGGTAGAGTGTAAAAAAGATGCCTGTTCCCAGGAGCAATATAACGAACCATGGATGACCACCTATATAACCATCCAGCATAACAAGAAAATCATTGATTTTTTGCATAAGGAGATTTTTCGGGGTAAATACTCTCGCCTAAGACAAATGTAATGATTTCCTTAAAAGGTCAAAACCCAATTCAAAATAAATGTCATTAACTGGAATTTAACGGTGCAAAGGCCCAACGGTTGAATGGCGCAAAGGTAGAAAGGTACACGGGGTTCGGAGTCCGGTTTATTCCTACCCCCCGCTCCCCGCTCTTCGTTCATCGCTTTTTATAGTGCCCAGAACAAGACTCGAACTTGCACACCGTTGCCGGCACCAGCCCCTCAAGCTGGCGTGTCTACCAATTTCACCATCTGGGCGATTTAGCTCAGGGCAGAGGTCTCAGAGCTCAGGGCTTTCATTCCCTTTGCTCCCCACTCCCCGCTCTCAGCTTTTTTTGGTGCCCAGAACAGGACTCGAACCTGCACATCATTTCTGACACTAGTCCCTGAAACTAGCGCGTCTACCAATTTCGCCATCTGGGCAATTTGGCTCAGGGCTCAGGGCTCAGGGCTCTGTGCTCTGTGCTCTGTGCTCTGTGCTCTGTGCTCTGTGCTCTGTGCTCTGTGCTCTTAATTGCGGGGACAAAAATAACAAAAAAATCATAAACAATTAACCGGGTATTACAGAAAAGTATATTTTTGCACACTGATTAAAAGATTATGCGTTCAGTATCATCAAATCCGGCAAAGTTGAGATCACCCCTGCTTGAAGGATCTTCATCAGTTGCACCTGGGAATTTGTGATGATTATATTAACGACCTGCCTGAAATGCAGGTTTTTTTATTAACTTAAATTGAAAATGAACTTCGTAAAAATCATGAAATTTGGAGGGACTTCAGTAGGCAGTCCCGAGAGAATGAGGGCTCTGATCCCGCTCATCACTGATGATGAAAGGAAAATTGTTGTTCTTTCAGCTATGTCCGGTACTACAAACAGCCTTGTGGAGATATCTGACCTGTTGTACTCAGGAAATGCGACCGGGGCTATGAATAAAATTGAGATCCTCAGGGAAAAATACCATAAAGTGGTAAATGAACTGTACGAGACTGAAGCTTTCAGAAAAAGCGGGCTGGAAATGATAAACAGTCATTTTGGTTCACTCACAAATATAGCATCAAGGTCATTTACAAAACAACAGGAGAAAGCTGTTCTTGCAGAGGGAGAACTTATGTCAACTGCGCTGGTGCATTTAATGCTGCAGGAAAAAAATATAAAATCATACCTTTTGCCTGCGCTGAATTACATGAGAGTTGACAAGGACGGTGAACCCGATTATTTCTACATTGAGGAAAACCTCAAGAGAGAACTCAGAAAATGTGACTCCAAAAGCATCATTATCACACAGGGATTCATCTGCAGAAATGCATATGGAGAAATTGATAACCTGAAACGCGGCGGCAGCGATTATACAGCTTCAATCATAGGTTCTGTACTGAAAGTCAGGGAGATCCAGATATGGACCGACATAAGCGGATTTCATAATAATGATCCACGCTTTGTCGAAAATACCAGAGTGATCCGTGAATTATCTTTTGATGAAGCGGCAGAGCTGGCATACTTCGGCGCTAAAATACTGCATCCTGCTACTGTAAATCCGGCAAAAATAAATAACATTCCCGTAAGGTTGAAGAATACGATGGAGCCCGAAGATGAAGGGACCCTGATCACTGCATCAACTACCCAGGCCGACTATAAGGCTGTTGCAGCAAAGGATGGTATATCTGTTATAAGGATAAGGTCCGACAGGATGCTGATGGCTTACGGATTCCTTAGAAAAGTATTTGAGATCTTTGAAGCATACAGGACTCCCATTGATATGATCGCTACATCAGAAGTGTCAGTATCTTTAACAATTGACAATCCTCAGAACCTCGAGCAGATAGCAAAAGACCTTAAGGAACTCGGAACTGTTGAGATAGAGAAAAACCAGACTATTATATGCATAGTTGGCGATTTCCGCACTGAAAGGAAAGGATCAGCACCAGAAATATTCAGGGCTTTGAACACTGTCTCACTAAAAATGATCTCATACGGCGGAAGTAATAACAGTCTCTCTTTGCTTATTGATACTGCCGATAAGATCAAGGCTCTTAAACTTCTCAGTAAACATTTATTTGCTTGAAAAATGATCAATAAAGAAACTATCCGGAAATTCAGGGATCTGCCTACTCCATTTTATTATTATGATCTGGATGTTTTGAAATCTAATCTTGATATCCTGAAACAGGAATCCCGGAGTTCAGGAATCAAAATTCACTATGCTGTAAAAGCAAATCCAAATCCCAGGATACTTAAAATGATCTGTTCCTATGGTCTGGGAGCCGATTGTGTAAGCTGGAATGAGATAGCAGCTGCACTGGAAGCAGGTATTAAACCTTCGGAGATCGTTTTTGCAGGCGTCGGAAAAAGTGATAAAGAGATTGAATCTGCTATCAAAGCCGGCATTTTTTGCTTTAACTGCGAATCAATACCGGAAACAGAGGTAATAAACCAATTTGCAGCAGCACAGAATAAAGTTGTAAACATTGCATTGAGGATCAATCCGTTAATTGAAGCTCATACCCATAAATATATCACGACCGGAATTGAAGAGAGTAAATTCGGCATAAACACCTGGGAGCTTGAAGAAGTTCTTAATAAGCTGAAGGAATTAACAAACCTTAAGCTAATAGGAATACATTTTCATATTGGTTCACAAATAACAAGGATGTCGGTTTTTCAGAGTCTCTGTGCACGGATAAATGAACTGCAGGATTGGTTTTCTGCAAGAAATGCCGAACTGAAGATAATCAACATAGGTGGTGGCCTTGGAATTGATTACCAGGATCCGGATAACTCACCAAAATTCGCTGAATATTTTTCTCTTGTAAAAGAGTTTGTGCGTCTCAGGCCGGGTCAGGAACTCCATTTTGAACCTGGCAGATCAGTAGTGGGCCAGTGTGGTTCGCTTATCTCTAAAGTGCTGTTCATCAAAGCCGGGAGTAATACTCTTTTTGCTGTTCTGGATGCAGGGATGACTGATCTGATAAGACCTGCTCTTTACCAGGCATACCATAAAATTGAGAATCTTACCTCCGATGGAAAAATATTCAGGTATGATATAGTCGGGCCAATTTGTGAATCATCAGATACATTCGGTAAATATGTTGAGCTTCCCGAGACCCGGAGAGGTGATCTTATTGCTATTCGTTCGGCCGGAGCATATGGTGAGTCGATGGCTTCGAGATATAATCTCAGGGATCTGCCGAGGGCTGTTTTTTCGGACGAGATATAGGCACGACGGTGCAACGTTGCAACGGCACAATGGGGTTACGGTGCAGAACCTAAGACAACTTGAAGATTCCCAGGGAATAAAGAAACACAATTGCGATAGCTACCGGAGCTACGAATTTCACTATGAATATATAAGTGGGCAACAGTGTACCTTTAAGTGATCCTTCATTGGTAAATTCTCGCTTAGTAAGATCTTTACTGTAAAACCATCCGATAAATATTACTATAAATAGGCCTCCTATCGGCAGCATTATATTTGATGTAAGGAATTCCAGAATACCGAATATGTTCCTCCCCCCTACCTGTAAATTACTAAGAGCTCCGTATGAAAGCACGGTAAGCAACCCAAGTATTGACACTGAAAGCGATGCAGCAATTGTAGCTTTCTTTCTTGACATTTTAAGCTCTTCGACGAGGTAGGCTACTATCACTTCAAGAACGGATATCGTTGATGTCAGGGCTGCTATTGAAAGAAGAAGAAAGAACATAAATGCAAAAACTGAACCCAGCGGCATCTTATCAAAAATCCCTGGCAGAACAATAAATGTAAGACCTGTTCCTGAAGCGGGAGATCCGCCAAGCGCAAATACAGCAGGAAAGATTGCTATTCCGGCCAGGACAGCAACCGAGGTATCAGCAAGTGAAACAAGGCCTGCGGAGAGGACAAGGTTTTCATTCTTCCTGATATATGATCCATATGTAATCAGAGTACCCATACCAATGCTGAGTGAAAAGAAAGATTGCCCCAGGGCCTCAAGGATAACTTTAGGTGTAATTTTATTCATATCGGGATGGAACAGGAACTGAAGTCCGGCTTTTCCACCAGGAAGAGTTAAAGACCTGATACACATTAAGATAAGAATCAAAAACAAAAAAGGCATCATAATTTTTGTGTACTTTTCAATTCCTTCCTTTACTCCGGAGATAATAATGAATGCTGTTAAACCCATGAAAACAATGAACCATAAAATAGGACGGAAAGAGCTCTTAAGGAAAGAGTCGAACATATTAGTGAGTTCAATATCTGTCCTGCCCAGCAGATTGCCTGTCAGTGATTGATAAAAATATTCAAGTGTCCATCCGGCGACTGTCGTATAGAAAGCGAGAATCATAAAAGCAGCCGCCACACCCATTATGCCTATTAGGTACCATGGCTTCCGTGGAGCCAGTTTCTTAAAAGCACCATAAGGATTTAGTTGAGCGGATCGTCCGATTATGAATTCAGATGTCATTACCGGGATTCCGATGACCACAACACAAAAAAGGTAAACAAGCAGGAAAGCACCCCCTCCATTCTCACCTGCGAGGTACGGGAACCGCCATATATTTCCAAGTCCGATTGCCGAACCTGCAACTGCAGCTACAACTGCAAATCTGTTTGAGAAAGAATCCCTCTCGCTTTTTACGTTATTAGTCATAGATTTATTACATTAGAATCTTGTTTACTGTCGGTCTTTCAGTCATGATCTTATTATAAGATTCGCAAGATAATAAACCTAATCCTGAACCTATTGATAGCAACAATGAAAAAAATTAAAAAGTCAATTTCAAGACGGAGTTTTCTTCAAAGCTCGGCAGGCATGGGAGCTGGTATACTACTGTTTCCATCGGTGAATCCTGTTACTATTCAAAATAGAAGTACAGGTCTCAGACCCCTGATAATCACAAGTCATACAAATGAAACAGGCCATAAAGCCATGGAGCTGGGATGGGAAGTCCTGACTAAAGGCGGCAGCGCTGTTGATGCCGTAGAAAGAGCAGCAAACACTATTGAGCTCGACCCGGAAGATACAAGTGTAGGTTACGGAGGATTACCAAATGAAAATGGCGTGGTACAGCTGGATGCATCCTTTATGGATGGCAAGACATATTCTGCGGGGGCAGTAGCCTGTCTTGAGAGGATCAAAACTCCGGCATCAGTGGCCAGGCTGGTGATGCAACATACTGATCATGTTCTGCTCACCGGGCAGGGAGCTCTTGATTTTGCAAAGGCATGGGGATTCAGGGAGGAGGATCTCCTGACCGAGAAAGCCCGTAAGATCTGGCTCCGATGGAAAGAGGAACTTTCTCCCAACGATGACTGGGGTGAACCCGATCACCTGAAAAATATCATCAACAAAGAGTCTTACCGAAACGATTTTCCGGATATTGAACATCATTATGGGACTACAAACATTCTGGCAATTGACACAAACGGAGATATTGCCGGCTGCACAACAACAAGCGGTCTTAGTTTCAAAATTAACGGGAGGGTCGGTGATTCACCAATCATAGGCGCAGGATTATATGTTGACAATGAAGTTGGGGCGGCCGGTGCAACAGGCCGTGGGGAAGATGTAATAAAGTCCTGTGCAGCATATTACATGATCATGAGAATGAAAGAAGGCCGCACTCCCCAGCAGGCCTGTGAGGATGCCCTTCATATGATAGTTGAAAAATACAGCAGGATCAATCCGGGCTTTTTCCCGAGTGAAAAGTTTGTCGCGATCAGTTCAAGAGGTGAAGTGGGCTGTGCATCAATGAAAGGGGAAAAGGAACCCCAGATGTCTGTAAGGAACGAAAAAGGTTTCAGCCTCTATACCGGTACCATTGCGTATAGGGGTAAATAATCTCTCATATCTGCCCTGCCGCTGAAACCTCTCCCGGCAAAAGCCGGCAGGTCGATTCTGATAGGTTCAGGTATTCAGTGTTTATTTCACCCTGATGCTTCTCTTGTATAGCTCCTGCCAGTTCTCCTCAGTTGGCAAAGATTGAACCGGAGTACGAGCTGTATTCCTTTCCAGCTTCTTAATAACATAAGTTCTGTCGCGGGTTCTTTCTCCCTTGCCGTGCTCGACATAATCGACGAGAGCGATAAACCTGTTGATCTTGTGAGGGATGACCTCTGGTGTGCGTATCAGAGATATATCATAGTCCTTGATATCATAGTTGTCGTGGTTTTCTTCCCATATATCGGTATAGTATACGTAAGGACCGAGATGAGAGAAAACAACAATCCCATATTGATCTGTGTACCCTTCTGTTTCCATATTTGTCTGGTCTTCCCAGTCAGGAAGAGTGGGATATAATCTGACGCTGGCATCAGGAACGATATAGTCATTATAGTATTCACGCACTTCAATCTCAAGAAGTGTTGGTACCATGACATCTATTATAATCGATGCCTGGTCTGATTCTCCTGAAGGCGAATAAGCTGTAAGAATTACTTGGAAGGAACCTGTACCGGTAAATATGTGTACCGGATTGGGTTCGTATGATATATATCCATCACCAAAATCCCATTCGTAATCAACAGCATTATGCGAGCGGTTTGTAAAACATACCTCCTCACCCACTTCAGGATCAATGAGATCGACACGGAAATCCGCTTCGGGGAATGATTCGCAGGAGAATAAAATAACCGGCAGTAAAAGAATAAGGTAGAATGATTTTTTCATCGTAATAAGAATTTATGCTAAAATAGAAAATCAAATAATATGCCATCTTTATAAATCAGGTTATAATATCAGCTCCTGCATGGGATTTTTGAACATGTTAAAAAAATATGACTATCTTTGCACTCCACTAAAAATAAGCTTCAGAGCATGATTAAAATAACATTCCCTGACGGGACTAAAAAAGAATATAAAAAAGGCATAAGCAGTCTTGAAATTGCAGAAGAGATAAGTCCGAAACTTGCAAAAGAAGTATATGCAGCAAGTGTCAATGGTGAGATCCGCGATCTGAGCAGGCCTATTGATACTGATGCAAATTTAAAGCTTCATAAATGGGATGATGAAGAAGCCAGGCACGCTTTCTGGCATTCTTCTGCCCATCTCATGGCAGAAGCGCTTGAAGCAATCTATCCCGGGATCAAGTTTGGTATCGGCCCTGCAATAGAGAATGGATTCTATTATGATGTTGATCCGGGCGACGGAAGAGCTATAACAGAAGCGGACCTTCCTGCCATCGAGAATAAAATGAAAGAGTTTGCAGCTCAGAACCAGTCTTTCATAAGGAAAGATGTATCGAAAAAAGAAGCAATGGACCTTTTCACAAGTAAAGGTGATGAATACAAGACTGAGCTGATAAGCGAACTGGAGGATGGTACTATTTCATTATATACCAGTGGTAATTTTGTTGATCTCTGCCGCGGACCACATCTTCCTTCAACGGAACCGATAAAAGCCATCAAGCTTACAAGTGTTGCAGGAGCTTACTGGAGAGGTGATGAAAAGCGCAGGATGCTGACAAGGATTTATGGCATAACCTATCCGAAGCAGAAAATGCTTGATGAATATCTCGTTTTCCTGGAAGAAGCAAAAAGACGCGATCACCGGCGAATAGGTAAGGAACTGGAGCTATTCACTTTTTCACCAAAAGTAGGGATGGGGCTACCGCTGTGGCTTCCAAAGGGCTCAGATGTAAGGCAGCACCTTATCGATTTCCTGACAAAGATCCTGAAGAAGAGAGGCTATAAAATAGTTACCACTCCTCATATAGGTAACGTAAACCTCTATAAAGTATCCGGGCACTTCGAGAAATATGGAGCAAGCTCATTCCAGCCGATGTCAACGCCCCAGGAAGGAGAGCAGTTCATGCTTAAGCCTATGAATTGTCCGCATCACTGTGAAATATACAATGCAACTCCGCATTCATATAAAGAGCTGCCTTTAAGAATGGCTGAGTTCGGTACTGTGTACAGATACGAGCAGAGCGGAGAGCTTCACGGACTTACAAGGGTGAGGAGTTTTACCCAGGACGATGCTCATCATTTCTGCAGGCCCGATCAGCTCAGGGAAGAATTCAAGAGCATAATAGATTTGATCCTTTATATTTTTAAAATACTCAATTTCAACGATTTCACAGCCCAGATATCACTCAGGGATCCTGATAATAAAGAAAAATACATCGGAACTGATGAGAACTGGGAGAGAGCTGAGCAGGATATAATAAGCGCTGCAGGAGATAAAAACCTGAAAACCACAGTTGTACCGGGAGAGGCGGCATTCTATGGCCCAAAACTCGATTTTATGGTCAGGGACGCTATCGGACGCAAGTGGCAGCTGGGAACCATCCAGGTGGATTATAATCTTCCGGAGAGATTCGACCTTACATATAATGGAAGCGACAATCAGAAACACAGACCGGTAATGATACATCGCACCGTCTTCGGTTCGATGGAAAGATTTGTTGCTGTGCTTATTGAGAATACTGCCGGTAAACTTCCACTGTGGCTTGCACCGGAAAAAGCGGTCATTCTGCCTATAAGTGATAAATTCAATGATTATGCTTTAAAAATTTTGGAAATTCTAAATAATTCCGATATTTGCACCTTAATTGACGACAGGAGCGAAAAAATTGGTAAGAAGATCAGAGATAATGAATTAAAGAGGATTCCCTACCTTCTGATCGTAGGTGAAAAAGAAGCAGAAAACGGAAGTGTTTCTGTCAGGAAACAAGGTGAAGGCGATAAAGGAAGTATGAAAATTGAGGAATTCGTGAATTTCATCAATTCCGAGATAAAGAAAGAAATTGAGATTTGAACGTACGTACAGTTAAATAAAGTATTAATTAAAATAAGGAGGAAATAGTTATAACAGGACCGATCAGACGAAGCCCTGCAAGGATTACCCAGCCGGCTCATAGAATCAACAACCGTATCACAGCAAGAGTGGTCAGGGTTGTAGGTGATGAAATTGAAACACAGGTCATGAGTATTCAGGATGCCCTGAAGCTGGCCGACAAAATGGAACTTGATCTGGTTGAAATCTCTCCAAATGCTGATCCACCGGTATGCAAGATAATTGATTATCAGAAATACCTTTATCAGCAGAAAAAGAAACAAAAGGAGATAAAAGCAAAAACTGTAAAGGTCACAGTTAAGGAGTTAAGATTCGGACCTAATACTGATGACCATGATTATAACTTCAAGCTGAAACATGCTATCAAGTTCCTCGAAGAAGGTGCGAAGGTAAGAGCATACGTCTTCTTTAAAGGAAGATCGATCTTATTCAAGGAACAGGGCGAAGTTCTGCTTCTGAGATTTGCGAACGACCTTGAAGAGTACGGAAAGGTTGAACAGTTACCAAGACTGGAAGGAAAAAGGATGATAATATCCTTCTCCCCGAAAAAAAAGAAATAGTTTTTAATTATATAGAAAGATGCCAAAGATGAAAACGAATCCGGGAGCAAAGAAAAGATTCTCTCTCACCGGAACAGGGAAGATAAAAAGGAAACATGCATTTAAAAGTCATATACTTACCAAGAAAACAACGAAACGTAAGAGAAATCTTACATATTTTGGACAAGTAGACAAAGCAGATCAGAAAAACGTAAAGCTTCTGCTGGCCAGCAAATAATAACAAAATCATATAGTATTAACAGGATGTTCAGCATAATAAGAGTCCGCCAATTGGCGGAACGCTGACATTCAAAATCAATGAGTTATGCCAAGATCAGTAAATTCAGTCGCTTCAAGAGCGAGAAGAAAGAAAGTCCTTAAACAAACCAAAGGGAATTTCCTTTCAAGGAAAAATGTAATAACAGTAGCAAAGAATACCCTCGACAAAGGTCTGGGGTACGCATACCGCGACAGAAGGAAAAAGAAAGGACAATTCAGGTCACTCTGGATACAGAGAATAAATGCCGGTGTCCGTCAATATGATATGAGCTATTCGGAATTTATAGGTAAGCTCGAGAATAAAGGGATCAAACTCAACAGAAAAACCCTTGCCGACCTGGCAATGCATCACCCTGATGCATTCAAGGCAATAGTGGAAAAGGTTAAATAAAGTAACTATCTTACTTTCATAAACATCCGCCTGAAGCGGATCTTTTTTAACCCCTTAGCTTCCTTATCGATAGAAAGCCAGATGAACTTTGGCTTTCCTACGATATGATCTTCAGGTACAAATCCCCAGAACCTGGAATCGGCTGAATTATGCCGGTTGTCACCCATCATAAAATAATAATCCATTTTGAAAGTATAAGTGGTGACAGGATGACTGTTTATATATATAGTAGCTCCTTCAACCTCCAGATCATTGCCCTCATATACATCAATAATCCGCCGGTATAATTCAAGGTTGGATGTATCCAGCCTTACAGTGGTTCCCTTAGCCGGTATCCACAGCGGCCCGAAATTATCCTCATTCCATGCAAGGGATTCATTATAAGGAAAAACAATAAAGTTTAAATTACCTTTTCTTGATGTTGCAGGTGTAACTTCAGTTACATTGGTGAACTTTGAGATTGTTTCAGCTGAAGCTTTCGTGAGTGGAAGATAATAAACTGTATTTGAAGCCATTGCCTGATCTGACTTCGATATGCTGAGGCGTTCGAAAGCCTTTGGATTAATTGTTGTTCCATTGGTGCTGACATAGTAATTTTTCTGCTGATTTTCATTCTCAGGGAAGAGCACTCCGTTTACATATACCGAACTCATCTCTATTTTTATCGTGTCACCCGGCAATCCGATACATCTTTTAACATAATTGTCACGCCTGTCGACAGGCCGGTACTGCATATGATAATTCTTCCACACTTCCTTCCTTGCCATAGGCATATAATATTCCAAAGGTCTGGAAGAGTTATTATAAAGATTTTCCCTCATTTGAAGGTCTTTTGCGGTTCGCATTATGATCTCATAATAACTTGTATTTGTATTCTCCAGGGCAACAGTATCACCAGCAGGGAAATTGAAAACTATCGGATCTCCGTGCTTCACCTTTCCTGCTCCGGTCAGTCTTTTATAAGGTAAAACAATAATATTCGACCAGGATCTGCCCTTTATTAAAGGAAGCGTATTCTGCGTGAATGGGAAAGCAATGGGAGTATTGGGCATTCTGGGTCCGTAGGCCAGTTTGCTTACAAAGAGGTGATCACCCACAAGAAGTGATTTCTCCATTGATGGAGTCGGGATCCTGTAATTCTGAAAAAGGAATATGTTTATGAGAGTAACAGCTATTACAGCAAATATCAGCGCATCGAGCCATTCGATAAATGAGCTGTTCTTTCCATGCCGTTTCTTCCAGAAGGTCCAGTTAACTTTCTCTGAGATATACAAGTCAAAAATGATCCCAAGTCCAAGTAGAAGCCAGTAGTTTCCTATCCATATTACAACCAGGATATAGATTATTGCAACTATGGCAAACCTGATATACCTCATTTGGAGCAGATTAATCATTTTGTTAATTATTTATGAAGCGGTAAAAATAGAAAATATTATGAGAAACCAAGTACTTCCTTCATTGTGAATATGCCCGTCCTTCCCTTAATGAATTCAGCAGCTATCACTGCTCCAAGTGCAAATCCTCTCCTGCTTTTTGCTTCATGCCTGAGAGTTATTGTATCAATTTCAGAATCCCATGTAACAATATGTGTACCGGGGACTGTTCCTTCACGAACCGGCTTTATTGGTATCTTGTTATCAGATCTCTCATTGTCAAAACACCAGCCATCAAATGCACTGTGCTGCTGCCTGATACCTTCGGCCAGAGTAATGGCGGTCCCGGATGGTGCATCAAGCTTCTTTGTATGATGTATTTCTTCAATCGATGCAGTATATTCAGGGTAACGGTTCATCTGTTTTGCCAGCTCCTCATTAAGATGGAAAAGCAGATTGACCCCGATACTGAAATTTGAAGAGTGAATGAATGCAGTACCTTTGGTCTTGCAAATCTCTATAACTTTGTCAAGATCCTTCACCCATCCTGTCGTTCCTGAAACGACAGGAACCTTCATATTCAGACATGCAGAAACATTCCTTAGTGCAGATTCCGGGGATGAAAACTCTATTGCAACATCAATGCCTTTGAATTTTTCGCTATTCAGGTCATTGTAATTATCAACATCAACAGTAAGACCTATTCTGTGCCCTCTCGCCACTGCAATTTCTTCAATTATATGGCCCATCCTGCCATATCCTATCAATGCTATGTTCATTCTTTTAAGTTTTATGCGAAATTATGGCTTTTAACATATGAGGGCACATAAGAATTACATAAAATTCTTAACAAGAAGTTAAATTATTTAAATGGAAAGTATTTACCAGGTCAGAAAAAAGGAATCAGAAATTCACTGATCAGCTGCCTTTTTGTTCAGATTAACAGTAAAACCGGCTCCAAAAAACAGATTTCCATCCAATCCGATCTCAGGCCGGAAAGCCCATTTGTCAAGATCGCTGCTGAGTCCTAATCCGGCGCCTATTGCCGGATTAAACTGAATCCCGTCACCAATGAAGATGTGAATCTTTGGAAAGAGGTTAATTTCGAGTTTCTGACTTTTTCTGAAAGTAACTATATACCGGGGATCGATAGCAAAGATGAATTCTCCCTCATAATCATACAAACCGACAGGGATATCAAGAGCCATTTTGTCTTTTTTCAGATTTATCTTACTGCTTAACTCAAAATAGTTAAGTTTTCCCCGGTAAGGTTCATTATCATCAAACAGTTCGAATTCATTTCTTATGAACAGATGCTCATATCTTAATCCAAGGTTGAACTTGTCGGTAAAACCAAATCTCAAAGCTAATCCAAGATTATCATTATAATGGATCAGACTTTTACTGTCCTCTTCGCCCAGGTCAAAGTCAGGACCATAATAAGTTGAAGCGCTTGCCTTTACCTGCAGCTCGTGTTTCGAAGGCAATGTGGCATTTTCAAATACTGAGTTGAGCGGTGCAAAACAACCCTGGATCAAAAATGCTGCTAAAAACAAGAATAATACACATAATGGTCTTCTCATTTCAGTAATGGTATAAAATATCACAGATAAGAAATAATTCAGCACTTACCTTATAAATTCAGAGCCTGAAGAAGACACATGCACCTATGGCCGGCCATATTGGTAAATTGAAGTCAAAGATTCTGTCTTCATCAGGAATCATTTTATGCCTTAATTGAATCAGGGCTCCTAATTCGACATCAATACCAATTTTCGGAGATATATTCAGGTCCCTTCCGAACCTTAGGTCCAGAAAAGTGAATTTATCCTTAAAATCAGGCATCGCATCACTGAAATAAGAGATCCCGGTCTTTAAATACCATGGTTTTGTCGAAGTATATTTTACTGTATCTCCGAAATGGAAGTATAGATCTCCACCAAGAGAAAATACCTTTTCATCTTTGAGGAATGGCCATGTTCCGATGTTGGTCCCTACCTGAATCTGCTGCCACTGTAGCTTAAAACCTGCATTTACCATATCGAAAACGCCGATCCCGGCTGAAATATTTACTTTCGGCTGCGGATAACAGATTTTGGGAACAGAAAGAAGAATTACTGTAATCAGGCTGAAAACTATCAGATATTTCCCTTTATTCATTGTCAGATGACCATAAAGGTCAAAAGTCCGATCAAGTCAATTATATAAAGTTATGCTAAAAACAAGCATGAAGCAAATTTATTTTTTCATTTAATTCATTTTTAGTTTTTAACGTTATACTTTCGTGATCAGATAAATACAATATCTATGAGGTTAATTTTTGAAATAGCAACTATAATACCGATCATGATAGCAGGCGGATGTCAGATCCGTGATAAAGCAGATCTGATGATCATTAACGGGAAGGTTCTTACCATTGACAATGAGAAACCTTATGCTGAAGCGATAGCAATAAAAGGGGATAAGATTATAGCTGTCGGGACCGCAAGTAAATTGGAAATATACAAGGACAAAGAAAAAACTGAGGTCATAGATGCCGGAGGCCGACTTGTAATACCGGGTTTTAATGATGCACATGCTCATTTCGGGCCACTTGATCCGGATTATATAGAATTGAGGTATACCACTGATCCTTCGATCATTACAGGTAAAGTAAGAGACCAGGTCCTGAAATCAAGGCCCGGGGAGCTCATCCGCGGAGGGCACTGGGAGCATGAGATGTTCTATGATAAAAAATGGCCCTCAAAAGAGCTTATTGATAAGGTATCGCCGGATAATCCGGTTATTCTAAGCCGCGCAGACGGCCATTCGGTTCTTGTGAACAGCTATGTACTTAAAATGTCAGGGATAGGAAAGAACACCCCTGATCCTGAAGGCGGAGAGATAGTTAAGGATCCGGAAACAGGCGAACCAACAGGTATCCTGAAGGAAAACGCCCAGAACCTTATCATAACCGGTGATGACAGGAAGGAAATGACGCCGGCAGAGACAGAAGCAAAAACCTGGCAGGGATATCTTATGGCCCTTAAGGAAGCAAGGGAACTTGGGGTTACAAGTATTCAGATCCCCGGGGATGCCGACTTCAAAGCATATGAAAAACTTTATAACGAAGGACTGCTTACAAGCAGGATCGACATAGGAAAATCTCTTACCGGAGATACAGCTCTACTGAAGAAATATCTTGAAATACGTGAAAAATACAATCCCGATAATAACTGGCTAAGGTTCGGGTATCTTAAAGCTTTCATTGACGGGACTATCGGATCGGGGACAGCTCTTATGTTCTCGCCTTTCACAGATAATCCAAGGACATCAGGTCTTGCCATGATGACTTATAAAGAATTTGAAGATATGGTGGTAACTGCTGACAGGTACGGTTTCCAGATAGGAGTTCATTCAATCGGCGATAAGGGAAATAACTGGACATTGAACGCTTTTGAAAAAGCTGGAAAAGTAAACGGGAAACGTGACAGCCGTCACCGTGATGAGCATGCCCAGACCTTGCAGCTTTCAGATATACAAAGGTTTGCTGAGCTGGGTGTTATTCCTTCAATGCAGCCGACTCACTGTATATCAGATAAGAAGTTCTGTGAAAAAAGGATTGGATTCGAAAGAAGCAAAGGTGCCTATGCATGGAGGAGTCTCACTGATGCCGGCGCTTCAATAGCTTTCGGTACCGACTATCAGGTAGAGCCCTTAAATCCGATGGAGGGACTGTATGCAGCTGTCACAAGAAAAGAACGGCTTGGTGAGGACGGTGAAGGCTGGTTCCCAGAACAGAAGCTGACAATGGAGGAAGCAATCAGATTCTATACTCTCGGGTCAGCTTATGCTCAGTTCATGGAAAACAGAAAAGGAATGATCAGACAGGGCTATCTGGCTGATATAGTTATTGTTGACAAAGACCTGTTAACGATACCCGAGACAGAAATAATGAAGACCAAAGTCGATTATACAATTGTCGGGGGCAAGGTAGTGTATAGATCAGGACACTGATCACTTCAGCCTTCCAATGCCGACAATATCCTCATTGCTTCCTCTCTGTCAGATCCGCAAAAATCAGGTTCAGCTTTGAAATCTATACATACCCGGGGCCGTGAGGCATCTCCATAAAGGGCACATCTGTAATCACTTGAAAGATGGATACATCTCACGCCTGCAGGTTTGCCATCAGGCATCCCCGGAATGGGTGAAGATATTGATATTGCAATACAACAGGCTCCGCACCCTGGCCGACAATCCATCTGTGTTATAGTTTAAGCTCCGTCTTTAAAGTGATACATTAACAGTACTGACATTCCATCCTGCGACTTTTATCACAGGATTTTTCTCCTTTAACTTTTCTCCCGTATAGGTCGCAGTGAGCTCCTTCTTTTCCCCCGGAAGCAAGGCAAAGTAATTATCATCCCATAAGACGGGGATTATCTCTTTACCGTTATCATTATTGGCAAGCATTACATTCACGCCAAAAGCAAGTTTGTCTGATGGGTTACTTACTATAATTCTGACCTGCCCTTCGGCCTTCTCGGTATCAATTTTGCCTGTGACTTCAAGTCTGACTTCAGGCAGCGACTGAAGAGCTATATAATCGGGATAGGATATCATAGGTGTGGTCCAGAAATAAGATTTCTCCCAGTTGAATACTTCTTTTACTGTAGAAAGCCAGTAAAAATTTGAACTGACTATTTTGCCGGCACTATCTTTCAACTCCAGCTTCACAAAGTAAGTTACCGAAAGGTCTTTTATTTCCGGTATTGTATCAAGTCTTTTAACACCATCGGGTTCCATATCGAAAGTAACAGTATTTGAATATTTCTCCTTCAGATCGAAATTCAATACGGAGACTGAAGCTTTTAATCCCTTGTAAGTCTCAAGGAAAGAACTTACTGCAACGACTGACCGGTCATCATATGAATACTGTATATGGAGAGGTTCGCATGCTTTTTTAGTACCGAAATATGAACCGCCTGTTCTCAGGAAATAGTCGTAAAGGTTCCAGTATACACCTGGCCATGCATTGTTCATCATCCATTGAATTACTCCGGTGCTTATATATTTATTCCTTGCATATGCCTCAAACATTGCCCTCTTTCCTTCATAAGCCTGCATATGGGATTTCTTAACATAATCCTCAAGGTTCTTCGCCTTACCAAACCTGGCGTTTAATGCCGCGTTATCGATATCCAGCATTTTTGCAGGGTTACCTCCTCTGGCGTGGTAATGCCAGTAATCGTCAACCGGCCACAAATGGTCCGCAGGGAACATTTCAAGAATACTTTCCATTTTTGGTATTGATGCTCCCGGTCCGATCTCGGCGTTAAAACCAAAAGCACCTCCCCGTAAAGTATCTAACAGCCAGTATGATGGTTCTGTAAAGAAGTAAGGGCCTTCCATTCTTATTCCTGAATAACCGGTAACCTCAGTGGGTTTCAGTGCAGCCGATGACTGGTGAGGATTCGGCCAGTTGTTTTCTTTGAATACTTCAAGATACATTTTCTCAACCTCAGCCGTCGGAGGATAGTCACTCCCATAAAGCCAAGTCAGTATACAGGCATGGTTCCGTAATCTCCGCACCTGGTCTCTCAAGCATTTCCCGGCAATAATATGGTCCTCAGCATCCCAGTTTTTCCATTTTTCCCAGTGATCGCAGCAACACCATCCGGGCATAACAAGTATCCCATTCTTATCGCAAAGGTCATAGAAATAATCATTTTCAAGTTTCCCCTCTAACCTTATAGTGTTGAGATTCATCTCTTTAACATATCTTATTTCAGTTTCGAGACGGGTCGAGTCAGTTCTCAGGAGCAAATCTGATGCCCTGCCCCCTCCCCTTATCAATATGTTCTTTCCATTTATTTTGAACAGCAGGTAATTGTTGCCTGTCAGCTCTGAAGTCACCTGCCGGATGCCAAAATTTATTGATTGTGAATCTGATATCTTACCTCCCGATTCAAATTCCATTTTCAATGTATAAAGATCCGGATTGCCATAATGTACCGGCCACCAGATCCGAGGATTCTTAATGTTAAGCTGTCGATATTCATCCGGTGTAAATGTGACCACTTTTACCTCATTGGCTCCCAGTGAGACTTTTTTTGTAAATTCAATATTTTCGATCGTCCCTTTCAGAGTTCCCCTGACAGGCTTATCGCTGTAATTCTGAACTTCCGCACTTACATTCAGATGGGCCACTTCCAGGGATGGAAGATCAAACTCAGTTACTACCTGAGGATACCTGACCTTAACAGGATCTGATGCAGTTAAAAGTACCTCATGCCAGATACCCATGTTCTTATCGGGTGGTGCAGGATTCCATTCCACCCATGTAATGGCCAGGTCATCCTTCCGTGGAGCAAAAACCTCAACAGCCAGATAATTATTGCCACTAAATTTTGCATAGTCGGTGATATCAAATTCATATACCCTGAAACACCCCGCAACTTCGGTTGAATCAGCCAGAAGCTTGCCATTGAGCCAGATATTTGCCCTGTAGTTGATACCCCTGAAATGCATCTGAACTGATTTATTGTTGTAATCGGCAGGTAACTGAAATTCAGTTCTGTACCACCACGGGACACGGAAAGGGCTTTTCTCAGACATTGAAAGATTCGAAAAGTTCCGGTAAAGATCATAATCCGTTCCCGGGATCGATCTCAGATTCATACCGAAAAAAGGATCCGGATAGACATTGTTATCAACGAGTACTGACAGAACAGTCGCCGGAACGGTTGTTTTATACCATTTCTCCGGCACAAAACCTTCGGTTGAGATCAAATCTCCGGTCGTTTTTATGCTGTCAGAGGACTGGATCTGCCAATCATCTGTAAGAAAAAACTGCCGCGCTTGATCATCAGTTGTCCGTTTACAGGAGCTTATAAGAGTCATCAATGCAATCGCATAAAACATCTTCATAAAAAGTAAGCAGGCTGGCTTTTTCATAATTATATTTATTAATAGGCTCTACATATAAGTCTGATCCTTAGCATCAGGCAGTGTACTCATTTATATTACCGACCATAGACTGAACATTTACAGGGATCTTTCCGAAACCTTTCACTATCCTGCCACCCGGTTGAAGCTCCCCGGTAAGGTTTTTTACAGTGTTTCCATATTTCCCCAGAGTATCTTCAACAACCCAGTAGTCAAAATCCGGTATTATCTTTTCAAACTCCACTCCCAGCCATTTGCTGCCTCTTCCTCTTAAGGCTACATCCAGCATAGTAACAACTTGTTTTTCAAGAGGTTCCTCCGAATCGAGAGTAATTGCCCCATAGAACTCCTGGCACTCAGTATATCCTGAATTATGCGTACCGGTATATGGTTTCATTCTTGCCAGACCTTTGGTAATACCCGGGATATCGGAATAAAGATAATCTCTCAGTGATGAAGCAATTGTTTTCCCATATTTTTCCTGAACCACTCCCAGCATTTCATCTGTCCGCGAATTGAAAAAGTCGATCAGTGCTTTTTCCTGGATCTTTGCCGGTTTGTCATTTTCTGCAATGTCTGCATAGGCTTTAATTCCTGTAACGAAACCTTCTTCCACCAGTTTTCTGAAATATTCACGATATGATGTTGATCCACTTTTTCCAGAAAAAATACTTCTGCGGCAACAGGCTGTCAGTCCGTCTCTTTTATATGATGTTCCCAGATGCATAAACTCACCTTCGGCAATTGGTCTGTTCAATGCAGGTCCTATCATTGTGGCGCAGGCTGTATCAGAGCCCACCATTGTCTGAAAGCCCTGCCGTTCGCAGCCCATCCATTTTGCCAGCATATCTCCGAAAGCGGCCACTTCTGTTTCATCCATCCCCGGCTCTGTCACTGCAAGCATAGCCCTTAACGCCAGAGATGTAATATAACCTGCATCCTCAATAAGCTTCATTTCATTATCGCTCTTAAGGTTCTTTACCTTCTGAAATGGCCCCTGAGTATCTATAACGTTATCCTTGCCGGCTATTTCTTCAAGATTGGCGATTATCCCTGCAGGTATCACCTGCCGTGGACTTAAGAGTCCGATTCGCCGGATCTTATGGCCTGCAATTGTCTCAAGGATATCTTTAAGCGAGAATCCTTCAACAGGATATTTCTCATCCGCAAGCTGCAGACTCTCCGTTGGATAAACGCGTATTGCAGCCCGGCTGGCCAGCTGGCCGGCTATATAGACACCTTCAAAACCTGCAATGATACCTGAGGACAGAGGGTCAGGTCCAAGTCCGAAAGCTACCTGCTCAATTGAATAATTAATATTGCCTCCGAGATATGGTACATCACCGCTGTAATGTTCGTCAGAAAAGGCAAAAGCAACATCTATATCCGCTATCGATATAAGCTCATTCCAGGTTTTACGGCGACGTTCAATAAACTCATCTGCAGGAATTGAATAATAACGGTCAATAGAAGGCGATCTGTCAATTATTATCTCAAGCTTTCTCAGCTTGGAAGAGAAGGATTCACGTGTCATAAAGGTCAGTACTAGGTTTAATAAGCAAGTAAAGAATTTTTATCGTCTTATTCAGGGAATTCACTGTGTATATTATCGGAATTTTTCATTTTAAATATTTTTAACTTTGCACAAATCACAGGTATGAGAATAGATATTCTGACCGCCGTTCCGGAACTCCTTTACAGCCCCCTGAACAATTCGATTGTGAAAAGAGCCAGAGATAAGAACCTGGTGGAGATCAATGTGATTAATCTTCACGATTATGCAAAAGACCGTTACAGATCGGTTGATGACTATGCATTCGGAGGTGGTGCAGGAATGGTAATGATGATCGAACCTGTTTTTAACGCTATCGGGAAACTCAAGAGTGAACGTGATTATGATGAGATAATTTACACATCCCCCGACGGTGAACATTTTACGCAGAGAATTGCAAATCAGCTTTCGTTGAAGGAAAATATCATTATTCTTGCAGGTCACTATAAAGGAGTCGACCAGAGGATACGTGATAATCTGATAACAAGGGAAATATCAATTGGCGATTATGTCCTTTCCGGAGGTGAACTGCCGGCTGCAATCATAACCGATGCCATTGTAAGGCTTATTCCAGGTGCTCTCGGGGACGAACAATCTGCTCTCTCTGATTCTTTTCAGGACGATCTTCTCGCTCCTCCAGTATACACGCGACCTGCAGATTTTCGGGGCTGGAAAGTCCCTGATATACTTCTCTCAGGTCATGCTGCGGAAATTGAGAAATGGAGACACGAGCAATCCCTCGAACGAACAAAAAAACTCCGGCCGGATCTCCTGAAAGATGATTGAAACATATTCCAAAAATCTTAATCTCCCCCTTCTGTCGCGGAACTTCGTCTCCCGATACTCGGGATTTCCTCACTCCGTTCGTCAAACTTCGTTCCTTGCCTCCCCTTTTCAACTCTTCAACTCTTCAACTTTTCAACCCGCCTGAATAATGCTTTTGGAAATAATAAAAAGCTTTTGTAAACTTGTGACTTAATATATCAAAAATATAAATAATTAATAATCAATTAAATGAACACACAGGATTATATTAAACGGGAAGACAAATACGGAGCTCACAATTATCATCCGCTTCCTGTTGTGCTTGAGAGGGGTTTAGGTCCATTCGTTTGGGATGTTGAAGGCAAACGGTACTTCGATTTTTTATCAGCCTACTCAGCTGTAAATCAAGGCCATTGTCATCCGAAGATAATCAAGGCGCTGACTGATCAGGCTTCAAAGCTGACACTTACTTCCAGGGCATTCTATAATTCTGTTCTTGGTGAATATGAGGAATACATCACCAAATATTTCAAGTATGATAAAGTACTGCCAATGAATTCAGGGGCAGAAGCGGATGAAACAGCACTCAAGCTATGCAGGAAATGGGCATATAAAAAGAAAGGTATTAAGAAAGACAGAGCTAAGATAATCTGCTGTGCAGGTAATTTTCATGGCCGTACAATCACGATAATTTCAATGTCGACTGATCCTGATGCTACAAATCATTTCGGACCATTTACTCCGGGATTTATCATTATCCCTTACAATGATCTCCAGGCTCTTGAAAAAGCTCTTCAGGATCCTGACGTTGCAGGTTTCCTCGTTGAGCCTATACAGGGCGAGGCCGGTGTTTTTGTTCCCGATGAGGGTTATCTGAAAAAGTCATATGACCTCTGCAAGAAACACAATGTTCTCTTTATAGCCGATGAAGTACAGACCGGTCTTGCACGGACAGGAAAACTTCTTGCCTGCGATCATGAAGGAGTACGGCCAGATATACTCATTCTGGGGAAAGCACTTTCCGGCGGAGTGATGCCGATATCTGCCGTTCTTGCCGATGATGAAATAATGCTCACTATCCTTCCGGGCGAACATGGGTCGACTTTTGGAGGTAATGCTCTGGCCGGTAAGGTGGGAATAGCCTCCCTTGAAGTAATTAAGGAGGAAAAACTGGCTGAAAATTCTGAACGTTTAGGAAAAATATTCCGCGATGAATTGAAAAGCATTAAGTCGGATATGATCGAAATCGTCCGCGGTAAAGGATTATTAAATGCAACAGTGATAAAACCAAAAGGCGGCAAGACAGCATGGCATGTTTGCCTTGCAATGATGGAACAGGGACTTATAGCAAAACCTACTCATGAACATATAATAAGATTTGCCCCGCCATTGGTGATAACTGAGGATCAGATAAGAGAAGCAATATCGCTGATAAAGAAGGCATTTGCGATGTTTGAATAAGGATAGGTTGGAAGGCGGAAGGCGGAAGGCGGAAGACGGAAGTCCGGAGTACGAAGTCCGGAGTACGAAGTCCGGAGTACGAAGTCCGGAATCCGAAGCAGGGACAAGGGTTTTATTAGTATGTAATAGTTTGGAAATTTGTTAATTAACAAAGTATAGAAAAAGACGCACATGTTAATTACAGGACTTTTTAAAAACATCACACGGGTATCAGTTGTGATGTTTTTTATTTTTCTTTTATCATGCAATTCAGGAAAGGATATAACTGAAGGTGAATTACGGGACCACATTTCATACCTGGCTTCTGATTCACTCAAGGGAAGACTGACAGGCACTCCGGGTGATAGTCTTGCTGCCGTGTATATAAGGGAAGAACTTGCGTCCTATGGTTTTAAGCCAGTTTCAGGTGACGGATTCCAGAGATTCAGGGTAACTCTTAAAATGCAGGCAGGACCGGAAAACTCGCTGTCAATAGACGGAAAACATTTCATCCAGGGGACAGATTTCGCTCCATCGCCATTCAGTTCAAACAGTGGTCTTATTGCAGAAGCAGTATTTGCAGGTTATGGTTTCAGTATTAATACCGACAGCCTCCAATGGGATGATTATAAGGGTATTGATGTTAATGACAAATGGGTACTGCTTCTAAGGGCCGATCCGGATACTGACAAGCCCGTGAGCAGGTTCGCGCAGATGAACAGCGATCGTGATAAAGCCTTGATGGCCAAAGATATGGGAGCTGAAGGTGTTTTACTGGTCTCGGGACCATCCTTTGATCCTCAGGATATTCTTGAGTCTCCGGATACTGAATCCTCTCCTCTGGGTATCCCTGTTTTGAGGATAAAAAGAGAGGTTGCTGATCTGATCCTGTCAAAGTCTAAAAGAACGATATCAGATCTTGAGAAAAAGATAAACAATTCAGGGAAACCCGTAAGTTTCATCACCGGCACCACTGTAAGTGGAAAAGCTGAGCTGCTGAGTGAGACAGGGAACACAAGGAATATAGTGATGATGCTTCCCGGGGAAGATGCTGCACTGAAGAATGAATTCTTAATAATAGGAGCACATTTCGATCATCTTGGATTGGGAGGCCTGGGATCATCCAGCAGGGCTGTCGATACAGTGGCGGTTCATTATGGTGCTGATGATAATGCATCGGGTGTAGGTGCAATGCTTGAGATCGCTGAAAAATTTGCTCACTCACCAGGCAGTCATCCAAGGACCATTGTCTGTATAGCATTCTCAGGAGAAGAAAAGGGACTTCTTGGTTCAAAGTATTTTGTAGAAAATCCACTTGTGGATCTTACAAAGGTTAATACAATGATCAATCTTGATATGCTTGGCAGGCTTCAGGAGGCAAAAACAGTACAGATAAGCGGTGCTGGTACTGCCGAGGGACTTAGAGACATAATAAGTTCACAGAATGATTCAAGCTTGCTGAATCTTACAATCACTGATGAGGGATATGGCCCCTCAGATCATTCTTCATTTTATGGTAAAGATATTCCGGTATTATTCTTCTCTACCGGAGCTCATTTTGATTATCATACCCCTTCTGATACATATGACAAAATAAATTATTCAGGGATGGTCAGTGTTTCAGACCTGATATTTAAAATTGCAAAATCGCTGGCTTCTCAACCGGATAAGCTTGAATTCCGTGAATCAGGTCCAAGGGTCGACCAGCAGAGACAGATGAGGAGAAGAGGGGTTACAATCGGAATAATGCCTGATTTTGCAGGTAACGTTAAGAACGGCCTCAGAGCTGATTTTGTTTCACCCGGACGGCCTGCAGCCCTTGGAGGAATGAAAAAGGGAGACATAATCAAAGCAATAAACGGCAAGAGCGTAAATAATATTGAAGACTATATGTTCAGGATGAATCAGATGAGTCCCGGACAAACTATAAATGTTGAAGTTCTGCGTGATACGAGCAGGATATTACTGATCATACAATTATAAACTCAGGATAATTAAGGTATTGGGAGATATGAAAAAATCCATTCTGTTATTTCTTGCTTTTCTTATAACTGCCGGTGCAGCAATATATCAGCGCAAAACCGGCCCGACATATCCTAAGGAGGTGACAGTCAATTTAAATGACTCTCTTTACACAATTGAACTTATCAGAAGTATCGGTCTGGATGAAAGACCTGAAGTAAAATTGAAAATTACCGATACTACAATCAAGGCGAAGCTTTTTTTTAAAAGATACAGGACACAGGATGACTATCAGCTGAGGGAATTTATTTATAAAGAATACCCTGTGAATTCTTTCATAATGAATAAAATATTCCATATCAGCAGTGAGAAGGGGTATTTCGCTTCTGTTCCCCAGCAGCCGCCTGCAGGGAAAATACAATATTATATAGAGCTTGAGGATAAGTCTGGTTCTAAATCTGTAATGAAGGATACCCCGGTGGTAATCCGTTTCAAAGGCGGTGTACCCGGGTATATACTTGTTCCTCATATTATTTTCATGTTCCTGGCAATGCTTTATTCAACAGCAGCGGGATTATTCGCAGCTTTTAAAGTGCCGGTATATAAGAAATACAGTAAATTGGCTCTCGGGCTGTTAATCGCAGGAGGCCTTTTACTGGGACCTATAGTGCAGAAATATGCATTTGGTGAATTCTGGACCGGTATACCATTCGGCTGGGATCTGACTGACAATAAATTACTTATTGCTTTAGCATTCTGGGTTTATGCAGTTGTAATTAACAGGACAAAAGAGAAGCCTCTTCCGGCTTTAATTGCAGCTATAGTCTTACTTCTTGTATATTCTATCCCTCATAGCTTGTTCGGTTCTGAGCTGGATTATTCATCAGGAAAGGTTATTCAGGGACTTATACTAGTTTTTTTTCTTCAGGTCTCAAAAAAATCTTAAATTGAGTGCAACATAAAATTATTGCTCCCGTCTTTTGATCAGATTAAAGAGATTTAAAAGGTGGGTGCAGCATCTCATATAAGACAAAGCCTTACGGTAAAAATGGCAAATGTAGAAGCAGCATTCAGAAATTTGCACCAGGACTTGCTTGACGGATGTAAAGAAGGTGACCAGAGGGCACAGTTCCAGATTTACAAGTTATACTATAAAGCAATGTATAACACTAGTCTGAGGATTGTGAATGACACGATGGAAGCCGAGGACATTATGCAGGAGTCTTTCCTGTCGGCCTTTGAAAAAATTGAAACTTACTCAGGGACTGTGAGTTTTGGAGCGTGGCTGAAAAAAATTGTTATCAACAGGTCTCTCGATACACTTAGCAGAAGGAAAGCGATCTTTGAAGATATTGAATCACATACAGGTATAAGTGATGAAAGCACAGATGATACTGCCCGGCATGAGGAAATTGACTCTAAAATCGGAGAAGTGAAAGAAGCAATTGAAAAATTACCCGATGGTTACAGGGTGATCCTTTCACTATATCTTCTGGAAGGGTATGATCATGATGAAATAGCGGAAATATTGAAAATCTCAAGCAGTACATCAAGATCACAGCTGTCAAGAGCCAGGCAGAAGCTTATCAGTGTATTAAAAAATGGAAAATAATAAAGGAATGAAAACAATAGATGAATTAATAAGGACTAACAGGGATTTCTTCGAAGACGGGGAGCCTTCGGAGGGCCATATGGAAAGGTTCAACAGGAAGCTGGAAATAAGGTGTCAGAAAATGAAACCATCCAGAAGTATAGTGCCATATCTGCTTAAAGCTGCTGTGGTAACTCTGCTGATTACTATGTCTTCGCTGTGGACATGGGAACATTTTATAAGATCCGACAGGGACAGGATGGCTCTCGGTGATGTATCTCCCCAATACAAAGAAGTCGAGAATTATTATATGCATCAGGTGAACCTTATAGAAAGCGAAATAGGGACAGTTGAAATTACTAATAACCCTGAACAGAAAGAGATGCTGATGAATGAGATCAGAAGCATGGATTCAGTTTACGTGCAGCTTCAGAAAGAACTGAGAGCTAATCCCGGTGATGAAAGAATCATTAATGCCATGATCGAACATTATCAGACAAAAATTGAAGTGATGGGTTTTATAGTAAATCAGCTGAAAACAATCAGGAATGAAAACTCTAACTCCACACAAAATGAAGAAACTAGTATATAATCAAAGGACACTCCTCCTTACATCATTGTTATTCTTCTCCTTTGCCCTATCAGCTCAGGAACTTAAGAAAGAATATCATGAGGAGTATAAAGTTGAGAAAGGTTCAACTCTGGACCTGAGCAACAAATATGGTGATATTATAGTTGAAACATCTGAGACCGATCAGGTAGTTATTGATGTAAAAGTCACTCTTATGTTTCCCAACAGGGAGAGAGCTGAACGACTGCTTAATTACATCAATGTTGACTTTTCGAGGAAGGATAATACAATAACTGTGAAAACAGTTATAGATGATAAGTTCAGCTTTACAGGCTGGAATTCCAGCTCACGAAGATTCTCGATAGATTACAATGTCAAAATGCCTGTATGGATGAATCTCACTCTTGTAAACAGGTATGGGAATACCGATCTGGATGATATTAATGGTCTTGTGGATCTCAATATTAAATATGGGAACCTTAAAGCTCTTAAGTTTGGAAGAGGTAACGAAAAACCAATTAACTCACTTGTACTGGCATATGGCAAAGGATCCATCGAAGAGGCCGGGTGGCTGGATCTCAATCTCAGGTACAGCGGCAGCTTTACTCTAACGAACAACCAGGCACTTTTGCTTGACAGCAGGTATTCAAAACTTCAGTTGGGAACTGTCAGTTCCATCGTTGGAGAGACAAAATATGACAACATCAGGATTGAAAAAATCAATAACCTGGTATTGGATGCCGGTTATGCTGATATAAATATCGGAACCCTTTCAAAAAAGCTGGAATTTGAAGCAGGATATGGATCATTCAATGTTGAAAAAGTACCTTCAGGATTTGAGTCTATTAAAATAGATTCACGTTATTCAGGTATTAGGATAGGAATAGATGAAATGGCCAGTTACGATCTTGAAGCAGAATTATCATATGCAGGATTGAAATACAATGAAACCAATTTCCAGAACAGAAGAAGGATAATAGATAATAACTCAACAGAGATAAGCGGTGTGGTCGGAAAGGATACTAAGCCTTCATCCCGGGTAGTTGTCAAAGCATCATACGGATCAATCAGGTTATATTAATATTTTTCAGAATGATACATGTAGAAAAACCAACAGAAGACAAGCTCGTTAAGCTGGATGTCAGGTCATGGCCAATATGGGAGAAAGAAGAATCAGAATTCCCGTGGTTCTATGATGAAGCAGAGACATGTTATATCCTTGAAGGTGATGTTATGGTCACCCCGGAAAATGGTACTCCTGTAAGCTTCGGAAAAGGCGATCTTGTTATTTTTGATGAAGGTTTAAGGTGTACCTGGAAAATCAATAAAGCTATCCGGAAACATTATAAGTTCGGATAAGAAGTTGATAGCTCCGGGGATTGCTAAAAATCCATTTCTACAACGGTAATGCCGGAACCACCCATATCGACGTGCTCGTCGCGGAATGATTTTACAATATTAAGTGTCCCAAGGTAATCTCTAACCAGTTGTCTGAGAATCCCGTTGCCCTTTCCGTGAAGGATGCGCAGGTTCCTCTGCTGAACAATAAGGGCATCGTCGATAAGCTCCCTGACACGGGTAAGTGCCTCCTCTCCTCTTACTCCCCTGATATCGATTTCGGGTTTGAAATTGAGTTTCCGCTGCGAAATAACAGGATCTGAAGGTAAGGGTCTGTGCGTTGCCCTGATACTCTCTCTTAATTCCGACCTGCTTATTCGTTCTATTCTCGCAGCCGGAACAGATAATCTCAGGCTTCCGGTCTCGACCTGGACCATATCATCCCTTACCGATACTATCTCTCCTGCAGCCTCAGTGTTAGTGATCCTAACTGCGTCACCAACCTTAAATTGTTTGTCCTTATCACCCTGCAACTGTGGCTTTTCCGGTTTCCTGTCCCGCTTAAAACGTCTTGCTTTTTCAGCAAGGTCCGATATTTTCTTTTCATCAGGTGACTCAAGAGGACCTGATTTTTCGACAATAGTGTTCCTGAATTCTTCAAGCTCCTGCCGGACTTCCCTTGTTTTCTCTTTTTCAGCCTGTGATTCTTTTATCTTGCGGATAGTAGTTTCGATCATACGGTTGGACTCCCTGAGAAGACTCTGAGCCTCATCCTTTGCCCTGGAAATTATTTCTTTTCTCAATGACCTGGCCCCCAACAACTCCTTTTCATATTCTTCGATCAGCTCTTCGAGACGTTTCTCATGCTGCCTGATATTCTGACGTTTATTCTCCCAGTATCTTTTGTCCCTTGCAATATCCTTCAGATGCCTGTCATAATTGATATTTTTTACTCCGGCTTTTCCGGATGCCTCATCCAGAATGTTCTCCGGCAGGCCAATTTTCCTTGCTATCTCAAAAGCAAAGGAGCTCCCCGGCTTTCCAATTTCAAGTTTGAACAGCGGCTGCATCAGGTGATTGTCAAATGCCATGGCACCATTGGTAATTCCATCTGTAAGTGAAGCAAAGTGCTTAAGGTTTGTGTAATGTGTTGTAAAAACTCCGAAAACTTCCTTCCGGTTAAGTTCACTGAGTACTGCCTCAGCGATTGATCCTCCAATAACAGGCTCTGTGCCTGTTCCTAATTCGTCAATAAGTACCAGACTTTCCCCGGAAGCGTATTTCAGAAAATACTTCATGTTTATAAGATGTGAACTGTAAGTACTTAAATCATTTTCAATACTTTGTTCATCACCTATGTCGATAAGGATATCACTGAAAATGCCGCATTCTGATCCCTCCTCAACAGGGATCGTAAATCCGCATTGAAGCATATACTGGAGTAGGCCGACTGTTTTCAGACAGACTGATTTCCCTCCGGCATTGGGACCGGATATCACAAGGATCCGGTTGCTGCTATCGATCTGTATGTCAAGAGGGACGACTTTACGCCCCGGTGTCCTTGAGAAAGCCAGGAAAAGGAGCGGGTGGACTGCCTTCTTCCACGAAATGAAAGGTTCTTTTACAAGTATCGGTTTGATCGAGTTCAGGTGGTTGCAAAAGAGAGCTTTAGCCCGGAGGAAATCGATCCTGCCCAGGAAATTATTTGATTCGATCAGATCATCAATATATGGCCTGATATTATCGGCAAACAATGTGAGGATCTTGACGATCTCTCTCTTTTCCTCGTATTCAAGTTCAATTATGCTGTTATTTATCTCAACTATCTCTTCAGGTTCGATAAACACAGTTTTGCCTGAAGAGGATTGATCATGGATAAGCCCTTTTAACTTTCTTTTGTTATAAGTGCTTACCGGTATGACCCCTCTCCCATTCCTCACTGAGGCAGATGTATCGGAATCAACGATACCGTCGGCCTGTGCCTGCTTCAGTATTGCATTAAGCCGTTTGGATACCTGGAAGTTTTTCGATATTATTTCAGTTCTGATTTCTTTCAGCCGGGTTGAAGCATTATCCTTTATCACTCCGTGACGATCAATAATCCTGTCTATGGAATCAAGAACATATGGATAAGTCTTTACCGGACTGCACATCTTCCTGAGAAAAGGGTATCTTACCTCATCCCTGGCTTTGAAAAAATTAAGTATTGATCTTACCGTTTCCAGTGATCGTTTAAGATCATATACCTCTCTCACTTCAGGAAAAGTGCCCTCTATTCTTATCTTGTTCAGACAATCGGAAAAACTGAAATAATTATCTGACGGGAAATTTTCTTCAAACTGCAGGATCATCTGGAATTCATTCGTAGCTGAAAGTTCTTCCGAGACAGTTTCCAGATCTTTCTCAAATCGGATATCATCGATAATCTGAATACCCATGGGACTCAGACATCTTTCCTTCAACAGATCACGAATTCTGTCAAATCCTATCTTATTTTCAAAATTATCAGGGTAGAGCATTCCTATAATACCTTCAAAGACAAAAGTACAAAAGTTTAGCTCATTAATATCGTTGACATTTCACGGGTTTGCCTTAAGGAACCGTTTCATTCTGGATTGCATCATGGTTATGAATAGATACTATTAAGATTGATTTTCATTTTTAACTATTTTTAGCCTCAAATTTTAATGCAAATAACATATAAATATAAGAACGATGAACATCACCAGAACTTTTAACACTCTTGCCGTATTGTTTTTTACAACTTTATCGGTTCACTCACAAACAGAAACAGTTGATCTTTCAATGATTTACCGGATCAAGCAGGAGGAATCGGCTAATTCGAAGGTTGAAGACCTTGCTTTCTGGCTTACCGACTATGCCGGGCCAAGACTTACAGGTTCTTCAGGAGCAACAAGAGGTTATGATATAGCTAAAAAGAAAATGGAGGAACTGGGATTTCAGAATGTAAGGATTGAGGCTGCAAGGGAATTTAACAGGGGCGGATGGGACAACCTTAAGACCTATGCTGCAATGACAGCTCCGTATTATTTGAATATTGCATGTAATCCGGTAGCCTGGACAGGAAGCACTGACGGAGCAATAAAAAGTGAAGTTGTGCTTCTTGAGATAAGAACAGAATCTGACCTGGAAAAATACAGAGGCAAACTTGCAGGGAAAATTGTTTTAATGATTCCGGCCTCAACTGCACCTTTTGAATTAAGTTATGAACCGCTTGCATCAAGATACACTGATGAACAGCTTGCAGGGATAGCCAGGGAGACTTTTCCTGCCGGAGGAAGAAGAGTCGGCATGCCTGCTCCCGGAGGAAATCCGGCATTATTACTGAGAAACAAGATTAACGAACTCATAAAAAGCGAAAGGGTGGCTGTTATTCTGAATAATTCAGGTACATATAATATTCCGAGATCGACCGGAGCCGGTTATAACTCCGGTGAAGAGGAACCAATTGCCGAGCTTAACATCCCTATGGAGGCTTTTCAGAGGATGGAGAGACTGTTAAGACACGACGTCAAAGTTGAAATGGAGATAGAAATACAGAATAAATTCTTCGTCAGTCCGGTGATCTATAATGTAATCGGTGAGATCCCAGGTACTGATAAGAACCTTAAAAATGAAGTTGTATTGCTCGGCGCCCATCTCGATTCGTGGCATGGAGGAACCGGGGCTGCAGACAATGCTTCCGGGTGCATAGTAATGATGGAGGCCCTTCGGATCCTTAAAAGCATAAACGCTGCTCCCCGCCGTACAATCAGGGTCGCTTTATGGGGTGGCGAAGAACAGGGTCTGTATGGCTCACAAGGATATGTTGAAAACTACCTGGTTGATCCAAAAACCAAGGAACATAAACCTGATTATGACAGGTTTGCAGCATATTTCAACATGGATAACGGATCCGGCAGATACAGGGGTATTTACCTGCAGCAGAATGAAATGGCAAGGCCTGTTTTTGAGGAATGGATGAAACCATTCGCTGATCTCGGCTGCTCGACAATAGCAATCAGGAATACAGGAGGCACTGATCACCAATCTTTCGATCGCTACGGACTGCCCGCTTTTCAGTTCATCCAGGACCCGATAGAATATGGCAGGACATACCATACAGTGATGGATACTTACGAGAGACTCGTGATGAATGATCTGAAGGTCAATGCGGTGATCACAGCTTCGTTTGCATATAATGCTGCTATGAGGAATGAAAAACTGCCGCGGAAACCTTAAACAACTGAGGACTTTTTCTGATCAACATCTTTCATGGATAACTGGATCCTTTTTCTTTCTATGTCGACTGACAAGATCTTAACCATAACATGCTGGTGAAGCTTTACGACCTCAGAGGGGTCCTTTACAAAAGTTTTACTCAGGTTGGAAATGTGAACAAGACCATCCTGCTTTATCCCGATATCTACAAATGCTCCGAATTTTGTAACATTTGTTACAATTCCCGGAACGATCATTCCTGTTACAAGATCCTGCATCTCATGTATATCGGCAAATCTGAACTCTCTGATCTTTGACCTCGGGTCCCTCCCCGGTTTTTCCATCTCATCCATGATATCCTTCAAAGTAGGCAGTCCTGTTGACTGTGTTACGTAGCGTTCAAGCTTGATATCTTTTCGTTTACTTTCATTTCTGATCAGTTCACTGATATCGCAGCCGATATCCTTAGCCATACGCTCAACTACATGATAACTTTCGGGGTGTACGGCACTACTATCAAGAGGATTATCGGCATTCCTTATTCTCAGGAAGCCGGCGCACTGCTCAAAAGCCTTGGTACCCAGCCTTTTTACCTTGAGGAACTCGCTCCTTGACCTGAAAGGGCCATTCTCACTTCTGTAATCAATAATGTTCTGAGCCAGCTGAGGACCCAGCCCTGATACATAGGTCAGGAGGTGACTACTTGCCGTATTCACTTCCACACCTACTGCGTTAACACAGCTCATAACCACTTCATCGAGAGAAGCCTGCAGTTTCTGCTGATCAACATCGTGCTGATACTGCCCCACCCCTATTGATTTCGGATCTATCTTGACAAGCTCGGCAAGCGGATCCATCAGCCTCCTGCCTATTGATACCGCACCCCTGACGGTAACATCGTAATCAGGGAATTCATCCCTGGCTACCTTTGAAGCTGAGTATACCGATGCTCCTGCTTCACTCACCACAAAAACCTGGATATCCTTTTCAAATTTTACATATTTAATAAAATCTTCCGTCTCCCTGCTGGCCGTACCATTACCTATAGCTATGGCTTCTATCTTATATGCATTAACAAGGGAAAGGATCTTTTTTACAGACAAAGCAGTCTGATTCTGGGGAGGATGAGGATAGATCGTTTCATTATGCAGCAGATTACCCTGCCTGTCAAGACAAACGATCTTACAGCCTGTTCTGAATCCGGGATCAATAGCCAGTATATTCTTTTCGCCCAGTGGCGGAGCAAGAAGAAGCTGTCTGAGGTTGTCTGCAAAGACCCTGATAGCCTCTTCATCAGCTTTCTCTTTGGAGATATTCCTGAACTCGGTTTCCATCGAAGGGGATAAAAGTCTTTTCCAGCTGTCAGCAACAGCCTCTCCGACAATTTCAGACGATTGGTTAGTTGCTTTAATAAACACCGATCTAAGGATATCCAGAGCATGATCTTCTCCCGGTTCCATCGTCAGTCTCAGGAACCCCTCTTCTTCCCCCCTTCTCATAGCAAGAAGCCGGTGCGACGGGCATTTTTTCAAAGGCTCGGACCACTCAAAATAGTCACTGAATTTGTTGCCTTCTGCTTCTTTGCCTTTAATAACTTTAGAATAAATAATTGCTTCTTTTTCATAGAGAAGACGGAGTCTCATACGGGCTGTTTCATTTTCGCTGATCCATTCGGCAATTATGTCTTTGGCACCTGCAATAGCTGCATTAATATCTTCCACCTGTTCATTCACAAACCCTTCTGCTATTTTTTCGGGATCAGTTTCTTCCTGCCTGAATATTATTTCTGCCAGAGGTTCAAGTCCTTTTTCCTTTGCTATTGTGGCACGCGTCCGTCTTTTCGGTCTGAAAGGCAGATAGATATCTTCCAGCTCAGCCATCGTCATAGCAGCTTCAATCCTTGTCAGGAGTTCAGGAGTCATTTTCTCCTGTTCTCCAATCGACTTGATTATGCTTTCTCTCCTGGCATCCAGGTCCCTTAGCCTGTTATATTCCTCCTTAATGCCTGATATTGTGACCTCATCCAGGCTTCCGGTCATCTCTTTCCTGTACCGGCTGATAAAGGGTATAGTTGCTCCTCCGTCCATCAGCCTGATTGTATTCTCTACCTGCCACTTGTGCAACCCAAGTCGCCTGGAAATCAACTCAATATTCTTGTCGATGCTCATTGCATTATTAATTCTTTACTTTTTCACCATTTTTTATCTCCCCTTTCCGCGTTGCTCCTTGTCTACCTCATGCCTCATCACCCCTTCAATTCTTCAACCTTCTCATTCAACATACAGCACCAGCCCCTTCAGATACTCCCCCTCCGGGTGGTATATATTTACAGGATGATCAGGAGGCTGGCTAAGCTGGTGGAGTATCCTTACCTGGCGACCGGTATTGGCAGCTGCTGCAAAGACCGATTTTCTGAAATTCTCCTTTGTAACAACCTGGGAACAGGAAAATGTGAAAATAATTCCGCCAGGACTAACTTGTTCTATGGCTTTGATATTCAGCCTTTTATATCCCTGAAGCGCATTAGCAAGCACATTATTGTGTTTAGCAAATGCAGGCGGGTCAAGAATGATTACATCGTACTTATCCTTTATATCATCCATGAACCCGAATGCATCTTTCCTGAAAGATTTGTGTCTGTCGTCCTCTCCGAAATTCAATCTTACATTTTCATCAGCCAGATCAATAGCCGGTCCGGAACTATCAACGGTATGTACAAGGCTTGCATTTTTCATGGCATAAACGGAAAAACCGCCTGTGTATCCAAACAGGTTAAGAACTCTTCTTTTCTCCGTGTAAGATTGAAGCAATAGCCTGTTTTCTCTCTGATCAATAAAAAAACCTGTCTTTTGTCCTGATATCCAGTCAATCCTGAAAGTAAATCCATTCTCTGTAACTGTCGAGGCCTCTGGGCTGCCGCTCAGGTATTCATTGGTACCCTTAATTCCCGCCATATAGGGAAGTGTATCTTCACTCTTGTCATAAACTGCCTGAAGTTTTTCTCCAAGGATGTTTTTCAGTATATCAGTAAATTCATTTCTTAGCCTATACATGCCAATTGAATGCATTTGCATTACAGCCGTGCCGTTATAAAAATCTATTATAAGGCCCGGTAAACCATCGCCCTCTGCATGGACCAGCCTGTAAACATTAGTGTCATTATTATCTGTCAGTCCCAGAGACTGTCTGTATTCAAATGCCTTTTTAAACCGTCCCATGAAAAAATCATAATCAATCTTTTCATTCTTGAATGAAAGGATCCTTACCGCAATTGAACCAGGCTGATAGTGGCCGGTAGCAAGAAATGAATCTTTATTGTCATAAACATCCACAATATCGCCTTCAGACGGTGATCCATAGATCTTTTTAATGGCACCGGAGAATATCCAGGGGTGATACCTCCTGACTGACTGGTCCTTACCGGATTTGAGAATGATCTTTATTTGTTCCACATGAATACCTTTATGGTTACTTCCTGCCAGCAACCGTATCGTTATTGTTTAATTTCATATAAATTTCCCGGCACACCCAGGCGTCGGTTGCTGCATAGATCTGCTGGGCTTCGGTAAGCTCCTTTGCTTCCCAGTCGGTCACCTGCTGCCGCTTTGAAATACGAAATCCAAGAATTATGGCAGTCAGCTTCTTCAGCCCCGAACTTTCAATTCCGAATTCCTTTACATAATTCTGCAGATCCACAAAACCATCCGGGTTGAATTTTTTCAAAGTCCTGAGATAACGTATATCGTCACGAACTGCCACTCCTATCTTGGTTATACCGGCATCGGCCAGAATACGGGAAAGGTCACCAGGGAATCCTATCTTATTGATCCTGAATAAATATGCTGTGTCAACTGTCGAAAACTGTATAAGTGAGACCTTGTTTTTGTGGCCTTTCCTGAAGGAAGGCTTGGTCTCAGTATCAAATCCAAGGTATTTTTCCTTTAATAAAGCGGGTATCACACTGTTGAATGCAGCCAGGTTGTCAACCAAAACTATCCTGCCCTTGAACCAGTGGAGATCATAATTCTGAATTTCTTCAGCCGAAATATTGTTCTGGTATCCGCTATTCTTTATTGTTTCTGAACTCTTTTTGTCTTTTTGAGATGAACCACTCTGATGTATTTCTCCTGTCATTGTTCTCCTTTTCTTCTTTTTCCGTCAAATCAATTTCTTCGCCTGAATAGATGAATCTGTGGATAGCTTTCATCGAATTAACCAGTTTCTGACCCCAGATATTCTCAAAGTTCATCTTGCACTCCCATATTGCATCATTCATTACTTCCTCTGTGCCTGTCTGATAGAGAAGCAGAAAATCTTTTAAGTCCTGATAGATATCAGCCATGTTTTCAGCAAGGCTCGAAGGTACGGGAATTTCTGATTCATTGAACTTTTCATCGAAAAGCTCCAGAAAATCATCGGCATTCCCGAACTTCTTCTTTAATGTATCGTTTATCCTGTTCCAATCGGTTTCCGTAACGAACTTCTCATTGCCATCTTCAAAATATGGTTCAAAGGAAGGAAGTAATGAAGCTTTGATATACATCAGTGGAAGAATACGTTGCAGAATCCTGAGGAGATCATCTCCTTTCACTTCTGCTGCCCGCTCAGCATATTTACAAAACTCATTTGCAACAGCCACAAATTCAACTACATTCCTCGAATAAACAGGATTTGACTTCTTAGCCATCTTGTTTTGCATTTGTTTGCAAAATTAGGTATTTATCGGATAAGGATTACAGATTATTTTAACATACTCCGATTAAAAAAAAATTAAAATATTGGTATCTTACCGCGGAAAACAGAAATTTACTTTTCTGCTGATCATGCCCATTTATTGAGGTTCTTCGTTAACAGGACGGAAAAGAGATAATAAATATGAGATACCAGGTTTTTGTTTTAGCGGCGGGATTTATGTTGCTGACCTGCACTCCGGCACATGGACAAATTGAGTTTCCGGTCTTTAAGAAATCTACTCCCCAGCCTCAGATCCCGAATCAGCTTACGGAAGAGAACATGCCCATTATCGGTGTCTGGCAATGGAACGACATGGTATTGCAACCTGGCGGATATAAAAGCACAATTGAACAGGTATCCATGAATTCCCCGTTCAATCTTCTGATACCTTTCCTCAGGTTTCCTGATAAGGAAGTAGTTGATGAAGTAATACACAGGCAAATGGTCCTGGCTGCTGACTATGCCGTTGAACATAATATCGGGCTGGTTCCTGATCTTGATCTGCGATCGGCAAGAAGGGCGTTCATAAGCAGCTACCCTGATGAACTTCAGGAGATGCTAAGATTACAGGAAGTAAAACTTGAAAAGAAAAAATCAACAGAAACAATAATTGCAAGCATAGATAATCTCAACGATCATTATGCCGGCGGTAAAATACCTCCGTATAACCCCGTTAAAAACAATGTCCTGAGAGTATATGCATATAAAAACGGTCCGGCTGGGATCGAACCTAAAACACTGTCGGATATAACACAACAATGCAGGATTGAAATAATCTCAGAGGATTCAGTGAGAATAATCATCCCCCCTGCAGGAAAGAATCAGCCGCATGCCTGCGCGATGGTTTCATTCACACTTTTTTACCCTGATATCTTTGGACCGCATCTGATAGAATTCCAGAAGCAGATACTTCAGCAGTATTCAGATGCCCGTCTCTCAGGAGTTTGCAAAGATGAATGGGGATTCCCGCCATATTTCCCGAGGTTCTATACTGAAAATACTTACGATTTCTGGTATTCAAAGCACAGTGCTGAAGAATATGCCCGGAAAACCGGTGGCAGGGAGCTGCTTTCAGACTGCCTTCTTATGGCGAGACCTATGAAGAAAAAAGAGACTGAGCGGCAGGTTGCAGTGAATAACTTCATGGAAATGGTATTACAGCGTAATATCCTGATTGAGAACAGTTTCTATGATGCCGTTAAAGAGATCTTCGGAAAGGATGCTGCTGTCACTGTCCATCCAACATGGTGGCCCTATCCCGATTTTAATGAGTTTAAAAAGAATGGACTTGACTGGTGGGGTGTAAAAAGAGACTGGGCTCAGACAGACGAGATCGTTCCCTTTGCTGCCAGAACAGCTCTCAGCAAGAAGTGGGACAGCCCTCTCTGGTATAATATGTATTATACGATGAAGTTACCTGTTCAGGTATGGAGTTCGGCACTGGCAGGAGGAAGAATTAATTACCTTGGTTTCCAGACTCTTTATGATAAGGATCTTATGCGGGCTGAGAACAGGATCAGACTGCTGAACTATATAAGCAAAACGCCACTCGATTGCCCTGTGGCTGTTGTTTTTGGTCATGCTGCCGCTGTTAACTGGGCAGGACCATACCATAATGACGTAGGGATGAAACTTGCCGACACTCTCTGGTTTTCGGGATACCCTGCCGATCTTATTCCAACAAGTGAAATAGAGAACGGCAGCCTTAAAGTGGATAATGAAGGGTGGATTTGCTATGGAAAACAGAAATATTCTGCAGTAGTGCTCTATAATCCTGAATTTGAGAAAAGCTCCACAGCCGGATTCTTTCTTAGAGCGGCCGGAGGTAAAACAGCATTATTCAGGATAGGCAACTGGACCCGCGACTTTGATGGCAACATAATTGAGGGTAATAATATTTTTCCTTCTGAAATGATAACGGCAAAGGACTATAAAGAAGCATTCCCTGAGATAATGAGTGTCCTGAAAGAAAGAAAGATTGTTATGCAGACACCCGCGAGAGATACTCTTGACAGCAGGTATTTTACCCTGAGGGGATTCAATACAATCTCATACTTTCCTCCGACTACAGGATCATCAAGGCTGATCGACGGAACAGTGATAAACGTAGCCGGAACAAATAATATAAGCGGCGATACGATCCTGAAAGAATTTGAGATCGGTGGTAATAAAGTAAGTTTTGACGCTATAGGAATAGCTGCGGTCAGACTTGACCTTAACGGTAATCCTGAAGCAATAGCTGCAGGCAGCCTGAAGAGTTTCAGGTGTGGTAACATTGAAATTAACCTTAACGAAAGGCTTGATCTTGCCCTATGGATTGATCAGAACGGCCAGTGGCGTGGTGTAATCCAGGGGCTCCAGGGAACTGTACCGCAGGAGTTATTAAAGATTACACGTAACTGGAAACGTATAGGGCTGCCTGAATCTCCTGCCAAACCTGCGGTAAACCGATGAATGATCTGTATCTGATTAAGACCCGGATACCTGATCATATTTATGCGATCATGTAAATTATCAGACCATGAAATACAGTTTTCTTCTGATTGTTCTGACACTTTTCTGCTCAATAGCTCCCCAATGCAGTTCCCGGACAGGAAATATAGACCGCAAAAGCCTGGTAAACAAGCATATAGTTCATATTGACACGATTGATATTTTAAATCCTCTCACTGTCGGAAACGGGAGATTTGCATTCACTGCTGATATTACCGGATTACAGACCTTCCCCGAATTATATGAGAAAGGCATTCCCCTCGGAACACAATCCGAATGGGGTTGGCACAGTTTTCCTGATACGGAAGGCTTTAAATTCGGGGAGAGTCTTCAGGATTATGACTACTATGGCCGTAAGGTCCCTTTCTCTGTTCAGATCCGCACACCCGGACGAAACAGTGAAGCTGTGAACTACCTGAGGCAGAATCCTCACCGGCTGCATCTCGGAATGATTGGACTTGATATAATTAATCCTGACGGATCTCCTGTAAAAGCTGATGAAATAAGTTATACAGATCAGGTACTTGATCCCTGGACTGGTGAGCTGCACAGTAAATTCAGGATAGGAAATGTGCCTGTTGAAGTGACAACTTTTTGTCACCAGGGAATGGATCTCATAGCTGCAAGAATAAAATCCCCGTTAATTAATAGAGGGTTACTTCGTGTCAGAATTTCATTCCCCTATCCTACCGGACAACATACAGATTCGGGATGTGACTGGACAAAACCAGATAAGCATAGATCAGAACTGACACCGGGTCGGACTTCCGCTTCAATCAGGCGCATAATTGATGGTACTTCTTATTTTATGAAATTAGGATGGAAAGGAAAGGCAAATATCTCCGAAAATGAACCGCATATATATTATTTGCAGCCCGCTAAAGGAGCATCTCAGATCTCATTCAGCTGTCTTTTCACACCTGATAATAAATCGGGCGACATCCCTGACTTCAATTCAACAGCAGTCAATAATAAATCATCCTGGCAGCAATTCTGGATGAGCGGAGGAGCAGTTGATCTTTCAGGAAGCACAGATCCGAGAGCCCCTGAGCTTGAACGCAGGATTGTCCTTTCACAGTATCTCACAAGAATACAGTGTGCGGGTGTCTATCCTCCCTCTGAAACCGGACTCACATTTAACAGCTGGTATGGGAAATTTCATCTTGAGATGCACTACTGGCATGGCATCCATTTCGCTTTATGGAACAGGACAGATCTGCTTGAAAGAAGTCTCGGTTATTATAACAATATAAAGGAAAAGGCAAGGGAGACTGCCGGCAGGCAGGGGTTTGAAGGCCTGAGATGGCCCAAGATGACAGATCCTTCAGGAAAAGACAGCCCTTCAAGCGTGGGATCCTTCCTGATATGGCAGCAACCCCACATAATTTACATGGCTGAGCTATGTTACCGGAACAACAACGATATAAGGCTCCTGGAAAAATATTCCGATATTGTTTTCGGGGCAGCTGATTTCATGGCCTCGTTTGCCTGGTACGATTCGCTTAATGACAGATATGTACTCGGCCCTCCGATGATACCTGCACAGGAGAGGTTCCCTGCTGAAACAACTATGAATTCACCCTTTGAGCTTGCCTACTGGCAATGGGGCCTTAAAACTGCATGCGAATGGAGAAAAAGACTTAGACTGGGCCCCCGGCCGGAATGGGAAGCGGTTATTGAAAAACTCTCTCCACTGCCTCAGAAAGATGGACTGTATTTATCAGCTGAAAGTGCCCCTGATTCATATACAAATCCACGTTTCCTAAGCGACCATCCGGTTGTCATCGGGATTTATGGTATACTCCCCAACAGCGGAATGATCGATTTTGAAGCAATGAAAAGAACTTTCAGCTACGTATGGGAACACTGGCAATGGAATGACACCTGGGGCTGGGATTTCCCGATGACTGCAATGACGGCCGCCAGGCTTGGTTTGCCTGAAAAAGCAATTGATGCTCTTTTCATGGATGTTGAAACAAACACTTTCCTTTCAAATGGTCATAACTATCAGAATAAGAGTCTGAAGATATATCTCCCCGGAAACGGAGCACTGCTTACCGCTGTTGCGATGATGTGCGCAGGATGGGATGGATCGCCTGAAGTAAACGCACCAGGATTCCCGCAGGACGGAACCTGGAACGTAAAATGGGAAGGATTGAAAAAAATCCCGTGATCATAAATGGATTCCCTTCTAACAGCAGCTCACTGATTCACTTCATACTGTCATCTCGAGAACAGATCCGGTTCTTTCCACGATAACATATGATTATCGTCCATAACAAGTTTATTGTGATCCAGTAACCATCTGATAATCTTAATTACCTTCTCTTCCGGATGATTTATTCCGGCTACCAGATCATGCGCATCATATTTTTTTTCTGACAGTTTATCCTTGATCTCCTCAAGTATGAGATCAAATTCATACTTGCTCAGATCCAGTTCATTTCTTTCCCTGCAGACATCGCAGATACCGCACCTGTCAGATTCCTCGCCGAAGTAATCGAGAAGGACGACTGACCTGCATTTTGTATTGAAATCTGCATAATCTATCATCTTATTCAACCGTATAATTTGCTTCTCCTTTACCTGAAGGTAGTTTTCCGGAGATATCATCAGGGATTTTCTCTCAAGTCTCTCCTCCGTGAAGATTACCAGGGCGGTCTTTTTTCCGGGGATATATTTTATGATGTTCAGTGATGAGAGTTTCACAAGGAATTTATATACGGTATCCCTTGACAGTGCTGATTTTTTTGCAAGGATATCCTCATTTATCGCTACAAATTCGGAAAACATTCCCGTGTAAGATCTCAACAGCAGCTTTATAAAGCTGTCAAACGTTTCATTTGCTACCTGGAATTTATAGAGGTCGTCACGTCCCACAATGAAATGGACCCTGGAAGGATTGTTGATCTCCTCTGTGAATTCGACATATCCTTCCCTCTGCAGAAACTTTAAACTATTAAATGTCTCTATAACTGGTAACCGGTATTTTGAGAGGAAATCCTGCATGCTGAAATCAAAAACATTATCCTTTCCGGCTCCTTCGGGAACCTGTAGATAATTGCATAAAGCTTCATAAACATCTTTGATCTTATCAATCGGAGGAAATTTCTTTCTAAGAGATTCTTCAAGGCGGCCTTTATCGGATGCTGAATATAAAAGAACTGCAAATGCGGGTTTATTGTCACGTCCTGCACGTCCGCTCTCCTGGAAGTATTCCTCAATACAATCAGGCATTTCCCAGTGAATCACAAAACGTACATCGGCTTTGTCAATACCCATTCCGAACGCATTTGTTGCCACAATAACCCGGGTATCTCCGGATGACCAGGCAAGCTGTTTCTTATCACGTAATTCAACCGGAAGGCCAGCGTGATAGAAATCGGAACTGATGCCGTTAGCCACAAGCAGTTCAGCTATTTCCTTACATCGTTTCCGGCTGCGAACATAAACTATCCCGCTCCCACTAATCTTATTAAGTGTTTTAATAAGATAAGAACCTTTATCCTCTACCTTTCTGACCAGGTAAGAAATGTTCTTACGTTCAAAGCTGGTCCTTAATACATTCTTTTCTCTGAACTGAAGTTTGTTCATAATGTCCTCTGTAACCTGGGGTGTCGCTGAAGCCGATAGTGCAAGAAAAGGGACCTTGTCGGATACAAGTTCACGCAGCAAAGCTATTTTCAGGTAAGAAGGTCTGAAATCATACCCCCATTGCGAAATACAGTGAGCTTCGTCAACGGCTATGAGGTTGAGATTCATTTTCTGAACCCTGGCCTGAAATATCCTTGTCGATATCCTTTCCGGCGAGATGTAGAGGAATTTATAATCACCGTAAATGCTGTTCTCGAGTACTATATCAATTTCTTCCGGTGACATACCGGAATGGATTGCCAATGATTTAATTTCAAGGCTGTTAAGACGAGCCACCTGTTCCTTCATCAAGGCTATGAGAGGTGTAATGACGAGGCATAATCCATCCCTGGCGAGGGCAGGAACCTGGAATGTCATTGATTTTCCTCCTCCCGTTGGCATAAGTCCAAGAGTATCCCTGCCTTCAGCAACAGATTTAATGATCTCTTCCTGCAGAGGTCTGAAAGATGTGAACCCCCAGTATTTTATCAGTATCTGTCTGTATGGTTCGATATTCATTCTGACAGCGGAACATTAACATAACAAAAATACTAACTGTAATTCAATTTTTTATGTGATACAAAAGAATGTATGTTTTATGAGTAATGAATTTTTCGTAATTTGCGGCATCAAAAATTTAAAACCCTGCCTGATGTCGTTTCTGGAAGATAAAATAGTATATGAAGGACTGACATTTGATGATGTGCTTCTCCTTCCTGCATATTCGGAAGTACTTCCGAGAGAGGTGGACCTTAGTTCGATGTTCTCAAGGAATATCCGGATCAACACGCCGATTGTTTCGGCTGCAATGGATACTGTCACTGAAGCTGAACTGGCAATAGCCATTGCCAGGGAAGGTGGTATTGGAGTTATCCATAAGAATATGAGTATTGAAAAACAGGCTTCACAGGTAAAAAGAGTCAAGCGTGCAGAAAATGTAATGATTTTCGATCCGATCACAATCAATCTGAATGCAACCGTAGCTGAAGCAATAAGTCTTATGGCTGAATATAAGATAGGTGGAATTCCTGTCATTGATGAGAACGGCATACTTAAGGGAATAGTGACAAACAGGGATCTCCGTTTCGAGAATAATCACAACAGGAAGATCACCGAGGTTATGACAAGTAACCTTATTACAACAAATCATCAGACCGACCTGGAGGCAGCTGCAAGAATACTTCGCAAGCATAAGATTGAAAAGCTTCCGATGGTCGATGAAAACGGAAAGCTGATAGGACTCATAACATATAAAGATATCACCAAAACAAAAGACCGGCCAAACTCATGCAAGGATGAAAAAGGGCGTCTAAGGGTCGCTGCCGGAGTAGGAATAGCTGCCGATACACTTAAGAGAGTTGAATCGCTTATAGTTGCCAACGCTGACGCAATTGTAATTGACACGGCTCATGCCCACACAAAAAGTGTAATTAAAATACTTAAGGATATAAAGAAGCACTTCCCTGGAACAGAAGTTGTTGTCGGAAATATTGGCACCGGAGAAGCTGCAAAGAAGCTTGTCCAGGAAGGAGCTGACGCAGTTAAAGTGGGAATCGGCCCGGGATCGATATGTACGACAAGAGTGATAGCAGGTGTCGGTATACCACAGCTCTCAGCAATCTATAATGTTGCCAGTGCCATTGAAGGATCAGGGGTCCCGGTAATCGCCGACGGAGGGATCCGTTATTCTGGTGATATTATCAAAGCCATTGCAGCAGGTGCTGATTCAATAATGACAGGGTCATTATTTGCTGGTGTCGAGGAGTCACCGGGCGAAACAATTATCTATAACGGCAGAAAATTCAAGGCTTACAGGGGAATGGGATCTCTGGAGGCAATGCAGCAGGGATCAAAAGACCGCTACTTCCAGGATATCGAAGACGACATTAAAAAACTGGTTCCTGAAGGAATAGCTGCAAGGGTACCCTATAAAGGAACTCTCGCGGAGGTTATTTTCCAGATGACCGGAGGACTCAGGGCAGGAATGGGATACGTTGGCGCCAGGAACATAAGTATCCTCAAGAAGGAGAGCAAGTTCGTCAGAATAACCAATTCAGGTATAATTGAAAGTCATCCCCATGATGTCTCTATAACAAAGGAATCACCAAACTACAGCAGAAAAGTAGTTGAATAACAGGCAGCAAATTATCCTGATGAAGATCAGATCATCAATCCTCCTCGTACTATTATTACTGATCCCTGCTGTTTGCAGGGCACAGGGACTGAACGACAGTACTCTGATGACAATAGCCGGAAGAAAAATTGAAGCCGGTGAATTCATAAGGATGTATAATAAAAGCTATGAACCGGGGAAGCTGCCTGATCCTGAAAGCTACCTTCAGCAATACATAGTCTTCAGGCTGAAAGTCGCCGACGCTATCAGCGATGGTATAGACACGACAAGAGAATTCATCAATGAGCTGAGTGGTTATAGAAACCAGCTTGCGCAGAATTACCTGACAGACACTAAAACCAGGGAAAAACTAATACAGAAAATGTACGACAGGTCCCTGTTGGAGATCAATGCATATCATATTCTGATCAACTGCCCCGAGGGGGCTAAACCAGTTGACACTTTAAATGCCTGGAATAAAGCTGCCGCCGTTAAACAGAGGATACTTAGGGGAGAATCCTTTGAGCAGGTAGCCCGCAGTACATCGGACGATCCCTCTGTAAGGCTGAATGGCGGTAACCTGGGATACTTTACAGTCTTCCAGATGATTACCCCGTTTGAAGATGCAGCCTACAGCCTTAAGAAAGGATCTGTCTCAGATCCTGTAAGGACTCCCTATGGCTACCATATAATAAAGGTAACTGACAGAAAACCTTCCAGAGGCAAGATTCTTGTCGCACATATAATGAAATCTGCTCCCCCGGGAATTACTGAAAAGGAAGAAAAAGAGGCTGAAGAATCAATTAATAAGATCTATGAAGAGCTGCTGAAAGGAGCCTCATTCAGTGAACTTGCAAGGAAATATTCTGATCATAAGCAAAGTGCCGTCAATGGCGGCAAGCTTGACTGGTTTGGAGCAGGAGAAATCGTCACAGAATTTGCCGAAGCCGCATTTTCAATCCGTGATACCGGCCAGTATACTAAACCGGTCAGGTCTTCCTATGGATGGCACATTATTAAGTTGCTTGACAGAAAAGCTCCCGGATCATTTGAAGAGAGCAGATCATATCTCGAAAGCAGGATCAATCAGTCATACCTGAATTCCCTGAGTAAAAGATCCTTTATAAATACGCTTAAAAAAGAGTATAAATTCAGGATAAATCCCACAGTATTTAACTGGTTTGTAAGTAATACTGACACTCTGATTATCAATGGTCTGTCTAAATATAACAGGAGTTCCATTCCCGGAGGCTATCTTTATTCATTTGCTGATCAAAGGCTTTCAGCAAGGGATTTTGCGGCATACATTGAGAAGAGGAAATCAATGATCGTGACGACTGACCCTGCAATCTTCATAAACAGATCTATTGAAGCCATCTCAAATGACCAGTTAATTCAATATGAGAATTCAATACTCGAAAAGAAATACCCTGACTTCAGATACCTTATTAATGAATTTCACGATGGTATCCTGCTTTTCAATATATCAGAGAAGAAAATATGGAGCAGGGCACAGGAAGATTCCGCGGGACTTATCAGGTATTATGATGAGCATAAGGATGACTTCCTTACAAGGAAAGGCATTGAAGCCAGTATTTATACTTTACATTTAGCAGGTGGAGATAAGAAACTGGCATCGATATACAGAAAGTATTCAAGAAGAAAAGAGGGGGACAGGCTGATGATTGAAAAAATCAATGGAAAAAATGATTCCCTCCTGGTGATAACAAAAAAAATATGGTACGAGGGCGATGATCCGGATCTGGATAAAATCCAATGGATTAAGGGGAAACAAAATATCAGAATGGGCAATTTTCCTGCGATAATCATCATAAACAGGCTGATTGATCCTGTTCCAAAACCCTTTAGTGAAGTCGAAGCTGAGATGATCTCGGGATACCAGGACTATCTTGAGAAAGAGTGGATAGAACAATTAAGGGCGAAATACACCGTTAAGATTAATGATCGTATTTTTAATATGGTTAAAAAGAGTTTGATGGATGAATAGGTTTGTTTGTTTAGTGGTGCTGATGCTGTTATTGTACGGTTGCAATAGCCCCGATAAAAAATCCGGCAGGCTTCCTGTTGCGAAAGTCGGGAATACTATATTATATTATGATCAGATACCGCAAATATTTCAACCGGGAGAAACTGAGACTGACAGTGCTGCCACAGTTCAAAATTATATTAACCGCTGGGCCAGGAAGGAATTGTTGTTACAGAAAGCAGAGGAAAACCTGACTCCCGAATACAGGGATGAAATAGCCAGACAGATCGAAGAAACAAGGGCCAATCTTCTAATCTATCAGTATCAGAGGCAGATGATGCTTGAAAAAATGGATACTGTTATCAGCGACACTGAACTTGAAAAATATTATTCGGAAAACCAGGGTAGTTTTATGCTTACCTCGAATATCGTGAAGGGTTTATTCATTAAAATCCCTGCAGAAACTCCAAATGTTCTGAAAATCAAATCCCTTGCCAGGTCCAGCAAACAAGAAGATCTCCAGGAACTTGAAATACTGTGTTATCAGTTCGCTGATAAATTCGATGACTTCAATGAAGAATGGATAACCCTTGACAGGATATCCGTTGAGCTGCCCGAAGAAATTAACAACCAGGAATCTTTCCTGAGAAGAACAACATTCTATGAGACAGCCGACTCTGACTATCTTTATTTACTGACAATCCGGGACTACAGGCTAAGGTCCACACTTGCTCCCATTGAGTACGTAAAAGAAGACATTAAAAGAATGATCTGGAACATCAGGAGAATCGAATTCATTCAGTCACTTGAGAATGGTATTTACAATGATGCACTCAAGAATAATATATTTATGATTTATAACAACCAAAAATGATGAGAAGAGGCCGAAGATTATTTTTGATGCTGGCCGGAATAATCCTCTCCGGAATGACTTTGATAAATTCACAGGTCCTTGTTGAATCAATTGCTGCAATCGTCGGTAATGAGGTAGTGTATCTTTCTGATATCGAGGAAATGGTCACTGAGATCAGATTAAGGGGAGAAAAGACACCGATAGACCAGTTAAGATGTATGGTACTTCAGGAACTCCTTGTTTCAAAACTGTTCCTCGATCAGGCCCGTATCGATAGTATAACGGTTAGTGATAATGCCGTTGAAGGAGAGGTCAATGCCCAGATCAATAACGCCATAAGGCAGGCAGGGAGTGAACAGGTACTGATGGATTATTTCAAGAAAAACATGATCGAAATCCGAAGGGACATCAGAAAGAGGATGGTTGAGCAGGAAATTATAAGACAGGTTCAGGGAGTTATTTCGGAAGATGTCACACTGACTCCCAGAGAACTGAAGAAATATTACTCTGATATACAGAAAGACAGCCTGCCGGTAATCCCGGCCAGGGTCCAGGTAAGTATCATACAACTCGATCCCCCCCAGAATGAAGAAAACAAAGCGGAAGCCCGCCAGAAACTTCTGGATCTCAGGGCACAGATATTGGAAGGGAAAAGTTTCAGCATGCTTGCTGTATTGTATTCTGAAGATCCGGGTTCCGCAATCAACGGAGGAGAAGTGGGATACAAATTGAGAGGAGAACTGGAAAAACCGTATGCCGATGCAGCCTGGAGCCTTACTAAAAACACTGTTTCCAGAATTGTTGAGACCCGCTACGGTTTTCATATAATCCAGATGATAGACCGTAAGGGTGATATGATGAATACAAGACATATACTTATCCGACCCAAAGTCAAGCCGGAACAGGAAGCTAAAGCAATGGCAAAACTCGACAGCATTGCTAACCTGATCAGAAAGGACAGCCTGACATTTGCAAAAGCTGCTGTAATGTTCTCCACACATAAAGACAGCTGGATAAACGGAGGAAAATATGTCCATTCCGATCCGACAAACCGTAATACTTGGTTCTCCCTCGATGAATTTGACCCGGAAATGTATGCGAAAATAAGGGAACTTAATGTTGGTGAAATATCAGCACCTTTCAGAACAAACGATGAAAACAACAATACTGTTTTCAGGATAGTACGGCTTGATGATGAGATCCCGGCCCACAGAGCCAACCTGAAAGATGATTATAAAACTCTTTATGACGCTGCTCTGCTGGAAAAACGTTCTAAAATATACCAGGATTGGATTAAGAAGAAAATCGCCATTACTTACATCAAAATCAGTGATGAATTCAAATCATGTGACTTTCTGAACCAGGGATGGTTAAAATAGAGCTTCCTAAGAATTTGCCAAAAGCAATAAATTATAAAATATGGCTGTTAACCCTCATACTGATCTTATCAATCAGCATGCAGGGACAGGTCAAGTCCGGTCAATCGTCAGGCGGAAAGCGCCGGATAGATCTGAAGCACGCTGATGAGGATATTATTGAAAGAGATAAGCTCTCAGGCAAAGACTGGCATCGTCTGATAGGAAATGTCGACCTGGCTCATAATGAAATAACAATGAAGTGTGATAGTGCGCACTTCTTTCCGGAAAAGAATCAGGTTACTGCATACAGCAATATTCACATTGAACAGGGAGACACACTCGATATAATGGGCAACTATCTCTTTTATGACGGCACAACCGAAAAAGCAACACTTAAAGGAAATGCGGAGCTGATAGATAAGGAAACCCATTTATATACAAATTCCGTGACCTATGATGTAAGGAATAAGATTGCACGATATACAGAGAGAGGAAGAATAACTAACGGCGACAACAGGCTTACCAGCATAATCGGTATATATTACCTTTCCACTAATACTTTCCACTTCAAAGACAGTGTTAAAATCGTCAATCCGGATTATATAATGAATGCCGATACGATGGATTATAACACTAAAACAGAGACGGCATTCTTTACGGGCCCTTCGGAAATGAAAGGTGACAGCTTATACCTATACTGCGAAAAAGGCTGGTACGATACAAAGAACAATATCTCAAGAATCTGGAGAAACGCACTTATAGATAATAAGCAGCAGATCATCCGGGGTGATTCTCTGTTCTACAACGAGAATACCGGATATGGGCAGTCATTCGGGAATGTCAGCATCTCAGATACAAATAACCATATTGTAGTAGCCGGAAATTATGCCTGGTATTATAAAGAACCTGAAAGATTCATGGTCACTGACAGTGCATTATTTATCCAGATCTCAGCAAAAAATGATTCATTGTTCCTGCATGCAGATACTATAAGTGCCGTGGCAGTATCCGATACATCAGCGAAAGGATACAGGCTGGTGAGAGCTTATTACGGATGCAGGATCTTCAGTGAGGATCTTCAGGCAAAATGTGACTCTCTCTCCTACTCTTTCAGGGATTCAGTCATCAGATTCTATGAAAAGCCTGTGCTGTGGTCAAGGGAAAACCAGCTCACTTCCGATTCGGTAGCTGTATTCACAAAAAACCGGCAGGCTGAGAGGATGGAATTATATAATTCAGCTTTTATTGTAAACCAGGTTGATTCCCTGAGATTCAATCAGATAAAAGGCAGGTCACTGACCGGATATTTCAGGGATAACGACCTTTATAAAATAGAAATAAACGGTAACGGGGAATCGATATATTATCTTGTCGACGGAGATGAAATTGTAGGAGTAAATACTGCAAAGTGCTCAAGAATAGAGATATTGATAGAAGACGGCAAGATCACGGATATCTTTGAATACCAGAATCCTGACGGAGTAATTGATCCTCCCTCCTCTTCACCGGAAACTGATAAACGCCTGGACGGATTCAACTGGTTTGATCATCTGAGGCCTGAGAAAATGAAAGATATTTTTACAGCTGCCGGCGAAAGAAATTAGTTAGATTTTTAGTAATTAAACAGGAATCCGGATATTTTATACTAAAATAAACTCCGGGGTACAACTATGAAGCATTGAACTGCTTTAATACTCATCTTCATTAAAAAAGAAATCATCTTTACTGGGATAATCAGGCCAGATATCCTCAATACTTTCATATATATCACCTTCATCCTCAATCTCCTGAAGGTTTTCAATAACTTCCATCGGAGCTCCTGACCTTATGGCAAAATCAATCAGTTCGTCCTTGGTTGCAGGCCATGGTGCATCTTCAAGTTTTGATGCTAATTCGAGCGTCCAGTACATAATTTCCTGATTATTATTTCCTCCTAAAAAGTCTGCAAATATATATATTATTTTTCTTTAAAAACAATAGCATTTTTTAAAGAACTATCAATAATCAGTCAGACCACATAATCTCATTGATATGAAGATCTAAGCTTATTTTTCTACTGAGTACGAATAAATAGTCGGCAAGACGGTTCAGATATTTTGCTGTCAGCGGAGGGATAATTTCCTTTTCGGCAAGTTTTGCAAGCTTTCTTTCGGCTCTGCGGCATACACATCTTGAAATATGTATATAAGAAATCAGGGGATTTCCACCCGGAAGAATGCATTTTTTTAGTCCGGGAAGGGTCTCCTGCAGACTGTCGATCTCTTTTTCAAGGATGCCGACCGGATCACCACCTAAAAACATGTCTTCTGGTCTCTTTATATTTTCAGCAGCAAGGGCTGAACTGAAAATCATGAGTTGTTTCTGTATATTAATAAGAAAGTTTCTGTGATTGTATACTTCCTCATTTACCCGCAACAAACCGATCCAGCAAATAAGTTCGTCAACTGTTCCAAGGGCTTCTATTCTCGGATGATGCTTGGGAAGTCTTTTACCCCCTGAAATTGAAGTAGTTCCATCATCACCGGTACAGGAATAGATCTTCATAATTAAAAATTATAAGATTATCCTGCAATATAGGAATTTACGTTTAAGTTTCAGTTCTGCTTATATTTTTCATTAGCATAATCCTGGGCTACTTCACCGTCGAAAAGCCTGATTATCCTGGCAGCATGTCTTGCTATGTCTTCCTCATGAGTAACCACTATGACAGTATTCCCGTTCCGGTGAATTTCATCAAGCAATCCCATGATATCAAGCGAGGTCTTGCTATCGAGATTCCCTGTAGGCTCGTCAGCCAGTATAATTGAAGGTTTGTTTACAAGTGCCCTTGCAATTGCTACCCTCTGCCTTTGTCCGCCTGAAAGCTCATTTGGCTTGTGAGTCATCCTGTCTGCAAGTCCTACATGATCGAGTGTCTCGATGGCCATTTTTTCTCTTTCGGCTTTCTGCACCCCGGCATAGATAAGCGGAAGTGTTACATTTTCAAGTGCAGTGTACCTTGGCAGCAAATTGAAAGTCTGAAAAACAAATCCGATCTCTTTATTCCTTATCTCAGCAAGGTAGTCATCCTCCATCTTGCTCACATCTGTTCCATTGAGTATATATGACCCACTGGTAGGTGTATCAAGACAACCGAGAAGGTTCATTAAGGTAGATTTGCCGGAACCGGATGGTCCCATTATTGCAACATATTCGTTCCTGGCAATATCAATTGAGACTGATCTTAAAGCCCTGACAATCACAGATCCAACCTGGTAGTTCTTTACAATATTTTGAATCTCAATAACTTTGTCCATACGTTTAAAATTTAAATTTCCGAAATTAGATTAAATTGATTAAATAATAAATTATCTGTTCTTAATTTTTGTTAATACTTAATAATATAATCAAAATGATTCATTCCCCGCCTGAAAAAAACCATACCCATCCTGAATATATCTATAGTAAAAGATACGTTCTTCATGTTCCTTATCTCTGACCATGCTTCTTCCATTTCTTCCGATAAATGGATATCATCAATTATGACCACACTATCCCTGTTTATCATTTCCGTTATCAGGGCAAAATATTTCAGAACCGGCTCTTTCCTGTGGTTCCCGTCAATGAAAACAAGTCCCGGATTAACACCAATGTTTATAAGTTCCGGAAGTTTATCATCAAAGGATCCGGTCAGCAGCCTTATATTTTCAAGCCCGGCGATATTGAAATTCTCTTCGGCAATTTTACTCAGGACCGGACAACCTTCAATAGTATAAACAACTGTATCGGGCCGCTGGGCTGCCATATACATTGTGCTTAACCCGAACGAAGTTCCTAATTCAACAATAGAATTATTTCCAAACTCCTGTGCCATATTCGCCAGAATACTGCAATATTTCGGAGGTACTGCTGAATATTTTGTTATATCTGAAATCTTTTTCAAATTATTTTTCATTTTCACTGATCCTGCTCCAAGATCTGTAACACGGATCTTCTGTTCGTCAGAATTTCTGTTTTTTCTAATATTCTCAATAGTTAAGACAATAGCAGGATTGATTTTATTCCTGAACACCCTTGCAACCAGATCGAAAACAAAAGGACTGTGAATGCCATGGCCTCTGATGTGCCTTGAAATGAGGAGGTACCTTAAAAATCTTATGGTATAAAAAAAATTCATTCCCCGCGGAAAATATTCGTAGGTAAGGTTGTCAAAATTAAGTATTTTCGGAAATCTATTCATCGCCCGTTGATAAAGACTATAACATGCAGGATCTGCTTGATACTGAAATTAAATACTTACAGGGAGTTGGTCCTAAAAGGGCAGAGCTGCTTAATAAGGAACTGAATATATTCACTTACAGGGATCTGCTGTATTTTTTCCCGTACAAATATATAGACAGGAGCAGGATATATAAGATAAATGAACTTGATCAGGAACTTCCCTTTATACAAATAAAAGGTGTAATTAAAGGATACTATACTGAAGGAAGAGGCTCAGGAAAAAGATTAGTAGCTGATTTTCAGGACGATACAGGTAGTATAAAATTAGTCTGGTTCAAAGGGACAAAATGGATAATGCAGAGTTATGTACCGAATGCAGAGTATATCGTATTTGGAAAACCAGGCATATTTAACGGAGTGGTAAATATTATACATCCCGAAATTGAGGCAGCAGAGAAAATTGCGCAGAGGATTTCTTCCGCATTCCAGGCCCAGTACAGTACAACAGAAACCCTGAAGAACCATTTTCTTACATCCAGGGCGGTCAGCAAGCTGCTGGGAAATCTTTTCAGACAGATAAATTTCCGACTTCCTGAGACCTTACCGGACTATATATTGTCAAAGTACAAGCTTGCCGGACTCCACGAAGCCCTTTTTAAGATCCATTTCCCTTCAAATGCGGCAGATGTTGAAAAGGCTGGTTACCGTCTTAAATTCGAAGAACTATTCTATATTCAACTGAATCTTATAAGGTACAAAAACAACAGGGCAAGGAAACAAAGAGGATTTATATTTTCGAATGTGGGAGAGAATTTTAATAATTTCTATTTCAATAATTTACCCTTCAAATTAACTGAAGCCCAGAAGAGAGTCATGAAAGAGATACGCAAGGATCTGGGGTCAGGGAAACAGATGAACAGGCTTCTGCAGGGTGATGTGGGCAGCGGCAAGACACTGGTTGCTCTTATGAGTATGCTGATTGCAATAGACAACGGATATCAGGCCTGCATAATGGCTCCTACTGAGATACTGGCCGGACAGCATTATTACACCGTGACAAATATGCTTCAGGGATTGAATATCAATGTCAGGTTGCTTACAGGATCCTCAAAACGATCGTTGCGAAGTGAAATAAGCGATTCATTGATTGATAGTTCACTTAACATTTTAATTGGCACCCATGCATTGATAGAAGAGAATGTCAGGTTTAGCAATCTTGGGCTTGTTGTCATTGATGAACAACACCGTTTCGGAGTTGAACAGAGGGCTAAGCTCTGGAAAAAAAATCTTAATCCCCCCCACGTGCTTGTGATGACAGCTACTCCAATACCAAGGACGCTGGCTATGACTCTATACGGCGATCTTGATGTTTCAGTGATTGATGAGCTTCCACCCGGAAGAAAGCCAATCATGACGATGCATTTTTTTGATTCAGAAAGAAATAAAGTCTATGGTTTTCTCCGGGAAAGGATAAGTGAAGGAAAACAGGTATTTGTTGTATATCCGCTTATCAAGGAATCTGAAAAAATGGATTATAAAGATCTTGAAGACGGATGGGATAATATGTCGAGGGTATTTCCTTCTCCTGATTATTGCATAAGTGTGGTTCACGGGAAGATGACACCGGCTGTTAAGGAGGAGTCAATGAAGCTTTTCAAGGAGGGCAAAGCGCACATACTTATTGCCACAACGGTCATTGAGGTTGGTGTTGATATCCCCAATGCCTCTGTAATGGTAATTGAGAGTGCAGAGAGGTTTGGTCTTTCGCAACTGCATCAGCTCAGGGGACGTGTTGGAAGGGGAGCTGATCAGTCTTACTGTATTCTTATGACTTCCGGTAAGCTGTCAAAGGAAGCCGCTGCCCGGATAGAGGTTATGATAAGGACGAATGATGGCTTCGAGATTGCGGAAACCGACCTTCAACTAAGAGGTCCCGGAGATATTGAAGGAACAATGCAGAGCGGAATACCTTTTGATCTGAAAATTGCTGACCTGGGCAAAGACGGACAGCTGATAGAATATGTAAGAAGGATTGCCGAAGATATTCTGGCTAAAGACCCTCTTCTGGAACAGAACCAGAATCTGATCCTCAGCCAGGAAATGAACCGGCTTTTCAGTAAACGGCAGTCATGGAGTAACATAAGCTGAAGGGTAATTTTAACATTAAATAAGAAAATTAATATAAAATAATGATAAAAAGCAGATGCAATTCCGGCAGCAATTATAATTTTGCGGATTAAAATTTTTCCGGAGCAATTCGTAATGAGTGTTTCAAAAAAATACGAAAGCATCGAACATGAGGGTATTGTGGAACGTGCTGATGACAGATCTGTAACGGTAAAAATAATTGCAAACTCAGCATGCTCCGGCTGTCATGCGGAGGGCTTTTGTCTTGCGTCGGGACAAAAGGAGAAGGATATAGTTATTCCCGGGAAATACCAGGTATCGCCTGGTGAAAATGTGAAAGTGCTGATGAAGAAATCGATGGGTTATAAAGCCCTGTTCCTGGGATACATACTCCCTTTCATCGTATTTATGGCTGTTCTGATCTTTCTTGCGGTATTTTCTGTCGGTGAATTATACGCTGGATTGGGAGCCCTGGCAGTGCTGATACCTTACTACCTTATTCTCTGGTTTTTCAGGAAGCGTATTGAAAATAAATTTACATTTACAATAAAAGCATAATTATAAATGAGTTCCACAGTTATTATAACAGTAGCTTGTCTGAGTCTGATCGCTTTTCTGGCTGCAGTCATTCTCTACTTTGTTGCACAGAAATTCAAGGTATTTGAAGATCCCAGGATTGATGATGTCCAGGCTATCCTGCCGGCCGCCAACTGTGGAGGTTGTGGTTTTGCAGGTTGCAGAAACCTGGCTGAAGCACTTGTAAAAGCTGAGACTTTCGAAGGATTGACCTGTCCGGTAGGAGGCGCATCGGTAATGGATCAGGTAGCAAAAATACTCGGGAAAGAACCCCCGGTTGTTGAACCTAAGGTAGCCGTTCTTCGCTGCAATGGTTCTCCGGAATTCCGGGCCCGGACTTCAATATATGAAGGCGTGCCGGACTGCCGTATAGCCCACAACCTGTTCCAGGGTGAGACAGACTGTAGCTATGGATGCTTTGGTCTGGGCGATTGCGTCAGGGCATGTGCCTTTGAGGCTATATATATCAGCACCGAAACCGGTCTCCCGGTAATCAGTGACGAGAAATGCGTCTCATGCGGCGCATGTGTAAAAGCATGTCCCAGAAAACTTATAGAATTAAGAAAGAAAGCAAAAAAGGACCGTAAAATATATGTTGCCTGTTCAAACTGCGATAAGGGCGGCCCCGCAAGAAGAGCCTGTAAAGTGGCATGCATTGCCTGTTTAAAATGCCAGAAAGTATGCGAATTCGACGCTATAAAGATTGAAAATAACCTTGCATATATTGATGCAACCAAATGTACCTTCTGCAGAAAATGCGTAACAGAGTGCCCGACCGGATCAATACTTGAGATCAATTTCCCGCCGCGAAAACCCAAGGTTGAGGTTCAGGCTGAAACAGTTAATGCTTAAAATGATTGTCATATCTAAAACTATAACGTGTTGAAAACATTTCCCATAGGAGGTGTTCACCCACCCGAAAATAAACTGACTGCAGGAAGCAAAATCCAGAAACTGGATATCCCTGCGACTGTTGCCATACCAATATCACAGCATATTGGCGCCCCCGCAACAGTCAGTGTGAACAAGGGAGATTCCGTAAAAGCCGGACAGGTGATAGCAACAAGCAAAGGCTTTGTGTCTGTAAACATCCACTCCTCTGTATCAGGAAAAGTGAATAAAGTAGATACTCTGATTGATACTTCCGGATATAAACAGACTGCTATATTCATAGATACTCAGGGTGATGAGTGGCTCGAAACGATCGACAGAACGGATGAATTAAAAACAGAGATAAAACTTAGCTCTGAAGAGATTATAAAAAAATGCCAGGAATCAGGCATTGTAGGACTGGGTGGAGCCACGTTCCCTTCGCATGTCAAACTTACGGTTCCGGCCGGGAAGAAATGTGATGTTCTTATAATTAACGGAGTCGAATGTGAACCCTACCTGACTTCTGATCACCGTTTAATGCTGGAACATGGTAAGGAGGTCCTTGTCGGGATCTCAATCCTTATGAAAGCATTGAAAGTTAACAGGGCATTGATCGGAATTGAAAACAATAAAAGTGATGCTATTGAACATCTGAAAACCCTGGCAGCATCTTTCCAGGGAATCGAAATATGGCCTCTTAAGGTCAAGTACCCTCAAGGCGCAGAAAAACAGCTGATTAAAGCTTTAACTAATAGAGAGGTACCATCCGGTCGTCTCCCTATTGACGTAAACACGGTCGTCCATAATATTGGAACCGCATTTGCAGTATATGAGGCTGTTCAGAAGAATAAGCCACTATTTGAGAGAGTCGTGACTATCACAGGGAAATCCCTGCCCAAACCGGGGAATTATATCGTAAGGATAGGAACACCTGTAAATAAACTGATAGAAGCTGCCGGAGGATTACCTGAAAATACCGGCAAGATAATTTCCGGAGGCCCCATGATGGGTAAAGCACTTATCAATACTGATGTGCCTGTTGTGAAAGGTACATCGGGTATCATTCTGGTCCCCCAGGACGAAGCAGGAAGATCGGAATCGCAGGTATGCATCCGGTGTGCAAAATGTATCGCTGTCTGCCCAATGGGTCTTGAGCCTTATCTTCTGATGAGCCTTTCACAAAAAGACTTGTTTGAAAAAGCTGAAAAAGAACGCATTACAGATTGCATGGAATGTGGCTCATGCAGCTATACATGTCCTGCCGGACGCCCCCTTCTCGATTTTATTCGCCTCGGGAAATCGACTGTTATCAGGATGTCCCGCGAAAGAGTTGTAAAATAATCAGATCAATATTAATTGTTCATGAGTAATATATTAAAGATTTCACTCTCACCCCATTCACACAGCCCGGAAACTACGAGGAAATTAATGTTCGGGGTGGTAATTGCTCTTCTTCCTGCACTTCTTACTTCAGTATTTTATTTTGGATACGGAGCAATAATAGTCACATCGGTTTCAGTTGCTTCCTGCCTTTTATTTGAATATCTTATTCAGAGATTTGTATTAAGAAAACCAGTATCGATAACAGACGGTTCGGCTTTGGTAACCGGATTATTACTGGCTTTCAATGTACCATCAAACCTCCCTGTATTCATTGTTATTATTGGCAGTTTCGTATCAATAGCCATTGCAAAAATGACTTTCGGGGGACTTGGCAATAATCCCTTTAATCCTGCGCTTGTGGGCAGGGTGTTCATGCTGATCTCCTTTCCCGTTCAAATGACATCGTGGCCGGTACCCGGAGGTTTCGGGACAGGTTATACCGATGCAATCACCGGAGCAACCCCACTGGCTATTATTAAGGAAGGTATCAAGAATGGCGAATCATTATCGCAGCTTGTAACACAGATCCCGACTCCTGCACAGATGTTCCTTGGAAAAATGGGAGGATCACTCGGGGAAGTGGCCGCTGTTGCCCTGCTCATCGGATTCATTTATCTGCTGGTCAGGAAAATCATCACCTGGCACGTCCCGGTATCTGTAATTGGAAGTGTGGCAGTTTTTACAGCTATCCTCTGGCTTATAAATCCTGAAAAATATGCAAGTCCAATGTTCCATATTCTGGCAGGAGGAGTTCTCCTTGGTGCTATCTTTATGGCAACAGATTATGTAACCTCGCCTATGAATCACCGGTCACAGATCATTTATGGCTGCGGAATAGGTATTCTGACGGTAATTATAAGAGTTTGGGGTGCATATCCTGAAGGTGTATCGTTTGCAATACTTATCATGAATGCATTTGTTCCGCTGATGAATGCATATATTAAACCCAGAAGATTTGGTGAGGAGGTGAAAAATGGCTAAGATCGAATCATCCTTTAAGAACATGGCGCTGTCGCTGACGCTTATTTCATTAATAGCATCAGCATGTCTGGCTTTCGTCTATCAGATCACGAAGGGGCCTATCGAAGCTTCAGTTATGAACAAGAAGATTTCAGCCATTAAAACGGTCATTCCCGAATTCAATAATAATCCTGATGCTGAGATGTTCCGTCTGCCTACAGGCGAGGGTGACAGTCTTGACATATACCCTGCCAAAAAAGACGGAAATCTTTTAGGATTTGTGGTTAACACTTATTCGCCGTCAGGATTTAGTGGGAATATATCGCTCATGGCCGGGTTTAAAACTGACGGTACAATAATAAACATTGCCGTGCTTGAACAGAAAGAAACTCCTGGTCTCGGAACGAAAATGACCGGACCTGAATTCAAGGATCAGTTCAATGATAAAAATCCTGCTGAATTTGTCCTGAAAGTTAAGAAGGACGGCGGTCAGGTGGATGCGATAACAGCTGCAACAATAAGCTCAAGAGCATTCTGCGATGCCCTTCAGCGTGCATATAAGACTCTTTTCACGGGCAAAGAATGGAATGATTCTGCAGTACCCCCGGTTCCCGGTAATACATCACAGGCAGAGCCTATAAAGGATAATAATTAAAAAGTCACAAGATGAACCAATTACAAAATTTTACGAAAGGATTCTTCAAGGAAAATCCAATCCTTGTCCTGGTTCTTGGAACCTGCCCCACACTGGCTACAACATCATCAGCATTAAACGGAATGGGAATGGGTATTGCCACTACTTTTGTTCTGATAGGTTCGAATGTGGTTATCTCTCTGCTGTCAAAAGTCATACCCGACAAGGTAAGGATCCCGGCATTCATAGTAATCATAGCATCTTTCGTGACAATAGTGGACCTCTTTATGCAAGCCTATGTGCCGTCCCTTTATGAAAAACTTGGGATTTTTATTCCATTGATCGTTGTCAACTGTATAGTTCTTGGCAGGGCTGAAGCATTTGCCAGTAAGAATTCTGTATTATCATCATTGATTGATGGTGCAGGTATGGGACTGGGATTCACAATGGCCCTGGGCATTCTTGGAGCATTCAGAGAAATAGTTGGGAGTGGGGCTGTATTCGGATATAAATTCATTAAGGGTGATGGAATTCTTGTGTTTATCCTGGCTCCCGGAGCGTTCATTGCTCTTGGTTATCTTATAGCTCTTATAAACAAACTTAAAAGAACATAAATATCACTGATATGGAATATATTCTGATAATAATATCTGCTATATTAATCAACAATGTTGTCCTGGCCCAATTCCTTGGAGTTTGTCCATTTCTCGGTGTTTCAAATAAAGTCTCGACTGCTGTCGGCATGGCTGGCGCTGTAACTTTTGTTCTTGTACTGGCAACAACAGTTACTTATTTAATCCAGACGTATGTGCTTGATAAACTGGGCATTGCATTTATGCAAACAATCACCTTTATTCTGGTCATTGCTTTCCTCGTGCAGATGGTTGAGATCATCCTTAAGAAGATAAGTCAGCCCCTTTACCAGGCGCTTGGAATATTCCTGCCTCTTATAACGACTAACTGCGCTGTACTTGGTGTGGCAATTCTTGTAATAAAGAAAAATTATAACCTGCTTGAAGGTGTTGTATTCGGTGCTTCAACTGCTATCGGTTTTGGTCTGGCGCTTATAATCCTGGCTGGTATCAGAGAACAGCTTGAACTTGTTGATGTACCAAAGGGCATGAAAGGAGTTCCTTTATCGCTTATAATTGCAGGAATCCTTGCCCTTGCATTTATGGGTTTTACAGGAATAGTCAAATAATATAGCTACTTTTGTCATAGAATAACCGTTAGGTTAAATATGACGCTGGAGGATTACTTCCATATACTTGGCCTGCCTGCAGACTCATCACTTGACGATGTAAAAAAAGCCTACCGACAGAAAGCTCGTCTTTATCATCCCGACATAAACAAAAGCCCTGATGCTATCGAGAGATTCATAGCTGTAACGGAAGCCTATGATTTCCTGATCTCCAATTTTGATAAAGTAGCTGATGATGCTGAATCATTTCGTCAGGCTATGGAAGAGTGGAGAAAATACCGGCAGGATCGTTCAAAACGAAAAGCAAATGTATATGCCAGGGCATCTTATATTACATTCAAGAAAACCCAGCTCTATAAAACAACCAGGATATTTGACGGTACGACAATAATATTCAGCCTGGCTATATCAATAATGGTAATTGTCTATACTGTTTTCGGATATATTTACAGGCTAAAACATCCCATCCCTCAGTTTGGCAAACCCTCCGTCCTGGTATTTATTATGTTGCTTCTTCTTGGAATCTTATTCTTTTCAATTTCACTGATCTATCTAAAAGATTATCGCAACTCGTCTAAAAAACGCAGAAAAAAACGAAACAGACAGGAATAATATGAATATTATATTTAAAACTCTGTTGCCCATTCTTATTCTGTCAATTATGCCCATTAGAAATACTCATGGTCAGGAATCGCCAAATGATAAGGCGCAAAAGCCTCTCTTCAGATTTGGAATCATTGCCGATGTGCAATACTGCCCTTCTGAACCGGAGGGAACAAGATATTACAGAAATTCACTTCCAAAACTCAGGGAAGCTTTGAGTTCTTTTAAAACTGACTCAGCTGAATTCATTGTTAACCTGGGAGATATTATTGACCGGGATTACAGTTCCTTTGGTACTGTCCTTGATATTATTGATTCGTCAGCAATCAGGACTTACCATCTTACCGGCAACCATGATTATGAGGTTAATCCTCGCCTGCGCAAACATTTGCCCCTCAGGATGCCTTCAAAGGAAGGGTACTATACCTTCTCTGAAAAGAATTTCAGGTTCATTGTGCTCAACGGAAATGAGCTGAGCACATATGGCCCCGGAAATAAATCGGTAGTCAGAAAGACTCAGGATTATCTGGATGCACTGAAAAAGGAAGGTAATATTAATGCAATAGAATGGAATGGCGGCATAAGTGTCAGACAGTTTCAATGGCTTATGATACAGCTTGATAAAGCTGCAGCAGATAATGAAAAAGTTATTATATTTTGTCATTTCCCGGTTTACCCGGAAAATATCCACAATCTTCTTAATTATAAAGAGGTCCTGTCAGTGTTGAATAATTACAGCAATATTGTGGCATGGTTCAACGGGCATAATCATGCAGGCAATTACGGAAACACAAACATGATCCATTTTCTGACAATGAAAGGTATGGTAGAGACTGAGAATACTAACAGCTTTGCCCTGGTCGAAGTTTACAGTAACAGGATATGGATAAAAGGCTACGGAAGGGAGAAAAGTCAGATACTGGCTTATTAATCAGCTGAGTTTGATAAAGGTGAAAGGGACCTCAAGAATGGATGAGAAATATTCTCCCCGTTCAAGGATGTCTTCATCGCCATCCTCATAGTACCAGTTTATAATGTACTTCTTGTTCTTCAGGCTGACATGTTTGATCTGTTCCAGCAAATGGATGAAAGCTTTAGCACTTGCGCTGTTAAAATATTCAAGGATCATATCAACGCAGGTAATATCTGCAGGGATCTTTAGATATTCTGCCACCCATTTCTCGACAGGCGCAAAGAACTCATTTACGTTCTCATGTATAGAGCGCCCCTTGATCCGGATCGAGCCTTCAGGAGAGAGAATAATCTCCGGTGAAGTCTTTGTAGGTGTAATTTTGAGTTCTTTCATCCTTCAAAATCTGATCCGAATATAATTAATTTAACGTTACGATCAATTATTGAACCTGTCAAAAATAGGATCACTAAAGTTATTAAAGGATATTTTTCTTTTCCCCTGTTCAATTTCGTGGATAATATTGACCACTGCCCTGTTAACAGGCACTTCGAGATGAAACCTATCCGCATTCTTTACAATATATCCATTGAGGTAGTCTATTTCGGTAAGCTTACCTCTTTCCAGAGACTGAAGGCTTGAAGATTTGAGTTTTCTGTATTTGAATCCAATCACCATAATGAAAAGATGGCGGCGCAAATCTGCAATTATGTTATTGCCGGACAAAAATTTATAGAAATTAAGCTTATCTCCGAATACTTCAATCCTGATATTTAATTTGTCAGCAATGAGAACAGCTTCTCTGATTATCTCGATAAATATCTTTCTTACTTTTTTTATGGAAAGCATTCTGCCCAGATAGAGCCCGCAGATTGCACCGAGAGAGGTGATACAGGAATTTATGATAAGCTTGGCATAAAGATGTCCCATGAAATTATCAGTCAGTTTAACAGGTACAACTGTTGAGAGCACCTCTCCTACCGATTGAAGAAAATCATCGGGAGCCCTGTCGGGATAACCTATTACAAAATCGCCAGTGGAAGTCATCGTCAGTTTTCCATGGGAATCCATTGTAGCTCCCCAACCGGTAATGCATCCTATCAACCTGTTTCTGCCGAGAACCAATGCCATATCATCAATACATATGCCATTCTGCATTGAGATAACATATCCTTCATCCTTAAGCAGAGACTTTACCGATTCTGCTGCTTCAATCATATCAGTTGCCTTGGTTGCATGAAGGATCAGGTCTTTCTTTCCCTTCACCTCCCCCACTGAAGCATAAGCAGGGATCTTTGCATTCACATTTCCACAGGCACCTGTCACTTCGATTCCCTGTTCCGAAATAAGAGTGGCATATTCGGGGTACTTACTGACTATTTCAACATTATAGCCATCCTTTTTAAGCAGAGCTGCTGTTATACCACCTACGGCGCCTGCTCCTATAACAAGGATCGACAGTTCTTTTGTTTCCATATTCTTAAAAGTTAATAATCAGAATCTGGCAAGTGGTGCAATATCCTGATCAGCAAATTCTCCTCTAAGATATTTATAATAGCCGGCAATTCCAATCATTGCCGCATTATCAGTTGAATATCCTGCTTCAGGGATGAACAGGTTCCATTTTCTTTTTTCAGCCTCTGTCCTCAGAGCATTTCTTAATCCAGAATTCGCAGAAACACCGCCGGCAATACCGACCTCCTTTATACCTGTCTCAGTTGAAGCCTTTACAAGTTTTGAAGTAAGGACAGATATGATCGTATCCTGAAGTGATGCGCACAGATCAGCTTTATTTTTCTCTATAAAATCCGGGTCTTCTTTAATACTGTCGCGAAGGAAATACAGAAAGCTTGTTTTTAATCCGCTGAAACTGAAGTCAAGACCTTTGACTGAAGGTTTCGAGAAACGGAATGCTTTTTTATTGCCTGATGCTGCCAGCCTGTCGATAGCCGGACCAGCGGGATATTCCAATCCCATCAGTTTCCCGCATTTATCAAACGCTTCACCTGCTGCATCATCAATTGTATTGCCAAGAACTTCCATCTCAAGGTGATTCTTCATCAGGATTATTCTGGTATGACCGCCGGATACAAGCAGGCAAAGAAACGGGAAAGAAGGTAGTGCCGCTGGGGTATTATCCTTTTTAATAAAATGAACAAGGACATGAGCCTCAAGATGATTTACTTCGATAAGAGGGATTCCCAGTGACAGGGCAAAACCTTTGGCAAAGGATGTCCCGACAAGAAGAGACCCAAGCAATCCTGGTCCGCGTGTAAAAGCGACTGCATTAATCTCCGAGATCTTCACTCCTGCTCTCTTCAAAGCCTGGTCCGTCACAGGAACAATATTTGCCTGGTGTGCACGGGAAGCCAGTTCAGGTACAACCCCTCCATAAGACCGGTGTATATCCTGACCTGCTATCAGATTGGAAAGTACATAACCATCCCTTACAACAGCAGCTGATGTATCGTCACAGGAAGATTCTATTGCCAGAATAATAACCGCCATTATCTCATTTCAAAAAGCAAATATCGGATTATTTTACTTCAGAATATTTATCCTTTGTGAAAATGGCCGTACTTTCAGTGAGTACGGTACAATCTTTGTGTATAGTATTGCAGATTACAGAGCTGAATAAACAGGTGTATTTATTATCTTTATACCCTGCAAATTATGATGATCCAAAGCGGAGTATAGCAGGCTTATAGCAAATTAATGACCAGAAGAATTAAAAGATCAGTCAGTTTTATAATCATAATTGCAGGGATCTTTATTACGATCCCGGTCATGATGGCAATTGCATTAAGCCTTCCCGGAGTACAAACCCTGATCATAAAAAAGATCACGGGTAATATTTCCGAAAAAATAGAATCGACGATCTCTGTAGGAAAAATTGAGTACTCTTTCTTTAACAGGTTAAGACTTCAGGATGTCCTTCTGAAGGATAAAAACAATGACACTTTGCTTTATGTTGCGCGTGCAGCTGCGGGAATAAGGAAACTTGACTTCAGAAACAACTCAATAGTACTGGGAAGGGCAGTTGTCACCAATCCTGTGGTAGCTTTTATAACTGATTCGACAGGATCAAATAACCTCAGATGGTACCTCGACCTTATAAAAAATCCTGGTCAAACAAGCGAAAAGAATACCAATATTGTTATTAATCAGATAGATATCAACAAGGGAAGGTTTGCTCTGATCAACAGAACCCGGGAAAAAGGAAAAACACTCATTAATTTCAACGATCTTGGACTTGCCGGAATAAACGGAATTGTGGAGGATTTTAAAATAAGGAATGATTCTGTTTCTTTCAGCATCTACAATTTAACCTTCAGGGAAAGCTCCGGATTTAATCTGAAAAAGATGACAGGCGAAATTCTCCTGGCAAACAAAGCGATCACCTTCAATTCCGTTAAACTTTTCTGCGATACAAGTATACTGGATATTAGTCATCTCAGTATTATCCCGGATTCGACAGGTTCTTTCGACGATTTTATAAACAAAGTCAGGCTTGATCTCCTTCTTGACAGATCATACCTGGGCTTCACTGATCTCCAGTATTTCATCCCTGCTATTGAAGGAATGGAAGAATCGGTAAATCTATCAGGACATGTACTTGGTACAATATCCGAATTAAAGGGGCGGAATATTGAGCTATCGTACAGAGACAGTACATTTCTTGACTGCGATTTTGATCTTTCTGGTCTTCCGGAAATCGACAACACCTTTATATATATCGGAGTCAACAGTTTGAACATCAGCAGTTACGATGTTTCTAAGATTTATATTCCGGAAAAGGGGACTATTATTCTTCCCGACATCCTTAAGAAGCTTGGCTATATATCATTTAACGGTAATTTCACAGGATTTACGACAGATTTTGTCACATTTGGCAAAATGACATCCAGTACCGGTAACATAAGCACTGACGTGTCATTCAGACCTGAAGGCCGGGGTGGATACAAGATAAAGGGAATTGTTAACGGTCAGGGAATTGCGCTGGGGAAACTGACCGGTGAAGAAGATATGCTTGGGAGCCTAAGCATGAAAGCAAATCTTGACATGTATGCATCGTCGTTAAAAGCATTTTCAGGAAGCATGTCAGGGCTTATTGACAGCGTTGAGATAAATGATTACAAATACCGGAACATTTCCCTGAATGGTACTTTCAGTGAACATACCTGGGATGGCAGCGTGAAGATATCAGAACCTAACATTAAAATGGATCTCCTGGGGATGTTCGACTTCAGCGGTCAACTTCCGGAATTCGATTTCACCCTGAATCTTGCTGAAGCTGATCTCTACAGACTTAAACTTGCCAAAGACACCTCTGCTGAGGTTTCAGTGCTACTTACTGCGAATTTCAAAGGATCCAACATAGACAATCTCGATGGAGAGATCAAGCTTCTGAATTCAAATCTGACATTGAAAGGAAATGATCTTGAATTTTATGATTTCTCACTTAGAACTTTCTCTGAAGATTATAAGCCGGCGATAAGTCTGCGGACCGATTATGTTGATGCTGATGTAAGAGGTTATTACAATTTTTCAGGTCTGGAAAATACTGTAAGATCAGTGATGGCTACCCTTATGCCCTCACGCTTCACCGCTCTACCTAAAACAAGGAACCCGAGAAACAGATTCACTTTTGATATCAGCTTTAAGAACACTGACAAAATAAATAATTTCTTCAACACAGGCCTTCTGATTTCTGAAAAAAGCACCTTAAGAGGATCCATTTTCCCTGACAGCATCTTGCTGATTACCGCCAACTTCAAATTACTTAACTTCAGGAACAACATTTTAAAAGACGTTTCGGTTGAAGCTGTTTACACTTCTCCTTACGCCCAGGTAAAAATTAATTCCGCCTCTCTCACTGCAATGGGACAGACGGAACTTAAGGGATTCCGTATTGACCTCCTTGCCGAACCTGACAATTTCAGATTAAACCTTAACTGGGACAATCATGATAAGATTAAAAATAGTGGCAATATAACTGCAAGAGGAACCTTTATTAAAGAGCCCGGACCCCTAATGAGACCTGTACTCAATATTGACGTTGATTCAACAAGTATCTTCAATAAGAACAACCGCTGGAAAATAGACCAATCGAAGATACTCGTCGATTCAAATGCAATTAAAATCAACCGGGTGTTTATCAGTAACAAAGACAACTACTACCAGGTAAATGGAACAGTTTCGGAGAACCCGGCAGATACTCTCCATCTTGAATTCAGGGGAATCGATATATCACCTATTAATTATATATCGAAAAAGAAAAAAGAGCCCGACGAAATATCTCTCGATCTGAAAGGCATTCTTGAGGGGAATATTCTGCTCACAAGCCTGTATAAGAATCCTCTTCTCGAAAGTAACCTGAAAATAAGTAATTTCTCATTGTTGCAGAGTAATTATGGCGAACTAGCGGTTGTCTCAGCATGGAATTCCGAGAAAAAAATGGCAGATATAAGGGTCGGAAATAACTTAAAAGGGAAGAAGATGATAGATGTAGTGGGAAACTATGACCCGGCTGCGAAAAAAATAGCTCTCGATATAAAAGCTGACAAGCTTCCTGTTGACGCACTGAATCCTCTGCTTAGGATCTTTGCCTCAAACATTACCGGTACAACAACAGGAAAGGTAAAGTTCACGGCATCACCTGGAAACATTATTTTAAAAGGTGCTCTTTTAGCAGAGAACACCTCAATGAAAATTGACTATCTTCAAACGATATACAGGCTTAATGATTCGATCAGATTTGATAAGAATAACATTATTTTTAAAAACATCACCGTTCTTGATGAAAAAGGGAATACTGCCCAGCTGAACGGATCAGTCTCCCACAGGAATTTCAATGATTTTAAGGCTAATCTGGTCATTAACACAAATGATTGCATGGTACTTAATACCAGGCCAAAAGATAATGAGCTGTTCTATGGTACCGCATTCGCAAGTGGGATGACAACAATCAAAAGCGGCACCAATTCACTTTCATTCGATATTTCAGCAAAAACGGGAGGAAATACCAGATTCTATATCCCCTTGAACTCCAGTGAGACGGTTTCAGATTATTCTTTCATCACTTTCCTCAATACAGATACTGCTACACGGAAAGAAGAGATCACAAAACAAACCACGGTGTCTCCCGAATCTGAAACAGCCCTTGATCTTAATTTCGACCTCGAGGTAACACCTGATGCTGAAGTGCAACTGATTTTTGACTCAAAAGTCGGAGATATTATGAGAGGCCATGGTAACGGCAATCTTAATATCTCATACGACCAAAAAGGTGATTTCAAAATATCCGGCGACTATATAATTGAAGATGGCGATTATCTTTTTACGCTTGGCAATATCCTCAACAAACCATTTACTGTTGAAAACGGAGGGAGGATAATCTTTAATGGAAATATCGACGATGCAGAAATTGAGATGAAGGCTATTTATAAGCTTAAGGCTTCATTATATGAGATACTCCAGGACGAAAGGTTCAATGAAAGGATCCCTGTTGAATGTCAGATAAACCTGTCAGGCAGATTGTTCAATCCGGTTATAGGTCTTGATATCTTCCTGCCGACTGCAGATGAATCGACACGTACCTATCTCAAGAATGTGATAACAACCGAAGAAGAACTGAGCCGTCAGTTCCTGTACCTACTGGTCATGAACAGCTTCTATTCCGATCCTACGTACAGGTCCGGTCTCACTTCAACTACTTCGACCGGGACATCGGCTATGGCTGTTACCACAACTGAAATGGTTTCCAATCAGTTAAGCAACTGGTTATCGCAGATCAGCAATGATTTTGATATTGGTTTTGTCTACCGCCCGGGGTATAAGGATATTAATGCAAATGAGGTTCAGCTTGCGCTTTCCACACAGCTCCTGAACGATAAAGTCATAATAAACGGCAATTTCGATGTTCGCGGAACCGGAAGTTCATCATCATCGACCGACCAGCTGACCGGTGATTTTGATATAGAATATAAAATCACCGATAAGATCAGGTTCAAGGTTTTTAACAGGTTCAACAATCCCTATACCGGAAAACAGGCACCCTATACCCAGGGATTTGGTCTCTTCTTCAGACAGGATTTCGATAAGTTTTCCGATCTGTTCAGGAAGAAGGAAAAACCTGAAATGAAAAAAGAGGAAGAGCCTGTGGTAATGGCCGAATAATCATTTCACCAACAGGTCATTTCTGTTTAAGTTGATAAATTTTCAGGCTTTGTTATTAACCATGTATAATAGAATGGATGATAAATACGTTTTTTAATATCTTCGCACGTGAATAAAAAACTGAAATACCAGATAAGCAATTAATTATAAACAGAAACTAGGAATATGGGATTTACACAGTTTATTATGCAGGGAGGAGCCCTTCCTGCTGAGGCAGCAAGTGAAATTAAACTGACTTTACTTGATCTTGCAATCAAGGGTGGATGGGTTATGATACCCATTATACTTCTGTCATTTGTGGCAGCATATATCTTTATCGAGAGATTTTACGTGATAAGAAAGGCCACAAAAGAGGATCAGAATTTCATGAACAGGATCAAGGATTATATCCACGATGGTAAAATAGATGCAGCACTGGCTCTGTGTAAATCAACAGATTCTCCCTCTGCCCGGATGATTGAAAAAGGAATAAGCAGACTTGGAAGACCATTGCAGGATATAAGCACTGCAATTGAAAATGTCGGAAAACTGGAGATCTCAAAACTTGAAAAAAGTTTCCCTACACTTGCTACAATTACCGGAGCCGAACCTATGCTTGGATTCCTTGGGACAGTGATAGGGATGGTACGATCCTTTTACGCAATGTCACAGGCTGGTAATAATATAGAGGTTTCCCTCCTCTCTGACGGAATTTACACTGCCCTGATAACTACTGTAGCCGGGCTTATAGTAGGTATACTGGGATATTTCGCCTATAATATACTTGTTGTGAGGGTAGAAAAGGTAGTCTTTAATCTCGAAGCAACAAATACAGAATTCATGGACATTCTGAATGAACCGGTAAAATAGATACTAATATGGCAATATCTCAAAGAAATAAAATAAGTATTAACTTCAGTTCGGTCGGGATGACAGATGTTGTTTTTAATCTGTTGATATTCTTTATGCTGACATCAACACTGGTCCATCCTACCGCGCTTAAGCTGCTATTGCCGAAGGGTTCAACCCAGACGTCAGCCAAGCCGCAGACCACAGTGTCAATAACAGCAGATCAAAGATATTATGTTGAGCAGCAACCTGTTACCCTTGAAGAGCTCGAGAATGTTCTGAAGCAGAAACTGGGCAGCGCCCCTGAAACATATATCTCTTTGCATGCAGACAAAACAGTTCCTTTCGAAAGTGTTGTCAAAGTATTAAATATTGCACAGGCAAATAATTATAAACTGATAATTGCAACCACTCCAAAATAATGACATTCGGAGAATACCTTCGGAAAAGAGCAAGGGATTTCTCGGGACCGCAGTAATTCATGTGGGTGTTTTTGTTTTAATGCTTATAATCGGTTTTACCGTACCCCCGCAGGAACCTGAGGAAGAGGGAATCCTTGTCAATTTCGGGACTGACGAGACGGGTTTGGGAATGATTGAACCATCTCCTGCCCCTGTTATGGAAGAAAGTGTACCTCCTCCCCCGGCTCAGGAAGTCAAAACATCTAACGAAGAACCTCTCCTCACTCAGAATAATGAAGATGCCCCTGAGGTAAAAAAAGTCGATCCTGATGCTGAGAAAAAACGTCTCGAGAAGATCGAAGCTGACAGAAAACGAAGAGAAGAACTGGAAGCTGAAAGGATAAGGAAAGAACAGGCAGAAATTGAGCGAAAACGAATTGAAGCCGAACAGAAACGGCAGCAGGAAATAGCTGACAGAACAAGGGCCGCTCTGGCTGGCGCTAAAAACGCCGGAACCAGTTCGACAAGTGAAGGCGTTGCAGGAGGACCGGGCAATCAGGGTTCTCCCACAGGATCTGTCGATTCGCAGAACAGAGGAGAAGGAAGCGGGCTGGGAAATAACGGAATATCCTACGACCTGTCTGGTCGTGGAGTCCGGAAATTACCCCTGCCAAAATATGATTACCAGGAAGGAGGTAAGGTCGTCGTGGAAGTAAGTGTTGACCGGTCCGGGAAAGTCACACAGGCTGTTGCCGGGGTAAAAGGATCAAATACCCTCGATGAATATCTCCTGAGAGTAGCGAGAGAAGCTGCTCTCGAAACCCAGTTTGAACCAAAACCAGATGCACCGCTTGTTCAGAAAGGAACTATAACCTATAATTTTATTCTGAAGTAAGATCAGCTTTTACGTTCAAAAAGCTCCTTGATCGCTATATGAAGATTATCAATAAGATTATGATCCTTGATAACATAATCGTCAATTCCTTTCCTCGCTAATTCAAGAACAACTTCTCCGTTATCCTGCCCCGAGAGCATTATCACTGACATATCGGGTTTAACAAGTTTGATCTTGTCAAGAACCTCCATTCCGTTCATGAATTCCTTATCTTCTTTGGCAAATAAGTAATCAAGAATTATAAGGTCTGGATTTTTGTTCAGGGCTTCCAGACACTCCTCTCCTGAGCTATAAGCTTCAAGCTGGTATCCTTCTGATGAAAATCTCTTGACTACCAACATGTTAATAAAAGGATCGTCGTCGACAACAAATATTAGTTTAGGATTGCCCATCATCGAAAATTCATAAGGAGGATATAGGTAAAGTTAGCAATAAAACTTTTATGTTATCACATTTCTGTCTAAAAAAATGATATCACATTGAGAAAAGAGGATAAGGAGCCATCATTCTTTTAACTTCTTCTCCTACTTTCATAATAACTGATTCATTATCAACATCGCTTATGACCTCATCTATCATTTCAACAATTTTACCCATCTGATCTTCCTTGAGTCCCCTTGTAGTAATGGCGGGCGTTCCTACTCTTAATCCTGAAGTAAGGAAAGGTGATCTGCTGTCAAATGGTACCATATTCTTATTTATTGTAATATGTGCCTGTACTAGTGCATTTTCAGCCTTCTTTCCAGAGATATCGGGGAACTTCGGCCTCAGGTCTATCAGCATAAGGTGATTATCAGTTCCATCTGAGATTACTTTATATCCCTTGTCAATGAATGCTTTTGCCATTACTTCGGCATTTTTCTTTACCTGCTTCTGGTAATTTCTGAATTCAGGCTCCAGGGCTTCACCAAAGGAGACGGCTTTCGAAGCTATCACGTGTTCCAGCGGACCCCCCTGTATTCCCGGGAATACGGCTGAGTTGATAAGTGATGACATCAATCTTATCTCTCCTTTAGGAGTAGTAAGACCCCAGGGATTCTCAAAATCTTTTCCTATCAGAATAATACCGCCGCGTGGTCCCCTGAGTGTCTTGTGAGTAGTGGATGTGACAATATGTGCAAATTTCAATGGGTTTTCAAGCAGACCGGCTGCGATCAATCCTGCCGGATGAGCCATATCAACCATCAGGATGGCACCCACCATATCTGCAATCTTTCTCATCCTCTCATAATCCCACTCACGTGAATATGCAGACGCCCCACCTATAATCATTTTTGGTCTCTCTTTCAATGCAATCTCTTCCATCATGTCATAATCAACGGTACCGGTTTCCTCTTTCACACCATAGGCAACAGGCGTATAGAGTATGCCGGAAGTATTCACTGGAGAACCGTGAGAGAGATGTCCACCATGAGCCAGATTAAGACCCATGAATTTATCTCCCGGCTTGAGCACTGTCAGGAAAACAGCCATATTAGCCTGGGCTCCGGAGTGAGGCTGAACATTCACATACTCGGCATTGAAAAGCTGTTTCAGGCGGTCTATCGCAACCTGCTCTGATTGGTCCACAATCTCACAACCACCATAATACCGGTGACCTGGATAACCTTCTGCATACTTATTTGTCATCACCGAACCCATAGCTTCCAGTACCTGGGGACTGACAAAATTCTCTGAAGCGATCAGCTCGATCCCGTTAAGCTGGCGTTGTTGTTCCTTTTCAATCAGATCAAAAATCAATTTATCTCTTTTCATATTATTTGTTTTAAAAGTTATTCTTCCGAAAACTGGATCAGTAATTCACGATATGTTGTATATATCCTTGACTTTGAAATAAAACCGACGTAATATCCGTTATTGAGCACCGGCAGGTTCCAGGCGCCTGTCTTACGAAATGTCTCCATAACCGTTTCTATATTCTCCTTCATGTCAATGTATGAAGGCGGAATAGTCATCAGGTCTTTCACAAAAATAGTATTATACAGATCCCGGTTAAACATCACAGATCTTACCTCATCGAGCGACACCACACCTTCCAGAATATTATACTCATCAACAACAGGAAAAAGATTTCGTTTTGAATTTGATATTGCTTTGACAAGGTCGCCCAGGGTATCAGTCGATCTCACCTTTGACAGATCTGTCTCAATCTCTTTCCTCCAGTCCATTAGGGTTAGTACAGCTTTATCCTTGTCATGTGTTATCAATTCTCCTTTTTCAGCCAGCTGAACATGATATATCGAATGCCGTTCAAAGCTCCTCGTTGTAATATATGCTGCAGTTGATGTAATTATGAGTGGTATGAGCAGATCATATCCCCCTGTAATTTCAGCAATTAAAAAGATAGCTGTAAGCGGGGCATGCATTACTCCGGCCATCAATCCTGCCATTCCTACGAGAACAAACCTGTTATCGGGCAGGTCAATATTAAGGAATCTGCTTAGCAGGCTTGCAAACAGGAAACCGACTGTGCCTCCAGTGAAAAGAACTGGAGCAAATATACCACCCACTCCGCCCGCCCCGTTTGTCGAGCTTGTTGCCAGGACCTTCAGGAATACAAGGCATGCCATAAAAAGTGCAACCATCCAGAAATTATCTGCAAACCTGAAGAATATACTGTTGCCTATAACCGGATCAACTCCTCTCTGAAGGAGAAGAAGTACCGTATCATAACCTTCCCCGTAGAAGGAAGGGAAGAGGTAAATAAGCAAACTCAGTATCAATCCCCCGAGGCACAATCTAACATACACATTGCTCACTTTTGCGAAGCCTTTTTCAAGGAACAGTGTCATCTTCGAAAAATAGAGAGAAATGAATCCGGAGCTTATCCCAAGAAGGATATACCAAGGGATATTGGCAACATTAAACGCTTCCGTGATGTTGAATGAAAAAAGGACTTTCTCGCCCATTGTAAAATAGGCTACGGTAGCGGCCGTGACTGAAGATATAAGAAGAGGGACTATTGATGAAATCGTAAGGTCAAGCATTAAAATCTCAAGAGTGAAAACGATCCCTGCTATAGGGGCTTTAAAGATACCTGCCACAGCACCGGCCGCTCCGCATCCTATCAGCAGGGTTATGCTCCTGTAATTGAGTTTGAAGAAACTTCCGACAGCTGATCCTATAGATGAACCGGTAAGAACGATAGGCGCCTCTGCTCCTACCGAACCACCAAATCCTATCGTCAGCGTTGTTGCAATAATCGATGTCCAGGTGTTATGAAATTTCAGCCGGCTCTTTCTCTTTGAGATTGCATAGAGAACCCTGCTTATCCCATGACCTATGTTGTCCCTGACTACGTACCTGACAAACAATACCGTAAGGAACATTCCTATAATCGGATAGGCAAGATACAAATAATTACCTGATTCTCTGGTTATTCCACTGGTCAGTATCTGATGGGTGTAGTGAACAGCATTTTTCAGAATGGCAGCAGCAAGGGCACTCAGAAGCCCCACTAAGAGACTGAGCAAATACAACAGTCTTACCTGATCAATATCCTCAAACCGTGGTTTTAGTATTTTTCTGAAAAACCTGCTTTTCAACATGATTATGCAAATATAAAAACATTACTAAAGCTTATCTTCTTTTTTATTTAAGTTTGTCTTTTCGGATAATTATCCCCTTCAGGGGCTCATGATGTTATTTTCAGTACATGATAGAATTCACAAAATTCCGTCTCGATAACGGTCTGAGAGTGCTGGTTCACGAAGACAGGTCCACTCCTCTTGTAGCAATGAATATCCTTTATGATGTGGGCTCGCGGGATGAAGATCCTCAGTCAACCGGGCTGGCACATTTATTTGAGCATCTTATGTTTAGTGGAACCCCCCGTATCCCCGAATATGATAAACATCTGGAGCTTGCGGGCGGGGAGAATAATGCGTTTACCAATTCTGATATTACAAACTATTATATCTCAATACCTGCTCAAAACATTGAAACAGGTTTCTGGCTTGAGTCAGACAGAATGCAATCAATTGATTTCTCCGAAAGGAATCTGGAAGTTCAGAAGAAGGTAGTCACAGAAGAATATAATCAGCGTTACCTCAATCAGCCATATGGCGATGCGATGCTACTCCTGAGACCATTGGCATACACGATGCATCCTTACAAATGGCCTGTGATCGGATCAGATATTGCCCATATAGAAAAGACCACTATAAATGAAATTAAAAGGTTTTTCTTTTCACATTATGCGCCAAATAATGCTATCCTCTCAGTAACAGGCAATATATCAACTGACAAGGTTTTTAAACTGGCTGAAAAATGGTTCGGCTCTGTCAAAAAGCGGCAATTAAAGCAAAGAGATCTTCCGGTTGAACCGTTACAGATTCATAAAAGGATCCTGCAGGTTGAAAGGGAGGTCCCTTCTTCAGCTATCTACATGGCCTGGCATATGTGCAGACGTAATGACCCTGATTTCATGACACTCGATCTGATCACTGATCTCCTTTCAGAAGGAGAATCCGGCAGATTGTATACAAAACTTATAAAGAAAGAAAAGCTTTTCAGCGAGATAAGCGCTTACCTTACTTCAGATATTGATCCCGGACTTATAATCCTTCATGGAAAACTGATGAACGGTATTGCACCGGAACATGCCGGTGAACGTATTAATGAGGTGATAAATGAATTAACGAATAAATACGCTCCGGCCAGTGAAATTGAGAAAGTGAAGAATAAATTTGAGGCCTCGGCAGCAATAGGAAACTTAAATATCCTTAATAAAGCCTTCAATCTTGCATATTTTGAACTCCTTGGGAACCCCGGGCTTGTCAATAAGCAGGTGGAACTATACAGGAAGACCAACAGAGATTCAGTTATTGAAATATCGCAGAAGTATTTCAGGGAATCAAATTGCAGTACGATCTATTATAAATCATCCGGGAGGAACAGGCAATGAACAGGAAAGACCTTAAAGGACCTGTTATAAAACAGGCATCTCCCGGAATAATTCCTGAAGCCCGATGTATAAAGCTGAAAAACAATATACCGATATTCATTATTGAAGCGGGCTCAGAGAAAGTAATTCGTCTGGAATTCATTTTTGATGCCGGTCACCTCAGGGAGGATAAACCGCTTGTTGCTTCTGTAACAAATCTGATGCTGACGGAAGGATCAGCATATCACTCCTCTTCATTTATTAACAAAACCCTTGACTGGCATGGCGCCTTTTATAACCAGTATACCGAAAGAGACAGGGCAGGATTTACAATCTGCTTCCTTGAAAGACATTTTGAAAAGCTCGTCAAGCTTTCAAGAGAAATACTTCTTAATCCGGCATTCCCGGAAAAAGAACTGAGTATACTGCTGAAAAAAAGATACCAGCATTTCCTCATCAACAGGGAAAAAGTACAGAATCTTGCATTGGAGAAGTTCTTTAATTCAATTTTTGGCAACCATCCTTATGGCATAATGATCCGGCCGGAGGATTTCAGAAATATAAAAACTGATGACCTGAAAGATTTTCACTCAAAATATTATGTGCCATGCAATATGGCAATACTTGTTACCGGATCCATTCCCGAAGCAATGATTGATCTTCTTGAAAGCTCTTTCGGTGATCTGCCTGTTTCAGTTGTACCACAGAAGATTAATAAGTCTCCCCGTAGTCGCAGCAGGAAATACATCAGTATTGTTAAGAAAAATGCCATACAGGCAGCGGTTGTTATTGGTTCACCGACAATTAATAAATGTCATGCTGATTATCCGGGTTTAAAGATCCTTAATGCAATCCTTGGCGGGTATTTTGGTTCCCGCTTAATGAAAAATATCAGAGAGGAAAAGGGTTATACCTATGGTATCACATCTTCAGTAACTTCGCTGAAAATGAGCGGCTACAAGATCATTTCAGCTGAAGTGAATAAAAAATATGCTCAGGCAACGATTGATGAGATATTTAAAGAGATCCGCACCCTTCAGAAAAAGCCTGTCGGAAAAGAAGAACTTAAAATAGTGAAAAACTATATGCTTGGGGAAATGGTAAGAATGTTCGACGGGATGTTTGCTCTGGCTTATAGCTTCAGGTCCGTCTGGGATTTTGACCTTGACAATTCATACTTTTACAGGTTCACTGAAAAAATAAAATCAATCAAGGCGGAAGAAATAATTTCACTGGCTGATACGTATTATAATATTGACGATTTGTACGTTATTACTGCAGGCTGAATATGTTCAGGAATTATTTTGTTATAACGTTTATTCTTATCCTGTTATGCGATAACTCAATCATCAGGGGTCAGACCGATACTATACCTCCAAAAAGTCCTGTGCTCGAACTAGTTTCAGTTGATTACCTGCCTGAAGACGTTAATTTGTCCTGGTCCCTCAGCCCATCGCCGGATGTTACAGGTTACATAGTATACCTTTTTAAAGATAACGCCGGGTATTCAATAGATACTATCTATGATCCTCTCACTACTAGTTATATCTATACAGCTTCCGGATCATCATTCTACAGCGAATCATTTGTAGTCGCAGCATTTGATTCAGGGAATATCAGTCCGCTTTCGAATCCGTTGACGACAATCTTCACTGAAGCCGTCCTGGATAGCTGTAACCGGAAAATAAATATAACATGGAACAGCTATACTGGTTATCCAAAAAAGGTACTCAGCTATACAATATTATTATCTGTCGACGGAGGAGGGTTTGTCAAAGCCGGCGAAACTGATGCAGAAACTACAAGCTTTACTTTAAAAGATTTCCAGACCAACCGGCAGTATTGTTTTCTTGTGAATGCTTCACTGGAGGGTGGTTTTGCCTCTATGTCGAACAGGGCCTGCATAAATACAGCTATGCAGCGAACTCCGGATTGGATCAATAACGATTATGTGACCGTCAATGATGAAAATCAGATTCAGATGGCATTTACAATTGACCCTGCTTCTGAGATCAGAAGGCTGAATGTGGAAAGGAAAACCGGTTCAACCGGAAATTATGAATGGATCACTGAGCTTCCTCCCTCGCCTGATACTCAGGAATATATCGATTCCAAAGCCGATCCATTAAAGGTCAACTTCTACCGGGCTTATGTGAAAAATTCCTGCGGTGTTCCTGCAATTTATTCCAATTCGGGGTCAAATATGGTATTATCAGCAATATTTACTGACGCGGACCTTGTCCTGAAATGGAATCCTTACAGGAAATGGGCCGGGGGCATCAGCAAATATGAGATATTTGTTGATGCCGGACGAGGATGGGAGAAGGAAGCTGTGCCTGATCCGGATGATTCGACATATGTATTCAAAAATATAGCAGGGCTAATGTATATGGCTGCCGGAGATGAGATCTGTTTCAGGATAAGGGCATATGAAAATATGAATCCTTATGGTGTACCAGGAGAAAGCCAGTCGGCTGAAATATGCATTCCACTGATAGAAAAAATAACTGTTCCGAATATTTTTACACCTGATAATAACACAATCAATGATCTTTTCCGGCCTGTGTTGTCATTCACACCGGTTGAATATCATCTGCTGGTCACTGATCAGAAACGGAGAACAGTTTTCGAGGCTGAAGATTACACTATGGAATGGGACGGCACTGCCGGAGGAGAACCACTTCCGCAGGGCGTTTACCTCTGGTTCCTGAGAGTAAGATCTCCTTCAGGCAGATCCTTCTCACAAACAGGTACTGTGACGATTGTTTTCAATCCTTGAACAGTTGCTAACCTCATCCGTTATATAAACAAAGACTTTGATTTAATAACGTTATATTTGCAGTATAGACTGAATAGTTTTAAAATTTTTATGGGGAAAAAGGATTTTTTTGATGACGAGGACAAAAAACGTATTCAGGCTGATTATGAATCGCTGATAAATAATCTTCTCAGGTGCAATAAACCCGGTGACAGGGAGATGATAGACAAGGCTTTCCGGATCGCCAATGAAGCCCACTGGAACATGCGCCGCAAATCCGGAGAACCATATATAATCCATCCTATAGCTGTTGCCAAAATAGTAAATCAGGAAATCGGTCTTGGTGCAAGGTCAATTACTGCCGCTCTGCTCCATGATATGGTTGAAGATACTGATTATACCCTTGATAACGTAAAGAGGGATTTCGGAGCCAAAATTGCCACCCTTATTGACGGACTTACAAAAATCTCAGGAACATACGATAAAGAAGCATCATCAAGTCTTCAGGCAGAAAATTTCAGGAAGATGCTTCTGACCCTGTCAGATGATATGAGGGTTATTCTTATTAAGATCGCTGACCGCCTTCACAATATGCGAACCCTTGATTCAATGCCTGAGCATAAAAAGATGAAGATCGCCGGAGAAACAATCTTCTTATATGCCCCTCTTGCCCATCGCCTGGGATTATTTGCAATAAAAAGCGAACTGGAAGATCTGAGCTTTAAGTTCAGACAGCCTCAGATCTATGAAGAAATATCTTCCAAACTGAAACTTAGTGAACGGAAGTATTATAACCTTCTTAATAAATTCTCTCTTCCGATAATTGATAAGCTCTCAAAAGCAGGACTAAAATTTGACATAAGCAGCCGGCCAAAATCGGTATTTTCAATATGGAAGAAGATGCAGGCGAAAAATGTTCCTTTTGAAGAGATCTACGATGTGCTTGCAATAAGAATAGTATTTGATCCGGCACCTGATATCTCGGAAAAAACGCAGTGCTGGAACATCTATTCCATGATCACCGATTCATACCTCCCAAAACCAGACAGGCTTCGCGACTGGATAAGCAGGCCTAAACCGAATGGTTATGAAGCACTGCATGTAACAGTAATGGGACCGGAAGGCAACTGGATAGAGGTGCAGATACGGAGCAGGAGGATGGATGAAATTGCGGAAAGAGGATATGCCGCACACTGGAAATACAAAGGAGATACAGCCCAGGAGAGCGAACTGGATAAGTGGATCAAAAAGATCAGGCAGATGCTCGAGAATCCGCTTGAAGATCCGATAGAGTTCCTTGATGAATTCAAAATGAACCTGTTCTCGTCGGAAATAATGGTTTTCACGCCAAAAGGTACTCTTGTAAGCCTTCCAAAAGGTGCATCTGCTCTTGACTTCGCTTACGAAATACATACCGAGATAGGTAATAAAGCGATCGGAGCTAAAATAAACTATAAATTAAATCCCATCAGCGCTACATTAATGAGTGGCGACCAGGTTGAGATAATTACTTCAGATATTGCCAAACCTGAAAAAGAATGGCTGTCGTTCGTAAGGACTTCAAAAGCCAAGGAAGCAATAAAAGATGCTCTGAAAACCGAAACAACAAACAGGATTCAGAAGGGAATGGAGATTCTCGATGCAAAACTCAGGGAAATTGACATAACTCCGAATGCAGAGATCTTTAAAAAGCTGTTCCTGGCATTTGATGTACTTAATAAAGATGAACTGTATTCCAGGATCGAGCTTGGTATTATAAACCTCGATAACCTGAAAAAGATCCTTAAGAAAAATGTCAGCAGGAATGTTATCAAATACTGGGATTTCAAACTTATAGGTTCAAAGAAGGAGCCTAAGGAAATACCGCAGACACAGGAAAAAATCGATACGAGCGTACCCTTCCTTCTGAGAGAGAATATTGAAAATGCAGAACAATCTTATGAGATTGCCACCTGTTGTAATCCTATACCCGGAGATGAAGTCACCGGTTATATCTCACCTGCAGGTCCGATAATTATTCATAAACCAAAATGTGCCGAAGCGATCCGGTTAATGTCGAGCGAAGGCAACAGAATAATTGCAGTTAAATGGGCAATACATAAACTTGTCTCATTCCTTGCACGCATAAGCATGACAGGCATTGACAGGATTGGCCTTGTGAGGGATATTACTACAATAATATCATCTGAACTGAAAGTCAATATGACAGGGATCAACATCTCAGTTCAGAAAGGCATATTCCAGGGTACAATCGACCTGTATGTACATCATACCAAAGACATTAATAACCTCATACTCAAGATCTCAAATATAAAAGGCATTGAAAGCGTAAAAAGAGTTGAGGATTTCTCAATTAATCCTTCCTGAATCTTTATTTCTCCGCTTCATTTATTAAAAAAATAATAAATTTGCCTTTATTTTAAATTAGTCCAAATATGTTTAATGATAATACAAAGATCACTGTAAGGAAGATCCTGACTGACTATCTTGAAAAGAAGGGACACAGGAAAACCCCGGAAAGATACGCGATCCTGGACGAGATATATTCAAGGGAAGGGCATTTTGATATTGAATCGCTTTATATTTTCATGAAAAACAAGAATTACAGGGTGAGCCGGGCAACACTCTATAACACAATTGAGGTTCTCCTTGATTGCGGTCTTGTTGTAAAGCATCAGTTCGGTAAAAATATAGCCCAGTTCGAAAAAGCATATCAATGCAGTCAGCATGACCACCTTATTGATGTCGAATCAGGGAAAGTTGTCGAATTCTGCGATCCGAGGATCAACGAAATAATAAGGACTGCCTGTGAACTGAATAATTTCATCCCCCATTACCATTCACTTTATATTTATGGTGAATTTAAGGATTCAAAGCGTTAATAAACTGGTATAATTGTTAATTGCTTTAGAATTATTCTATATATCATGTGGTTTTTAAGTATTAACTTGCATTTTAAACCTTCTTCAGATTATGAAATGGTGTTAATAATTTCAGTTGAATAATACTTATGAAAACCATTAATTAATTCTTTAACCGACTATGAAAAGTGAATTTGTCTCTATTAAAAAAATTGCTGACAGTTTATTAGTTATCATGCTTGTTACCTGCCTTTCGACCTTTTCTCTCTCTGCTCAGCAAAAAGTAAAGGGTGAACCGGGCAAAACATATCAGATAACAATGAATGACGGTTCAGTTGTTTCCGGTAAGCTGATATCTGATAACGATAAAGAGATCGTTATTCAGTCAGGATCAATGGGTGACGTAAGGCTTGAAAAATCGAACATAAGATCAATGACTGCAGTAGCAGCAACTGATCAGAAAGCCGGCGGTATCTGGTTTGCCAATCCCAATTCATCAAAATATCTTTTGGGATCCTCGGCTATTCCTCTTGCAAAGGGCTCAGGGTACTATCAGAACACATGGATATTTGTTAATTCGGCATGTTATGCCTTTACAAATAATATAAGTGTTGCTGGTGGTTTTGAAATTATCTCAATTATGGCCAAAGGAGAGGGACCTTATGCCTTTTTTATAAATCCAAAAGCTTCATTTAAAGTAGCAAACAATCTTTATGCAGGAGCTAATGTTCTGTATGCAAATACTATCAAGAGTGTAGATGATTTTGGCGGACTGGCAACATTAAACGGTTTTTTCACTTACGGAAACACAAATAACAATCTGACTGCCGCTGTTGGCTGGGGCTGGGCTGACGGAGAATTCAGTTCCAAACCTGTCTTTACGGTAAGCGGCATGACCAGGGTCTCACGAAGAATTGCGTTTGTAAGCGAGAACTGGATAATTCCCAGAACAATAGATGAAGAGCTTAAACTCTACGGAATATTTTCTTATGGCATCAGATTCCTTGGTGAAAAAACCTCAATTGACCTTGCTTTCTTAAACAATAAAGATATTGCTAAGGGAATAATAATTGGAATTCCGTGGCTCGATTTCACAATCGCCTTTTAATCAATCTATTAGTTTTAATAACTTTCTTATTGCATATTAGCCGGACTAAAATAAAAAAATGAAAATTGATATACTGTTAGGACTTCAGTGGGGAGATGAAGGAAAGGGGAAAATAGTCGATGCAATCAGCCCTGACTATGATATTATTGCACGTTTTCAGGGAGGGCCGAACGCCGGACATTCACTCGAAATCAACAAAAAAAAATATGTACTTCACCTGATACCGTCAGGTATTTTCCATGAAGACAAGATAAATATTATCGGTAATGGCGTTGTAATTGATCCGGCTGTCTTCAAAAAGGAAATTGAAACACTCGGCCTTCCTGTTGATAAGATCGTGAAAAGGCTTATCATTTCTGCGAGGGCAAACCTTATTCTTCCGGGGCACAGGATCCTTGATGCTGCCTATGAATACACAATGGGTAACACCAAAATCGGATCCACATTAAAAGGGATCGGACCGGCATATACCGATAAGGTAGCGCGAAAAGGATTGCGGGCCGGAGAAATCCTGAGGAGTGATTTTCGTGATCTGTATAAACACCATCTGAAAGAGCATCTATTGATCCTGAAAAACTATGATTTTCAGTACGATCTTGGTGAGTATGAGGCCGGTTGGTTCGAAGGTATAGAGACACTTAAGAAATTCCGGATAGTCAATACCGAATATCTTATAAACGACCTTACTTCCGGTGGGAAGAGAATGCTGGCTGAGGGTGCGCAGGGTACTATGCTTGATGTTGATTTCGGGTCATATCCTTTTGTCACATCATCAAATACAATAAGTGCCGGAGCATGTACCGGACTTGGCATTTCACCAAGAAAGGTAGGTGAAGTATACGGGATTTTTAAAGCTTATTGCACAAGAGTGGGCAGCGGCCCCTTCCCTACCGAGCTGAAAGATGAAACAGGAAACAAGCTGAGAGATATCGGACGCGAATTCGGATCAACTACCGGTCGTCCCCGCCGCTGCGGCTGGCTCGATCTGCCTGCCCTCAGGTACGCAATTATGATAAACGGCGTTACCAGGCTCTTTATGACAAAAAGCGATGTGATGTCAGGATTCAGCAGTATAAAAGTCTGTACTTCATACAGATCAGGTGCAAAAGAATTCTATGAGATACCCTTCGACAATACTCAGTTTGAACCTGTTTACACCGAGATGGCCGGATGGCAGGAAGATATTTCCCATATCAGGGAATTTGACAAACTACCCCTTAATCTTAAGAACTACATAAAATTCATTGAAGATAAGACCGGTATACCTGTCACGCTTGTATCTGTCGGACCCGACCGGGAAGAGACTATATTCAGAGCTTAAAAACTGTTAACGCTTTACATATAACCAGGCATCGATCTGCACGGTATCCTGAAACTGGGCAAGTCGAGATACTGCCTTGCTGAAGCTCTTGTGAGATTCAGCTGAGACGAGTTCAAAGGAAGTTCCTTCAAGCTTTATTATTTTGGGATCATATCCGCGGTTTCGGTATTCATTAACCCAGTCCTGTGCATATGCAGGAGTAACAAAGCTCCCTACTATTATATTATACTGCGACGCGAGAGCCCGTTCAGCTTCTTCAGCCATTCTTATCGAATCCAGCCTGGCATTCTCAACTGCCAGCAGATGATCCTGGACTTTCTTTATGGAATCGGCTACTCTTACACTATCCTGCTTTATCAACCATTCGGCCATTACCTTATCTTTCTTGCCTCCAAAAAGCTTCTTCCCCTTAAAGTATTTACATGATGGAAGCGCTAACAAAAGTACTAAAATGATTGCTGCAATTTTTTTCATGGAAATTGAATAAGATTTCATTAAAGTCAGATTGAATTAAAAAAGGTCATAAATCAAAGATACAAAATATTGAATATGAATCCAAATGATGGTAAAAGTGTTGCAGTCTTTCAGATTTCAGGGATTTTGTATCTTAGGCTGGTAAAATTAATTTAATAAAAGATAGCCGATGAAATCAATAATCCAGTTTTTTGAAGAAAGCGTTGAGCAATTCAATAGCAATGTTTATCTATGGGAGAAGCCGAATGAAAAGTATGAAGGCACTACTTATGGTGAAACAAGGAAACAGGTCTATGAATTTGCAGCCGGACTTATAACCCTTGGAATAAAGAAGGGTGACAGGCTGAGCTTAATATCGGAAGGACGCAACAGCTGGGTTATTGGTGAGCTTGGAATATTGTACACGGGAGCAATGAATGTGCCCCTGTCAGCTAAACTGAATCCCGATGAAATAAAATTCCGCCTGAATCATTCAGAATCACGAATGATCCTGACTTCCTCAGTGCAGTATAAAAAGGTAAAAGAGATAATAAATGAATGCAGGACAATTGAAAAGATCATTCACTTTGATAAGCAGGAAGAATATGCAGGTAATGAGATCCATTTTAATGAAGTAAGGAAGATGGGACGGGAATGGCTTGAAGTGCCGGAGAATTTAAAGAAATTCCAGGAGATTTATAAAAGTATAACCCCTTCCGATTTTGCGAACATTTGCTACACATCAGGCACTACTGCCGATCCCAAAGGCATAATTCTTACCCATGGTAATTATATCTCGAATGTTTACCAGGCCTACAGTCTGATAGACATTCCTCCGTTTTACAAGACTCTGCTTATCCTGCCATGGGATCATTCCTTTGGGCATACCTGCGGTATTTTTGCATTTATGGGAAAAGGTGCAAGCATAGCCTCTGTAAAACCTGGCAAAACACCTATGGAAACTCTGAGAAATCTTCCTGTGTGCCTGAAGGAGATAAAACCTAACCTGCTGATGAGTGTTCCCGCAATAGCCAAGAATTTCAGGAAGAATATTGAAAAAGGTATCAAGGAGAAGGGAAAATTCACAGAGATGCTTTTCAATCACGCTCTGAAAATATCTTACAGCTATAATAAAGAGGGCTGGAATAAGGGCCAGGGATTTCAGAAACTCAAAAAACCCTTATTAAAGCTATATGATAAATTAATATTCAGCAAAATACGTGAGGCATACGGAGGCGAACTTGATTATTTCATCGGAGGAGGGGCTCTTCTCGATATAGAACTACAGAGATTCTTTTACGCACTCGGCATACCAATGTACCAGGGTTACGGATTGAGTGAAGCGTCCCCGGTAATATCTTCAAACTCAAGTTCACGTCACAGGCTCGGATCATCCGGAGTCCTTGTCAATAACATGGATCTTAAAATATGCGATGAAGACGGGAACGAACTGCCGGTTGGGGAAAAAGGTGAAATTGTCATAAGGGGAGGAAATGTTATGCATGGTTACTGGAAGAATGAAGCTGCCACAAGAGAAACTATAAAAGATGGCTGGCTGCATACAGGAGATATGGGCTATATGACCGACGATGGATTCCTTTATGTGCTGGGAAGGTTCAAAAGCCTTTTAATTGCAGATGATGGAGAGAAGTTCAGCCCTGAAGGAATTGAAGAAGCCATGACAGAACAATCGAAATATATTGATCAGTGTATGCTCTATAATAACCAAAAGCCTTATACAGTATGTCTTATAGTGCCAAACCAGCATTCACTGAAACTTTATCTTGAAGAAAAGAATCTGACAGCCAGCTCTGAAGAAGGGAAAAGAGCAATACTTAATCTCATCGAGAGCGAGGTTAATGAGTATCGCACAAACGGCAAATACGGTACGATGTTCCCGCAGAGATGGCTGCCGGTAGCTATAGCGATTCTTGAAGAGGGATTCACTGAAGAAAATGGCCTGATGAATTCAACAATGAAGATCGTCAGAGGTAAAATAATGGATAAATATCAGGGTCTGATAGATTTCTTATATACACCGGAGGCAAAAGCCATTACAAATGAAAGGAATCTTGAAGAAGTGGAAAAGATGAAATTAGGCTGATCATGGGATCAGCCTGCTTTTAAAGGGCAGAAAGGTCATAAAATCGGCATGATGAACAATATATGCCTCTGTGCTTCTTGTTACAAGGTCTCCTTCATGGGCATGAGCAGCTATAATATGGCACACTTCGGGAGGTAATCCGCATTTTTCAGCAAGAGCGACGCCTGAGAAAGGGTGTCTCAGATACTTTCCATATTTCCCCTGCACAGCTTTGCCTTCACTATTCAATTCATACTCCAGCATTTTCCCGACATCAGCAAGGATAGCTCCCGAGATCAGAACATCCATATCAACAGGCAGTTCATCCCCGAAAAATTTTTGTATCGTTTCTCCGCATTCCTTTGCCAGATGCACTACACATCTCTTATGTGATATAAAGCTTACTTTGAGATTTGGACCGCACAGAAGTGTAAAAGGTATCTTTTCAAGGTCTCCAGGTTTAAGCACACTTTTTTCAAGAGCTGTCTCCCATGTCCTTGCGGTCTTTTCTCTGAGAACGGGGTCCTTTATCCATTCCAGTTCAGGCCACATTTGTTTAACTGTATCTGTCATTTTCTGATCTTTATTTCCTTAATTTTGAAATTATGGCATCTGTCATCTGAATGGTGGAAGCAGCGCCTTCCTGAATTACTTCCGGCCTGCCCTGCATCTTCATCATATCGTATGTTTTAACTTTTCCTTCCCTTATAACCTCAGCTATTGCATTGTGGACAGAATCGGCTATTTTTTTCTCCTCAAGATAATCAAGCATCATGCAGCATGATTCTATCATAGCGATCGGATTGACTATAGGTATCTCATAACCGGCATATTTAGGAGCAGAACCGTGTGTGGGTTCAAATACTGCAATTCCGTCGGATGAGAATTGCGCACTGCAGGCAAATCCTAGCCCGCCTATAAGTCCTGCAAAACCATCAGATGCAATATCTCCAAACATATTCCCGGCGACGATAACCCCGTAATCCTCCGGATTTTTTGTGAGCCACATCATCTGGGCATCAATGTTTGTATTAAGCAGTTTTATTGAGGGAAAACGTGATTTCTGGATATCTTTTGCGAGCTTCCACATCAGGCCCGATGTTTCCCTTACCACATTGGGCTTTTCGCAAACCGTTACGGATTTATATCCGTATTTTTCTGCATATTCGAATGCAGCCAGCAGTATCCTCTCAGTAGCTTTCCTTGTGAATATCCTTGCAGATATCGAAAGCTCCTCTACCGGAACATTTCCGAAATTCTGTCTGAATTTCGGGTGTGTGAGAAATGCCTTGTAGACTTCTGCCGGTGGATTGGTCCACTCCACACCAGAGTAAAGGCATTCTGTATTCTGCCTGAAAATTACAACATCTATAAACGGCTCCTCAATAACTCCGCCCGGTCCTCTCCTTACGAAATTAAGCGGATTACCGGTATACGACCGGCATGGACGAATGCATATGTCAAGGTCGAAATACTGCCTTAGACCAACGATGGGACTTGAATATGTAAATCCCTTTCCCTGGAGCGAAGGATCCAGCTCGGCCTTAGCTTCTTCATTGGGTTTGGATGTTATTGCTCCAAACAAAGCAGTTTTATGCTTTGCGATGAGATCGAGTGTCCTCTGTGGGAGAGGGTTTCCCTCCTTCCTCCAGAATTCCCAGCCAATGTCGCCGTAAATATATTCAGCATTAAAACCTGCAGCATCCAGAACCCTTACAGCCTGCTTAAGAACTATAGCTCCAATGCCATCACCAGGCAGAGCTACTATTGTCCGTTTTGCCATGGTTTGAAATATAAGTTTATAGTAAAGTTAATCAAAAATACCCAGCAAGTAAAGAGTGATTATTAATTGGTTATGTCTTACAAGAAATAAAAATTAATAACTTTGTATACTGTACCAATAACATTAGTTCTAGCATGAGCATTCTAAGCGGTTTAAGACCTTCTCCGGTCTGGACCTATTTTGAGGATATCTGTAAAATACCCAGATTATCGAAGAATGAAGAGAAAATAAGGAAGTATCTCCTGGATTTTGCTCTTGAAAATAATCTTGAATCAAAAGAGGATATTGTTGGAAATATTCTGATAGTAAAACCAGCTTCACAAGGTTTTGAAAAGATAAAGACCGTCGTCCTCCAAAGCCATATGGATATGGTCGGAGAAAAAAATGCTGATCATCCTCACGACTGGTCAGAAGATCCCATAAAACCTGTTGTTGATAATGAATGGGTTATGGCACAGGGGACTACTCTCGGAGCTGATGACGGTATTGGATTAGCTGCTCAGCTTGCAATTCTTTCAGATAAAAATCTGAAATCAGGAAGGATAGAGTGTCTGTTTACAGTTGATGAGGAGTCTGGAATGACAGGAGCCGTTAACCTGAGACCTGATTTTTTCACAGGCAAAATACTTATCAATCTTGACTCTGAAGATGAAGGCATTCTTTATATAGGCTGTGCAGGAGGAATAGATACTGTTGGGATAATGCCATATAATCCATTACCTGTTGAGGAAGGCAGTGCTGCTCTTGAAATAGCTATAACAGGTCTTCACGGGGGACATTCAGGAGACGAGATACATAAAGGTTATGGTAATTCGGTTAAGATAATGAACAGGTTCCTCTGGAACCTTTCAAATAATTACGATATTTCACTTTCTTCGTTTAATGGCGGAAATCTCAGGAACGCCATTCCCAGGGAGGCCTTTGCTACAATAGTAGTTCAAAAACCATACGTGGAACAGGTCATAAACTGGATTGACAGCTTCTATACGATCCTTCTTGAAGAATTCGGTGATCTTGAGAAAGATCTTAAGGTATCGGTAAAAGAAGCAGACCTGCCCGGACACACTATGGATGATGAGAGCCAGAGGCGGTTGCTTAACAGCCTCACATGCTGCCCCCATGGCGCTATTGCATGGTCGAAAGAGATGGATAACCTTGTTGAAACCTCGACTAACCTTGCTTCAGTTAAATTTATTGATAATTACAAAATTGAAATTGTCACTACTCAGAGAAGCTCAATTGAATCCTCAAAGTACGATGTTGCCGCAATGGTTGAATCCTGTCTCGGGCTTGCAGGAGCAGAAGTAACCCATTCGGAGGGTTATCCGGGGTGGAGACCAAATATCAATTCCGAGATCCTGAAGATAACCCAGAAATCTTACAGGAAACTCTTTGGCCGGGAACCCGATATAAGAGCGATCCATGCAGGGCTTGAATGCGGACTTATTTATAAGAAATTCAAGGGTATAGACATGATCTCAATCGGCCCCACAATAAGAGGAGCCCACACACCCGAAGAAAAAATCGAGATCAAAACCACTCAGATGTTCTGGGATCTGCTGATAGATGTACTGAATAACATCCCCCATCAGGAATAGGATTATTTTGACTTGATTTTACGCACCACATCAATTACAGTGCCGTCAACCCACTTTATGGCTGCCACAATTTTATCGTCAAATTGAGGTTTTTCGGGTTTCCCGCAGATACTTTCTGCCTCTTCTTTCAGCTCCTTTATGCTTCTGAGCGGTAATCCGCTGTTTTTCACACTCTTTATCAGATCTTTCCTCAGAGGGTTTACTGCAATGCCGCGTTCGGTTATCACAACATCAATAAGTTCGCCGGGGCCGCAGAGAGTCGTCACTTTGTCGACAATTACAGGAATCCTGTCGCGGAACAGTGGTACAGGTATAATGACATTTCTTGCATGAAGGCAGTTCTGCCAGCCTCCGATGCCATGAAGGAGATAACCATCAGAATGAGTCACCACATTACCATTGAAATTGAGATCGATCTCAGTAGCTCCGAGGATCATAATATCCATCATACTTGTGAGGTTCCCTTTTGAATGATAATTATAAGCGTTGAATACAGAGTATGGAATATGGTTGGGATTTACTTCAACTGATCTAACAGCTTCAAGATCAAAAGCTTGAGCATCAAGTATATATCCCATCTGCCCGTCCTCGAGCATTTTTACCATATATTTGGTACTGCCTCCGAATCCGAATTTCGCCTTCCAGTTATTTTTCTTCATTATCTCATGCACAAAGACGGCGATTGCCAGGGATGTCCCTCCAGCCCCGGCCTGAATAGTGACTCCATCCTTCAGTATACCGGATCTTTCGAGAAATGATGCTGTCATCTCAGCTATCAGAAGCCGGTCAGGGCTGCGAGTTATTTTTGTGGTCCCGGAAACTATTTTCTCCGGGATCCCTATCTTATCGGCAACAACGACATAATCGACATAATTCCCCTCTATCTCCATAGGAAAGCATGGTATATCTACCAGATTATCAGTTACAAGTATGACCCTGCTTGCATAAATTGAATCAGCTTTTGCATATCCCAGTACCCCGCAGGCTGAACCGCCGCCTGTTCCTTTAGCGTTACCGAAAGAATCGCAGGTAGGAGCTGCAAGAACTGCAATATCTATTTTTACCTCTCCATCCTGGATAGCCTGCACCCTCCCTCCATGAGAACGAAGTACTGCCATGCCTTTCATCTTACCCTCAGAAACGAACATCCCCAGAGGGCCGTTCATGCTGCCTTCAATCCTGTTGATCGTTCCATCCTCCAGATACCTTATCAAAGGATCGTTGCACGGGAATGATGCTGAAGGGAACCAGACCAGATCCTTTACGCCCATTTCTGATGCGATCCTGAAAACCTCATTGCTGATAAGATCTCCATCCCTCATATGATGATGTGTAGAGATTGTCATCCCATCTTTAAGACCGCACTTACGTAAAGCTTCTTCCAGCGATTTAACAACTTTGTTGCCATCAGCCGGATAATCAGCACAGACAGGTATTGGTGGCGAATATTTCCTTCCTGCAGGACGGTGCCTGCCAACTCCTTTGTAAGGAACAGCTGGTGATCCGTTAATCAGCAGCGGAACTTCTCTTCCGGCTGCATTTATTACAGTCCTGGCCGCCATATGAATATCATTTAAATTTTTATCAGTTATCCTGTCAATCTTCAGCCCTGTTACGGGAAAGTTTACCCAGCCTGACAGCCAGGTCAATCGTTTTCTGAGCTCTTGCCACAACAGGAGCATCAATCATTTTAGAGCCAAGTGCCACAACACCCAGTCCCCTGCTCTTTGCCTCTTCAAAAGCCTGAATGATCTTAACTGCTTTTTCTATCTCATCTTCCTTTGGAGCAAAACCCTCACTGATGACCGGTATCTGCCTGGGATGGATGCATCCCATCCCTTCAAAGCCCAGTGATCTGGATTCAATAATGCTTCTTTTAAGACCTTCCAGATCATCAATATCTGAAAAAACGGAGTCAATAGGCTGAATACCAGCTGCTTTTGCCGCCACAACCAGCCTTGATCTTGCATAGAATGATTCCCTGCCTTCAAAAGTCCTTGACACACCAATGCTTGCCGTATAATCTTCCAGTCCGATAGCTAATGCAACAATATTCTCTGATGCCCTGGCAATAGACGACACATTTTCGATCCCCGATACGCTCTCTATAATTGGCATCAGTAAGATGACTTTATTAATCCTGTGCTTTTTCCTGATTTTATTGATCTCATTTTCTACTAAATGTATATCATCTTCCGATTCGCATTTCGGTATCAGTATCAGGTTCACATTATGCGGCACGACGTACCACAGATCTTCGAGTCCTTTTTCTGACTGGTTTATCCTTACCATTCTTTCTGCATCCCGGAAATCAAGCTGACGAAGCGCGTTCCTGACAAGAATCCTGGCTTCATCCTTTTTATCAGGAGCAACTGAATCCTCGAGATCAAGGATGATCCCGTCAGCTCCATAGAGGCCTGCATTTATCATCAGACTGGGAGTATTACCAGGTACGTAGAGTCGCGAAAACCTGAACCTGTCTCTTGAGAAAGAATAGCCTCCCTGATTGGTAATTTCAGGAAGGTATTCGCTGTTAGTATCAATAAGTTTCTTTAAAGCAGCTTCAACACGTGCAGTTATCACAAACGGTAAAGCTCCCGAATCAGAGATCTTAACATAAGCATTTTTTATCCCGAAAAAATGCAGGGTCTGTCTGCAAAGTTCAGTGATTGAGTTTCCATAAAGAACTTTGACTCTTGACTCAAGATCGATAGTCAGGCCACCTTTGTTTTTTAATTCAATTGTTATTTCACAATCTGATCTGACCTTTGGCCCTGAGTTACCACTTACAGCAATCTGCCTGTTCATATCATTTATGATTTATTCAGGTCCGCTCCTTTTATCTTCACAGAGTTCTATCAGAACACCGGAGGTTGATTTAGGATGAATAAAAGCTATATCAAGACCATCCGCTCCTTCCTGCGGGATCTCGTTTATAAGTCCTATATTATTGTCTCTTGCAATTTCCAGCTGCTTCCCGATATCATTTACTGCAAAAGCAATATGATGTACTCCTTCACCTCTTTTTTCGATGAATTTACCAATGGGTCCTTCAGGGTCAGTTGATTCAAGAAGTTCAATCTTCACCTCACCTATTCTGAAGAAGGCAGTCCGTACTTTCTGACCAGGCACTTCTTCAATTTTATAGCATTCACGTCCCAGAAGGTTTTCGTACAATCTGACGGCTGATTTCAGATCTTTTACGGCAATACCGATATGTTCAATATGTGACGGACTCATAACCCCAATAAATACTAATATAATAAAAATATTTGATAATCAGATCACAAAGCAAACATTTCTGATGTTTTCTATGATTTGACATAACTGATGCTATGCGGGATGATCAGAACGGGAACTCGTCAGGAATAGCTATTTCAGCTTCGGTGCTCTCAGGTTTTTTAGCTACCTGATGAACAGGATTTCCGTTCACAAATATTGCTTTGTAAGGAGTTGTGGGACAGGAATATTCACACTGACCGCATCCGATGCAAATCTCAGGATTTGTTTCAGGAATTACAAGGTCGCCTTCATAAGGAACCATATATACCGCTTTTGTCGGACATGATTCGGAACAGGCACCGCAGGCGGTTTTTTCATTTTTTACTATGCAGTTATCCTTAATGAAATGGACCTGCCCCAGCTGTGTAAGCTTTTTTGCTTCAAGCACTAAAGGATGGAGCGCATTGGTCGGGCAAATCTCGGTGCATTTAGTGCAATTGTAATTGCAGAACCCCCGGTGATAATCCATGACTGGCTGCATGATCCCGGAAACCCCATATTCAAGCCAGGCCGGCTGCAAAACACCTGTCGGACAATTTGATATACAAAGGGAGCAAGCTGTACAATCCTGCTGAAAATCTTCAATAGATATACCTCCCGGGGGACAAACCGGACAAGTCTTATCCTCTTTAACAGTTGATTGCTTTGTTGCTTTAGGAACCTTCTTTTCCTGGCCCCGCAGTACTGTGGGGATACCAAGTAGCAGCAGAAGCGATCCTGCTACAAACCTGCGCCTGCCGGGATCTGTTTCAGGAGTTTTCTTTTTTAACCTGACAAGACTATATGAGATAGCTTTGTCGGGACAGATTTTTATACAATTAAAACAATCGACACAACGTGTGACATCAATATCATATCTAAGAAAATCAATGCATGAGGATTTGCATCCTATCGAGCATCTGCCGCACCTTGTACAAGTGCTCTCGTCGATCCTGATCCTGAACAGGGAGAGTTTTGAAAAGAGCCCGAGGAGAGTGCCTACAGGACAAATCATATTGCAATAAAGTCTTCCTTTGGTAAGGGATAATCCTCCAATCAGAAGTGCAAATACAGCAGGTACTATATAGACAAACGGCTTGAAACCCAGTACAGGTACATGAATAAGGGAATAGATATCAAATTTTGCAAGTATCCCTTCAGCAAAGTTATTAATAACAATAACAACAGGTTTTACGAAATATGTCATGAACCTTCCGAATATGCTGTAAGGATCGAGAAGCGTCAGCATATAAACGCCCCAAATAAGGGTGATTACGGCTGTAATACCAAGTAACGTATACCTGATTACAGTAAATGGTTTTTTATAACCGTATCTCCTGAATTTTTTTCTTATCCGGCCTCCTATCCTGCTGAAAAAATCCTGGCCTATTCCAAGAGGACATAAAAATGAGCAATATGTCCTTCCCGTCAGCAATGTCAGAATTAAAACAGCTATGAAACCTGCCGTTATGAATGTTCTGAGATCAAAAAACTTCAATAAGGAAGGAATGAACTGCAACGACAGAAGTATATTAATATAATTAACCGGTATCAGGTTCTTTAGATCAACAAATACAAGAAAGAAACAGATAAAAACAACTGCCGAAAAAAGTATTCTGAATTTCCGAAGAAAGGGCGTTTTCATCAAATCACATTTGAATCCTTTTAATATTGAGAGCGTCAATATTCATCGTCCCGAGTCCGAGTTTGCTTGCAAGAGGAACATGTGCAATCCTTGATGTTTCTATGCCAAGTAATCTTGTGGCTGCTGTGTCTCCTGCCACCCAGTCGGTTGTAATTATCTGGGATTTCATCTGGACGACATCCTGTTTTGATATTCCTCTTGGGCCGTTTCTAAACATAACATTATAGCAATCAAGTATATGCAGAGAAGGTTTCTTTTCAAACAACCCATAATCAGCAATACACTGGTCAAGATTATTTGAATGCCACCATTTTCGGTCCCAGATCACGCCCATCATGTTTTTAAGGCATGCTGTCATTCTTGTGGTATCATGATCTTTCAGGATGGGTAGATTAATGAAAACGTCGGTATTAAGGAGGACCTCATGCACCTTGACTTTCTTAAGCACTACAGCGCCAGGGATTTCAACCTGCTGATAATAGCGTTCAGAATGAGCAGGGACAACTTTGGCACCTGCATTTTTAGCAGCTCTCTCGATACCGGAAGTCTTGTAGCAGCTTGGTCCGTAGTCTACCGAATTATCAAATACATAAACTTCTTTGGCTCCGGCTCTCAGGACGTGCTCTATAACCCGTGCAACTAGCAGGGGATTTGTGCATGCTCCGAATTCAGGTACAACGTCCCATCCGATATTCGGTTTGACAAGGACTTTCTGACCTTTACTCACAAATGTTTTCATTCCTCCCAGCTCCTGTATCCCTAGATCGAACATAGCTTCCGGAGAGCCACCCTTGATAGCAACCATATCATACTTGGCATTCCCGGCACGGCTTGTCATCAGATTATCATACCTGCCGAGTCTGAAGGCTGCGCCGGCCATAAGTCCGGCCCCAGCCGATGTTTTAAGGAAATCCCGTCTCTTCATAGTGAACTCTATTAGTTTATTACAGGATAATTATCGAGAATGCCGAAAAGTACAATTTTTTTTCTTTATTCCGTAATTATAAATCTTAAATACTCTTAACGGCCTGACCTGAATTAATTTTTGTACCAGCGAAGAATCTGACAGATCATATGGAAATTGTATATTAGCATCCTGAGAATTTTGGGATGTTTCACAACAATAACCATTTCTGTTTGTCTAACAGTAAAACTATTTTGACTAATGAAATTACTTTTTTACGACTGTTTTAGCGGGATCAGCGGGGATATGAATCTCGGAGCAATGATTGATCTGGGTATTGACCAGACCTATCTTGTTGATGAATTGAATAAGCTGAATCTCAAAGGATGGGAACTTGTTGTTGAGAAAGCCCAGCGGCACGGGATAACCGGCACTAAAGTCACTGTAAAACAGACCCGCCATGAACATATTCACAGGCATCTGTCTGATATTGAGAAAATAATAAATGAATCTGCGCTCGACCTCAAGACCAAAGCACTGAGCCGGAAAATATTCAGAGTTGTTGCTGAAGCAGAAGCAGAGGTCCACGGTGTCAGCCCCGATGAGATCCATTTTCATGAAGTGGGAGCCGTGGATTCAATAATTGATATCGTTGGTGCCGCTATATGCTTTAATAAACTGAATGTTGAAGCTGTCACGGTTTCGACAGTTGAACTTGGAAGTGGATTTGTCAAGTGCGCACACGGAAAGCTGCCTGTTCCTGCTCCTGCCACTGTTGAAATAATCAAGGGCTTACCGGTCAGAAAAGGTGGTGTTGATTTTGAAGCTACCACTCCTACAGGTGCAGCCATACTTGCAACCCTGGTGACAATGCCAAAAATGCCGTCCGCTATCAGGATTGAAAAGACTGCATACGGAGTCGGTCAGAAGGAACATCCTGACGTTCCTAACCTTCTGAGGGTTTTTCTGGCTGAATCAGAAGAACCGCAGGGAGGACACGATGCCCTGATGATCCAGTGCAATATCGACGATATGAATCCGGAATTTTTCGAACATATCTCAGATGAATTATTTAAAGCAGGAGCTTCTGATGTTTTTATTACAAATATATTAATGAAGAAAGGCAGACCGGGAAATGTTCTGAATGTCATTTGTGAACGCGGTCACGAAGATAAAATAAAGGAGATCATCTTCAATGAATCCACAACCGTGGGAGTCAGAACCTATTCCTTCAGGAAGGATACTCTTGTAAGGAAATTCGAAGTTGTTCAGTCGCCATACGGAAATATTACTGTTAAACGTTCTTTTTATAAAGACAAGGAAGTATCGTGCAAACCTGAATATGAGGAATGCAGAAAGATAGCACTTGAGAAGGGCCTTCCTGTGAAGGAGGTCTATTTCAGGATCATGGCTTCAATAAACGGAAAGTAGAACTATTTTCTGACCAGATAAAATTTCTATGAATAATTAAGGTATTATGGATCAGAAAAAGACTGACAGGCTTGACACCCTACTGACAGGTTTGAGTCCTTTTGTGGTTGCGTTCTCCGGTGGCCTTGACAGCTCTTACCTTGTCTATCATACAAGCAGGCTGAATAATATCAGGTTCATAGCTGTAACAATCCGGACTCCCTATATGCCGGCACGTGAGATCAACGAAGCGATTGAATTCGCAGCTGCTCATGGTATCAACCACAAGATCATAGATATCAGCTTCCCGGAAGCGATAAGACACAACCCGCAGAACAGATGTTATCTTTGCAAAAAACTGCTATTCAGTCATCTTGTAGAATTTGCAAGAGAAAATGGATTTAAACACATAATTGACGGTACTAATTCTGATGATACCCGCGAATACAGGCCGGGTCTGAGGGCTTTAAAAGAAATGGAAGTAAGGAGCCCGCTTGCAGAAGCCGGATTGACAAAGAAAGAAATAAGGGAGCTCTGCCTGAATGCAGGTCTGAAAATATGGGATAAACCGGCTATGGCCTGTCTGCTGACAAGAATCCCTTATGATACGGAAATTACCCCTGGCATAATAAAAATGGTTGAAGAAGCAGAAGATTTGCTTTTGGAAAAGGGATATCCGGGAGCCCGGGTCAGGGCACATTCAGATATTGCCAGAATTGAGCTACTCCCAGGTTATTCTGAAAAGATCATATGTGATCCGCAGAAAAACAGTATCATTGAGGGCTTAAAAAAAATCGGGTTCAGATATATATCTTTGGACCTTGAGGGTTACAGAACAGGTAGTATGAATACTGAATTGAAATAAAATGACAGAAAAAGAAACTGAAAAACTGTTGAAAGAAGTCAGGGACGGCAGTAAAAGTGTTGCTGAAGCACTTGAAGTGCTCAGAACTTTTCCGTATACCGACCTTGGCTTTGCCAGGATTGATCATCACCGTGAAATGAGAACCGGTTATCCTGAAATAGTTTACTGCGCAGGCAAGACGACCGAACAGGTTCGTGAAATATTCAGGGTAATGATAAAGAAAGAAAATAATATAATTGGCACAAGGGCCAGTGAGAATATGTTTAATGAGATAAAATCAATATTCCCTGAAGCAGTTTACTACAAAGAAGCAAGGATCATCTCTATAAAAAAGAAGAAAACAACTATCCCTGGAAGCACAATTGCGGTCATAACAGCAGGAACTTCAGATATTCCGGTTGCGGAAGAAGCTGCAGTAACTGCAGAGCTCCTCGGGAATAAAGTTACAAGGATCTATGATGCAGGTGTAGCCGGGATTCACAGGCTTGTTGATAAGCTCCCGGAGATAAGAAAAAGCAAGGTAGTGGTAGTGATTGCAGGTATGGAAGGAGCCCTTGCCAGTGTTGTAAGCGGTCTGGTTGATAAGCCTGTCATTGCTGTGCCGACGAGCGTTGGCTATGGCGCCAATTTCGGAGGTATCTCGGCTCTGCTGGCTATGCTGACAAGCTGCTCTGCAGGAGTCACTGTTGTTAATATCGATAATGGCTTCGGCGCAGGTTTCTCAGCAAGCATGATCAACAGGATGAAATAATCCTAATAATTTATGCCTGCGACAGTTTACCTTTCTACTGCATATCTTCCTCCCTCCGAATACTTCGCGGCAATAGCAGAATATGATGAAGTTCTTATTGAAAACGAAGAGAACTACCTCAAACAATCTTACCGCAACAGGTGCTATATACTGTCTTCCAACGGTATTCAAATGCTTAGTGTGCCTGTATTACTCGGGAGTCTCCATAAAACTCCCATCAGGGATATCAGGATAGATTATTCAAAAAGATGGCAGCAGGTCCATCTCGGAGCTATAATGTCATCATACGGCTCATCACCATTTTTTCTTTACTATTTTGAAACACTTCAAAAAATCATCCTTAAAAACCACATTTATATCCTTGACCTCAATCAGGAGCTGCTAATGGCAATACTCGGAATGATAAGGATGGACAAAAGAGTTACTTTTACTAATAGATTTCAGCCTGTTGAAGGTAAATCAAATGATCTCCGGTATTGTATCAATCCTAAAAAAGCCTCTCCTTACATCCCAAAAAAATATCAACAGGTGTTCAACGCGGACATTCCAGGTTCCCGGAAGCTCAGCATTATTGATATCCTGTTCAATACAGGACCGGAGACAAGAGTTTTCTTATAAGATCTTATATAAAAAAGGCTGGTTCGGATGAACCAGCCCTGAGTAGGAAGTCAAACAAAGTATCAGTAACCAAATTTATATCCGAAAGTGACACTAAAAATATTCCTGTTTATTGTCATATCTGATGCAGCTGTTTCGCTGTACGTATCATACAGAATATAATTCATCGGATTTGTCATATGAGTATATCCGATATCGATGCCGATATTTTTTTCCCTGAAGCCTATACCGCAGGAAACTGCATTATAATCAAGAAAATCATTTAGTTCTCCTGCCTGCCAGGCTCTTCCATAATAACTGTAACCGCCCCTGAGATAGATTTTATTCAGCCTGAATTCGGCGCCAAGCCTTAAATTGTTCGCTGAATGAAGGCTGCTTTTAATCTGCTGGTTTTTGATGCTGTAATCATAATCATCGTCCCGCACATTAGCGAACCTTGCTGTTTTATAATCAGCAAATTCATATTCAGCACTCAGGAGAGCGAACTTCTTGATTTGAAGAGCTCCTCCGACAATTATCCTGAAAGGAGTCGTCAAAGCATAATCAAAGCCTTCAAAATTATTTGAGAATTCTTTTATTCCACCGACATCGAAATGAGATGTTATATGATCGTATGCCTCTTCATGTATCCTGTAGATTGTTGGCGAATGAAATGCAAATCCGAGTCTGAGTGTTTCGATAGGTTTGTAGATTATGCCTGTTTTAAAAGTGAATCCCGTTCCGGTGTTGCTGTAGTCAAAAGTATATCTGAAATCAGTGAAACCAGCGACATCGGAGTATCTGTCTGGCAATACTTTGTTCGTTGCTTCAAGATGCTCATAATGACTTTTATAGCTGATCCGGTTAATACCCAATGTTGCTCCGAAGTAGATCTTATCTGACCAGTTTCCCCCAACAGAGATTGCATGCTCACCGCTGAAGCCTGAATAAGTGATGTAACGGGAGATGTTCTGACCATATAATGAAGCTTCGCTGCCGTATCCTGAATAAACAGTACCCCATTGGTTGTTATAACCGGCAACTGAGTCAATCACAAAAGCCCGCCATCCGATATACGCATCACTTGACATATCATCAAGGATGTATCCGTTATTGTATTCTGCCCAGTAATCAGCTAGTGAACTCTGATCACCGGTCCCTTCTATTACTATAGTCTGATTATAATTATTTGTCTTATTGAATGAATATCCAAGATTCAGGGACATCAGACCTGTTCCCGAATTTTTATTAATAAGGTTAACCACAAATCCCAGCTGAGGTAGATTAAAGTCGTAAAGATAATCCTCACGGCTCTTTGTCTTAAAATTTGCCAGTGTGTTTATGTGGAAGAGCTGGGGTGTAATTGAAACTTCAGAAGACCTGAAGAGTCCGATTCCTGCCGGATTCTGGCTAAGGGTTGACAAGTCGCCTCCAAGAGCAGTAAATGCGCCTCCCATTGAAGAGAACCTGGATGTCCCTGAATAGAATATCTGAGAGTATCTCAAGGCATCGTCAACAGTCTGGGCATCTGCCCAGATTGTGAGTGACAATACCAGCAATATTATTAAGCATAGTTTTTTCATAATTGTGAACTTTTCGTTAAAAGCATTCCACCACTCCATCAAAAGAATGAACCGCTAATTTAGATTTATTGAAAATTAATTCCTTATCTCCTTCCACCGGATGATGATCCTCCGCCTGATGATCTTGATGAACTGGAGGAACCAGATGATCCTGAAGAGCTACCGGAAGATGGCATTGAGGAATATCCGCCGCCGCCCGACGAAGAACTCCTGCTGAATGAAGATGATGATCTTCCTTCGCTGCCCGATCCTGAAGAGAAACCGGAAGAGCGTTGTACACTTTCTCTTGAAGGAACCGAATAACTATTTGAATTCCTGTAAGTTGATGTCGATCTGCTTTGTTCAGCTGAAATTGATGATGATCCTCTTCCGGAATTGGTCCGGGCCGGTGTATTATCATTAATCTGCCCTCCTGAATTCGATCTCGTATTGGAATTGACACGGCTGTTATTATAGGAAGGCCTTGTGCTCATCCTCGGGTTGCTGTAACTCGGAGTATATGTCCTGTTCACGCTGTTATATTCTGGTTTGCTGACAGAGGTACTGCTCCTTGTGGATGTTCTCCTTTCGGTTGTTGCGGGCTGATTTCTGACATCATTCTGATCGGAATTACCAACGGATGAACTTCTGGTGTTCTGCCTGGTTGATGAAGATGGCAGATCACTTCTTCTTATATCAGTTGATCTCACGGACTCACCTGACATTGTACCTTTTGAAAGGGTTTCCTCTCTCCTTGGAGATGATGATGCTGAAGTCGGCATCATATTTCTATTATAACTTGTAGATAAGTTACTTTGTCTTTCACGTCTACCATATGCTACTGAATTATCATTATAATATCCGCCCGGGTAGTAACCCCAGCCTCCATAATAACTGTAGGGAGAATAGTACGAATAATATGGATAGTATCCGTAAGGGCTGAAATAGTTTCCATAATAGCCGTAGTACCCGTAATCATAGAAGAAAGGATCGTAATAGAATGGATTGTAGTAATACGAGTTGTAAAAGTATGGATATCCAAAATTAAAGCTTAATGACGGATAGTACCAGCTGGAGTAGAAAGGATCTCTCCAGTAAGGATAGAAGTAATTTCCGTAAAATCTGTTAAGCCTTGAAGCATATGAGTAATTGTCGTAATAGTTATTATATATCGTTGTTCCACCACCTTTGCTTTGAACAGCATCATCGTAATCGACAGCATCATAATATTCTTCCGACATGAGCGTATCAGCTGCATATATATTATCATAATAGTCTGCCGATTTCAGATCGCTCTCCACAATCCTCCGGGATGCCGGTGTACGGGCTGCTACCGCCTGCCTGTCCGATGACTGGAAGTAGAGATCGTCATATTCAACCCCTTTGTAAAGTCCTGATGTACAAGACATTGTTGCCAGAAGGGCAAGGACTGATATGTAATTGATTGCTTTCATGTTCGATTTCCTGATTTATTTCTATATTGAAGAACAAATATTGTACCAAAAAACATCAATTTGTTTAAATTAACAGATAACTGAATTAAGTTCTTATAATGGGGCTTTCATGAATTATCAAAAGTAATAAAAAAAAGGACATGCTGTTACATGTCCCTTAAAGTATATCCAATATTCTTACTATCTTCTGCTCCCGCCTCTGGATGAAGAACCCCGGGATCTTGAAGAGGATGTTCCGGAGGATGATCCCCCTGACTTTGAACCAGAACCTGGAGTAGAATTCCTGCTTTGTGATATAGCCGGACCTCTTGAAGCAGACGAACTACGGTTCTGTGAAACCACAGGGCTCCTTGATGCCGATGAGGTTCTGTTCTGTGATGCTACCGGGCTCCTTGATGCCGATGAGCTTCTGCTCTGTGATGCTGCCGGGCTCCTTGATGCCGATGAGCTTCTGCTCTGTGATGCTGCCGGGCTCCTTGATACCGAAGAGCTTCTGTTCTGTGATGCTGCGGGGCTCCTTGATACCGAAGAGCTGGTGACCGGTCTCCTGGCTGTAGTTTCTGACCTTGTTTCTCTGCTGCTGCCGGTCTGACTCTGTATTGCTGTTCTCTCTCTGGAGGCTGTCTGATTCCTGACTTCCCCATTCCTTTGCATTCCTGCACCCGGGTTTACCCTTTCATTTTTCCTGGCAGCCTCATTCCGCTGGGCAGGGACAGAGGATCTTACGGAATTTCCTGCCCTGTTATCGCGATTGTAATCGTATCTACTGTCTCTGCCAGAGTAATCTCTGGATGAATATCCCGAAGCATAGTATCTGTAGCGGTCATTGTGGAAAGGCCTGTAGTCATTCCTCCACCAGTTATTGTGTCTGTTCCACGCCCAGTAATTATTCCTCCACCAGTGGTTATACCTCCAGGGGTATCCTATATTTATATTGATTATTGCCGGAGAATACCAGCTGTAATAATATGGGTTATATCCCCAGTACCATGAATTCCCGTAATAAGGATAGTACCAGTCGTAATCGTACCATGAATATCCCCAACCAGAGTAATATACCGGATAATTGATCGCGAACCCGAATCCAAGCCTGCCTCCTCCGTATATACTTACCCCCCATGTAAAAGGTCTGTAAGTGTACCAGTAAACATCAGTATATACTGGTGAGTAGTAGTCGAAAGCGGTATATGATCTGTGGAATCTGTAGATCCGGGATGTATAGTAATAATCATAATTATCGTAGTAATTATTTATTACAATGTCGGTTCCACCATTACTTAGGTAGTTTTTATCAGATGAGCTGACTTTCGCAGGAATTATTGAAAGTATTACTGCTGATAATGCTGAGATGTAGAGTTTTGCTTTCATGATGAACCTCCGGCTTTTTTAAATGATAACTTTTTGTCTATTTTTACGCCATCAATTTTCAATTCAAATAGTGTAATTCAAATAGTGTACCAAAAACATGGCTAAGTTCTTAACAAACAGGGATGATAATTATGCACAGTGGTATAACGATCTGGTTATCAAGGCAGATATGGCCGAGAACTCGGTTGTAAGAGGTTGCATGGTTATAAAACCCTACGGATATGCAATCTGGGAAAAAATTCAGGCGGAGCTTGATAAAATGTTTAAAGCCACCGGGCATGTCAATGCTTACTTTCCGCTTTTCATCCCTAAGTCATTCTTCAGTAAAGAGGCTAAGCACGTAGAAGGATTTGCAAAAGAGTGTGCAGTTGTAACCCATTACCGGCTCAAGAAAGATGAAAAAGGGGAAGGTGTTATTGTCGATCCTGAGGCGAAGCTTGAAGAGGAATTGGTCGTTCGTCCCACATCCGAAACAATTATATGGAACTCATATAAGAACTGGATACATTCCTACAGGGATCTGCCTATCCTTATCAATCAGTGGGCCAATGTGGTGAGATGGGAAATGAGAACCAGGCTTTTTCTCAGGACAGCAGAATTCCTTTGGCAGGAAGGTCATACGGCACATGCAACGAGAGAAGAAGCCGTTGAGGAGACTGAAAGAATGATAAATGTGTATGCTGAATTTGCCGAAAAATTCATGGCACTTCCTGTTGTTAGGGGTTATAAATCTGAAAATGAGCGATTTGCTGGCGCTATCGACACTTATGCAATAGAAGCGCTGATGCAGGATGGCAAAGCTTTACAGGCGGGTACCAGTCATTTTCTCGGACAGAACTTTGCAAAAGCATTTGATGTTCAATTTACGGACAAAACAGGAAAGCTCGATTATGTGTGGGCAACATCGTGGGGTTTGTCCACAAGAATGATCGGAGCCCTGATAATGGCACACTCGGATAATCACGGACTGGTATTACCTCCTAAACTGGCCCCGATACAGGTAGTTATTATCCCGATATATAAGAACCGTAATGAGGCTGAAGATATATCGAAAGTTGCCTTAAGGCTTAAGGATGGACTGGAGAAGAAAGGAATATCAGTAAAATACGATGACCGGGATAATAATAAACCCGGCTGGAAATTTGCGGATTATGAACTTAAAGGTGTACCCGTCAGAATCGCCATAGGTCCTCGTGATCTTGAGAATAATACAGTTGAAATTGCCAGGAGAGATACCCTTATCAAGGAAACTATTCCCCAGGCCAGCATTTATGATCATGTTCCGGGCCTTCTCGAAGATATCCAGAACAATATATTTAATAAGGCCTCAGAGTTCCTCAAACAAAATACATATCGTGTAGATAAATGGGAAGAATTTGTAGATATAATTGAGAACCGCGGCGGTTTTGTAATGGCTCACTGGGACGGGACAACAGAGACAGAAGAGAAAATCAAGAATGAAACAAAGGCTACAATCGGTTGTATCCCCTTCGATTCTCCCAGGGAGGATGGTAAATGTATTTACACCGGCAAGCCTTCAAAAAGAAGAGTCCTTTTTGCAAGGTCTTATTGATACTTTACTATACCTGCAGGAATAATGCAGTTGAGTAAAATTCATTAATTATTATTAAATTAGGTGCCATATTTTCACCTTAAGAATCATTCATCATGCCTGATCCTAACGAGAAGAAGCAAACGATAATCTCAACACTCAAAGAAAAATCTGTACTGAAGGAAAAAGTATATGATAACACCCTTAATTCATTTCTTATTGTAAAAGATATTCTTAAAAATCTGGCAAGAGAAGTCAATAACAGTCTGGCCGGGATTGATCCAAGGATCAAACTGGAATATACTGACCGCAGTACATTTGACGCCCAGATGAAAGTTGCCGGCGATGTTCTTTTCTTCAGTATGCATTCAAACATCTTTCAGTTTGACAGAGAACACCCGGCATGGAAAACAGCTTATATTCAGAAAAATAAGTATAATGCATATTCAGGCATAATAAATATCTATAATTTCCTCTTTGACTCCTTCAAGTACTCAAGGCTCGATGACCTTGGGTATCTTATAGCCAGGATTTTTATAAACCATGAGAATCAGTATTTTGTGGAAGGGAAAAGGCAGATGGGGATGCTGTTTACCAACTATGGAAATGAGCAGATAAGCAGGGAATCATTGCAGGTGATTATTGAAACAGCTATTCAGTATGCTCTTGAGTTTGATCTTCTGGTACCACCCTATGATACTGTGAAAATTGCCACCGTAGGTCAGGCTGAAGCTAAAATACAACATTCCAGGGTAATAACCGGTAAAAGACTCGGATTCCAGTTCAATTCAGATGATGTTCTTGAAAGAAACGATCATGAAACCTGATGTGCTCCTCTGGGTTAAAATACAAAAGATCTGTCGGGCCTCTGTTTATACTGGCATTTCTTTTTGTTTATTATCCGCTTAACTGCCAGAACAGGGTTGCGAATGATCCTGCATTAATAAACGATCATTCAGGTAATTCCATTACTCCCGGATATGTACCCATACCTCAGACACTGGCCAGACCGATACAGACCGATATCCTTATCCCCCCTAAGATACTATTAACCGGAACTTCACCCATTTTTCTTGACTCATTAAAGTTCAAAGCTTACAAACACCTGGTAACCAGGAAACTATATGATTTTGTAATTGTTTCTGATAAACAATCTGCCACAAAGCAGTTGAGTGTATCAAGTGAAATAACCTTCAGCCCCTTCACCGGTAAAAAGATACGGAAAATTGAGATCAGGAGGCTGGAAGTGTTTGGCTCTGACATTGATAACCCGTTCTCATCCGATCCTAATAAGCTAGAGAACATTCTCAACAAAACCCACCTGAATACAAATGAATATATTATAAAGAAAAACCTGCTGTTCAGTGAAGGTGATACCATATCTCCTCTTATCCTTAGTGATAACGAAAGAATTCTAAGAGATCTGCCCTTTATAAACGATTCAAGGATACTGGTTGTTCCTGTATCTGGCGACGAAGTTGATATTATTGTACTGACCCGAGATGTTTTTGCTTTGGGCGGTACTGCCAGTTTTAGCTCGGTAGAAAAAGGATTCCTCGCCCTTTTCGATAAAAATGTACTGGGACTCGGATCCGAAATAAGGCTCGAAATGATCTATAATGAAGATCTTCCGGACTCTCCGGGATTCGGGCTGAAGTATAACTTCAACAATATCGCAAAATCATTCGTCGACCTTAACCTCTTCTATTTCGATGGCCTTGGTGAAGAAACATACGGAATAAATATTAACCGCAAATTTGTAAGTGCTACAACAAAATATGCCGGGGGAATATCTGTAAGACAGATGTTCACCTCCGAAGATCTCGACACAATGACAGTACCGGAACCACTTAAATACAATCTTCAGGATTACTGGCTTTCACGTTCATTTCTTCTGAACAGTGAATCTGTTTCAAGGCTGATATTCGGTATCAGATATATGAACAATAATGTCTTCTCTCACCCTTTCATACTTCCTGATTCATTCCATAACCTGCAGAAATATAAAATGTTCCTGGTCTCAGCTGCGTTCTCAAGACAGAAATTTTATAAGACAAACCTGATATACAGTTACGGACAGACTGAGGATATCCCATATGGTCTGCTTATAAATGTTACAGCCGGGAAAGAAATCAACGAGTTTAAAGAAAGGATTTACGGAGGCATTAATTTGTCTACCGGCCATACAATTCCCGGAATTGGATATTCTTATTTATCTGCAGGATTATCAACTTTTTTTAACGGCAGACATACTGAACAGGGTCTGTTACTGTTAAGAACAAGCTATTTCTCCAATCTTAATTATATTGGTAATTACCGTATCCGGAATTTTGTCAAGATAGATTATACGAGAGGTTTTGACAGGTACTCTGATGAGTTCCTGTCAATTGTAAAAGAACATGGGTTCAGCGGGTTCAGCAATGATTCGACAATGGGAAATCAGAGGCTTTCAATTAATCTCGAAACAGTTGTTTTCAGTCCTCTGAACTTCTACGGCTTCAGATTTGCTTTCTTTTCATACGCGGATCTTGGGTTTCTCTTCGGCACTAACCAGAATGTAGGTGAAGGTGATTTCGTGTCAAGCATAGGAGTTGGGATCAGGATTAGAAATAATAATCTGCTATTTAATACTTTTCAGATACGTATCGGTTTCTTCCCTAATCTGCCTGAACATTCCAGAATCAACTATCTTCGTTTTTCAGGTGAAGAATTACTCAAGCCCTATAATTTTGAATCAGGGCCTCCATCGATACTTTTGTATAAATAAGAACGGATAATGGCTTATGCTTGATGAATTTCTGAAAAATATTGAAGATAAGGGGTTGGCAGGCAGGAATGACAGGATACTGCTTGCAGTAAGCGGAGGCATCGATTCCATGGTAATGGCTGACCTGTTTCTGAAATCTGGTTATAAGGTCGGAATTATTCACTGCAACTTTTGCCTTCGTGGTAGTGAATCAGACAAGGATGAAGATCTTGTCGAAAAGCTTGCTTCTGTCAACAATATACCTTTCTGGTCGAAAAAATTCAATACTTCAGCCTATGCAAAAAAGAATGGAATATCCATCCAGATGGCAGCCCGGGAATTAAGGTATAAATGGTTTGAAGAGATACGCAGGAAAAACGGGTATGATTATATAGCCATAGCTCATAACCTGAATGACAGCATCGAAACTTTTCTTATTAATCTTACAAGAGGCACCGGGATTGCTGGACTTACAGGGATCAGACCTTCGTATAAAAAGATAATACGGCCTTTATTATTCGCAGAACGGAATACCATAGAAAGATACTGCAGTGAACAGAAAATAACCTACAGGGAAGACAGGTCAAACAGCGAAACAAAATATGTAAGGAATAAAATCAGGCATCTTGTGATTCCGGTCCTAAGAGAGATAAATCCTTCAGCCGAACATTCAATAAATGAGACTGCGGAAAGACTCGGACAAATTTATGAAGCAGTGTCAGATTACATCGGCAATTTACGCGACAAAGCAGCTGAAAAAGGGAAAAACGGAATTGCTTTCAATGCTGACAAGCTGAAATCATTTGTTCATAACGATGGTTTGTTATTTGAGCTGTTCAGACCTTATGGCATCACCACTGCCACACTTAACGACCTGAAAAAGATTATTTCCGGGAAAACCGGCAAACAGGTATTCACCAGAACACACAGGTTCGTTAAAGACAGAGACAGGATCCTTATTTCTGAAATGACCCGGGAAGATGAGATCTTTTATAAAATAAGAACTTATCAGGAGATGCGAAGTATCCCATGTATAAAAACTGTCACAAGAAAAAAAATCAATCCTGATGATAAGATCCCTTCAGATTCTCTGACTGCGTGTCTTGATTATAACAGTATATCCTTCCCCGTTGTTATCAGGAAATGGAGACCCGGGGATTTTTTCTATCCTTTAGGGATGAACCGGAGAAAAAAGCTCAGCGACTATCTTACCGACAAGAAATTATCGAGACTTGATAAAGACAGGATACTGGTTATGGAATGTGAAGGAAAAATAATCTGGGTAATTGGAGAGAGGATCGATAACAGATTCCGAATTACGCCGGCTACTGAGCAGGCACTAATTATAAAAGTCACAAACCCGACATTTTATTCACGTATTCCGTAGATTCCCCTGTCGATCAGAGAAAGGTCTGCTATAGTGATTGCAGTGACGGCCTCAATAATTACAGGCATTCTTAATGCTATACATGTGTCGTGACGCCCTTTTACCTGGAGCTTTTCCATTTTCCCGGTTGAGAAATTCATTGTTGTCTGTTCAACTCCTGTCGATGAAGTTGGTTTAACGGCAACCCTGAATATTATATCGTTCCCGTTTGTAATACCTCCGTTTATCCCACCAGCATTATTTGATGCAGTGCGGCCCCTGGTGTCAACGAATGGATCATTATTCCGCGATCCTCGCATAGCAGCCGAAGCGAATCCTGAACCGAACTCTATGCCTTTAATTGCCGGAATAGAAAAGACTATATGGCTGACAGCCGATTCGAAGGAATAGAAAAAGGGTTCCCCTAAAGCAAGAGGAGGATTCTTTACGGTACATTCTATTATTCCGCCTATAGTATCATTATCCTCCATTGCTTTATTCAGAGCATTTTCTATGTCTTCAGAACCGCCAGCCGAGATTAGCTTCGCAACTATATCTATACCGGGGCAAATCTTTCTCCCTATAACACCTGCGACGACAAGTCCCCATGTGATCCTTCCTGAAAAATGACCGCTCCCCCTCAGATCGGCAAAACCCGAATATTTAACTCCGGCAGTAAAATCTGCATGACCCGGACGAGGAATACTTTTAAACAGATCATAATCCGAAGATCTTTTATCACTGTTACGCGTAATTATTGTCAGAGGAGAACCCGTGGTAGTACCTTCGCGGATCCCACTAAGTATTTCCGGCAAATCAGGTTCGTGCCTTGCAGTTGTTCCCCTGCTGCCACTTTGTCTTCTTTTAAGATCATTCAGAAAATCTTCAGGTCTGACAGTTATCCCCGGAGGACAACCATCAATTACCACTCCAATTGACGGGCCATGGGATTCCCCAAAAACCGACACTCTGAATAAGGTTCCGAAAGAATTCATAGATTTAATTTCCTTTTAAATTCTGCCTGTAAAAATCAATCACCTCCTGTAAAGGTATTTTTTTGATAAGCGGTTTTTCAAATCCTTTAATAAAAACAAAATTGATATCGCTTCCTGCTTTCTTTTTATCGTGAAGGATCAGGGACTCAATCTTTGCCGGATCCATATTAATTTCCGTCGGGAAATTATATCTTTTCAGCAGGTGCATTATCCTGTTAAAATCATCATCCCTTAATAACCCCTTGTTTCTGGAAAATGTTGCTGCGAGCATCATTCCTGATGCAACAGCAAATCCATGCTTTACCCCATCATGAAGTTCGACTGCATGTCCGAAAGTATGGCCGAAATTAAGAACACGCCTCAATCCTGATTCTTTTTCGTCCTTTGCCACTACCGAAGCTTTGTATCTTACAGCTTTAGCAACCAGCACCGACAGAATATCCCTGTTCCTTTTAAGAACATCTGCATAATTGTCCTCAAGGATTTCTATTATAGACCTGTCTCCTATTATGCCGGTCTTGATCAGTTCTCCCAATCCCGAAGAATACTCATCGTCCGGTAAGGTACGAAGCATAGTAGTATCGCAGATCACAAATTCCGGCTGCCGGAAAGTGCCGATGACATTTTTCGTTTCTCCAAAGTTGACACCATTCTTACCTCCCGTGCTTGCATCCACCTGGGAAAGCAGGCTTGTTGATACATATCCGAAACGGATCCCCCGCATAAAGACAGAAGCAAGGAAACCTGTTATATCACACACCACCCCGCCTCCGATGCCAAGCAGGAAGCCTGAACGGTCAATTCCTGAATTTAACAGTTTCCCGGCAAGCGATTCAATTGTTTTCAGGCGTTTGCTGTCTTCTCCCGGTCTGATCTTAAGAACAGGAAACCGGGGAAATCTCTTTCCGTAAATCCCCGAGATATTTGTATCTGTAACTATTATAACATTGCTGGCCGGAAGCAACCGGACCACTGCTTCCCATCTTCCGCCGATAACTATCCCTGAAACCGAGTCAGGAGTGGATATGATTATTTTTTCCAAATTACTTTTCTGATATGTTGTTAAAGTTATTGAATCCGTCATCAGGTAAGATAAGAACCCTGAATTTTTGATTCATTCAGCTAATATACAAAGATAAAATCATTAACTTACCACACTGGAAGCATGATCTGGTAAAATGACTCAAAAGGAAAGATACGCATTGACGTTGAATTATTTTTCAGCTACAAATCCGATTGTCGGAACAGAGCTTGAGTATAACGATCCATTTGGATTGATAGTATCAGTAATACTTTCGGCTCAGTGCACAGATAAAAGGGTCAACTTGATCACACCCGCTTTGCTCGAAAGATATCCTGATGCCGAATCGATGGCGAAAGCTGATCAGTCCGACATCTTCAGTTACATAAAATCGTGTTCGTATCCGAATAATAAGGCGAAGCATCTGTGCGGAATGTCAAAAATGCTTGTGGATGAATTTAAGGGGCAGATTCCTTCTGATCCGGTTCTCCTTCAGAAGCTTCCTGGTGTCGGGAGGAAAACTGCAAATGTCATCGCTTCAGTCATATTCAGGAAACCGGTAATGGCAGTAGACACACATGTTTTCAGGGTTTCGGCCAGGATTGGTCTTACCAGGAATGCCAGAACTCCAAAGGATGCAGAGGAGCAGCTTACGAGGAACATCCCGGTTGAGATGATGCATAATGCTCATCACTGGCTGATACTTCATGGAAGATATGTCTGCAAAGCACGGAATCCAATGTGCAGCGAATGTGGCCTGTCCGGATTCTGTAAATATTTCAAAGATCAAACAACCAGAAATAAAAATATTAACAGATAGCAGGTTTTACTTATTAAAACAAACCAATCAGCTCAGTATTTATTTAATTTTGCACAAAATCTAAAAGTGTGGCCGGATGAATTACAGAGAGAAATATCTTGAGCTTGAGGAGAAATACACCAGGCTGGAGAAAGAGCTTAAGTTGCTCAAAACCAGAAAAAAGAAATCTCAGGCACCCTCCACTAAAGTTATCGAAGATAACAAGGATATAGGAAATGTCCTGACAGAAATTTTCAATACTATAAGCAGTTACCTTGCCTTGTTTAGGTTTGGAGAGGACGGCAGATTCTATGTTATAGATATAAATAAGAAAGTTGAAGAAGTAGAATTAACAGACCGAAATGATATTGTTGGAAAATGCATTGACGATACTCCGTTTTCCAAACGCAGAAAGCTTATTGAATTATTGAATCATGTCCAGAAGTTTAAAGTTGCCCATAAGATACCTGCTTCAGACGCGGGTGATGATTCTGAGGGTTTTTATATGGGTTTTATCCTGACCTCCGGCAATATAATAATTACCTGGGAGCCCGGGAAGGAACAGAAGATAGCTGATGATATTTACAGGCAATCGATGCTATTTCAGACATTTGCAGAGCTGCTGCCCGGAATAATCTATGAGATTGACCTGGAAGGAAGAGTTGTATATGGCAATAAAATGGGGCTTGACCTTTTTGGTTTCTCCAAGGAAGATTTAAAGAAAGGCCTGTTCATTTCCGATGTTTTTCCTGAAATCGCTGCTAACATGTTCATGAATCTCCAGGCTCTGAAATCTCCGGGAGAAATATCCAGCAATGAGTATTTTGTCAAGCGTCATGACGGTGCCTTAATACCTATCGTAACTCATTCATTTGCAATATTTCACGAAGGCAAGAAAATAGGCTACAGGGGAACTGTCACTGATGTGAGTAAACATAAGCATATTGAGACTGAGATCATCAAACAGAAAGCTTTCCTGGAAAATCTGATCGATTCTACTCCTGAAGCCATAGTAATTACTGATCCTTTAGGCAAGATTACTATGGTAAACAAGGAATTCACGAATCTCTTCGGATATACTTACGAGGAAGCAGTAAATGAAGATATCGATGATCTTATTGTTCCTGAAAGGCTCAGGGATGAAGCATTTGCCATCACCAATCTTGTGTCACTTCACCAAAAGGAGGTCAGGCAGACAGTAAGAAAGGACAAGTCCGGCAATGAGTTACAGGTTTCTCTTGTAGCAACAGGGATCATTATCAATAAGGAAACCGTAGCGAATATTGGAATTTACAGGAATATCACAACTGAAAAGAAGAATCAGGTCCTTCAGGAGGTTCTTTACAATATTTCCTCAGCTGCACTCAAGCAGATGGATATCAAAGAGTTATATCCTACTATAGTAAAAGAACTAAGTAAAATATGGGATACCAATAACTTCTTTATTGCTCTTTATGATAAAAAAACAGAGACGCTTTCTCTTCCTTTTTTCTCTGACGAAAAAGACAGCTTTAATGAGATCCCGATAAGCAAAACAATAACAGGATATCTTATTAAAACTAACCAGTCTGTTCTACTGAAAGAAAAGGATCTGAGATTACTTGAGGAATCGGGTGAGATAGACCTTGTAGGAACAGACTGCAAAGTGTGGATGGGTGTCCCACTACGGGTTGAGAACAATATAATAGGTGTTATGTGTCTGCAGGATTATAATAATGAAAACAAATTTTCCAGGGATGATCTCAATGTACTTGACTTTATTGCCAATCAGATTGCAGTAGCTATCCAGAGGAGGATAATGCTCGATAACCTGATAACTGCACGTCAGAAGGCTGAAGAGGCAGCTCAGTCGAAACAGCTTTTTATGTCGACAATGAGTCATGAAATAAGAACGCCGCTTAATGAGGTGATTGGAATAACCAACCTCCTTCTGCAGGGCAATCCGAGAGAAGACCAGATGGATTTCATTAAAACCCTAAGGTTTTCAGGGAACCATCTGCTGACGCTTGTGAATGATGTTCTCGATTACAATAAAATGGAATCGGGCAAAATCGTTTTTGAACAAACCCAGTTCAACTTTAATGACTTTCTGGAAGAGATAATGCGATCCTATTCCTTCCGGTCAAAAGCCAAGAATCTTGATTTTAAAATAAATAAGGAGGGGGATCTTCCGGAGGAAGTTATCGGAGACCAGATAAGACTGAATCAGATACTTTCCAATCTTCTCTCAAATGCACTCAAATTTACCAATCAGGGGGGTATCACGGTTACAATAAGGGAAATTGAAAGGAAAGAGGGAAAATCGCAGATGGAGTTTTCAGTCCGTGATACCGGGATTGGTATACCTAAGGAGAAACACTCTGTAATATTTGAGAGTTTTACACAGGCGTCATCAGACACAACCCGACGTTTCGGAGGCACAGGACTTGGTCTGGCTATATGCAAGAAGCTTGTAGAATTGCAGGGCGGGACAATTAAGGTGATAAGTGAACCGGGTTCCGGATCCACTTTTATTTTCACGCTGCTCCTTGAAGTATCAGACAAGAATATGAAGCCGAGCGAAGGAGAGGCTGCTGAATCATATATAGGACTTGAGGGGAAGAGGATACTGATAGCTGAAGACAACAAGATCAATTTCTTCGTCGCCAATAAATTCCTTACCGGATGGGGTGTAATAGTATCTCATGCAGAGAACGGGCAACTTGCCCTTGAGGAAATCGAAAAGGAAGATTTTGACCTTGTACTTATGGACCTTCATATGCCTATAATGGATGGAATAGAAGCTACAAGGATAATAAGGGAATCAACAAATCCCAGGATAAGGAATATCCCTATTGTGGCACTGACTGCCGCAATAATGTCGGAAAGTCATGATAAAATAGATAAGCTGAATATCAACGACTATGTTCTGAAACCGTTCAAACCTCACGACCTGTTTGAGAGGATCAGGAAACATGTAAAATAAATATGTTATTGTAATCAAAATTATCCGCTGAGCCGGGAAAGATCCTGTCAGAGTTTATCTTATACAGTATTTACTTATATAATCTGCAGCTTTCTTATTACCAAGTTTATATGATTGCCGGAAATCATGACAGGCATCATCTTTCTTCCCTGAGCTTATAAGGGCGATACCTTTATTCAGCCATACGTCTGGGTTCCCCGGATCGAGGTCAAGTGACATGCTGAAATCATTAGCTGCCCATTCCCAGGATTTGGATACCATATATGAATTTGCCCTGTCGATATAACACTGAGGGTCGTTAGGATTTTTTCTTATATTCTCTGTAAAATACCTGAGTGCTTCAAGGTTATCTCCGGTAGCAGCTTCGATCCTGCCGGCAAGGCTTAAGGCATCTTTATCATCAGGGAACAGCGAAAGGTACTTTTTGATATCGGCCATTGCCTTTTCAGTCTCACCGGTTTTTCTGAAACATTCAGCCCTTTTTAAATAAAGTCCGGCATCAGGAATACCAACGTTCAGAAGCTTTGTATAGGTTTCTGAGGCTCCGGCAGTGTTGGAAGTTGCTGATTGAGCTCTTGCAAGCAGAGATAAGTATTTTTCGTTATCAGGTTCCCTATTCAAGAGATCAGCAAGTGGTTTTAAAGCTTCAGTATATCTGCCTGCTGATATGCTTACAAGAGCACTAGCATAATCAACCTTGATGTTTCCCTGGTAGTTTTTTCTGATATCCGACAGGATCTCCTGCGCATCCCGGAGCTTCCCTGAAGATGTATAATATTCAATTTCAGAGATCCTGGTATCAATTTCAGGATACCAGGGTTTCTGCCAGAACTGACGCCATTCAGGAGTATTTTCTATTTTACCGAATGCAGGATCAAGCATTATTTCCTTTTCACTTTTTTTGAATGAAGATTTCATACTTATCTCCAGATGATACACTGCGGTTGCTGCTTCTCCTTTTTTGGCATACACCCGTGCCAGCCCGAATTCTCCTGAATATTGTTCTATACTGTTAGCTTTATTAAAATCAGCTATTGAAGCTGAAAAGTCCCCTTTCAGGAATTCAGCCTCGGCTTTTTCACAATAAAGCCGGCTGTCGTTATAGATCTGTGCCGCCTCTGATAACAATCTGAAAGCCTCTTCAGGTTTTCCTGATTTATTAAAAGCCCTGGCTTTTATCAGGTAGTCTGTAAGCGTTTGTCCATTGAGGATGCCGGACAGAAAGAATGCTGCAAGTATTATTATCGTTTTCTTCATTTCCAAATGCCTGCTAAATCATTTTGTCTCTTGTTGGGTCACCTTAGCATCCTTCTCAGTTATAACATGTATAAAACCTGAAAGATGGAATTGTTCAACACCGCTTATGCGACGTTCAAAAACATCACATTGATAAAAATAGACTCCGGGAGATACAATTCTGCCCTTGTAAGTGCCATCCCAGTCGATCCTTGGTTCTTCTGTCCTGAAAATGAGCATACCGCCCCGGTTGAACAGTTTGAAATCCACTTTTTCAACCAGACCCGAGGTCTTGGCTATTAATCTGTCATTATAATTATCTCCGTTAGGAGTAAAAACATTAGGTATCTCATAGAAGTTACATGAGTCCACACATACCATAGTCGATTTTTCACCTTCATTTCCAAGAGCATCGAAAGCAGAAACGGCATAACAGCCAGCCACTATTTCTCCCGGATAATGCTTGTATGACAGAGTGTTTTTATCATTAATTGTTTTGAGAAGTTGCAGTTCTTCGTCATAAGTCATCTTATAGTATATCTTATACCCTGCCACATCCTCAAAGCACAAAGGATCTCTGATTACCCATCTGACTGTGTTGAAAAGGCTGTCACAATCACTTGTAACATCAATCACCGGAGTACAAGGAGGCTCATTATCAACTGGTGTCATACATGTGATCTGTGAAAGGTTGATAAGGTTTTTAGGCATATTATCAGCAAGGTAGCCACCGGTTGACTTTACATAATAACAGTACTCGGTTCCGTTAACAAGACCCGCATCGGTAAAATTAAGCTGATTTGTTGACCCTATCAGATCATAATTCATTGTAGCCTTATTCAATCTGAAGAATTCATATAGATTATTGATCCATGGAACGTTCCTGCTTATATTCAATCTTACTTTTCTGTCTCCGGGGCTTGCCGTAAGGTATAGCGAAGAAGCGTAGCCTGGTTGGGAACCGATCATGAAAGTATTTCCGGGAGTCTTGTTCCATACTTCTATCCTGTAAATGTAACCAGTTGTTAAAGTGTTCAATGGAGTATCCACGTAGACGGTATCATTGAGGGTTGTGGTTGGCACAGATTTTATTTGCAGGTAATTAGTTCCTGTTATTCCCTCTGCCCTGTAAATAATGTATTCATAAGGACCAGGCGCTGGTATAGTATCCAGTCTGTCAGGCTTTTTCCAGGCCAGATAGATGGAACCGGTTGTCTGGCTTGTGGCTGTAACGCTTACATTGCGTATAACCGGTATCCCGGCCACAAGAGTTGAGGTGATCTCGTTTGAGGCTTTACTTTCAGTTCCGTTGGGGTAGACAGCCACTATACGATAGGTATATTCTTTCCCGAAAACCAATCCCTGTCCGTTATCGGTATCAAGAAATGAGGTAGCTGAACTGCCATCAATATATCCTACCTTGACAAATCCGGTTGAAAGAGGCAGTCCCGAAGTACATGAATCGGGAACAAAGGTTGTGGCACCTTCTCTTCTGTAAACCGCAAATCCTGATATTACATTTGTCCCATAATTCTGCCATTTCAGCCTGATAAATTTGCCCTCCGGGACAGCATTAATCAGTACAGGTGACGGTCCAAGCACCTTTATTGTAAAATTATCTATATCTGAGAGCTTGAGTTCTTCATTATTGTCATCAGATTTGATCAGGATAGAGTAAGGTTGGTTACGGACCGCTTCATGGCATGGTATCCATCTGAATCTTGCAGAATTAAAGCCAGGGCCGGAATCAATACCGGTAAAAGTAGCAGGGCATTTTTGCAGGCTGAAAATACCTGACTTTGCATAAAGAGTGATTGCGTCCTTATTCGCATCAGTTGAAGAAATTATAAAGTCAGCAGTCTGACCAACTTCAAGGCAGATATTCTTAAGAGGTCCGTTAACGGGTGGTTTATTGTTGGTACGGTACACCTCAATTTGCATATCTCTAACTATGGAGCCGATCTTTTTCCTTCCCCTCCATTCCTGTACTAACATTGCTACATTGTATTTACCGGTATCAGCAGGCGTGTTCCATATCAGATCACCTGAAATCGGGTCGACATACAATGTATCTGTAGCAGGCGGATAGGTGTAATTCTTTATTTTCTTCCCGTCGTCAGTAAGACAGGTATCAAGTGAGTATGAGATACTGTCTCCATCAGGATCAAAAGCCCCGGGGTTATGGATAAATACATATCCCAGGGCAGCTTTATCATACGGTGGATTAAGAAGTACCGGCGTGCTGTTAAGTCCCATTGCAGGATTAACCATTAGAGTTGTTGATATTGAAAAAACAACGTTCACGGAATTTGGAATATTCCTTACTCCGAGATTTCTGTTCGGATCCTGAACGACTATCGTGTATATACCCGGGCCCGGATATGTATGCTTTATTTTATATGTATTCCTTTTATAATAGTTAGGAAGTCTTAATTCTTCAATTCTCTGTACAACTGAAGTCGAGTTATCACCCCATTCCACAGTAAGTTCAGGTCTGTCAGCCAGGCTCAGAGTGTATGTGAAGGTTGTCACAGTGATCTCATATGTAAGATCCGAGATCTGAACATAAGTTATCTCCCCTGCCCTGTTATGAGTAGCCCGGAGAAGAAAAAAATCAAGCAAAAATATCACCAGTAGCGCAAGTCTCTTCATCAATATTTCTCCCCTCTGTATTTATTTCAAAATGAATAGCTGTTCTCTCTTTTCAGGTGTTAATTTTACACCCTCTTCAAAATCACTCACACGAACGATCGTCATATTAGCCTGATCGTTGTACAGATCGGTCATTATCTGGTTTCTGATAGTAATTGATTTGGGGTTCTTATCTGTTTTGAATAACAGGTTACTGCTTATCTCATTATCTGTCAGAACCATATTTAATAACTTCCCTTTCAATTGTTTATTGTTTACTGAAATGTTTATTTTGTCATTCAGGTACTTGCTCATCAGCTCCTCAGGAAACCTGTTGGTTTGAGATGAATTTACCACGATACTGTCATAAGTATAGTTCAATCTGTAATCAATGAGAAAATCATCAAAATACATCCTTACAAACACTTTCAGGGAATCAGTACCCGGAACATGATCTATGGATGTCAACGAGACATGCACAGGATGCAGAATTATCAAAATGAATGTTGAGATAGTTTTGATCATTATCCTTCTGTTTCGGGCCTAAGATAAGCAGCAAAAATCAGACCAATCAGGTATCTTCCTTAATGCTTACACGATCCATAAGGTACTGAATAGATCCGACTTCAATAAAAGAGAATCCTTCTTTGCCGGAAAAATTCCCTGCAAGCACCACAACAATATCATCGCCTTTCAGACCATGAGCCGGAGCCAGTTTTCTAAGTGCAACATGAATGAATTCATCAATTGAATTGCGACTATCCTGATAGTCGGTATAAACACCATATGAGAGAGCAAGTTCTCTCATTGTCCGTCTGGAATAACATTGAGCCAGAATAAGATTATAACCCCTGTAAGCAGACATGTCACGAATTGTTCTCCCCTGCCTGGTATCAGCAATAATACCTTTGGCAGCTATTCTAAGTGAAGTTTCGACTGCCACCTTTGCCAGGTAAGAAGAAACTACTCCCAGTAAGTGTCCTGTCGGTGTATCAAGAAACTTTTCCTTGTTGCTCTCAATTTCGAGAGCTACCCTGGTCATTGTTTTTACTGCTTCGACAGGGTATTTCCCGTTTGCTGTTTCCCCGCTTAGCATCATCGCATCGGTCTGAGAGTAAATTGCATTGGCAATATCACTCACTTCTGCCCTTGTCGGACGGGGGTTCGTCATCATTGAATGAAGCATCTGAGTAGCCACTATGACCGGCTTCCTGCAGTAAATGCATCGCTGTATTATCATTCTCTGGATGGAAGGTATTTTCTCGTATGGTATCTCAATTGCAAGATCACCCCTGGCAACCATAATACCATAGACAACATCCAGAATATCTGCTATATTTTCCACCCCCTCTTCATTCTCGATCTTTGCAATGATCTTGATCTGGCTATCATATTTATTTATCTCAGCCTGGACATCAAGCACATCCTGTTTTGATCTGACAAACGAATGTGCAATAAAATCAACATCGTTTTCAGCGGCAAGCTTTATAAAAATCCTGTCCTTTTCTGAAACAGACGGAAGGTTTAATTTGACACCGGGCAGATTAACGCTTTTTCTTGATCCTATTATGCCTTCGTTAACAGCTCTGCAGATAAGCGTATCTCCTTCTTTCCTTATCGCCTTCAGCTCAATATCCCCGTCATCAATCATAACCGGAGATCCCGGAGGAACATCATCAGAGAATGATTTCAGGGTCACATAAATCCTTGAACCGGATGATTTGCTGTCCGGATCTCCCTTTAATTTAAGCTGAGTGCCTTTTTTCACATGAATCGGAGCATCACACTCTGTCGTACGGATTTCCGGACCCTTGGTATCTATTATGATCGCAATCTTATCTGATACTTTGCGGACATTATTAATGATGCGGAGGGCGCCCTCAGGCTTGAGATGTGCAGAATTGATCCTCACCACATCCATACCTGCATTATATAGTTCCCTTATAAATTCCTGCTCACAGTTTTTATCCGAGATAGTCGCTACTATCTTTGTTCTCTTCCTGATCATTATCTCACTGATTTTCCTTCCCTAAAATAAATGCTTCCACTGCCAGCCTGTAACTATCCAGTCCGAAACCTGATATTGTTCCCTTGCAGCTGCGTGCTAAGAGGCTCGTTCTCCTGAACTCCTCCCTGGCCAGAATATTTGTAATATGCACTTCGATAACGGGAGCTTTTATTGCGGCAACAGCATCAGCTATTGCAACAGATGTGTGAGTATATCCTCCTGCATTAAGAATTATCCCGTCGGAATTAAAACCAATCCGGTGGATCTCATTAATAATTTCTCCTTCAACATTAGAATGAAAATATTCAAAGTTCACTGAAGGATACCTCTTCCTGAGAGATTCGAGGAAATCATCAAAGGAAATTTTCCCGTATTTTTCAGGTTCTCTCTTACCCAGAAGATTAAGGTTTGGCCCATTAATAATATTGATATTCATTTATGGCAGAAGATATTTTACAACCTGTAAAAATAGCTAAAATAATTATGCCCGTACTAATAACAGATTCTTTCGTTTGTTTTACTTTGCATTGAAGTTTTAATATAAGACCTTTACGCATGAGTCTTACCTGGCAGCAGGCACTAAAGGATTTCAGGACTTATCTGCGGCTTGAGAAATCACTGTCGGAGAACAGTATTGAAGCCTATTCTGATGATGTTATGAAACTTGAGAGTTATTTTAACTCCGGGAACAGCGGAATGATGCCAGGATCTGTATCTTATCAGGACCTAAGGGATTTCCTGTTGTGGTTCAGTAAAAATAACGATAATGCCAGGACACAATCGAGAGTAATCTCAGGTATAAGAGCATTCTTCAGGTTTCTTCTCATCGAAAATGAAATAAATGAAAATCCGTCAACACTTCTGGAATCACCCAGGATCGGTCTCAAGCTTCCGGAGGTTCTGTCAGTAGAGGAAATTGACAGGATTATCTCCGCCATTGATCTGAGCAAACCTGACGGGCACAGGAATAAAGCAATTATTGAGACACTCTATGGTTGCGGTCTCAGAGTTTCTGAGCTCGTTAACCTGAGGTTTACAGATATCCATTCAGGTGAAGGATTTGTGACTGTGACCGGCAAAGGTAACAAGCAAAGACTTGTACCTATAAGCAACAAAGCGCTGAAAGAAATTGATAACTACAAAACACTCAGGAACAGACTGCCGGTTATCTATGACGAGAACATTGTATTCCTTAACCGCAGGGGAAGAAGACTTACAAGAGCCATGATTTTCACGATAATAAAAAATCTCGCGTCAAGAGCCGGCATTAGAAAAAAGATCAGTCCCCATACATTCCGCCATTCTTTTGCAACTCACCTTATTGAAGGCGGAGCAGATCTCAGGGCTGTGCAGGAAATGCTGGGTCACGAATCAATTTTGACAACGGAGATCTATACACATATCGACAGGAGCTTCCTGCGCGACACGCTTCTGATGTTTCATCCGAGAGCCTGAGACAGATTTTACATCGTTTTCGGAAATTCGATTTTTCTATTAACTTTGCCACTTATTTTAAAAATCAATCATTAATTATCAATAAACTATAACATTATGTCAAAAATTAAAAGAGTCTACACCTTTGGCAACAAGACTGCAGAGGGTAAAGCTGATATGAAGAACCTCCTGGGAGGTAAAGGAGCAAACCTTGCAGAGATGTGCCTTCTGGGACTGCCTGTACCGGCAGGATTCACAATTACAACTGAAGCATGTAATGAATACTACACAAACGACTGCACTCTTCATCCTGATCTTATGCCTGAAGTATGGGCAGCTATGAAAAAGACTGAAGATACAATGAAGATGAAGTATGGGGATCCTGACAACGCCCTGCTTGTTTCATGCCGGTCAGGTGCAAGGAAATCAATGCCGGGTATGATGGATACCGTTCTTAATATAGGACTTTGTTCAGCTACCATTCCGGGATTTTTGAAAAAGACCAATAATCCAAGATTTGTATGGGATTCATACCGGAGGCTCATCATGATGTACGCTGATGTTGTTATGGAAAAAGCTGAGGGTATAGAACCTGCAGAAGGAAAAGGTATAAGGAAGCAGCTTGACGAGAAGCTCGATAGTTTCAAAAAGGAAAAGGGTTATAAATCAGATACTGAGATCACAGCTGACGAACTTAAAAACCTTGCTGAAGAATTTAAAGTTATAGTAAAGCAGGTACTTGGCAAGCCTTTCCCTGATGATGCAAAAGAACAGCTTGAAGGTGGGATCAAAGCAGTATTCAAGAGCTGGAACGGGAAGAAAGCGGTCTCCTATCGCCGTATTGAAGGTATACCTGATGACTGGGGAACCGCAGTGAACGTCCAGGCAATGGTATTCGGTAACATGGGCGATACTTCCGCAACAGGTGTTGCATTTACACGTAATCCTGCGACCGGTGAGAATCTTTTCTATGGAGAATGGCTTGTAAATGCACAGGGAGAGGATGTAGTGGCTGGTATACGCACACCGAGTCCTCTGAATAATGAAACAAAAAATGAACAGAACAAGCATCTTCCAAGCATGGAAGAAGCTATGCCTCAGACATATAAAGAACTGGTAAAAATACGTGAAATACTGGAGAAATCATTTCACGATATGCTTGACATAGAATTCACAATACAGGAAAGCGTACTATATATGCTTCAGTGCCGCGCCGGAAAAAGAACCGGGACTGCCGCTCTGAACATGGCTATGGATATGCTTCATGAAAAACTCATAGATGAAAAAACTGCAGTTCTGAGGGTTGATCCTGCGCAGCTTGATGAACTCCTGCACCCAATTTGCAATCCTGACGCTGAAAAGAAAGTTAAGACTGTCGTTAAAGGATTACCGGCAGGACCGGGAGCAGCTGTTGGAAAAGTCGTTTTCACAGCAGAAGATGCAGTTGCTTGGTTCAGAAAAGGAGAAAAAGTAATATTGCTTCGCGAGGAAACAAATCCTGAGGATGTTGAGGGGATGCGTGCAGCCCAGGGGATTCTTACTGCACGTGGCGGAATGACATCACACGCAGCACTTGTTGCCCGCGGTTGGGGTAAATGCTGTATTGTCGGAGCAGGTGCTCTTCATGTTGACGCTTCTTCAAAAACCGCCAAAGTAACAGGTTCAAATATTGTTATTAAAGAGGGTGATGTACTGACTCTTAACGGGACAAAAGGAAATGTATATTCAGGAGCATTAGCCCTTATGGATGCTTCCGAGAACCCGAGGTTCAGGGAATTTATGAAGCTTGTGGATAAGTTCCGGAAAATGGGAGTCCGCACAAATGCTGATACCCCCGCTGATGCAAAAGTTGCCCGTGATTTCGGAGCTGAAGGAATAGGCCTCTTCAGAACAGAGCATATGTTTTACGGTAAAGGATCTGAGCAGCCTCTGTTCCTCTTAAGGAAAATGATACTTAGCGCAAATGAAACCGAAAGGCGCAAAGCTCTTAATGAACTCTCAGGTTTTGTAAAGAAAGATATGAAGGCAACCCTTGAAGCTATGGACGGATTGCCCGTGACATTCAGGCTTCTTGATCCTCCGCTTCATGAATTCGTTCCTCAGAGTCCAGACAAACAGGAAGAACTTGCCAAAGCCCTTGGTATTAAGAAAGAGGATGTTGCAAAAAGAGGTGAGGCTCTTCACGAATCAAACCCGATGATGGGACACAGAGGTGTTCGTCTTGGAATAACCTATCCTGAAGTAACTGAAATGCAGGTAAGGGCCATGTTCGAAGCAACAATGGAACTTATTAAGGAAGGTAAGAAACCTCACCCTGAACTGATGGTGCCAGTAACCTGCGACGTATCAGAGCTGGATGTAACAAAGAAAGTTGTGGACAAAGTTTATGAAGAAGTCTGCAATAAATTCGGAGTCAAAAAAATTGATTATAAATATGGTACAATGATAGAGATCCCACGTGCCACCCTTCTTGCCGACCGTATGGCAAAGAACGCGGAATTCTTCTCTTTCGGGACCAATGATCTTACCCAGATGACATTCGGGTTCAGCCGTGATGACATCGGCGGCTTTCTGAATGATTACCTGGACAAGAAAATGTTAGCTTCAGATCCTTTTCAGACAATAGATATTGACGGAGTCGGACAGCTCATTACTATGGCAGTTCAGAAAGGCCGTGCAACCAGACCCGATCTTAAGGTTGGTATCTGTGGCGAACAGGGCGGTGATCCTGCATCAGTAGAGTTCTGTTTCAAATCAGGACTCACATATGTGAGTTGTTCACCCTTCAGGGTTCCCATTGCCAGACTGGCTGCAGCTCAGGCTTCGATCAAATTCGGAAAATAAATACCTGAAACATAGATTGCTGTAATTAAAAGAGGCCGTCTCATAATATAATTGAGACGGCTTTTTTTATAATTTTTGATAGCTGCTATTAATACGTCAAAATGAACATTTAATTGTTATTAAGTAAATATCAGTAAATGCGAGTAATTTACTTGTATTCACATACAAAATATTAATGATTTTATTCTATTCATAATTTTATGTTAATAAAATACTTAATAATTATTGACAGGTTAGTTTTAATTATTAAATGTATTCCTATATTTGACAAATCTGAGTGAAAATGATGTTAATATTTATTTAGAAAACAGGAGTTTATGACAAAGAATGAAAAATTGTTAAGATGGGTTAAGGAATGGACAGATCTCTGCCAGCCGGAATCAGTACACTGGTGCGATGGATCAGAGGAAGAAAACCAGTTACTTCTGGATATCGTTGTGAAAAACGGAAGCGCGGTCAGGCTTAACGGAGATAAACGTCCGGGATGTTATTATTTTCAGAGTGATCCCAGCGATGTCGCCCGTGTTGAAGATCGTACATATATATGCAGCGAGAAAAAAGAGGACGCAGGACCAACAAATAACTGGAAAGATCCGCGGGAAATGAAAGAGACTCTCCGTTCTCTCTACAAAGGTTGTATGAAGGGACGTACCATGTATATAATTCCCTTCAGCATGGGTCCGCTTGGCTCGAACATCTCACATATCGGAGTTGAGATCACAGATTCGATCTATGTAGTTATAAACATGAGGATAATGACCCGTATGGGAAAAGCCGTTCTGGATATCCTTGATAACAACGATTTTGTACCATGTGTTCATTCAGTTGGTGCTCCTCTCCGGCCCGGAGAAACTGATAAGAAGTGGCCCTGCGCTCCTATTGAGAAAAAATTCATAACGCATTTCCCCGAAACTAATGAAATATGGTCATATGGAAGTGGTTACGGAGGCAATGCTCTTCTCGGTAAAAAGTGCTTTGCCCTGAGAATAGCTTCAAACATGGCAAAAAGAGAGGGTTGGCTGGCTGAACATATGCTCATTATGGGCATCACCAATCCAAAGGGTGTCAAAAAGTATTTTGCTGCTGCGTTCCCCAGTGCCTGCGGCAAAACAAATCTTGCAATGCTCATTCCTACAATTCCCGGATGGAAAGTTGAATGCGTGGGAGATGATATTGCATGGATGAAATTCGGGAAAGACGGACGCTTATATGCCATCAATCCTGAAGCAGGCTTCTTCGGAGTAGCACCCTATACTTCAATGAAAACAAATCCGAATGCTATGCTTTCCTGCAGGGAAAACACAATTTTTACAAACACAGGACTCACACCAGATGGAGATATCTGGTGGGAAGGAATTGGTTATGACGTGCCTGCTGGTACGATTACATGGACAAATGAAAAATATGATGCATCATCAGGTAAACCGGCTGCACATCCCAATGCAAGGTTTACCGCACCTGCAAAACAATGTCCTGTAATTGACAACGACTGGGAAAACCCGGCCGGGGTTCCCATTTCAGCAATTCTCTTCGGAGGACGCAGGCCTGATACCCTGCCGCTTGTTTATGAATCGTTTGACTGGAATCACGGGGTGTTCATGGGCTCCATAGCAGGTTCAGAAGTAACAGCTGCTGCGATCGGACTGAAAGCCGGTGTGCGCCGTGATCCTTTTGCTATGCTCCCATTTTGCGGATATCATATGGGTGATTATTTCAAACACTGGATAAAGATCGGTGAAAATGCCCCTGATAAAAATAAATTACCCAGAATATTCAATGTCAACTGGTTCCGTAAAAACTCCGAAGGTAAATACCTGTGGCCCGGTTATGGAGACAACATCAGGGTTCTTAAATGGATTTTTGAACGGCTTGAAAATTCAACCTCCGCTGACATGACACCAATCGGCCTGGTGCCGGAAAAAGGGACAATCGACCTGGAAGGCCTTAATGAAACAATTGATGTAGAAGGAATCATAAAAATAGACAAAAAGGAATGGCAGACTGAACTTGAACTCATCAAGACACACTATACAATCTTTGGTGACAGGCTTCCGGAAGAATTGAGTAAACAACTCGCAGCACTTGAAACGAGGCTTAATAATGCCTGATAAATTACAAGGACACATTTAAATGAAAGTAAGGGCATTGGTAAAAATGCCCTTCTTTGCATGGCTGCCCTTAACATGATTATTATAACTTAAACCCACTTGCATAATAAAGACCGTTAATAATAGTTTTACCCTGTCCGGGAACGCTTAACTGTAATTACCTGAGTGAGATACACCTAATCAGGATACTGAAAATCAGGTTTATTTACTAAAGTATTATCTTTGTCAATCCAAAATCATACAGATGAATATAATTCTCATAATTATTTCAATATTGCTCTCATACCTTCTTGGATCAATACCTTCGGCAGTATGGGCAGGTAAGATATTGCACGGAATTGATGTCAGGGAACATGGCAGCGGAAATGCAGGTACTACAAATGTCATAAGGGTTCTTGGCTGGAAAACAGGAGTACCTGTACTTATAGCTGATCTGGCTAAAGGATGGGCAGCTACAATGATCCCTGTCTTTCTGAATCTTGCCGGTACGGGAAGCGCTGCACTTATCAACCTTCAGATAGTTTCGGGTCTGACAGCCATCATTGGACATATTTTTCCTGTTTTTGCAGGTTTCAGGGGAGGCAAAGGTGTGGCAACAATGTTCGGTGTACTTCTCGCAATTCATCCATTATTAACACTTGCGTGCCTCGGCATCTTCCTGATAGTTTTTATTTTAACAGGGATAGTATCAGTATCTTCCATGAGTGCAGGAATTGCCTTTCCCGTTCTGCTGTTCACAGTTTTTGGCACTGATTCAATAATATTCAGGATATTTTCAGTATTCGTAGGAATAGCCTTACTCGTTACTCACCGAAAGAATATCGGAAGGCTGTTAAGGGGAGAAGAAGCAAGGCTGTTTAAAAAGAAGCAGGGAGTAACGCAAAAAAAAGATTCATGAAGTGACCACCCGATTCACATGAAACCATCCCGCCGGAAAGTATGCCGACAGGTTATTGTATTTAATACTGTTCCAGCAATTCTATACGTTTTTTAATCGGAGGATGGGTTGCAAACAGAGTGCTGAAAGAAAATGATGAATTCTTGAGTTCTGCCTGAGGATTTTCAATGAACATCTGGGCAACATCATTTCTCTTGACAGCTTCAATAGTAGGATCAACTGATATCTTCCTCAAGGCCGAAGCCAGGGCAAGGGGGTTTCTTGTAAGCTCGGCCGATCCGGCATCAGCGAGATATTCGCGTTTTCTTGAAAGAGCAAATCTGAAAAGTGTTGCTATCAGGTAACCAACGACAGCAAGAAGCAGAGCGATTAAAATTGCAGCTCCTCCGCTTCCCTTCTTTCCCCTTGATATACTCCCAAACCTTATCGTTCTGAATAATGTCTCAGAAATAAAAGCAAATATTCCCACAAATACTATTGAAATAATAAGAAGGCGCACATCACGGTTCCTTATATGAGTAAGTTCATGTGCAATCACTGCTTCAAGCTCCCTGTCATCCAGCTTATTGATAATCCCACGGGATAATGATATAGTATAGGTTTTTGGATTCAGTCCGCTTGCAAAAGCATTCAATGAGTCATCTTCAATAATATTTACTTTGGGCATGGGCATCCCCACGGAAATACAAAGATTTTCTACGAGATTATAAATCCTCTTGTTTTCCTTTCTCTCGAGCGGTTTTGAAGATGTGGCCGCATTTATCATAGCGCTATGAGAGGCCCATGCTATTGTGAACCAGATAGCTACACCAATTGTTATCCAAGGTATTGTACGGATGAATCTGCTATTAACAAACTGAAGCATATCTGTCTGCCCCAGTTCTGAGCCTAGATATTCTGCCTTGCCAATTGAGGTCAATAAAAAGAAGAGCCATGTCAGTACGAAAAAAACGACAGGGAAAAGGATCAGTAACAGTACTGAATTGGCATTATTCTTCCTGATCTGGCTTTGCAGGCCAAAATACTTCATTTTTTCAGAACTGGATCTTTGGAGGTTCTTCTACAGCAGTTCTCTGCTCACCAAGGTCAAACATTGGTTCACGTTTAAAGTTGAAGAGCGTAGCAACTATATTTGAAGGGAATACTTCAGTAGCCACATTAAGTTCTTTTGTAGCCGAGTTAAAGAATCTTCTTGCAGAGGCTATTTTATTTTCAATATCAGATATCTCATTCTGAAGATCAAGGAAATTCTGACTAGCTTTCAGGTCAGGATATGCTTCAACAGCCACTTTGAGCCCGTCGAGAGCAGTAGATAATCTTGTCTCAGCCGATATTTTTTCATTTATGGAAGTTGCTTTCATTGCAGCAGCACGAGCTTCAGTAACTTCAGTAAGAACGCCGCGCTCATGCTGCATATACCCTCTTACGGCCTCCACCAGCTGAGGGATCATATCATGTCTTTGTTTCAGTTGAACATCAACATCTGCAAATGCCTGCTCTCTGCCATTCCTGAGCCTGACAAGCCTGTTATAGAGCGATACTGCCCAGAGGGCAAGTAAAACGATAGCGATAATAATTACGAGGAAAAAACTCATTTTAGTATTTTTTATTTATGAAATTGAAATTAAACGATTATAGAATAAAGATACGAAATATTATCTTAATAGTTCCAATGCTTTTTTCATTCTCTTCATTGCCTCGACCAGCAGATCGTCAGAGGTGGCATAGGATATTCTGATGCATTTCGGTGCGCCGAAGGAATCACCTCCCACAACTGCCACCTGCGCTTTTTCAAGAAGATAAAGTGCAAGTTCATCGGAAGTATTGATTTTTTTCTCACCGTCCGATTTGCCAAGGAAATGGCTTATGTCAGGCATCACATAAAACGCCCCCTGGGGTACTCTGATTTTGAAACCTTTAATTTCCTTAAGTAACTTACAGACAAGGTCCCGTCTTCTCAGAAAGGCATCCCGCATCATCTTTCTTGAACCATCGTCCTGTCTGAGAGCAGCCACAGCCGCTTTCTGAGCAATTGTGCATACCCCGGAGGTAAACTGACCCTGAAGTTTATCAACTGCTTTTGCGATCCACAGAGGTGCGCCTATATATCCTATCCTCCAGCCAGTCATGGCATAGCTTTTCGACAGACCATTTACTGTAATGACACGGTCGTAGATGAAATCGAAAGAAGCCATACTCACATGTTCCCCCTTGAATATTATGTGTTCATAAATTTCGTCTGTCATTATATACAATCCTTCATGCCTGCTTACAACCCGGGCTATAGCTTCCATCTCCTCCCTTGTGTAGACCATACCTGTCGGATTGGATGGCGAATTGAATATTATTAGCCTTGTTTTCTTCGTAATGACAACTTCGAGCTGTTCGGGAAGGACCTTAAAATCGTTTTCGAGAGTAGCCTCAACTATGACCGGTTTCCCTCCTGCGAGAAGAACCTGGTCATAATAGCTTACCCAGTACGGTGCCAGGATTATGACCTCATCACCCGGATTGATCATACAAAGCATCACATTTATAAGCGAATGTTTCCCTCCGACAGAGACCACGATCTGATCGGGAGTGTAATTCAGTCCATTTTCCTCTCTGAATTTCTTTGAGATTGCCTCTCTCAGATCATTATAACCCGATACAGGCGGGTATTTTGAAAAGTTATCATCGATTGCTTTTTTCCCTGCCTCCTTGATGTAATCCGGCGTGTTGAAATCAGGTTCTCCCAAGCTCAAGCTAATGATATCCATTCCCTTAGCTTTCAGTTCTCTGCTCTTCTGAGCCATTGCCAGTGTTGCAGATGCTGATAATAACTTGATTCTGTCTGATAAATATTCCATACTGATAAAAAAATTTAAGGTTCAACAAGTCTTAGGACCAAAGTCAAATATAAAGCTAAAATCAATATGTAGAGACCTATCCGGAAAAAGTTTCGCAGATATCTTTATTTTGCATTTTTGAAACTTACAGATATGTTTTATCAAAAGTTTCATTTTCAATCTTCTCCTCTAACTCTAAGTACTTTAAGTACTCTAAGTACTTTAAGTACTTCTATTATGGATTTAATTGAATAAATAGAATTAAGTTTGTATTTTGTCGTTAAATATGGCAAGCCATGAATACTGTAGCTGAAATTCTAAAAATTACGATCCCTGCACTGCTTGTTCTTTTGACAGCAATAATCCTTCTGAGGGGAATGATAAAAAATGATCAGGAGAAAAGGAAGCATGAGCTGATACTTCAGAACAACCGCACCGTGATACCTATAAGGCTCCAGGCATATGAAAGAGTCGTCCTTTTTCTTGAGAGGATATCCCTCGAATCAATGCTTATCAGAATTAATACTCCGGGAATGACAGCTGTCCAGCTGCATTCTGCGCTGCTGACAAATATCCGGAGTGAATTTGAGCATAACCTTTCACAACAGATTTACATGAGCCCTCAGGCATGGGAAATAGTAAGGAACGCCCGTTCCAATATGATCAAGATCATCAATGCCGATTTCGAAAAAATGCCGCAGACAGCAAGCAGTATGGATCTTAGCAAGAAACTTCTTGAAACAATAATGGAGCTTGAAAAGGAGCCTACAAAAGCTGCTATCGATTATATTAAGAGCGAAGTTGGAAGGTTGATGTAGAAAGGCGTTAAGGCGTTAAGGCATTAAGGCTCCGTTATTGGTCCAGAGGGTAATTCGTCCCATGCGGTCATAAGGCGGGAATGTGTGCATCCCACAGGTAACCAGATCGATAAGCCCATCATTATTAAAATCACCCGGTTCACAACAGAGCAGATGGGTAGGATTATTTGATATTTCGTGTTTCACAAACTGAACATTATCAATATTTTCAAGCCATATCAGACTTACAGATTTCGGGTCATCCCACAGGTTCCAGGTACTTACAGCAAAAAAATCAATATCAGAGTCATTGTCAATATCAGCCGGTTTCATATAAGTGGCACCTGTAAAGAAACATAACCTGCGGTATTCAAAAACCAGATTCCCTTTGTTTTCAAGTATGTTTACACCATGCCAGGGACGACCCTGGGGAGGTATGTAATCAAATGCATCTCCGTTTGTGTAAAGGATATCCTGATCACCATCCTTGTCATAATCATAAACAGAAAGATTGCTGGAGCCAAAATCCTCATTACTGGATCCGAATAACAGTTTTGCCTGGAAATTTCCCTTTCCGTCATTAATATAGCAATAAATCTCCTCCCATTCCTGGCTTACCAGTACAATATTATCAAGATCCCCGTCATTGTCAATATCCAATATTTCTGCATTGATCGGTCCAGACAGGTACTGGAGGTTATGGCTCTCAAAATTCCATTTCCCCAGGTTTTCAATCCATCGCGTTTCGCCATCATCATAACCAAACTGAGCAACTGCAAGATCATTATCACCGTCACCATCAAGATCTCCTGCCCTGACATCAGAGACACGGGCAATCTTTTCGACGACGACGTGTTTAGTAAACTGAAAAGAACCGTTGTTCTCAAGGATCACGACTGAACCAATCTTGTCATTATTCGGGAACAACATTCCCAATACTGCTACCAGGAGGTCAAGGTCTCCGTCAGAATCAAAATCATATGCCTGAATATGCGCAGGAGCCTTTATATCTTCAGCAAGTACTATTTCGGTGTAAGTTCCGGCAGGATACTGGCGGATCCATGAAATTGTATTTTGTCTTGAATCACATACAAGAACATCAAGCAGTCCGTCTTTATCAAGATCAGTGGCAGATATATGAGAGATCAGGGGAGGCTCGCTGAAACTCTGCCCTATTTGTGACGGAACGAGAAAATCGACCTTTTCGGATTTTACTCCATCATTTAAGCTAACTGCCCTATCTTCAACCTGACCGGATTTCCTCAGCAACCGATGTATGACTTCCTTCTGGCTCAGACCGCTTCTTTTTACCTGATAATTAAGGATCAGAAGAGGAATCCCGACAATTATTACAAGGATTATAATTACCGGAATGTAATTATGTTTTCTTTTATTGCGTTTTGTTGATTTGGTCTTTGATTCTGACATTTAGATTATGAGTTTAAGTTCCTCTGATTAATTTGAAACAAAGGCCTAAAAATAACAAAACTGATATTCATAAATTGTTTTTTGCATGGAATTCGCTATCATTGATGCGAAAATATCCGGAGTGTCATATCACAGATGGTTGTTAAGCTGAAGTTGATTCATATTGCATCGTGAGTTCCAGAAAACTTAAGTATAATATCCTCATTATTGCCGTCTTTGGCCTTGTTCCTGCCATTACCTGCCAGTTTATCAATTATAAACCAGTATCACGGGACATACATATAAGTAATTTCAGATATGGCAAGGATCCATCAGTTATAAGATGCCACCGTGGTGATACGCTGAATCTCACATTTTCGACCGAAGATACCGGGCATTCATTTTTCCTGGAGGAGTTTGATATTGACGCTAAAATCAGTCCATCACGTGATTTTGTTGAAGTCTTCAAAACAAGTGATCCTACCCGGGAACCTTACAGGACGCAGAGACTGACTTTTATTGCCAAACACAGCGGTATCAGGAATTTCTTCGTTTCTAAAAGCATCTACAGATGCCATGTATGGTGCGGACCGATGCATGCTTTTGAATCAGGGAAACTGATAATAATGCCAAACACTCTTCTGATGTTCAGCCTCGGTTGTGTTGCCGGAATACTGTTCTTATGGATCATCAGCTTTTTCAGAGGCAGGGTAAATTATGACGATGACAATAAGAATGGATATAAGGACCTGCTTGGAAATGATAGTGTCATAAGAAAGATATTAGTATCACGGTGGGCTCAGATAATCCTTACAATTATTGCCATGATGATGATCTATATTGTCATCCTTACATCTCTTTTCGGTACTAAAATGTCAGGACGAAATCTGGGTGTTCTTCTTATGTGGGCGGTATGGCTGTTCCTGCTTGTTGCTGTCTTAACGCCCTGGTTTGGCCGCCTGTGGTGCACGATATGCCCGTTGCCATTTTTCGGTGATCTGATCCAGAGGAGATCATTTTTTAATCCGTCGCCGGGGAAAACGAACGGAAATAATAACCGCTTTTATGGTTTGTCTATTAAATGGCCGGCAATCTTAAGGAATAACTGGATAAAGCTTTTTTTCTTTCTGATCCTTGCCACTTTCTCCACAACAATGGTTGCTGATCCGAAAGTGTCGGGTCTGGTGGTGATACTCCTGATACTTGTGCCGACAATCATGGCAGTATTCTGGGAATTAAGGGCCTTCTGCCGGTATGTTTGCCCGGTGAGTGTATTCCTGGGACCTTTTTCCCGTATGAGTCCTGTTGCACTTCGTAATAAATCACAGGATGTGTGCGACAAGTGCAATGCAAGATACTGTGAAAAAGGTAACAATAAGGGATGGGCCTGTCCGTACGGGCTTAATGTTGGTGAATTGAAGGAAAATACTGATTGCGGACTTTGCTTTGAATGTCTGAGAAGCTGCACATATAATAACATTACTCTCTTCAGGAGGCCATTGGCTTCAGAAAATGGCGCCAGGGATTATTGTGATGCCTGGGGAATAATTGTCGTCTTTACACTGGCTATTGTTTACAGTATTCTATATCAAGGACATTGGCCAGTGGTCAGGGATTTTGTGAACATCCTTGACAAGAAAAACTGGGATCTGTTCGGAATATATATAGTTATTCTGTGGACATTATCACTCGCCATAATGCCTGGAGTATTGTTTCTTATGTCATTTCTTTCTGTCAGGTTTTCAGGAATTGAAACAAGTATAAAGAAAGTCTTTCTTAATTTAACAGGCAGCCTGATGCCGGTCGGTCTTATGCTTTGGATAGCATTTGTCATCCCGATGCTGTTTGCCAATGTGACCTTCATAATTCAATCTGTTTCTGATCCTTTCGGCTGGGGATGGGATTTCTTTGGCACAGCTAATATCCCATGGCATCAGTTAGTTCCCGGGCTTATTCCCTGGATGCAGTCCGGCCTGGTAATAACCGGCCTTTATCTGAGTCTCAGGAATCTCAGAAGATCATGGAACGAAGAAAAACTTACCTCACGGCAGCTTTTTTTCATTACTGTACCTTCAGCAGTATTCATTACAGCCACATCAGTTTTGATGATATTTTTCTTTACAAATTAGATGATGTGAAGATTATTAGACGGATATATGGAAGTGCTTACAATTAAAGAAATTAAATATAAATACCCTGTTAGTCTTGATATTGCAGAAAAACTACTTGAAGAACATATTGTTACAAATCCTATTAAGATACTGAACTGGAAGAAATTTAATTATCTTCCTGAAGTATATTTCCGAACAGGATACTCGGGCAACGAAATATGGCTGAAATACTATGTTAAGGAAAAACATCTCAGGGCAGTTGAAACAAGGACTAATGGTGATGTATATAAAGACAATTGCGTGGAATTTTTCCTATCCCTCGACGGGATAAATTATTACAATTTTGAGTTTAATTGTATTGGTACAATACATTTGGGCTGGGGCCCCGGAAGACATAACAGAAAACTTGTTGATCCGTCAATAATTAATAAGATGGAAGTGAGATCCTCATTTGGAAATCAAATCATTACAGAAAGATCAGGGAATTTTGAATGGGAAATAATGATACGGATCCCAATGGTGTGCCTTGCTTTTGATCATCTGAGTACCTTTAAGGGTATTAAGGCTAAAGGAAATTTCTATAAATGTGGAGATGAAACGAAGGTACCTCATTATGTTACCTGGAAACCTGTTAAAACTGAAAATCCTGATTATCATCGTCCGGAATTCTTCGGAGATCTTTTCTTTGAATAAAATATCATCTTCTTCTTTAGTCTGAATAAAAAGTATATTTGCTTTCCTATATTCAAAGAATAATGCTAAAAAAGAACAGGATAATATTTCTCTCTTCAGCAATAATACTGCTGCTTCTAATGGTGAAGATCATCATTGATTTTCCATACCGGAAAAATATTCCTGATATAACTGAAAAAGAGAATATTTCACCGATACTGAAGGATCTGATAAAAACAGCATCAAGGAAAGCATATATTAATCCTTCAAGCCATAATATGGGTATTCTTGGAATGGTTTATCATTCAAGCGCCAGTTACACTGAAGCGGCTGAATGTTACACATCAGCTATTGAAAGAGACGGAAAAGAATGGATATGGAGTTATTATTTTGGCTGCCTGAACAAGGAAATGAGCAAGTCAACCGAGGCGATTGATAATTTCAAAAGAGTGCTGGAAGCAGATTCCGGAGCATACCTTGCATATTATTATCTGGGTGAGGAATACCAGAATCTTGGTTTGAATGAAGATGCGCTTGCTGCATATAAGAAGATAAGCGGAAGTGATTTAAATGCTAATCAGCATAGTACAAATTTCAGGAATGATTACTTCCCGCTGAACGTATATGCAAAATACCAGACAGCAAGGGTCTATCTTAATTTGAGACAGTACGATAAGGCGCAGGAAATACTGCTTGATATTCTTAAAGATAACACTTATGGCCCTGCATACCGGCTGCTGGGAAATATTAACAGCATTAAGGGTGATCCTGCTGCCAGCGAGAGGTGTTTAATCAGGTCCAATGAGCTGGTGCACATCACCGCCCCCGTTGATACTCTGATGGATTTGCTGGCACTCCGTTCAAAATCAGCAGCTTATATTCTCAAACAGGTTGATCAGGCTGCTTATGATTCATATCTTGACTGGGCTGTTGTATTGATCAGGAATGCGCTGAATTATGCACCTGATGATAAATATGTAATATCAAAAGCTGTAAGGATCTTACTAAGAACCCAATACTGGAATGAGGCTCTTCAACTTCTTGATAAACACTTCAGTATATTTCATGATGATCTTCCGGAACTTAAGGAAGTGGCTGATCTGTTGTACGCTAATGAGTACTTTACGGAGGCTGGAAAATACTACCTCCGGACAATAGAACTTGATCCCGGAGATACTGAAATCCAGGCAAATCTGTTAATCTGCCTGATAAGGGAGAATAAAATACAGCAAGCAGAGAATCTTTTAGAGAATTTTGTAAAAAAACAGCCTGAGAATCCCGAAGTCATAATAAACGCTAGTTATATTTCGATAATCATGGATAAAAAGGATAAAGCTGAGCAATATCTGGCAAAACTAAATAAAATCTCACCTTCGAATCCAAGAGGACTTTTACTGTCAGGACTGATTAAGTTACAGGATAGAAAGAAAAAGGAAGCTGAATCTCTTTTTAAGGCATCGTTCAGGATCAAGCCGGAAATGTTAAGTGTTGAAACCCTTGGTGATCTGTTAACAGAGGAAAAGAAATACAATGAAGCCATAAATCACTTCACACTTGCACTTAAAACATTCCCTAATGAGCCAATTGTTCTTCTTAAGCTTGGGGTTTTACTTGTGAGCTGCGAGGATGTGGCTCTCAGAGACTATGATAAGGGAATAGAATATCTTAACAGACTGATTGTGCACAAATCCTGTCCACCTGATTATCTTTTAAAGTCCGCGTCAAATCTTTCCCAGGCGTATACGGTTCTGGGTGATCAGAAAAAGGCAGCTGCTTATTCACGCTTTGCACATAATTTGCTCCAGGGAAATTTAACCCAGCGTGAAATGATAATAAACCTTGAGAATGAATTGAAGCAGCTCAGGGTAGAGAAAGCCGATTAATCTGTACAGTATATATATTATTATACGCAGCCGGCCTGACTTTTGTTCCCCATTTGCTAAAGAAGCTCAACGCTTCTCTTCACAAAAGTGCTCAGATCTTCTCCTTTTAGCATATTGTTTGCAAGCAGAGCTAAATCAATAAGCTGCTTTACCAGTTTGTTGCTCCCTCCGTAGGTTTCGAGAGTTATTTTCCTTGAATCTTCAATTTCCTGAAGGGATTTCCTTAGCTTCTCAAGGTCATCCTTCTCGACCTGGCTTATTTCATCCTGTTTTTTCTTGCTATGTTCTTTTTCAAGAAAATCGATTTCCTCCTTCAACTCTTTTTTCTTCTTTCCATTTTCTGCGAGTTTTTCCCCCTCCTGAGCCTTCAAATCTTCATATATTTTGAGTATCAGAGGATGATTTGGATTAATAACAAGATTATAACTGTCAGGCAGCTCACCATAAAAATTCATGCCTCCACCTATTTGGGACATATCCTTCATCCTTCTCATGAATTCTGACTGGGTTATCAACACCGGTGCTTCGTTTTCATCAAGTGTCTCAAACACAACATTGTAAACTTCGCCAGATTTCACTTTTACATTAAAAACACTTTTAAGATCATCTTTCTGTTCATCAGTCAGCTTTGATTCGCGCATCTCATCTTTCTGAATAAGCTTATCAATGACATCTGAATCTACTCTGACAAACCGCGAATCCTTGAGTTTGGTCTCAAGGTGGTTTATCATATGAACATCAAGCTGTCCATCCATATGAAGTACATCATATCCTCTGTTCTTAGCTTTTTCTATATAGGCATACTGATCTGTCTTATTGGTTGAATACAGATATATCAGACTCTTATGCTTGTCTGTCTGTTTGTCTTTTATCAGTTTTTCATACTCCTCGAGAGTAAAATATTTGTCATCAGTGTTTTTTAGAAGTGCAAATTTTACAGCTTTTTCGTAGAATTTTTCTTCAGTTATCATTCCGTAATCGATGAAGAGCTTCAGGCTGTCCCATTTCTTTTCAAATTCAGGTCTGTTGTTCTTAAAAATCTCGCTCAGCCTGTCAGCGACTTTCTTGGTTATATGCCCTGAGATTTTTTTAACATTAGCATCACTCTGAAGATAACTTCTTGATACATTCAGAGGTATATCGGGAGAATCGATTACCCCGTGCAACAGAGTAAGGAATTCAGGCACAATACCTTCCACAGAGTCTGTCACAAATACCTGGTTGCAGTAAAGTTGTATTTTGTTCTTCTGTATCTCTATATTGCTTTTAATTTTTGGGAAATACAATATACCCGTCAGTTTAAAAGGATAATCAACATTCAGATGGATATTAAAGAGAGGCTCATCACCAATCGGATACAATTCCCTGTAGAATTTCAGGTAATCCTCATCCTTCAGTTCAGAAGGTTTTAATGTCCAGGCAGGTTTTGTGTTATTAATAATCTTGTCTTTCCCGGTATCCACATATTTTCCGTCTTTCCATTCCTTTTCCTTTCCAAAGGCTATTTCAACGGGAAGGAACTTGCAGTATTTTTTGAGCAGCTCCTCGATTTTATTTTCCTCCAGGAATTCTTTGGAATCCTTATCCAGATGCAGGATAACCTCTGTCCCCCTGTCGTCTTTTTCAGTCTTGTCAATAGTGAATTCAGGGGTTCCGTCGCAGGTCCATTTTACTGCCTGAGCGTTTTCCTGCCATGACCTGGTCAACACCTCAACCTTTTCAGATACCATGAATGATGAATAAAAGCCAAGTCCGAAGTGACCGATTATCGAGTTAGTCTGGTCCTTGTACTTGTCAAGGAATTCATTGGCGCTTGAGAAAGCTATCTGGTTCAGATATTTATCAAGTTCCTCCTGCGTCATGCCTATTCCCCTGTCAGTTACTTTAATTGTTTTCTTCTTTTTATCAACATCGACCCTTATAGTAAGGTCACCGGGGTCACCCTTGAAATCACCTGCCTGGACCATCGCTTTCAGCTTCTGCGTGGCATCGACGGCATTTGAAATAAGCTCCCTGAGGAATATCTCATGATCCGAATACAGGAACTTCTTGATTATAGGAAAAATGTTCTCTGTAGTAACTCCAATCTTTCCAGTCTGCATATCATCTGAGTTTTAGTTTTACGGAAATTGTCGTCAAGTCCTTTTCAAAAGATGTGCCAGTGATTTTAACTGACAAATAGTCATTTTCTGGCATATTGCAGAACATGACATTAATTACAGAAAGCTATCTTATCAGAAATACTGAGGAGCCTTAAAAAATGATATTACAAGGATCAGCACAGATAGAAGTATGAAACTTAACAGTACATATAATGCGAGGTTCCGCTTTTTTCTGAAGGTGGAGATGTTATGTATGCTTATAAGCCTCTTAACCGTGTTGTGTATGCGAAGGATTGAATTTGAATTTCGCGGAATATAAGCATCTATATTAGTACGCACAGCTTTCTTTACAAGTTCCAGCTTTTCTCCATTTATGAGGAGAATTATACCAGCCATCGGATCTGACTTTTTAATTTCCGAAGTCAGTTTCTCGACAAGATCATAGTTATCAAGTACATCAGGGACACCGATAATTGCAACTTTGCATGATTTATTTTCTTTCTCCCGTATGAAATGTTCTGTGAAATCGCTCTGCGTGATAAATGACAGAACTGTATATCTTGTGTTATCTGAAAACCTTTTCCTGATGTCATCAGTAAAATTCCGATGATCATCGAAGCAAATCAGATATGTCATTTTTGTGCCGGCCATTATTTTAAAGTAGAATATTGAATTTATTTTAAATTCCTGACATCTATATTGGATTTGAATTCCCAGTTACCCTTCCTGAATGAATAACCGTCAAATGATAATCCGGCACCAAATGATTCCGGATCATTTTCATGCCCCAATGCTAAGGGATTAATATGGTCGAAAACTATCAGTTTCTTTGTTCTTAGACGAAGTGAGATCATCCCATCGGCAGAATATTCAAGCACCTCCCGGTATTTCCTCTTACCATCTCTTAAGAGACAATCCCGTCCGAAAATGATCTCATCATTGTCGTTGAAGTCAAGAATGTCAATTATCTTCCTTGAATTATTAACATTGTCACTATCCAGTCCCAGGATCAGGTAAAGCTTATTTCCGTTATATCTGAAAGGCTGTATGGCATAGTACAAGGCGCCGTACCAGTTATCAGCCGAATAAGTTTTGTCAGTACTGGCAGATTCCTGCCTGTATTTACCTTCGAGTTTATACACAGTGTTTTTTTCCTGTTTTTTGTTCTTCCTTATTATATAAAGGTAGTACCTGTTTTCTCCTTTACGAAGGGGGAGATTCCAGGTGATGAGCTTGAGTTTTCCGTCAGGGGAATCTATCTGGCCAAGGTACCTGAGGTTATCAAATCGGTGTCTGAATACCGAATCAGACATAACATAATCATTCATTATGAGCTTTACTGAATCGTTAAGACGGATCCGTTCGTCATCATCAGCATTTAGGATGGCTGTATAAAGCTTCTGAAGTGTCAGGGGAATATCATTTACCGCGGATTGACCTTTCACCTGGAAAAGTGAGAATAAAGTGAAGGAGCAAATGAAAATCAATCGATTCATCTCTAGCGTACATTTTTTTCAGTATCATCCAGGAGCATTAAAAGCTGTTTGCATGATTGAATTAGAATATCATCAGGAATATTTAACGGAGGTGCAATCCTGAATGCAGTATTACAGAAGAGAAAATAATCAAGTATAATACCAAATCCGGGTGCATTTGCAACGATATACTGAGTATATTCAGGCTTTTTTACTTCTACAGCAAGAAGCAGGCCCTCACCTCTTACTTCATGAATGAGAGGGTGAACGAGGGTCTTTTTTATGAGCCCGGATTTTCTGATACATTCCTCAGACAGATTTTCTTCTATTATTACTTCAAGGGAAGCAAGACCTGCGGCACAGCATACAGGATGGCCCCCGAAAGTGGTGATATGTCCAAGCTGAGGATTATTACTGAGTACCGCCATAATTTCACCTGATGAAATAAATGCTCCTAACGGCATTCCGCCTCCGATTGCCTTGGCAAGTACAAGGATGTCAGGCACAACTCCGAACCTGTCAATGGCGAACATCTTTCCGATCCGGCCGAATCCTGTCTGAACTTCATCGAAAACAAGAAGAGCTCCTTTATTGCTGCATCTATTTCGTATTTCCTGAAGGAATCCGGATTCAGGGTAAATTACGCCGGCTTCTGCCTGGACAGGTTCCACAATAACGCATGCTGTATGTTCATCAATGCTTTCGAGAGAATCAAAATCATTGAACCCGATTTGCAGTGTATCAGGAAGCAAAGGCCGAAAGGCATTTTTGTAAAACTCGCTACCCTGTATGCTTAGTGCTCCACAGGTACTTCCGTGGTATGCATTTTTAAAGGAAATTATCCTGCTGCGACGAGTATATTTTCTGGCCAGTTTCATAGCACCCTCTACAGCTTCGCTGCCGGAATTAACAAAATAGCATACATTCAGGCAATCGGGAAGGAGGCTTGAAAGATGTTCTGCAAATCTTACCTGTGGCGATTGAATCATTTCACCATACACCATCAGGTGCAGATAAGAATCCAGCTGTTTCCTTATTGCTTCGATTACTTTCGGGTGCCGGTGGCCGGTATTGCTTACGGAAACTCCGGAAATCAGGTCGATATATTTTCTGCCATCAGGACCGTACATTATTGAACCTTGAGCTTTCTCAACTTCAACCAGCAATGGTGAAGAGGAGGTCTGACCCATGTGAAGCAGAAAAAGTTGGCGGTTAGTTAGCATTCAGATAAGAGAAATTATCTGGCCATCACATTTATATCATCAAGCAATGATTCTCTGAAAGATTTTCCGACCGGAATGCTTTTTATTGTATCCCCGACAATCAGATCAAGAGAATTCTCTTTGATAGCCTGGATCATGCTCTTGTTAATAATAAATGATCTGTGAACCCTGATGAAGACACCTGATGGAAGCTGGCTTTCAATAGCTTTCATTGTAAAGTGAATTGTGAACCTGTCTTCATTGGTCGTTAGTGTGACGTAATTCTCAAGAGCTTCGATATAGATAATATCCTTTAATTTGAGTTTAACAAGTGAGGGTCCCTTTTTGATGAAGATTTCTTCGTCGCCAGTAGGAGATATCTCTTTCCTTGAATAGTACCGAATAGTTTTGTCGATGGCTTTGCAGAACCTGCCATAGGTTATCGGTTTAAGCAGATAGTCGACTACATTGAAATCGAATGCTTTCAGGGCATATCCTTCTGTTGCAGTAACAATAATTATATTAGGAGGATAATCGAGGCTGTTGATAAAATCGAAGCCATCCATCTCTGGCATCTGAATATCGAGAATAACCAGGTCAATGTCCCTGCGTTTTGTTATAATATTCCTTGCCTCAACTGAATCGCTGAATGTACCTATCAGATTAAGAGACGAAGATTTGGCTACATATCCTTCGAGTATTTTACAACTCATCTGATCGTCATCAACGATTATACAATTCATAATTGATATTTCTCCTGAAAATCTAAATCAAAAATAGTAAAAAAAACAATTTAGCCTAATGTTAAAATTTGTTTTTCGATTTTTTTGCAGCTTTTTTAATATGTATTTGAAATCATCAGGGGATCATTATTGAAACGATGAAAAAAAAGGGGTGTATCGAAACACCCCCAGGCAATCTCATTTTACAAGATTAAAGACCTTTGTCAAGAGCAGGAGCTGCTTTGAATTTAACGACTTTCTTTGCAGGAACATTAAGTTTAGCACCTGTACGCGGATTGCGAACCACTCTGGCACTTCTTTTGGTTACTTTGAAAGTACCAAGACCAGGGAGCTGAAGCCTCTGTCCTTTTTTCATTGCTTTTCCAACTGAGGTTACGAATGAATTCAGAGCTTTTCCGGCATCTTTAACTGTAAGATTTGCGTCTTTAGCAATTGCAGCAACTAAATCTTTTTTTGTCATAGTAATAAAATTAAGGGTTAGACCATTTTGCTAATTGAATACAAATTTATTTCATTTTAGTTCATATGCAAATTTATTTTAGCGTTTTTCACCAAATAGTGCGACTTTTAGCAAAAAAAAAAGAGTTTTTACATATATCTCCTTTCAGGCAATGAGAAATCGCTGGAGCCCATTAATTGGTTAAATGAGCATTTTCAGCCCGATGTCTGTGTTCAAATCATGTTAATAAATTATTTATTTCTCTGATTATCAATGATATATCAATAATTCACAATTTCTACAGCAAATAAAAAAAATATTATATTTGCGGCGGATAATTGGAGAAATGGCAGAGTGGTCGAATGCGGCGGTCTTGAAAACCGTTGTCCGCCTATCGGTGGACCGGGGGTTCGAATCCCTCTTTCTCCGCCAAACTCATCAGATCAGTCCCGCAGCGTCAGCTGCGGGTTTTTTGTTTTTTAAAAGCCCGAACCAGACCCCGTCTGAGTGAGGGCTTTTAAAAAACAAAAAACCGCGAAGCGAAGACTGATCTGATGAGTTTGAAGCCTCCCCACAAGGGATCACGAGCGTAGCGAGTAATCCCGAATTATCCTGTGAGAGCTTAATCCCAATAGTTTTTGTATCTTCATACCACACTTATTTCAAATGACATGGCACATAATAAATCCAGAAGGAATTGGCTTAAGCAGATGACAGCCGGTATGGCAGGTCTTTTAACTGCTGAACAGCTGACGGGCAAGCATTTTCAGCCTGAGGGAAAAGAGAACATATTGAATCCTCAAAAAGCTCTAATAGCTCCTCGTGAAACGATCAAAATCACAAAACTTGAGATAATTCCTGTAAATACACTGAGAACCATATTCATTAAATTACATACTGATGCAGGCATTACAGGTGTCGGAGAGGGAACGGTTGAGGGACGTATTTCAACAACAGCTGCAGCGATAGGTGAACTTGAGAATTACCTTATCGGTAAAGATCCGAGGCGTCCTGCTCATCACTGGCAGGCAATATACCGCCATGCCTTTTACAGGGGAGATATAGTTCTGACAAGTGCGCTCTCAGCAGTTGATATAGCGATGTGGGATATAAAAGGAAAAGCTCTGGGCGTTCCCATATATGAACTTCTCGGCGGCCCTACACGTGACCGGATAAGAGTTTACGGACAGGCCGGAGATCCTGAAGGTGCTAAACAGGTGATAAATGAAGGATACAAATCAATGAAGGTAAGTGCTACTTACAGCCGCGGAAGATTGTCAAGGATAGTAGAAAATCCCGATTTTATTCAGGGTATGGTTGAAAATGTATCTGCAATAAGGGATGTGATCGGTCCAAAAACGGATATGGGAATTGAACTGCATGGAGATCATTCTCCTCAGACATCCATGCTGCTGATTAAAGCGCTTGAACCATTTCAACCCTGGTTCTTTGAGGAACCAATACAGTTTCAGAATCTGCCCCTGATGGCAGAAATGGCCAAAAAGACTCATATTCCTTTTGCCACAGGGGAAAGGATGGTCACCAAATGGCAGTTCAGGGATCTGTTGTCACTTGGTGCCGCCTCACTTCTTCAGCCTGATGTAACTCATTGCGGCGGAATAACCGAGATGAAAGCGATTGCCATACTTGCTGAGGCATTCTACGCATCCATGCTTCCCCATGCAAAGGAAGGGATAGTAGGTGCAGTGGCTTCGATGCATGTGGCCGCAAGCATTCCCAACCTTCTGGCACATGAGCTCCCAAGCCTTCAGGCAGCTCCTGAAGACGGAGTTAAGAGAAGTGCACTGGGCAAAAGTTATATCAAAAAACCTCTTGTAATGGGAAATGACGGGCATATTGCACTGGCCGGCAATATTGATGGCCCAGGCCTGGGAATTGAGCTTGACGATGATCTTATCGAAAATGAGCGGGGTGTCAAAGAGTGGGAATTCCCGGAGATGTGGGATAGTTTTGACGGATCAGTTCTCGATCACTGAAAACTTCTGATTTTGAGTGTTACCTATGTAAGCGATAAATGCTGAAAGGCGGTTAATCGTACATTCGTTTCAGGAACATTCTCTCGGCTAGCGATATGCTGAGTGTAAGACGAAGGTAATCTTCCCTGATAAGGCCTTTGTCCGTTGTTCCTCTTTTTCCCCATCCAATACTGGCATTTACCTGTCCCCCTGTCCGCAAAGGTATTGCTGCTCCGGCTGTCAGTTCAAAATTTATAGGGTTAATTCCGTTTATTGTCAAGAAAGAATTGGATACAGATAGACCGGCTTCATATTTAAATGATCTGGCATAAGTTCTTCCGGAATTAACTCCCGGAGCATATTCCGCGCCAATATTAGCCATATGTGTATCAGTAAACCTTCGATCTGCCTTGCTGCCATATAACATTGACCATTTCTGATAACGGTAATCAGCAGCAACTATAAACCTCCTCGTGTGTAAAGACGCACCGGCTCCCCAGTTTGCCGGGCTCTTCATACGCGAAGACTCAATATCCTCATTGAAAATAATGCTTCCTTCCTTGCTGATTACAGTAAGGGAATTTTTGAACCTGAGATCAGTACCATAGCCATATGTCAGCCCGGCTGAGAAATTGAGGTTTTCCGAAAGTTTTGTCCAGTAAAAAGTACCCGCTGTAAAAGAGAATGAATTCCCGAGCGAATTCTCTCTTATCTTTACCTCGCTTTGGGTTACGTCCCGGTTAATGTTTCCAAAAAGCATCATAAAATCCGCGCCAATTGACAAACTTTTGGTCAGCCTGAAGGAATTAAGCAATGAAATACGGTTAACCCCGCCGGAACCCTCATAAAATGTAGAAATTTTGTTTTGTGAACCTTCAATAAAATCCTCTCTTTTCACCTTATAGTTTACAGTCGAATATGGCTGTATAGTAACAGCCCCGGACCATCTTGATGTAATATGTAGACCTGCACTTATTCTGTTGAAATTTGCGCCCAGGGAACCCTGGGTAAGGCCTCCTGAATTATAAAGAGATCCTTTTGCCGAACCAGTCATGTCAAAAATAAAAGTATTGGTATCGAGAGTTGCAAGCGCGGCAGGATTAGCTGTATTAAGCAACTGTCCACCTGAAAGGCCCGTCAATGCTGAAGCCATGCCTGTAGTACGACCTGTTTCACTCAGATGAATATCTCCGATCCCGAAAATTGAATATGGCGATATGTTAAGTTCCTGAGCCAGAGAAACTGATGACCATATAATTAAAGACAATATGCTGGATACAATTCTATTTACCGTCATAGATAAGATACGATATTTTCAACTTTATCCTGTTTCCCGGATGTAACATATCTCCGGCGACAAGAGTGTTGAGAGAGGTTGCTAATATGTCTTCAGGGACAGTAAGCTTAAGGTTCCTTTTATAAATTCCGAAAGCTCCCAGCTGGCTCTGAAGGAAGGATGTAATATCATATGTGTAATATGTATCAATGCCAAAAAGTTCATCGGTAACCAGGTTTCCTGTCTGCAATGACTCTCCGGAGTAATTTGTGATATAACCCTGTGTAACATTGTTTTCATCAGAGACATACATTGAGAGATTGGTAGGCAGAGGATTGAGCTTTGAAAATGTTCCTTTTACAGGGTAAATAACCAATGCTCCGGCAGTAACAGTGCTGAAATCACCAAGTTGAAGCAGATCGTTCAGATGAGGAATTTCGATTTTCAGATAAGAGCCGGTGAGCGCCTGGATCAGAACCATATTTCCACTTTTGGATGATGGAAGTTCTTTGACTGCTGCGAGATCTTTGAAAGGAGTACCGCTACGATCAGTTACAACTCCGTAGAAACATTTTGTCGGAAGCGGTTTGATCGTAATTATCCCCTGGGTTTTAACCCATGTGGAATAGTGATAGTAGATTTTCAGCAGCATGCTCGAATCCTCACTCACAGTAAAAGAAAGCACATTTTTATTATCGTCTCCGGCAGTCAGGGCAAAACCGGGCAGATAATTTGAAAAACGTTCCTGAGAACCCATAACCGACTCATCAAAGACTCTAACTTTTTCGAACAGATCTGATCCTAGGTCGTCAGGAAGACGGACAGAGACAGAATCTCCCCGTAATGATTCTTTCTTGAAAGAGAATTCTGTAAGGGGTTCAGTTTCAAACGGGATTGAGTTAGTGCTGTAAAACGCTCCTCCTTCACGCGGTTCAACCGGTTCAGTCAGCTTGTGAATCCTGAAAGAATTAAAACGTGTTGTATCTCCTATCCATTTATCTCCCAGGCACATAACCAGTTGAAGTGAATCAAAGATCAATTTATGTTCAGGGAGTTGCGGCTGGACGGGAACACCAAAAGGGATAAAAGCCGTACAAACAGTTGTACCGGCGATAGGATCTATAAATCTTCCAGCAAGAACTGAGTTTTTATTCGAGGTTTTAACCGAGTCGATGGAGACAGTGCTCAATTTAACAGAGCATGTATCGATCATTATCGTTCTGACGCTGCTGTCAAGGAATTTCCTCCCAATTACAAAATCCTCACTCGTACAAGAAGTTATGAGCGCTGAAAAAATCAGTAAGGTGAAATATCCCCTGCAAATCTTACTTTTCATCTTATAAATATAATGTCTTACTGATAAACGGCAAAGATAACAATGGGGACAAGAGTAATAAAAATTATTTTATTAATTGATATTTCAGGAGCGTAAAATCGTATTTTTATCATGCGAAATAGTTTTCGGAAAAAATTTTCCATCTGTCGTTAAATTATATATTTTTACGGACAATAAAACGGATTATATCGAAGTTTATTGTAGATATAATTTACACTGATACTTTAACGTTATTGATTAAACATTTAAATTTCTTGATATGAAGGGTAAAACAGTTTTAATTGCATCTTATATTGCTATGGCTCTGGGATTGGCAGGTTGCGGCGGAGAAGAGGAAGTTGAATATGGTGACTGGGTTAAAAGATCCGATTTTGAGGGAGTGGCCAGAGGTGATGCTGCCTCATTCAGCATAGGTGAAAAAGGATACGTTTTTGGAGGATTTGATGGTAAGAACAGGCTGTCGGACCTGTGGGAATATAATGTTCAACAGGATTTCTGGACACAGAAAGCCGAGTTCCCGGGCGCTGCAAGGACTACTGCAACAGCATTCAGCCTAAACAACAAAGGATATATTGGAACCGGGTTTGACGGAAACAATTACCTTAAAGATTTCTGGGAATATGATCCTGCAACAAATACATGGACGAAAAAAGCTGATTTTGGCGGAAGCGCACGCTCTGGTGCCGTAGGCTTCGGCCTTAACGGTAAGGGATATATCGGCACAGGCTATGACGGTAACTTCCTGAAAGATATGTGGCAATATGATCCGGCCCTTGATACCTGGATCCAGACAACATCTGCCGGAGGTTCAAAGCGTAACAACGCAACAGTTTTTGTTAATGGTGGCAAGGCTTACCTTGTATGCGGTATTAATAATGGTTCATATGTTACCGATTTCTGGCGCTTTGATCCCACAAATCAACAGTGGACTCAGCTGAGAGCAATTGCAAATAAGAATGTTGACGAAAGCTACGATGACGATTATAATATAGCCCGTTCCAATGCAGTGGCTGTTTTAGTCGGAAACAGAGTTTTCCTGACCTGTGGTGAGAGCGGGTCACTCCGTACCGACACTTGGGAATATCTTCCTGATTCAGATCTCTGGGAGAGTTTACATTCTTTTGAAGGCACAAGCCGTACAGGGACAGTATCGATATATACTTCTACCCGTGGTTTTGTTCTTACCGGAAGAAGCAGCACCTACAGGTTTGATGATATGTGGGAGTTACTCCCTGATGAGATTTATGACGAAAATACCTAGCAGGTCGATCTTTGCTGTGCTGCTGCTCGTTGTAGCAGCGCTGACTCTTATTCTGTTCCTGAGAAGCAAGGAAAGTCTGAAGGTCAACACCTTCAAAACTGGTAATGGTTATGGCTATTCAATAACCAGCCAGGGAAAGATCTTTATATATCAACCATTTATCCCGGCTGTTGAAGGCAATATCCCCTTCAGTTCAAGGTCTGATGCCCGCAAGGCAGGGAAAATGGTTCAGAGAAAACTTAAAAACAAAGAAGAACCTTCATTGTCAATTGAAGATCTGCTCAATGCAGAAATAAAAATCCGGAATTAATCCTGGCTTTGCCAAAGGATTTATGGATATTCTAATATTACTAAAAGCATATTCTTTAAGATGAAAAAGATACTATTCTTACTGCTTGCAACCCTGATTACTATTACAATCAACCAATCCTGCAAGAAGGATGAGCCGGAAAGCGATATCCCGACTGAAACTTTAATCACCAACAGATGGATCTATGAGAACATGGCCCTTTATTATCTGTGGAACACCCAGATGACATCTGGAATTGACTACATGAAAGAGGCTGATCCGGAAGCCTATTTTTATAAACTGCTCTATGATGAAAAAGATAAGTGGTCATACATCACAGATGATTACCCGAAACTTGCTGCTGAACTGAATGGAGTACCGGAGACAATGGGTTACTATCCGGCGTTCTATCAGACGCCTGATAATAAAGTGTTCATTGTCGTATGTTACGTCTACCCGAATTCCCCGGCAGCCGAAGCCGGACTTGAAAGAGGAGATTTAATTATTTCAATAGACAATACACCTCTTGATACAGCCAACTATTATACAAAATACTCCGGACAGAGTTATACAGTACAGTTAGGTACAATAGTAAATCATACTTTGACTCCCACGGGTGTTTCTTTCAGTATGACAGCCCGGATCGTCCAGGCTGATCCATCAATTTACCATACCGTTCTTGACGTGAACGGTACCAAGATCGGATACCTTGTATATGTTGAATTCATTCCAGGTAATAATGATGCTTACCTCCAGGAGATGGATAATATTTTCAACGAATTCATAAGTGCAGGTGTTTCCGATCTGATAGTTGATCTTCGTTATAATCCGGGAGGTGCGGTTGATGCGGCAATTCATCTTGCATCAGAAATTGTGCCTCTTACCATAGCTTCAAATAGTGGCCTTATGATCCGGCTTCAATATAATGCCGATCTGCAATATTATCTTGTTGCAAATAATTTTAACAGTTACCTCTATTATAATTTCTATCCTGCTGCGGGAAATCTGAATCTGAACCGCGTTTATATTCTTACAACGGGACGTTCTGCATCTGCCAGCGAATTGGTTATTGCAGGCCTCGATCCTTATATGGAGGTAGTTCAGATAGGGACCCCTACCTATGGTAAATATGTCGGTTCATGGGTAATTCCGGATGACAAAAACAAATGGGCAATGATGCCTATAGTCAGCAAGTTTATCAATAATAATGGATTCACTGATTTCGAAGACGGGCTTACTCCGGATCATGTCGTTGAAGATAATCTGTTTTCAGCACTGCCATTTGGAAATGTGAATGACCCGATGATCGCCAGGGCTATTGAACTTGCAACAGGAAAATCAATGCCCACACCAAAATCAGGAGCTTTGCCTTCAGGATTATTCAAACCAATCATTCCGGAAAAAATGTTCCAGAATAAATCTCTTATTATTCCGGAAGTGAAGGTGCTGAAATAATCTTACTGTCTATCTGATTACCTGACTACCCTGCCTGAAGCATCTCCTTTCATGAGTGTTTCAACCTCAGATACAGTAACAAGGTTGAAATCACCATGGATCGTGTGCTTAAGACATGAAGCTGCAACTGCAAAGTTCAATGCTTTCTGGTCATCATCAGTATATGTAATAAGCCCGTAAATTAGGCCGCCCATAAAAGAGTCGCCTCCTCCTACCCTGTCGACTATATGAGTTATCTGATAAACAGGAGCACTGAAGAATTTCTTACCGTCAAACAATATTCCTGACCAGCTATTATGATCCGCATTCACCGATCCCCTGAGGGTGATTATTATTTTCCCGGCATCAGGGAACATTTTTTTAAGATCCCTGCATACTGACTCATATTCGTTATTTTTCACATCTCCGGCAGATATATCAGCTTTTTCCGGTTTGATCCCGAATACCTTCTCTGCATCCTCCTCATTCCCCAGAATGATATCGCTGTATTTTACCATTTCAGGCATCACCTCTCCGGCACTTTTGCCCCATTTCCATAAGTTCTTCCGGAAATTAAGATCACATGAGACAATCAGGCCTTTACTTTTTGCTATTTTTATCCCTTCCAGGCATGTTTCAGCAGCACCCTGTGAGATTGCAGGAGTGATACCAGTCCAGTGAAACCATGCAGCATCAGCAAATATCTCCTCCCATTTCAGCATTCCTGGTTTTATCTCTGATATTGATGAATGCGCACGGTCATAGATGACCTTACTCGGCCTTGAGACTGCCCCTGTTTCAAGGAAATAGATACCAAGCCTTTCGCCACCGAAGATAATATGTGCTGTTCCGACATTGTGCTTCCTTAGTTCCATTACCACAGATTTGCCAAAATCATTTTGGGGCAGCCTTGTAACGAATTCAGTTTCCAATCCGTAGTTGGCAAGTGAAATGGCTACATTAGCTTCACCACCGCCATATGATGCACATAATGATACGGCCTGGGAAAACCTCTGATGCTCAGGAGTTGCAAGCCTGAGCATTATCTCTCCGAATGTTATGATCTTTTTCTTCACGATAAAAAATTTCAGTTATAGATATTTAAAATCACCTTATCTGTTTCTGCTGGAATGAAAATTAAAAATAAAAAAAATATCATAAACCTCCCATCACAGGTTTAATAGTGATCCTGAAATCATATCGCTGAGGCATGACCCTGTATTCGGGAAATACCGACAGGGCAGTGCATCCCACGCCGCTTGTGGCATAATCGAAATTGAATGTGATACCGTCAGATCTTTTAAGCTGGTAGGTATAGACTGATCTGGCAAGGTTTTCCGTTGTGTAGGGGTAAGCATTGAAATTAAACAGCCTGCTGCCGCTGAACTCAATTCCTGTACCTTTATTATCGGTCAGCCTGACCCATCTGTTATCGGTTCTCAGACCATGATCCTGAGGTATGAGATATGGCTCATACATTTCATTTACATTAGATCTGTATCTCCCTGTTCTGTAACCGCTTTTTCTGTCGGGGTAATTTTCCTGCGGTCCCCGGCCATACCACTCAACATTTGAAACGGAAGGATCCAGTATAAGGTCCACCCCTACCCTGGGAAGCCACTGCGGCTGTTCCCCATCGGGGATGATTGTATGATCTATGTCAATTACACCATCAGATGAGATACTGTACGTAAAATGATTCATAAAAATCCCTCTCCCTGAAGTATTTACCATCAGATCTCTTATCTCAATTTCCAGAGATCCGTTATCTGACATTTTATAGCTGAATGACTCAGGAATTCTTTTCATCTGATCAAGGCCATAGGAGTACCAGGCTGATGATATCCAGGCTCCAAAACCCTGGGATGCATACTGGCGACTACCCCTCCAGCCTGCCCATTCATCAACTTCATTGGCAAGTGGTGCCCGCCAGAGATTCAGTTGTGCTCCTCTTTTTATAACTTCCTTACCATCAACATTAAATGAGATTAGGAGACCTTGTTTCATATCAAAGACATATCTGAATTTATCTCCGGAAATTATTAGACTCCCGTTACTCTCATTTACTGTTAATTGATTAACAGTACTCCTTATCACGGTTTTTGCTTCTTTTTTCCACGGAAGTTCAAATTCTTCCCATGCCACTTCATGACCGCGACCAGCCCATACTGATCCGTTTCGAATTCTGAAACTGAGGCACAGATGGTATTCAGTATTCTCTTTGATGTCAGGTTTGCTGAATGGTATCTTCATAATAGCTGATTGCAGCGGCTTCAGATCAGGCGAGAGCACTCCCTGCTCAATAACTTCATTATCAGCCTTTAACTCCCATACAGACTCTAATTCCGAAAGATCTGTAAAAAGGAAGCGGTTTGTCAGTTTGATCTTACCTTCATCGGGTGAGATCATTTCTGCTTTCACAGGTTGAGCCGATTTTTTTATCTGCCACATCTCAGGCTGCGGCCGCCTGTCAGGCCAGATAGATCCGTAGGTCCTCGCTCCGATACCGTAGCTGTAAAACTCACCTTCATCCCTCTCTTCCTCAAAATCCAGCCACAGAGAAGCTTTCTTTTTCAATGAAGGTGAAGGTGAGTGAAGAGAATCAGAAGGCAGGATTACAGGGAAAACACCTACCTGATCGATTATCGCATCACAGATATAAACTTCCGTTTCCTGCCCGTGTATCTCAGCATTCCTACCGATGTTTACAGGGAAAGGTGTGTTCTTTATATTGCCTGAAACTGCTTTTCTCCTGCTCTCTTTTCCATCAAGGTTGATATAAATTGATCTGCCATCATATACGGCTGAAACAAAATGCCAGTTGTTTTCCCAGTTGGGAGGCAGGGCGATCCGTACTTTTTGCTTCGATCTTGTCATTACATAGAATTCGAGTGAATCTTTTCCTGTCTGATGAATCCCGAACTGGTTATTACCTTTTGTTATAAGAGTACCTGAAGAGTAACTAAGTGACCTGGGGAATACCCAGAGAGTAAGGGTCAGCTGATTACCATTTATTTCGAGAGCATCATCCCTGTAAACCTCCACCCATTGATCGTGCCCGTTCAGGTCAATTCCCTTACCGGTCTTACCGGGGACCAGTTTTGCCCGTCCCATGATATTTGCCTGAATGTTATTTGGTGAGCTATCTTTCACATACCTAATTTTTTCCCTGAGACCTGTGCTGACAAAATCCCAGATTGCTCCGCCCATGCTTCTCGGGTAACGGTAAAAGAGTTCCCAGTAATCATCAAGTGCACCTCCTCCGTTGCCTGTAACTGCAAGATATTCATCAAGGAATGATGGCCGCGGATCTGTTTCCTTATCAATAAGGAACACATCTTTAACGAGTTCGGATAACTGCGGATAGCGTGGTCCGATTATATCCTCACAATGATGTGCAAAATCATTGCCGCCATACATCCAGAACCGTGTTTTATCATATTTTTTCCCCTCATCGATCACTGCGCATATATTATCGCCTTCCCCGCTCTCATTTCCTGCACTCCAGAAAAGGATGCAGGGATGATTCCTGTCACGGAGCACCATCTTCCTGGCCCTCTCCCTGTACATGGCTTCCCAGTTTTTATCATATGATACATTCTGGGTAGCATGAGATTCATCGCCTGTCTCATCGACAATGTACATCCCATATTCATCAGCCAGTTCAAGGTACCTTTTAACAGGAGGATAATGCGATGTTCGCACGCAATTGATATTGAATTGTTTAAGCAGAGCCAGATCCTGCCGTATCGTTGCTTCATCCATGGTATGCCCCAAAACAGGATGCTGCATATGGCTGTTGATGCCGTTCAGTTTGACCGGCATCCCGTTCAGATAGAACACCTGATCCCTTATCTCTGTTTCTTTGAATCCAATCCGCCCCGAAATGACATTAATTGTTTTCCCGGAAGGATCAAGAAGTTCAAATACAAGGGTATAAAGATCAGGTTTCTCAGCTGACCATTTCAAAGGATCTTTAATATTTTCTTTAAATATTACAGTCTGCTTTCCTGAAGGAGAGATCCCTGTCCTATCGGAAATCATTGTTTTAACTATTTTATTATCAGGATCATATAAAACAGCCCGGACTGATATTTCATCAGCAGGTGCCGAACTATGATTTTTAAGATCAACTGATATTTCCAGCTTTGCATCCTCATATCTTTCATCAAGGTCAGTCGTTGCGAACCAGTCGAAAAACCGGATCTTCGGGAAAGCACAGATCCAGACATCATCAAATATACCGGCAAGGCGCCAGTAATCCTGATCTTCAAGGTAGTATCCGTCTGAGTATTTTGTGACAAGAACGGCGATCGTATTTTTTCCGGGTCTGACATATTTAGTAATATTATATTCAGCAGGTTCCTGCGCTCCCTCATTATAACCTACTTCCCTCCCGTTGATCCAGATAAAAGAAGCTGATGCGGTTTTCTCCATCCTGAGAAAGATCTCCTTGTCTTTCCATCCTGATGGAATCAGAAAACTTCTCCGGTAAGAACCTGTCGGGTTATACTCTTTTGGTACCAATGGAGGATCCGGAGGAAATGGTGTATTGACATTCCTGAAAAGAGGATCCCCGAAACCCTGCATCTCCCAGTTTGAAGGAACATGTATTGTGTCCCATTTTTTGTCATTGAAATTAACTGCATAAAAGTCACGTGGAGCACCTTCCGGAGTCTCTGAAAAATGGAATTTCCACGTACCGTTCAGCGACAAATAGCCAGGGGATTTCTTCTTATTATTTATCAATGCATCATTTACAGACATATATGGAACAAGCGGAACGTGTCCCTCTTCCTGGTTCTGCTCAAAGACTGAAGTGTTTTCCAGATAAGAATAGATATTATCCAGAAATCTCTTTTCCTGAGAAAATAATACTGATACGGCGATCAGGAAATAACCGGTTAAAATGATCTTTCTCATTATGCTTTTCTTTTATGAATGAAATATACACATTTTAATCATTTTATGATATGGAGAATGAGTCTGAGATTTTATAATTATGTTTTCTGATATTATGATTAATTTAGCCAACTGTTTTTTCACCTGACATGGCTAAATAAATACTCAATATGACTACAATTACCAAAATTTTTAAAGCCGGACTGGTTCTTATGGTCCTGTTTGCAGTTACTTCATGCAAAAAAGCAGCCAATGACAGGCTAAGTGTTGACTTCGAAAAATACAGGATGCAGAATGGTTTGCAGGTGATCCTTCATGAGGACCATTCCGATCCGATGATATCATATGCTATCATGTACCATGTAGGCTCAGGAAGAGAAACTCCAGGCAGAACTGGTTTTGCGCATCTGTTTGAACACCTTCTTTTTATGGGATCGGAAAATGTACCCACCGGGAAGTTCGATATGGTACTGGAAGGGATGGGAGCTTCAAACAACGGAGGGACCAGCAGGGATTATACCGTTTATTACGAAGTATTTCCGAAAAATGCTCTGGAGAAAGTATTCTGGCTTGAATCTGATCGCATGGGCTTCTTTATCAACTCTGTAACACCTTCAGCTCTTGCGCTTCAGCAGAACGTTGTCCAGAATGAAAAGAGGCAAAGGGTTGATAACACTCCATATGGTTTTACTGAAGATATAATAGTTAAAAACCTATATCCGAAAGGTCATCCTTACAGCTGGACAGTTATCGGTGAAATGGAAGATCTCAAGAATGCCACCCTTGATGATGTAAGAAATTTCTATAAGAATTATTACGGGCCAAATAATGCCACGCTGGTGCTGGCAGGAGATTTCAGTTCAGACTCAATTAAAGTACTAATAGACAAATACTTCGGAGAGGTAAAGCCTCATGGTGAAGTTAATAAGCGTGATCCGATAGTCGTTACACTTGAAAAAACAAAAAAGCTCTTTCATGAAGATAATTTCGCCAATGTTCCGGAGATCACTATGGTCTGGCCGGTTCCTCAGGAATTTCACAAGGATATGTACGCGCTGAATTTCCTTGCAAGAATTCTGGCAGATGGAAAGAAGGCACCATTGTATAAGGTCCTGGTTAAAGAAAAACAGTTGACTTCTGTCACTAATGCATATAACAGTACAAATGAAATAGCCGGCGAGTTTACAATTTCAATAAGAGCTAACGAAGGTAAAACATTGAAAGAAGTAGAACAGGCTGTATTTGAGGCATTTGGTCGTTTCGAAAAGGAAGGTATAACCGAAAAAGATGTTGAAAGGATCAAGGCTCTCAGTGAAAAGAATTTCTATGAAGGACTCAACGGTGTATTTAATAAATCACTCAACCTTGCGTATTACAATACGATGCTTGATGACCCTGCCTTCATTGAAAAAGACATAGAGAACATAAAGGCTGTAACACTGGATGACATCATAATGGTTTATCATAAATACATCAAGGACAAGCCATATATTGCCACCAGCCTTGTCCCTAAAGGACATATTGAAATGGTTGCTGATAATTCGGTCTCTGCAGAAATAAAAGAAGAGAACATAAATGAAGCCACTCGGGTTGAGATCCCTGAGGGACAATCCGAAGAGGTGATTAAAACTCCTTCGATAATTGACCGTACTACCGAACCTCCTGCCGGCGAAGAGCCGGAAGTTAATCTGCCGGCTCTCTGGAAAGCCAGCCTGTCAAACGGAATAAAAGTCTATGGCATTCAGAATAAGGAATTACCGCTGGTATATTTGAACATAACAATTGAAGGAGGAGCCCTTCAGGATAAGGTGACTCTCCCGGGTGTCGCAAATATGGTGGCGAATGTCCTTCCTCAGGGAACTAAAAATAAGACTCCTGAGGAACTCGAGGAAGAGATAGAATTGCTTGGATCGTCGATTCAGGTTGCTGCCGGTCGTGAAGAAATTACTATGGAGGGGAACATGCTGTCGAGAAATTTTGAAAAAACAGTATCCCTGATTAAAGAGATCCTTCTCGAACCAAGATGGGACAGTGCTGAATTTACAATGGCTTTAACCAGGAATAAAAATGCTATAATCCAGGCTGAAGCTCAGCCTACGAATGTTGCAAGCTCTGCATTCTACAGACTGGTATATGGAACCGACAATATACTGGGATACAGCACAAGGGGAACAAGAGAATCGATAGACAAGATATCAGTCAATGACCTTAAGGGATTTTATAAAAGAGCCTTCCTCCCCTCGCTGACAACTATTCATATTGCCGGAAATGTTTCTCAGGATCAGGTAATGGCCGCATTGGAGCCTCTCTCAAAGGAATGGAAGGGTGAAGCTGCCCAATCTGATGTACTGGAAGCTCCTGATCCCGTTGCTCCTGAAAAATCTGTGATTTTCTTTGCAGATATGCCCGGTTCATTTCAGTCTGTAATTTACGCAGGATACCCGGCGATTAAAAGATCAGATCCTGATTTTGTCAAAGCTGATTTTGTCAATTACCGGCTCGGCGGTGCTTATACAAGTATCCTGAACCAGATATTACGGGAACAGAAAGGATTTACTTACGGGGCATCAAGTTCATTCAGGGAAATGAAATCAGTTGCACCGTTCATTGCCGCTACCAGTGTAAGGTCAGATGCGACTTTTGAATCAGTAAAGATAATCAGGGAAGAGATGGAGAGGTACCGGAAAGGCATTTCAACGGAGGATCTCCAGTTCGTAAAGAATTACCTGATAAGGTCAAATGCGCTCAGGTTTGAAACTAATGATGCACTTGTCGGCATGCTGGCAACGATGAGCAAATACGGATTCAGTGATGACTATATTAAAAAGGAGGAAGCTATAATCAGGAATATGACCCTCGATGACGCTAATGCCACTATCCTGAAATACATTGTACCTGACCGGATGTATTATGTGGTTGTTGGTGATGCTGCAAGTCAGATGAAAGCTCTAGAAAAGATAGGATTCGGGAAACCGGTGCTGATACCGAATAAGTAAATCCCTGATAATCAGGTGATAAATTACAAGGGTGTCTCAAAAGCCAATAGAATTACCCCCGGCCCCCTCTACCCTTTATACACATCTTTTAATTAACTTCTGTAATAGGTTGGAGGTTCCTCATCCTCCTGTCGTCGGATTCGGAATGACACTGTGTTTTTGGTGAATAGGGGGAATGAGGCGGGCTTTTAAGACGTCCTCATCTTCGCTGATATCTGCTATTTAGCTGCGGTTGCAATGTCGTAAACCATCAGTGATTCGCCATGCCTGACGTACAATCTCCTGTTATTGATAACAAGGTGTGCCCAATGAGTTCCTGAGCCCATAGGTACTTTGAATGAGCTTAGAATTTCAAATGAAGCAACAGCCGGTTTAACTAGCGAAACTGTTCCGTTCTCACTGTAGATGTACAACAATCCGTCATTGGCAATGACGTTTCCGGGGGCAAGCTGCCTCAGAGAATACAGTTCTTTCCCGGTCTTCCAGTCGAGGCAGAATAATCTCCTGTTAAAATCTCCTGTCGCGTATATTCTTCCGTTAAACACTACAAATCCTCCGAATTTCGGATCAGGGACATTATTTTTCCAGACTTCAGATACTGATGAACCGTCTGGAGATAGTTTTATCATGACACCTCCCGTACCGTATCCTGAAGTGCAATATAGGAATCCATCTTTATAATACGGAGTGTTTGGATTGATATCATACTCTGTAATATGCCTGAAGCTCCAGAGAAATTTGCCAGTTGCCGCGTCGTAGCCCTGAATTGATTTCTGCATCATGGTGATCAGTACCTTTCGTGTTGGCAACTGCACAAGAATGGGAGAACAATAAGATGAAAGTTCTCCTGTTCCCCTGCTCTTCCATAGGAGCGTTCCGGTTTGCCGGTCGACAGCAATAACACTTACATCCCTTCCCCCGGGAGTTGCATAAAGTATGTTACCATCATACAACAGGTTTTCTGTCATTCCCCAGGTTGTGTTCCTGCCTCCGTATTCTTTGAAAGTATCAATCGACCAGAGTATTTGTCCGTTTGCCGTGTTCATGCAAAACAGCTTTCCGAAAGAGCTGATGAAATAAAGCCGGTCGTTAATCACCAGTGGAGTTGAACGTGTACCATAATGGTTTTCAGTCCATTCAGGTCCGAATTCTTTTTTCCATTTCAGAGTCCCTTTCAGGTCGAGCGCAAAGATATATCCCTTACCGTCTATCATTCCGGATGTATAAACACCTGAACTTGTAACTGCAGCAGATGCGTAGCCCTGTCCCAGACCATCATAATGCCAGATCATTTTCGGGCCTCCATCTGGCCATTTGTCCAACAGTCCTTTCTCATTGTATATGCCGTCGCGGTTCGCTCCGCGCCATTGGGCAACATCCTGTGCATTCAACGTTACACTAATTAGTGTGATTATTATCGAAATAGCTGACTTTGTCATTTATTGTTATTTATTAAGCGTGTAAATATAATTTCTATTAACGGTTTACAAAATTCCGGTGTGTTTGTTCATCATATTTTTAGGGGTAAAAATTAATAATTAAATTAAAAGCTTTATTATCTGCATATTAATTGAGAAATATATTTATTATGTTTCCTTACATTTCTATACTAATGCGAAAATCATTTTTTTTCAATTTAAAAAACTTCTTATTTAAACCTTAATAAAACCATTATGTATATAAAAAGACGTGAATTCATCAAATTAAGTGGTATAACTATGGCTGGCTCCGTATTCATTCCACCCCTTCTTCAATCTTGCGGCAGGGTACCTTTAAGCAACGATGCTTCCGGCTACCTCGAACATTTTGAAGTGACAGCTGAACAACTACAAAAAGTTATCTTAACTGCAATGAGCAAAGGTGCAGACTATGCCGACCTTTTCTTTGAACATACAAAAAGCAACACTGCCTCATTGCAAGACAATAAAGTCAACAGTGCCTTATCCAATATAAGATATGGAGTGGGGATCCGCGTGCTCAAAGGAGAGCAAACGGGTTTCGCATATGCAGAGAACACTTCGCTTGAGGCTATGCTGCAGGCTGCAAAAACGGCAGCTAACATTGCTGACAGCAATGCTTCAATAACTGAATTTCCTGTTAAAGAGTTCCAGCCTCCATCATTCTATTCAATTGTAAGTCCCTGGGAAGAGATTTCAATAAAAGATAAGGTGCCCTTCATTTCAAGTCTTAATGAAAAGATCTTCGCAGGTGATAAACGTGTAACAAAAGTCAATATCTCTCTTAATGATACCACAACTTACATTCTCTTTTATAACTCGGACGGTCTTCTCACATGGGATTACAGGCCTCTTACTTACCTTACTGCAAGAACGATAATGGAAGAGAACGGAAGGATAGAAAACTTATCCATATCCAGGTCTTACCGAAAAGGTTTTGAGTTCCTTACTGATGATCTCGTTGACGGTATAGCCAAAGAATCAATTGAGCAGACTTCCCTCCTGTTCAAGGCCGGCAGACCTAAAGGAGGAGAGATGGAGATCGTAATGGGCCCGGGACGTTCCGGCATACTTCTTCACGAAGCCATGGGTCACTCCTTTGAAGCTGATTTTAACAGGAAGAAAACATCGATATTCTCTGATAAGATGGGGAAGAAAATCGGTGAAGAATTCGTCACTATATATGATGATGGGACTCTTCCCAATGATCGCGGGGCACTAAACATTGACGATGAAGGTAATCCCGGTGAAAAGACCGTGCTCGTCAGCAAAGGTGTCCTGACAAGCTACATACACGACAGGATAAGTGCAAAATACTATAATGTCAAACCTACAGGAAACGGACGCAGGCAGGACTTCAGAAATGTACCCATCCCAAGGATGAGATCGACCTATATGGAAAACGGCCCCCATAGCAAGGATGAGATAATTGCCAGTGTCAAAAAAGGCATTTATGTAGATAACTTCAGCAACGGCCAGGTCAATATAGGCCCTGGTGATTTTACATTCTTTGTCAAATTCGGATACCTTATCGAGAACGGGAAGCTGACTGATGCCATCAAAGATGTTAATATCATAGGGAATGGCCCTCAGGCTCTTGCCGATATTACAATGGTGGGTAATGACCTGCAGTTCTCTGATTCAACTTGGAATTGCGGCAAGGATGGACAAAGCGTTCCTGTTACGCTGGGTATGCCCACTGTTAAAATAAAGAAACTGACTGTTGGAGGATTAAGCGCCTGATCAAAACAAAATTAATTATGAATTTATGGATACAAATGAAAAAAATAAAATAGCTGACCTGGTAATTAAGCATGCTCTTAAATGCGGAGCTGACCAGGTTGCCATGGCAATAAATGATAATTCCACCAGGCGTATTGAAATACGCGAACAGAAAATAGACCGATTGCAGGAATCAATCGGAAATTCCCTGTCAGTTGACCTCTATGTAAATAAGAAGTTTTCATCACATAGTACAAACCTTCTTAAGGAGAAGGAAATAATGAAGTTCATTGAAGAAGCTGTTGAGGCTACCAAGTACCTTGCAGAGGATGAATTCCGTTATCTTCCTGAAAAAGAGCTTTACTATCAGGGCAAAGGCGAAGATCTTAAAACTCTTGACCCGGCAATAACAACAATTGATTCAAAGACGAAAATAGATCTTGCCAGGGCTGTTGAAAGTGAAATATTCGGTTCAGATGAACGGATAATCTCAATCACATCAACCTATTTCGATAACGTCAGTAAGGTATTACTTGCAGACAGTAATGGTTTCAGGGGAGAATCAGACAGCAGTACTGCTGCTCTCGCTGCAGAGGTTTCAGTTAAAGGAGAAACAGGACGCCCGGCCGATTATTGGGCAGAGTACAGTATATTTTTCGATAAGCTGATCAAAACCGGTATAGGTAAAAAGGCCCTTCAGAGGACCTTGCGAAAACTTAATCCCAGAAAGATCGAATCCGGAAAATATAAGCTTCTTGTCGATAACACTGTGTCAGGAAATTTGATCAGTCCGTTCATTTCGGCCCTTTTTGGAACCAACCTCTATCAGAAGAATTCATTTCTTGACGGTATGACAGATAAGAGGGTGGCGAGTGACTTACTTTCGTTCTCGGATGATCCGCTGATCGTATCAGGCTTTGGATCAAGATGTTTTGATATGGAAGGACTAAATGCCATAAAAAGGCCCATAGTCGAAGATGGTGTACTTCGTAATTACTTCATTAACACTTATTACGGCAGGAAACTTAAACTTCAGCCCACATCCGGAAGCACTTCAAATCTGATCTATAAAACCGGTTCGCGTAATCCTGATGAACTTATAAAGACCATAGACAAAGGCATTCTAGTAACCGGATTCAACGGAGGCAACTGCAACGGAGCAACCGGTGATTTTTCATATGGGATTGAAGGTTTCTTCATAAAGAACGGTGAAGTGGTACACCCCGTGAATGAAATGAATATCACAGGCAATATGAAGGAATTCTGGAATACTTTGATCGAAACAGGAAATGACCCATATCCTTACAGTACGAATCAGATTCCGTCATTGCTATTTGAAAATGCTGATGTAAGTGGTATTTAATTTTGTCTTTTCAGGATGATGCAAATTTTAATCCAGCACCTGATGTTTGCATCATCCAAATTTCAAATCACCCCAGCAGGAGTGACTGCGACTTCTCATCATCATCTTTTAAAGCATCGGAAAGAAAACCTTGAGAGGTAAGAACATGTTGAAAAGAATACCACACACGTATGTAATAGTTTTCGGGATAATAGTATTCTCTGCCATTCTTACGTGGATAGTCCCGGGCGGAGAATATGAAAGGCAGACAGTCGCTGTAAACGGCATTGATCGGAGTGTTGTCATTGCAGGTTCATTCCATCCTGTAGAAAAGAATCCCCAGACATGGCAGGTATTCTCTTCTTTATTTGACGGATTTGTCGATAAAGCAGATATAATAGTCTTTATCCTTATTATCGGAGGAGCTTTTTGGATAGTGAATGAAACAAGGGCAATCGATTCGGCCATTCGTTCAGTTATCAGATTCAGCAAACGTATTGAGCATTACAGGATAATATCTGCAGTAGGAGCTGATAATCTGATCTTTCTGATGATCATGATCATTTTCAGCATATTTGGTGCTGTCTTCGGGATGAGCGAAGAGACGATAGCATTTGTGGTAATTTTTGTACCTCTTGCTATTTCAATGGGATATGATTCCATAACCGGAGTATCACTGTGTTTTGTGGCCGCAGCTCTCGGGTTTGCAGGAGCTATCCTGAATCCTTTTACTATCGGGATAGCTCAGGGATTGTCAGACCTGCCGCTGTTTTCAGGTATAGAATACCGTTTATTCTGCTGGTTAATAATCAATCTGGCAGGATTCTGGTTTATTCTCCGGTATGCAGGCCGGATAAAGAAGAACCCTTCCCTGTCGATAGTAAAGGCAGACGATAATTACTGGATTGAAGCCAGGAGTACAACGACTGACCCGGTAGTTATAAAACCATACTTATCTTCCTGGCTCATTTTTTTCATCATTGTCACAGTGATGGTAATAGCTTCGGTCAGATTCCCTGTTACCAACATAGCTGTTGGAGAAAGGAATTTCACCCTGCCTGCATTCCCCCTGATAACTGTAATATTTACAATATCCGGTATTATCAGTCTGAAAAAATCGGTCCATTTTTTTATTCTCCAGATACTTCTCATCACCATTTTAATACTTATTACCGGGGTGATGGGATTCGGGTGGTATATAAAGGAGATAGCCGCTCTTTTCTTTGCTATGGGTATTATTTCGGGTATCGCAATGAATTATCCGGCGAATAAGATAACGAAACTGTTCCTTGAAGGAATAAAAGACATTCAGTCAGCAGCAATAATTGTCGGCCTGGCCGGAGGGATAATCATTATACTTAATAACGGCAGGATAATTGACACACTTCTTTACAGGTTAACATCAACTATCTCCGGAGCCGGTAAAATGGCGGCAATAAGCATGATGTACACTGTCCAGAATCTCATAAACCTGGTCATGCCGTCAGGTTCAGCGAAAGCTGCACTTACAATGCCGCTGATGTCGCAGTTTTCTGATCTGATAGGCGTGTCAAGACAGGCTGCAGTTATGGCTTTTCAATTTGGTGACGGCATCACAAATATTATTACCCCTGTTTCCGGTGTTCTTCTCGGAGTCCTTAACGTTGCGAAAATCCCTTATGATAAATGGTTCCGGTGGGTGCTTCCACTGGTGATCATTCTGATAATAATCTGCTTCTTTCTGCTGATCCCTACCGTATTTATCGAAATGGAAGGCTTTTGAAAAGATGTTAATCTTTGTTAAAAGTATTTTATCCACCCCCTGAAGATATATTATTTGGTAATTTTGTAATCTGAAAACAATATAATATTGTTAGTTAAGTTATTACACCATGAGTATTAAAAGAACCCTTATAATTACTGCAGTTTCAATTGCAGCTACTTCAATTGCATTGATCATCTTCAACAGGATCTTCACAAAGGAAGATCTCTCCGGTCTGTTTGCTGAAGCAAAAATGGGGAAATTCGAAATAACTGTACTTGCTACCGGAGAACTGGAAGCTGAAAAATCGGTTGACATTAAAGGTCCGGAGATTATCCAGAACAGGAATGTCCGTTCGTCAAATCTTAAAATTACAGATATGGTAGCCGAGGGAACGGAAGTAAAGGAAGGAGACTTTGTGGCTTCTCTTGACAAAACTGAGTTTGAAAATACACTTAGGGATTTAGAAGAGAACTTAACTAAGCAGTATGCCAATCTGGAAATGGTACTTCTTGATACATCATTGACTATGAACAATATGAGGGATCAGATAACCAATCAGATCCATGTTGTCAGTGAAGCAAAGATTAAGCTGAGAAACTCCCAATATGAAACTCCTACAACACAAAGACAGGCTGAAATAAGTCTTGACAAAGCACAGAGGGACCTGGAACAGCTAAAAAGAAGCTATACCCTGAGTGAAGCTCAGACAAAAATGAAAGTCAGAAACCAGAGGATAAGGATTGAAAGAGTTGAGGAAAGAGTCAAAGAATATAAGGATCTTATCAGCAAGCTTACAATAACAGCTCCTTCCGCCGGAATGATAACATACAAAAAAGACCGTTTAGGCAGAAAAAGAAAAGTGGGTTCAAATATTGAACCCCAGGACAGGGTCGTTGCTACTCTTCCTGATCTTTCAAGTATGCTTTCCAAGGTCTATGTAAGTGAAATTGAAGTAAACAGGGTGAAACCGGGACAATCCGTATTTATAACTATCGATGCTTTACCTGGCAAATCTTACAATGGGAAAGTAGTCACAGTATCGAATATTGGAGAAGTACTGGCAAATTCTGATTCAAAAGTTTTTGAAGTGCTTATCAGGTTGGACGGTTCTGATTTTACTCTCAGACCTTCCATGACAACAAGCAATAAGATAGCTATTAACATCCTCGATAACGTTACTTATATTCCGAAAGATTGTGTACACACCGGGGCCGATGGTATTCCGGTTGTATACACGAAAAATGGTGTAAAACAGGTGGTAGTGCTAGGTGAAATGAATGACAAGGATGTTGTTATCGAGAAAGGAATAGAACCGGGGACTATCATGTATTTAGAGACACCTGAAAAAGCTGATAGCTTCAGGATATCAGGGGAAGAACTGATCAACATCATAAACGAACGGGAGAATGCAAAAAAAGAATTATATGGTGTTACTTGCGATCCTGATAAAAACGCAAGCTCAGCAGGAAGTATTTAAAATCACTTCAGTTATAGAGAATCGATAAGATCAACAAGGGAATCATGGATAAATAAAAAAAGGGTGTTTGTGAGACACCCTCTTTTTTTTACCATGAAGGGAATTTATTTCTTATCATAAACCCTTGTGGTTTTTCTTTCGCCGTTCGGGGTATTCATAGTCGACACGATTGAAAGTGAAGCCGGACTGGTAAGTGTCCATACTTCTGTTGTTTTCATTTCTGTCGTCTGTCCATCCCTCTCCATAGATCTTGTTGTAACAATTGTAAGGCTTTTGCCATCAGCTGACCATGTTGCAGTTGATTTGCTTTCACCTCCGCGGCCTGCTGTATTGACACTGGGTTTCCCATCCAGTGTATATTTGGTCTCGGTTTTTACAGTCTCACCGTTCTGGTTGGTCCTGCTGCGTTCAACTGTTAGAAGATTGGCTTCCTGTTTAGCAACAAAATCACCACCTCCCATTCTCATCCCGGGACCTCCACCCTGTTGTCCCTGGTCACTCTTTGATTCATTTAACACCCAGTTCCCGGCAAAATTCGCTTTTCCTGTCTGCCCGTTAACGGAAAGGGTGCTTAAAAGAAGGGTGGAGATTATCATCGCTGATAATGCAATTTTAAAAATCCTGAAATTCTTTTTCATCTTACTTCTGTTATTAAATTTTGGGATTTAAAGTTATACAAGTTCCGGAACTTCCTATCATCCGGGATAAGCATTTTTTATCTCAATTCATTAATGCAATAAGCAGGAACTTAAATTTCGGCTCATATTCAATGAATAATAGTTGTATATTCACAATGGTAATTAATTAAATGACAAATCTATGAAAAAAAGTATCCTGAAATCCGTGAATATAATTGTCTTCTGGATGATATTCTTCTTAGGTTGCCAGTCGCCTTCAAAAAAGGTTCAGGAGGAACCTGCTGACAATAAATGGCTTGAAGAAATGACGATTTCGAGGTTACAGATGGGTTATAATAACCAGGAATATTCAATTGCCGATGTGGTCTCAGCTTATATCGACAGAATAATTGAATTAGACATTAACGGACCCGGATTGAATTCTATTATCGAGATCAATCCGGATGCAATGAAGATAGCTCAGGAGCTCGATGCGGAACTTGCATCAGGCACGAAGAGAGGTCCTCTTCATGGTGTTCCGGTCATTCTTAAAGACAATATCGACACAAGTGACCCTATGCCGACTACAGCAGGGTCCACTGCATTAAAGGATTCATACGCGAACTCAGATAGTTTCATAGCCAGAAAGCTGCGTGAGGCAGGTGCTGTTATAATTGCCAAAGCAAACCTGAGTGAGTGGGCTAACTTCAGGGCTATGATCTCTTCTTCGGGATGGAGCGGTGTAGGCGGACAGACAAAGAATCCTTATGTTCTTGATCGTAATCCCTGCGGATCAAGCTCCGGTTCAGGTGTAGCAGTATCTGCAAATTTATGCATGGTAGCGGTTGGAACCGAGACAAACGGTTCAATAGTATGTCCGTCAAACAGCAACGGCATCGTAGGAATAAAGCCAACAGTAGGGCTGATAAGTCGTAGTGGCATAATCCCTATCTCTTTCACGCAGGATACTCCGGGCCCGATGGCCAGAACAGTTGAAGATGCAGCGATTTGCCTTGGAGCGATGACCGGAATCGATTCACTTGACTCAAAAACTCTGGCATCAGCAGGAAAATCAAGAACTGATTATTCCGAGTTTCTGAATACAAATGGCCTGAAGGGCAAAAGGATTGGGTTAATAAAAAATTCCGGAGGATTTCATGACAGGGTTGACAGTCTTATGGTTCAGGCAACGAGAGTTATGAAATCGCAGGGTGCGGAGGTAGTGGAAATAGAAGCCCCCAGGTCAAGGGACTATGAAGACGCCTCATATCAGGTTCTGCTATATGAATTCAAGGACGGCCTGAATAAATATTTATCAGGCCTGGCTGATAATGTGCCTGTCAAAAGTCTTAAAGACCTGATAGAATTCAACAGTAAGGATACAATAGAGTTAAAATACTTCGATCAGAAGATCCTGATTGAAGCTGAAAAAAAAGGTGACCTGAAAACTCCTGAATACCTAAAGGCACTTGAAAAGATGCATAGGGCTACCCGTGAGGAAGGAATAGATAAAATTATGAATTCCAATAAATTAGATGCTATTATTGCGCCTACAGGATCACCGGCTTGGAAAACTGACCTGATCCTGGGAGATCACTTTGTAGGAGGCAGTTCATCACTTGCAGCTATATCAGGTTATCCGGCTATAACAGTTCCAATGGGGTTCGTATCAGATATGCCTGTAGGTTTGACATTCTTTGGAAGAGCATGGAGTGAGCCGGTACTGATAGAGATTGCCTACAGCTACGAACAGGCCTCAAGACACAGAAAAGCACCGGAATATAAACTTTCGGATTAATGATATGAAACCCTTTTAAAGCCGGTTCTATTTGATCAAAAAATCGAGGAGCGGTTTTTCTCCGAGATATGCAACAAGATTGTCATTTTTATGAAGCGCTCCCACTCCTGAAGGCGTTCCGGTAAATATAAGATCGCCTGTCTTTAAAGTTAAAAATTTTGATACATAGGCTATTATCTCATCTATACTAAATATCATATCAGATGTATTGCCTTTCTGTACCACCTTATTGTTTATTTCAAGATGGAAATCGATGTTTTTTATATCCTTCACTGAAGAAACAGGTATGAATTTACCGACAGGAGCAGAACCATCGAACCCCTTTGACAATTCCCACGGAAATCCTGCTGCTGCATTACGTCTCTGGATATCACGTGCAGTAATATCTATCCCAAGTGTCAGTTCATCATAATACCTGTGAGCATATTTGACAGATATGCTTTTACCCAGTTTGCTGATCTTAACGACTACCTCAGTTTCATAATGGATCAACTCCGAAAAATCAGGCAGGAAAAAAGGTTTGTTATTCTTTAGAAGGGCTGAATCCGGTTTCAGGAATACAACCGGTTCACTGGGGATCGGTTTACCCATTTCTTTAGCATGATTCCTGTAATTCAAGCCTATACAAATTATCTTCATATTATTTATCCTTTTTCCCGAAAGTCCTTAATTTGATCTCCGTAAGCACTTTTTTGGTATACAGCGGAAAATCTCCGTTCATCATCCACGAATAATAAGCAGGGTCTTCCTTAAATACATCTTCAACTGGTCTTCCTTTATGTTTCCCGAAATTAAATACCTCAACACCTTTTTCATTCATTATTATTCTTCCGGCAAAATCAACGTTCTCATTGAAAGCGCTGAATGCTGAAAGTTTTTCAACATCATTTTCGAGGTCGCTATAGGTATCCAGCTGAGCTTTCAGCACCTCGTATGTTGCTGAAGTATCTGCCTGGGCACTGTGAGCATTTTCCAGTGTTTTTTTACAGTAGAACTGATATGCTGCAGCCAGTGTCCTCTGTTCTTTTTTATAGAATATCACCTGAGGATCTACATACCGGCGTTTCCTGAAATTAAAATCCAGATTGACTCTCAGGAATTCTTCTGCAAGGACAGGGATATCAAATTTTATTGCGTTATAGCCGGCCAGATCGCATCCTTCAAGAAATACTGCGATATTCTTTGCTATCTCTTTAAAAGTGGGTGATCCGGCAACATCCTTATCGGAGATTCCGTGTATTTCTGTTGCTTTCTCAGGAATGGGCATTTCAGGATTTACCCGTGTATTCAGCCACTGTTCCTTTCCATTGGGATGGATTTTCAACGCAGAGATCTCAACAATACGGTCAGATGAAACATTTATACCCGTCGTTTCGAGATCTATGAAGACAATAGGACGTTTAAGCTTGAGTTCCAACTATCAGGCATTTATCATCATTGGCATCAGGAGCATCAGAAGGTCTTCTGCTTCATTTTCTGTTTCAGCCGGAAGGAATAGTCCTGCTCTTGTGGGATCAGCAAGCTCTATCATAACATCCTGTGAACCAATATTGGAGAGAATCTCCAGAAGAAATACGGATTTAAAACCTATTTCAAGTTCTTCTCCCTCATACTGGCATTTAATTTTCTCATAAGCAGATATTGAGAAATCTATGTCCTGAGCCGAAACAGTCACCTGATTGCCTTTTAAGTGAAGTTTTACAAGGTTGCTTGCCTGGTTTGAAAAAACTGATACTCTCCTGAGTGTATTGTAAAATTCAACCCTGTCAATAGTTACTTTTCTGGGATTATTTTTGGGGATCACAGAATTATAATTAGGGTAATTTCCCTCTACCAGGCGGCAAACAACTTTATAATTGCTGAGGTTAAAGAAAGCATTCTTGTCATCAAATTCAACAGTAGATGATCCTTCCTCTCTGGGAAGAATATTCCTCAGGAGTGAAGCAGGCTTTTTCGGCAGAATGAAAGAGGCATTTTCATCCGCGTGAGCATCATTTCTCTGATATCGGACAAGTTTATGAGCGTCCGATGCAACGAATGTAATCTTTTCCGGTGAAGCTTCAATGAATATTCCGCCCATTACAGGCCGTAACTCGTCTTCAGCTGTTGCAAAAAGAGTTTTATTAATACCTGCAAGCAGCACATCAGCATTGATAGTAAAGGTGAATTTCTTATCCTTCTTTATTGCAGGCAAAGCCGGAAAATCTATTCCGTTCTGTCCTACCACATTGAATTTACCATTTTCAGAGCTTATGACAACTGCCATTGTCTCAACATTAATATCAAATGTGAGCGGCTGAGCCGAAAACTCTTTAAGAGTGTCGAGCAGTATTCTGGCCGGCAGGGCTATCATACCTTCACCCTGGGTATTCTCAAGTTTCATCCTTGTTATCAAAGTCGATTCAAGATCCGAAGCTGTTATCTCAAGATCATTCCCGGAAAGGTTGAAAAGAAAATTATCAAGGATGGGAAGTGTATTCTTTGAGCTGATTACCCTGCTTATAGCCTGAAGATGACCCAGCAGTTCAGTACTTGACACTACAAATTTCATAATGTTATCGGTTTAAGTTTAATTTTTTAATCCCAGATTAACGTATATCGCTTATAATAAATCTATTAATTCAATATTTTCTTATTTTTCCCGACTATCAATATTACAAAAAAAAATATATTACCTCAAATTTAATTGTAACTAATAACAATCAGTTATAAACATGTTTCTGACTGTTAATATGATCTCTACTCTCCCCCACCTTCATTATTATTTTGCGGGAAAAAATAAGTGATCCGCTTCAGAAGAGGATCGATATCAAAATATCTTATTATAAGAAACCTCTCCTGACCACCAATTTTAGCCCATAATCTGTCTGTATCAGTTACACCTTCATAATTTCTTTCCCACATTGTGAGTCTGGTCTCGCTGCCGTCTGATGCCACAACTTTCAGCCTGTACAGAGGCTTCTGAGATTCAATCCTGCTTTCCTCTTCTGATGAGATATCTTTTGCCCAATCCTCGAAAGGCACCCATGTGAAATAAGATATATAACGCCTCACCCTTGTTGTATCCCACCCAGTGAGTGACTTCATATTATCAGACAAATTAAAAGCCTCTCCCTTTTTGTTGATCCTGAATGATAAAGTAGTATCGGACAGATTCTCAAGGGATATTTCGGAAATTTCAGTGGGACGGAGATTAAAAACAGTGTATGGTTTCCAGTAAAGCTCGTCGGTTGTGAAAGCAGAACCAATGTCTCCTTCGTAACCGGGAAGGCTTATAATAAACGGCTTTGCACTTCCCCTTACTTTCATGATATTACCGTATCTGTTGCCTGTTGTTCTGAAGACCAGAAAAGACCTGAGCAGATGCCTGTTTTCATACACTCTCACCACGACAGGTTCAATTTCTTTTGACTTAATATCATTATCAAACATTTCTGCCGACACAGGAGATTTGACACTCATTTCACTAAGTATCCTGATCATGAATAATACAGCATTTTTTCTTGCTTCCTTGTCGCCATTGACCTTCCAGCCATCCGCTGTAAGGGTAAGAACCAGGTGCCTTTCATTTTCAGATAATTCGATTCTTGTTATCTCCTTCTTTGGTAAGGATGCGAACCGTGTCTGCTTTTTGCCGGATAAGAAATTATTTCTGACGGAAACTATCACCGCGAGCAGAAACAGGAGAACGAGGAAGATCAGAGCATTCCTGAGATATATATTATTCATTTTCATTATTTTGAATAAGCTCTTTTCCTGAATAAATTATATATGATGCCCGCGAGAATTACGAGCAAAACCGGAGTTATGATATTTACAAGCTGCCAGAACGTCCTTTCATCCTTAATTTTTGCCCTGTCGAGCAACCTTAATTTCATCTCCCTCGACCTGAGCTGCATCAGATTATTATTATCAACCAGGTAATTCATGCAGTTAAGAAGAAAATCCCTGTTTCCGAACAACTGGCCGGTATATTTATCCTGACCGAGGGGCAGAGGCACCTCAGTTGATCCGGTTCTCTGCACTTCATTCCTTATTATATCACCGTCAGCTATTACAATCATCCTGGTAGGCAGACTTTCATTTCTGACCTCCCTATTGCTGCCGCCAAAAAGAGTACCTGCCATTCTGTTCCTGAATGCAGATGGGAAAACCCCTTCAAGCAGAACTGCAACCGGCAGACGGGATCTATTAAATTCTTTCTCTTCAGGTACTGATTCAGCTTCCCTGAGTTTTATAATCAAAGGAGGAGCAATAGTTCTTGAATAATCAGATGTACGTAATAGAATTGTCTTTTTTATTGCCCCATCGAGTCCGACAGTATCAAGTGTATTGACAAACTCTCCTTTCACCTTATTAAGGTTCCTGGTCACCGGGTGATGTTGATCTGGTGCAAGCAAAGGATAGTATACCCATGGGGCCGGAACAATCTGCCGTTGTCCTCCGCCTGCCGTAACAGACAATCTTACCAGCATACAATCCATATCCTGAACGACCTCTGGATTAATTCTGGTGCCATACCTGAAAAGCTGATCCTCAATATTCAGAGGATAATAAAACCCTGCCGTCTCGCCTGAGGATAAACTATCTCTGTTCACATAGACCTGCTCAAGAAGCCATAGCACCTTGCCTCCGTACATAATATACTGATCGACAACAAATTTATCAGCCTCACTGAACTGTTCACGCGGGCCGGCGACAATAATTGCTGAATACTGATCAAGGCTCCCCTGTTTCCCACCAATGACTCCCCTGTCGACAGTGAAATACTTTGCCAGATTGTAAGTTATATCTGCTACTTCTGTTTCTGATAATTCGCCCTGCCCTTCCAGAAATGCAACTTTATAAATCGTATCGGAAGCAAGAGTAGAGATAGTCTGGATCATCTCATATTCAAGACCTTCAATGGAATGGAGGATATTCTGCTCATATGATAGTGCCTGATTGTTCTTAAGAAAGTTTACAGGAACTTCGATTCCGTTATAATTGACTATCATCCCGGGAAAGACCAGTCGTTGGCTTTCACCTCCCTTCCCATCAGTATACTGTGCCCTTACAGGAACAAGACCTTTATTGTAAAGATCCTGGAACAATGATTCTCTCTTCTGTTCGTCACCTGAGGCTGAAGGATTAATGAACTCATAAGAAATCTTTCTGCCCGAGGCTATCCTGAATTCATCAAGCATTTCCTGAACCGAACGTCTCAATCGTTTCAGTGGAATCTGCATCTCGCCATCAAGATATACCTGGATATAAATGTCATTTTTGATCTCATCCAGAACTTTTAACGTCTGTGCCGACAGCGTATAACGCTTATCTTCAGTAAGATCAAGTCTTATCCGGGCTAAAGAAACCAGCCAGGCTATGATTATTATTGACGCAATAGTGATGATAAAACTGATCCAGCTGTTCAGTCTAATATTCTTATCATTGGAATTTTCAGGCATTTTCAACTCTTTTTCTTCCACCTTCTCGATACCAATACAAGTCTTGTAGCTTCATTGAATATAACAGCCACGGATATATAATAAGCTGCATCTTTTATATCAATAACACCCCTGCTCATCGATTTGTAATGTTCATTGATGCCCAGCCGGATTATGAATTCATCAAATCTCTTAAGGCCCGGCAGATAGGCAAATGCATCAAAGCCTGCAAAGAGGATAAAACATATTACAATAGCAACTATAAATGAAATTACCTGGTTATCTGTAAGTGCCGATGCAAATATCCCTGCCGAGGCATATATCGATGCAAGGAAAAATAATCCGATAAAAGCGCCTAATGTACCGCCTTTATCGAGATTTCCGGGGACATCCCCAAGCATGTAAACAGAGATATACCAGATCAGACAGGGAAGCAAAGCCATGAGAACAAGGATAACTGATGCCAGGTATTTTCCATAGATGATCTCCCTTTCAGTCACAGGTTTTGAATAGATCAGTTCTATTGTACCGAGACGTTTTTCCTCTGCAAACATCCTCATTGTTACAGCCGGAACAAGAAAAAGAAATACCCAGGGTGCAAGGAAGAAAAGTGTATCAAGCCCTGCATATCCGCTGTCAAGGATATTCCACTGGCCGGGGAAAACCCACATAAACAGGCTGTTGACCAGCAGAAACACAACGATAACAATATAGCCGGTCAGACTACTGAAGAAGCCGCTTATCTCTTTTATGAAAATAGCAAACATATTCTGATCTGATTGGCAAAAATAAAAAAATTAAGCGGGATAGATCATTTCTGGACTGCATTGTTTATATCTGAAATGATAACACCCTCAAAGTAGAAGTATATGATCTGCCGGTAATCAAAACCCTTTTCTGCCATTGCCATTGCTCCTTCCTGGCAAAGCCCTACTCCATGCCCATAACCTTTACCGTCAAGAATCACTGAATCGCCCTCCACCCTTACTGAGAAAAACGTAGACCGAAGATCCAGGTCATCCCTTATCTTTTGAAGAGGTAAGGAAAAATTTCCTGTCATATAATCAGTCTTACGTGTAGACTGAGCAAAATTAATTTTCAAAACTTCATCCGGTTTTTCCTTCAGACCCGACTTGTTCAGATAGCTGATCCAGTCGTTAAGGCTCAGGACTTTCTTCCATCTGGCATTCCGGGAATTATTACAGTATGGATCCTTTACACTCTTCAGATATGGCTGACCCGTGAGCCATACGTCCCCGGAGGAAGCCGTCTCACCACCGCAGTTGGAATGGAATGCTGAAATAATGAGTACACTGTCCCTGCCGAGAATTACAAGATCCCTTGTATCCCTGACAGCCTTCACGATAAGTGAATCATTAATTACTCCGTTAAAAGCCTGGCAGTGAGTATTATCACAAAGATTATACCTGTCAGAGGTATGTTTATGAAGGTATTTATACATATAGGTCCTGGCAATGATCGCCTGGGTTTTCAGATATTCGATATGCTTACCGGATCCTCCCTCTGCTCTTACAACACCAGCAAGATATGAATCAATATCGGGAAGGTTTATCATAACAACTGTGCCAAGATCGGGATAACAGATGAGATCTCCTGTATAGTATTGCCGCTGAGGTACATCAGAATTAATTCTTACTGAAAATGAGGCTTTGCTGTCCGTAGCTGAAAAGTGAACAGAATCACAAATGAATGCAGGATCATTATTGGTTTTAACTGCAAGACCGGAGTTAAATCTGGATATTATTGCGGATTCTCCTGATCTCATTGTTTTTATCCTGCCATTTGAGTCAGTTAAAGAATATTCACCTACAGTTACCGAGAACAGGACGGACCCTGGAGACTTATCAGCAAAGATCCTTATCCTTAACTGAGACTGTAAAACAGAAGTATGGAGGACAAGAATACACAAGGCAATAATTCTGAACTCAGCAGATGGACTGTTCATGAGTGTGTCTGTTGATTTCCAGTACAATCCTTCAGCTCTTTAATGATTTCAGTTGCGATCCTGTCTGAAGCTCCTGCAGACCCGAGTTTTTCTTTAATTATCGAGTAATTGTTCAGAATTATAGTCCGTTTTTCTCCGCCTGGCAGAATATCCCTGAGATTTTTCACCAGGTTTTTTTTATTTAGTGAGTAGCCCAGAAGTTCTTTTACGACTTCTTTATCCATGATAAGATTGACGAGTGATATATACTTGACTTTTATCATCATCCATGCCAGCAGCATTGACATGAAATCACCTTTATAGCATACTACCTGCGGAATATTGAAAAGTGCTGTCTCGAGAGTAGCAGTTCCTGATGCGACAAGGGCAGCATCAGACACTTTAAGCACTTCATAGGTTTTATCCGTCAATAATCTGACCGGATTATCTCCGATAATATCCTTATAAAGATCGTCCGGCAGGTTCCTGACCCCCGTTATAACGAACTGGTAGTCTGGAAAATCCCTGACAACACTGATCATCTGAGGTAAAATAGATCTGACTTCATGTTTCCGGCTTCCCGCAAGAAGACCTATCACAGGCTTATCTCCCAGACCAAGGGATTTTATTATTTCGCCCCTTTCAGGAAGAGAATCAGATCTTCTTTCAACCTCATCAACCAGCGGATTACCAAAATATTCAACAGCAATTCCATGTTTCTTATAGAACTCTTTCTCAAAAGGAAAGATTATGAACATCCGGTCAACATATCTCTTTATTTTTCTGATCCTGTATTCGCCCCAGGCCCAGAATTTTGGCGAGATATAGTAGAGTATTTTAATCCCTGCAGGTTTGATAAGTTTCGCCAGCCGCAGGTTAAAGCCGGGGAAATCAATAAGTATCACTGCATCGGGTTTGAACAATATTATCTGATCACTGCAGAGTGAGAGGTTTTTTATAAAGGTTCCCAGATTCTTTACTATTGCTGTTAAACCCATTATTGCTGTTTTCTTGTAGTGCATCAGTAATCTGGCTCCTGCCTCCTGCATAAGGTCACCTCCCCAGCATAAGATCTCAGCTTCTTTATCGTGTACCAGCAGAGCTTTTACAAGATTTGAGCCATGGAGGTCTCCTGATTGTTCACCAGCTACTATAAAATACTTCATAAGAGAAAATAAACCGTAAATACGATAATAGCCCAGAAGATTGTGACTCCCAGCACTCCTTTTGCTGCCCGGAGCATATCGAGCTGGTTGAAAATGAGGAAAATAACAATATTGGGAAAGACACAAAGAGATATGATATGCGTTTCGATTCCGGCTGTTTTTACTTTTAACAGCCATTCTGTAAATGAGGGATCGCCTTTGGCAAAAAAGAAAACGAAAAAGAGAATGATAAAAGGCAGGCAAAATCCACTTATTGTTCCAGTGGATACTTTATCATATTTTTCCAGGATTGTCATCCGTTAAATTTTTCTTTAAGTTTTTCGAGGTACCAGTGTGCAGTCATATCAACAGTGATCGGGACGACAGCTACATAGTTGTTGGCCAGAGCCCATTCATCCGTATCTGTGGCGTCGGGTTCCTGGTTATTGAAATATCCTGTCAGCCAGTAATAGGTCTTGCCCATGGGATCCTTTCGTTTTTCAAACTCTTCTTTCCAGTTACCCTTCGATTGCCTGCATATCTTAAATCCCCTGATCTGATTTTCAGAAACAGCCGGAATATTGACATTAAGGCAAACGCCTTCAGGTAATGGTTCCTTAAGCAAGTTTTGGATCACAGTTCTTATGGGATTGCGACAGACTCTGAAATCGGCTGTCGGAGAAAAACTATTGAGGGAGAAACCGACAGAGCATATTCCATAGAGGCATCCTTCGAGAGCTGCGGCCATAGTTCCGGAATACAGGATGCTAACTGAAGCATTTGAACCATGGTTTATACCAGAGATTACAAAATCAGGCATCCGCTCAAGCAACTGATTGACAGCTAATTTTATGCTATCCGTCGGGGTACCGTTGCATGCATATATCCGGTGTTTATCATTTTCCTCAAGCAATTTCACTCTCAGGGGAGTTTTTACAGTGAGTGCCTGTGACATCCCTGAGCGGCTCTCCATTGTTGAGATTATGACCACCTTACCAAACTCTTCCATTACCTCAAAAAGAGCTCTTAATCCTGCTGCATATAAACCATCATCGTTGGTTACAAGTATGAGCTTATCATCTTTACTGATAGTCATAAACAGATTTTTATGTCAGCAAAGATAAAGAAATAGAACAGCCTGCATAATATACGGGCGTTGAAATTATTTGAACCGGTGTTTGTGAATAAAAGCTTAGACTTTCGTTAATCAGTATCTATTCTTACTTGCTACGATAACTAGAATGCGAAGTGATATCCGAGGCTGAAAGCAATGGGGATCGAAGGAACTTTAAATTCCACACCCATGTCTTTGAGTTCATCATAATCAGTCTTGAACTCAGATGGTCTGAGGGGAAGGATCAGTTCAATGTTGAAATATTTGTTTTTCAGGAAAGACCATATCTCCGTTCCGAAAGCAAATGATGGTCCGTAGTAGGCTTCTTTAAAATCCATACTTCCGGTGACTTTGATAGCTCCGTTATACCCGTACATAGCTCCGATGAAAGGACATATCTTTTTTTGTTCAGTATTATATGTTTAACATTTTAAACAATATCATAATAAGCACTGAAATTATTTCATTACGGCTGATTTATTTTAAGTGTCATTATGAACCAGATTAAAATACGATTTTGAAACAAAATTAGTCGGACCCCTGTAATTCCTTAGAAGAGATAGCAGAGTCTCTTTTATGAGAGGAAGAATAAACTGTCTTACTAAATTGTTATAAAAATATTTAGCAGAATCCGGGCTTTGCGCTCAGGGTGCACACTAGTCTATTACGCAGCGGACTGAAAAGCCGTAGATGTCGCTATACATAGTAAATACATCACTACCACTCCAGTACATACTGTTACTCCATGCATTCGACGTGCCTCCGGATGTAGGAGACCACCAGTAGCCTATATTCTTCAGGCCGTTAAAGGTTCCGCCATCCCCTCGAAATCCTCCCGGCAGTGCTGTAAAACCTGTTTCGTTAGTTGCTCCGGTATTAGGTGTTGTCCAATGCAAGAACCCGGTCTCTTTTAATTTGCCTCCGGCAACACTTTCACCTCCAAGATAATGTTTCAATATTGTCCATTCGGCATCAGTTGAAACATGCCAGCCGGCAGGACAAATTTTCCCGCTATTGACTGCATGCCAGTTATACATAGCTCCATAGGTGCTCTTATAAGTGGCATCATCATTTTTATACCAGCAATAGCCTGGGGTAGTGAGTTTAATCCATTCAGTATTGTCAGTCACTAATGGTATTTCAGTACCATCGCTGTACCGGGTGGTTTTAAGATTCTCAGCCATCCATAATTGTGTCCCTATCTTCACAACAGGATAATTGTTGCCATCTTTGTCGGTACAGGATACAAAACTAAAATCGATAGTCTTAGACGAAGTTGGTACATCAGTGATAACAGTACTTTTGCTGCCTGAAACAGCAGTCAGTTTTAATCTGTCACCGGCATTATACTGCATTTCTATCTCTGCAGTTGTACCTTTTATACCATTTTCTTCTTCCTTAATAAAAGAGGCATCTTCATATTCAATTCTCGTAACATTCTTCCTTGATTGCGGGCATAACAATGTACCACTGAGTTTATATCTTCCTGAACTGACAATTACTGTATATAATCCTTGTCCGACACCTTCTATCCGATATGTGTGCTGACCTCTTTCAAGCAGATCCTGCTTTTGTATAATCTTCCTTCCTGCCACATCATACATGCTTATAATAGTCTCCCCTGTCATAGGAAGGGTAAATTTCATCTTCGCAAAGTCTTTCATGGGATTTGGATAGAATATTACTTTACCTGCCTCATCAGAAAGTGTGTTTTCAATATCTGTGACAACAGCTTTAAGATGAAGAATATCTGTTCCGTTAATTGTCACACTTTTGCCCTGAGTAAGATTCTCAACATTAACAGTATTGACAGTGGAACTGCCACCTTCACCTGCGAAGGTGATAAGGTAATCCTGAGCCTGAAGACTCATAATTGAAATTACCTGCATAACTATAAGAATGCAGGTTGCTAATTTCAGATAGTACAATGTAGTTTTCATGGCATATTTATTAATTATCTGTTAATACCAAATCTCATGAAATTTACAATAAGTTTAATTAAAAGTCAAGCGACAGATAATTGATATCCCCACAATTTAAAAAAAAGTGGCCGAAGATCAGGTTTACCGATGTAAATTTACCTGATGGTAAATGGTTGAGAGCTACTATCCGATCAGCGATGATAGCTTTGATAGGTACGGAAAAGACATCGAGACTCTCATTGGGAATCTCAGTGGGAGTTTATAATTATTTTCCTGACCTGAAAATATCCGTCTGACGCGGCATGTAAGAAATAAATGCCATCCGATAATCCTCTTCTGTTGAGTATGATCTCATATGTTCCGGCAGGTTTATAATCTTTAATCAGTGTGGCTGCTTTCTTTCCCAGAATATCAAATAGTTCCAGCGATATGAACCTGTCGGCTGGTAATGTTAATGTTATTCTTGTGGTCTCACTGAAAGGATTTGGATAATTATGGATTTCAAACGATTTATTTGGACTTTCAAGTTCCTTAACAGATGTGGTGCCAACAGAATCTGCGATTATAAGCTGAGCTGGTAAAGTAAAAGGTATTCTGTTCTGCAAATACTTTCCATTTAGCACGCCACCAATATTTTCCCACGCAGAATTTTCATCTCTTCTTCTTAACCAGACAAGATTTGAGTAAGATTTTTTCAATCCGTTGCTTATATCGCTGCTCACTAAACAATCATCAATTTTCAGCCTGATGTCGGGACTTAAAACTCGTATATAACCTGTTGCCTCATAATAGCCGGGAGGCAGATCGTCAGGTAAATTAAACGGGATACTATCGACCTTCAGATCGCCCGATTCGAGAACGACTCCTCTGATTTCCATGCCGTACGCAACCCCGAGGTTGGAAGGCAGAAAGAAATAAGCTGCTCCTTTATTGTTTTCCTCGCCCGGAGCTCCGGCAATAAAACCATCACTCCAGAAACTGAGAGATTTTCCGAATTGCTTATTAGCGGAAGGATTATCGGGCTTTATTTTATAAGACAGCTCATGGTTCACATCTTTGTAATCGTAAAGATAAACAGGATAATCATAATTTTGTGCATCACAAGCCACGACAAATTTATTATCATTAGCGCTTAATACAGATCCAAATCTCATTCCAGGGCCATACTCATCAGGAATTATCTTGGATATAAGGTTAAAACCCGATTCTGTTTTCAGATAATCGTAAACTGCACCTACCGAGGCAGTGGGAGTGCTATATCCCGTTGCACTGATAAAGATTCTGTTCCCGGATGTAGCTATTGAATACCCGAAACTATCATTTGTCACAGCATCGTCAGGGATCAAAAGAGTCTCTTCCCACGATGTACCGTTCCATTTGGCAACAGTAACTCTGCCTGCCGATGTAAAGTAATCACCAACAAGAAAAGTATTGTTATCGCAGATCGCGACTGAATTTCCGAACCTCATTGACCCGTAAAAAGATTGAATGAGTTCCCAATTGGAATTAACAGTATTGAATCGATAGATATGTGCACTGCCATTGGTTTGAAAAACATCAACAAGATGTCCGATGATAAGCCTGTCTCCCATCAGATCCAGTGAATTACCGAACCATTGTTTCAGTGAACGTGGATCCGCGATTGTCTGTTTCCAAACCCAGGCATCATTTTCCAGCTTAAAAATCAGAACGACGCTTCTGCCGTACCCGGCAATAGCTGCAGTGTTCCCGTCTATATCAATACTATTGCCGAAGAATTCTCCCGGAACAGCATTCTGATCAACCAGAATCTGAGATTCTTGCCAAGCTTCTCCATTAAATCTGAAGACATAAACCGCACCCTTGTAATTATCACGGCCAATTGCCCCAATCATAATTGTATTACCATAATATGCAATGGCAGAACCAAATAAGTCGTTCGCCATACCGTCAGATGCAGTTTTCTTCAACTGGGTACCTGTTATGGTTACTGGTTGTCCGGTTGAAAAAGCAATGTTGGTTATCACTGCTATCAAAAGAAGAGTAAACTTCTTCTCTTTCTGATCTGATAATTTTCTTAAAGATTTCACTTTGTTTTCAGAATTCAGCAGATAAATTCCTTTCATAAGTTTAACCTTTATTATTATTATGAGATTATTATGAGATTAATATTTTAACAAATTTTGTTTTTTAACGAAAATAATAAAATTTCATCAGGAGTTAATCAGGAATCACGTTTTTTTCTCTCCTGAATTACTTGGAAGAGGGCGGTTCGTCCGCAGGGCGGTGCCTTGCGGTTTGACAGGCTTACGGCCCTTTTGCTTGTATCACGATCTGAAGCCTTATGATAGGGAAGATATCAAGACAGGGAATTGTCCTGTCCGTCAGATTATCTAAGTTCTCTCAAACCTCGAAGAGTCAAAAGATAGTAAGGCAGGATATCGCTCTGCTGATAGCACCTCCCTGATCCCGTAAGCCCCATAGGGGCGAAAGAAGCTAGTCTTTCAGACAACGAACAGAATATCCGCAAATCTTGCTGTTATTTTTTCTGAGTACTTCGCTGAATTCAAAGGTAATGCCCCTGTTCCACGCATTTGTATAGGAGTATTCTGTAGAACTCCAGAACTGTCCGTTTGAACCTAAAGCTAAAAAAGAACCCAGGTTGGTTCGATGACCTCCTGGAAGAGCGGTGAATCCGGTTTCGTTGGTTGACGATGAATTCGGGGCCGGCCAATGGGTTGTTCCGGTCTCTTTCAGTTTGTTTGCATCAAAATCTCCAGGGATATTCTTTTCCAGGGTTTTCCAGTCGTCGTCTGTGAATACATGCCATCCTGAAGGACAGAGTTTCCCTGTCTGGACAGCAAACCAGTTATATAAAACTCCATACACATCTTTGTATGATGAATTATTATCATAAATACAGTAAGCCGGAGTATAGAGGGCAGCCCATGCTGTGGCATCAGTAATATTATCTATAGAAGTACCATCGTTAAATTTAGTAGCCTTAAGGTTTTCAGCCATCCAGGTTTGAGTGCCTATTTGTACAATTGGATAGTTGTTTCCATCTCCGTCAGTACAGGGTATGAAATTAAAAGTTATGACCTTCCCAGTTGTCGGTACATCTGTTATTACTGTGCTGTAATTACCAGAAAAAGCCGTCAGCTTTAATCTTTCTCCGGCATTATATTGCATTTCAACAACTGCTGTAGTACCTTTTACGTCATCAGTTTTATCCTTTAAAGATATTTCTTCATATACAATCCTGGTCATCTTATTAAGGGAACCCGAAGAAATTAATGTCCCGCTAAGGTGGAATTTGTTCGAAGTGACTGTGATAATGTATGTTCCCCTGCTGATACCCTCCATTTGGTAAGAATGTTTACCCATTGACAGCAGATCCTTTTTCTGAGCCAGTTCCCTGCCATTAATATCGTAAAGTGTTATTAATACCTCTCCTTCTTGAGGAAGGAAAAACTGCATTTTAATTAAATCATTCATCGGATTAGGATAAAAGACAATTTTACCTGATCCATCCTCACCGGCCGATTCAATACCTGTAACAACTGCCTTAAGATGGAGAATATCTGTCCCGTTCATTGTCAGACTGGTACCCCTGGTCAGATTTTCAACTTTAACAGTACTGACAGTAGTGCTGGCACCTTCACCTGCAAAGTTAATCAGGTAATCCTGAGCCTGAAGGTCAAATAGCAAATTAGCCTGTATAATCAGAAATATGCAGACTGAAATTTTCAGATTGTAAAAAGTAGTCTTCATAGGAGATTTGTTAATTAGCCAGAAACGATTTATTTATGAAATTTACGAAAAATTTCATAACGAGTCAAGTTTTATCAAGCCGCTCCGGGGCTTCCATAGTGCCTGGATGTTTTTCCACAGGGTGTTGCCTTTCTCCGCAGGGCGGTGCCCTGCTTTATTGTATAGCAGTACTACGGCTTTCGCAGTACCTATGTGAGTTCTTCCGCAGGACGGTACCCGTTTAACCTATGTAAAGTCAGCAAAATTTATGGGATGGTTTGTACTTCACTGTGTGAAGCACTGCTACAGAGTTACATCTTACTGTAGATTTCAATCAGGCTTTTCAGGCTGCTGACAACCTCATTATAAAAAGGAAGATCTCTCCAATCCGAAGCTGCGTCCGACTGGATCATATTCAGCATCGATTTTGTCAATGACAAAGGTGTAGCACCATTTTGTCCTCCATCACTGTCGGTATTTTTTTGAACCCTGGCTCCTTTTGATATTAACAAATTTGCTATTTCCGGTGCATTTTTATATGGATAGGGAACCGCTACAGGTTGACACAGCACATGCAGTGCCGTATTTCCCATCATATCACGTGAATTTGGGTCGGCTTTAAACTCCATAAGCAGCCTGACAATTTCGATATCACGATATTTTGATGCAAGAAGTAAAGGAATATTATCAGCATCATATTCAGGAGGAAGCGAAGCTTTTGCACCCTTCTGTAAGAGAAACCTTATTATCTCAATATAGTCGCGCCTCAGGTCAGAAATAGACCGGCCTGAATAGACATCCGGACCGCCTTCACTTATCAGCATTAACCTGATGCTGTACCCGGCTGGAATTATCATCTCAGATGCTGCACTTATTGCTGAACAAAGTGGAAGATAAGGAATGCCTGCTCCCTCTATTTGCTTGTTTAAATCGACACCTTTTGCCACAGCTGATTTAATGATATCTATATCACAATTACCAATGCCCAGATTTAGCAGATCCTGAGGTGGATACTGGTTAATATCTATTCCGGCAGCCTTGAGCTGTTTAAGATCGATAAATTGTGCAAAAACAGGCAGTGTTATAAGAATTGTCAGGAAAATGATAATTAATCTTTTCATTTTAACAGATTATAAATTGTTAAATAAATTTTATCAGTTGTTCCAGGTTTGAGGCTCCACGTTCAATCAATCAATCAATTTCTGGTTTTTTTTCTTCAGTCTTCAGTCTTCAGTCTTCAGTCTTCGGTCTTCCAACTCCAACCTATTTCTTCACCAGTTCAACCCTCCTGTTTTGAGCTCTGCCCTCTTCCGTATTATTATCGGTTATTGGTTTATCCTGGCCAAATCCCACAGGACTTAGCCGGTCAGCAGCAATACCCTGTGCAACGATTGCAGAGACAACTGACTTTGCCCTTGCTTCAGACAGAGTCTTATTTGATGCCGGAGTACCTACATTGTCGGTATGCCCTTCCACCCCAATTTTAAGATCTGGATTTGAATTCATCATCTGGACGATCTGGTCGATTATCGGTTTGGAATCATCCCTGATAATTGATTTTCCTGTATCAAAATTTATATACAGAGCAATGTGACCATCACGGTTAAGTGCTTCAAACATGCTGCTGGCCGTTACATCCTGCTTCATCAGTTCTTTAAGCACAATTGTAAGATGATAATTATCTCCATCGAGTGTTGCAACTTCGACCCAAAGTTCATCCGGCCCTTTAACAGCCTTCCCCACGACCAGGTTTAAACCATTGTTGTCAGCACATTCAGCATCCTGAGGGGCTCCCTGGTAAATTATTGTCCCACCCATGCTCTTTATGGCATTCGAATAGTTGCGTGTTATCTGGATAGCACTTGATCTCTGGGCATCACCCTTCAGCCAGTATGTTCTCTTATATTTTCTGCCTTCCACAGTAGTACAGTTCTTTCCGTTGAAAAAATTATAGCTGTCAAATTCAATGTCCTCAGCAGCCTCGATCTGGTAATTAGGCATGCCTGAGAACCATGGTGTGTCTTTGAATTGAGGTTCCTCATCCTGAGCCTGTATAAAAACAGCAAAGGATGGTGATAGGATTACTAATAATAGTATCATTAATTTCTTTTTCATATTTCCTCCTTGTTTTTAAATAATCAATAGGGCCTAAACAAAACAGGTTGAGTAATTTGCCTTATGTAAATTTATACTATTCATACACTGAAAGCAAATTTATTTTATTTCCCGGAGGAGATCTTCAGAGGCACATTAAAGCCCTGGAAAATATGCAATTATGAAGTCAATTGTTGAATTCAGTGTTTTATTAAGCAGCCTGTCCTGAGTTGGTTTTTTCAAGGGTCCTTTGGATATTATCAGGCTGAGTAAAGCATGATATACTTAGAATAAAAAAAAGAGAGAGTTATGTATTTCACAGAGCCATTTTTCTGTTACTTCATAAGGCACCTGACAGAAAATCCACTGTTATAGTTATAAGACCGTACAACACCGGCGGCTTCAGAACCAGAATGAATTTCCATGTAATGGATCCAGCCTGTATAAGTCGTGCTGGTCCACCAATAACCGGATTTCCCCATATAATAAAAGCTTTCGGTATCCCGCCTTCCGCCGGGTCTGGCTGAAAATCCAGTTGAATTTGATGTACCGGAGCTTTGGGTAGTCCAGAATACTGTCCCTGTTTCTTTCAGAGGACCACCTGCAGAACTTTCACCACCAAGGCCATTAATAAGATCATTCCATGCTATTTCGGAGGGTACTATCCAGCCATCCGGGCACAGACGGCCATAAGCTACTGCCTCCCAGTTATACAAAGCTCCATAATTTCCGGCATACCCTGAATTAGCTCCATAGAAGCAATAAGACTTATAACTTTTCCATGTATCCAGATCTTCGGCATGTTTTATAACAATGCCATTATTAAATTTTGTTGTTTTAAGGTTTGTGCCCATAAATACTTTATCACCCGATTTGTTTTCGGGATCAGGTTCCCCATTTGCTCCCTTTCCCGTTCCTATAATAACAACGGGATAATTATTCCCATCTCCGTCAGTACAGCCATAAAAATTGAACGTTACAGTCCTGTCTTCTGTCGGTACAAGTGTAAGAACCGTGCTGTAAATTCCTGAAACGCCTTTTATCTTGAGTCTGTCACCGGTAATATATTCCATCTCCTTTTCAACATAGATCCCTTTCTCATCACCTTCTTTTTTATTGATTGTAAAGGTTTCTTCATACTCAAGTCTGCCATTTGAGTCACCTGAACCGTTTCCTATGAATTTATTACTTATTACATAGCTTCCGGAACTGATCCTGATGAAATAAATTCCTTTCCCTGTACCGTATATCCCGTAGGTCTGTTTGCCTGCTGAGAGGAAATCTCTCCTCTCTGCGACCTTCCTTCCGGTAATATCGTAAATCGATATCAAAGTCTCTCCTGAAACTGGAAGAAGAAACTGCATCTTTGCATTATCTGATACCGGATTAGGATATAAAAGAATATCACTCCTGTTTTCAGAAGAGATCTTTTCAACATCTGTGACCAAAGTAAGACTCAATATTTCACTTCCTTTCATTTTAAGTGTCGTACCCTGCATCAGGTTCTCAATAAAAACTGAGTCGACATCAGGACTTGCACCGGCTCCAGTGAAGCTTATCAGATAATTCTGAGAATTAATCTCTGAGCTTGTTATGATAAAAAGTAAAACAAATGTACCCTTTATCAATTTCTGCTTAATTAATTTAGGTTTCATTAATAAAAAATTAGCTAAATTTCTATCTACGTATCATTAAAGGCATTATGTTTTGTCTGAATTATGAAATACATTAATTCAAGTCAAATTTATTTTTTTTAAAAAGTCATCTCCTCTTCAACCTTTTCCCAAAATTCTTACTTTTGCGTTCTGTCAGGAAGCTAGAAGACGGAAGCTGGAAGTCAGAAGCAAGGAGTCGGAAGTCGGAAGTCGGAAGACAGGAAAACAAGAACAGGAAACTGCAGCTTTGATTCTTACTTCGGACTTCGGACTTCTAGCTTCTGACTCTTAAACATTTACAACTAATTACAGACCAATGAATATCTCATACAACTGGCTTAAGGATTACCTCGATTTTGACATTGACCCTGAAAGACTCTCAGTTATTCTCACCCAGCTTGGCCTGGAAGTGGAGGCAATGGAAGAATGGGAATCGGTGAAGGGAGGGCTCAAAGGTGTGGTCATCGGGGAGGTACTGAACTGTCAGAAACATCCTGATGCCGATAAATTATCTGTAACAACTGTCAATATAGGTAAAGGAGAACCGCTCCAGATAGTCTGTGGAGCTCCCAATGTTGCAGCAGGCCAGAAAGTCCCGGTCGCCACAGTCGGAACAATTTTATTTAAAGGTAATGAGAGCTTCGAGATCAAAAAAGCCAGGATAAGAGGAATAGCATCTGAAGGGATGATATGTGCAGAAGATGAGCTCGGACTGGGAACATTGCATGAGGGTATTATGGTACTTGATCAGAATGCTATACCCGGAACGCCTGCATCAGAATATTTTAAGGTCGCCAGGGATTATGTTTTCCAGATCGGCCTTACACCCAACAGGATCGACAGCGGATCTCACTTTGGTGTTGCAAGGGATCTGGCTGCATATCTCAACGTTAATGAGGGGAAAAAAGTAAAAGCCCGGCGCCCGTCAGTTGATGACTTCAGTCCGGATAACAATTCCAATCCTTATAATGTAATAATTGAAAATCCCAGGGATTGTCCGAGATATACAGGTATGACAATAAGTGGTGTAACGATTGCAGAATCACCCGACTGGCTTAAAAACAAACTGTTATCAATCGGACTTAACCCAATAAATAACGTTGTTGACATTACCAATTTCGTGCAGCATGAGATCGGTCAGCCTCTTCATGCTTTTGATGCCGATAAGATTGAGGGCCGGAAAGTGATCATCAGAAACCTTCCGGATAACTCAAAGTTTGTTACACTTGACGGAATTGAAAGAAAACTCTCTTCAAAGGACCTGATGATTTGCAATGTCAGGGAGGGAATGTGTATTGCGGGGGTTTTCGGAGGGATCGAATCAGGCGTAACAGATTCAACAAAGAATATCTTCCTGGAAAGTGCCTACTTTAATCCGGTTTCAATAAGAAAAACTGCCAGGAGGCATACCCTGAATACTGATGCATCATTCCGTTTCGAGAGAGGAGCTGACCCTGAAATGACAGAATGGGCTCTTAAAAGAGCTATTATGCTTATCAAAGAGATCGCCGGCGGGAAAATATCCTCAGATGTTACTGATGTGTATCCTGAAAAAATTAAAAGAGTAAATATTGATATTACATATAATCACATTGACCGGCTTATAGGCAAAAGCATTGACCGGGAAATAATAAAGAGAATACTCGATCTTCTCGATATAACAATTCTCAAAGAGACCGGAGAAGGTCTTAAGGTCGAAGTTCCTCTTTACAGAGTAGATGTTCAGCGCGAAGCAGATGTGATTGAAGAGATCCTGAGGATATATGGCTATAACAACATCGAGATTGACGAACATGTGAATTCAACACTATATTCTCCTGAAAAGCCTGACAGGGAAAAGCTGGCTAACATAATTTCAGATATGCTTACGGCAAACGGATTCTCTGAGATTATGTGTAATTCACTTAATCCAGCGGATTTTTACAGGAACGGGGATTTCGATGCAGATCAGCTTGTAATGTTAGCAAATCCTTTGAGCTCTGATCTCAATGCGATGCGACAGTCGCTCCTGTTTGGAGGTCTTACATCGGTGGCATGGAATATAAACAGGCAGAATCCGGACCTGAAGTTATTTGAACTCGGCAACTGCTATTTCAAGACGAAATCCGGAAAATCCATGCCTGACGTTGATGACTTTTCTGAAAGGCGGTCACTTGACATTTTCATTTCAGGTAATAATGGCCATACAAGATGGAATTATAAGGCTGCTACGACTGATTTTTTCAATGTAAAATCTGCAGTTGAGATGATATTGGCTCGTCTGGGCATAGTACCTGAGGATCTGCTTACAGGAGAGAGTGAAAGGAAGTATTTCGCCGAATCAATAACATATTTATCGGGGGATCAGACTATTGCTGAAGCAGGAAAAATATCTGACGAGTATCTGCGTAAATTCGATATTCAGCAGGATGTTTATTATGCGCATATAGACTGGGATATTCTTCTTAAAATGATCCGGAACCATACTGTATCTTACAGTGAAATATCCAAATATCCCTGGGTGCGAAGAGATCTTGCCCTGCTTCTTGATAAACAGGTTAAATTTTCAAGGATAAGAGAGATCGCATTAAAAACCGAGAAATATCTGATCAGGAAAATTGATCTTTTTGATGTTTATGAGAGTGAGAGCCTGGGTCAGAACAAGAAATCATATGCAGTCAGCTTTATTTTAAGGGATGATCTTAAAACCCTGACTGATAGTAATATAGAAAAAGTAATGAATAACCTGATAAGAGCTTTTGAAAAAGAGCTTGGAGCTGTTATAAGATGAAAAAAAAGTGCCGTTTTGAGGTCATAAAGGGTGATATTACATCACTGGAAGTTGATGCAATAGTCAACGCAGCCAATAATTCCCTGCTCGGAGGCGGAGGTGTTGATCGTGCTATTCATAAGGCTGCCGGGCCGGAGCTTTATGAAGAATGCCTGAATCTTGACGGATGTGCCACAGGCGAGTCGAAGATAACAAAAGGATACAGGCTGAAGGCAAAATATATAATACATACTGTCGGTCCGGTATGGCATGGAGGATATAGAGATGAAACTGATCTGCTGGCTTCGTGTTACCAGACAAGCCTTAAGCTTGCGTACCAGCATAAAATAAAAACAATTGCATTTCCAGGAATTTCAACGGGCGCATACAGGTTCCCGAAAGATCTGGCTGCTCTGATCGCAGTGAATGAAACGAAACGGTTCGTTTCAAAAAATAATTACCCTGAAAAAGTGATTTTTGTAGCTTTCGACCAGGAGAATTATGAAATCTATAGAAAGCTCCTCGAAAAATGAGCTCTTTCTTCAGATCAGTTCTAGATTATCTTTCCCTTGTACGGTTCGGCCATACTGTGTTTGCAATGCCATTTGCCCTTATTGGATTTTTTCTGGCAATATCCCGTGAAGAATACAGCTTCAGCCTCAGGCTTTTTCTTCTTGTTATCCTTTGCATGATATTTGCCCGTAACGCAGCAATGGGGTTCAACAGACTCGCTGATAAAAAATATGATGCTCTTAATCCGAGAACAAAAAACAGGGAAATCCCATCAGGCAGGATAAGTACGAGATCAGCTGCAGTTTTTGTTCTTGTCAATTCAGTTTTATTCATAATTGCTGCAGGATTAATAAACCGTCTTACACTTCTTCTTTCACCAGTCGCTCTTATAATAATACTCGGTTACAGCCTTTCAAAAAAGATAACAGCATTATGCCATTTTATACTTGGGCTTGGTCTGAGCCTTGCACCTGTTGGCGCATATATCTCTGTAACTGGCTCTTTTGCACTGCTACCTATAATTTATTCATTAATAGTGCTTACCTGGGTAAGCGGTTTTGACATTATCTATGCTCTTCAGGATGATGAATTTGACAAGAATAACAGAATATATTCTATACCCTCAGTGACAGGGAGAAAAAGAGCTCTCGCCATCGCGGCTTTAATTCATTTCATCACAGCAATTCTGATAATCTATGCCGGATATATTGATAATGGCGGTATTTTCTTCTGGACTGGAGCATTGGTTTTTATATTACTCCTTATTTATCAGCACCTTATCGTGAAACCGGATGATCTGAGCAGGGTCAATGTGGCCTTTGGAACAACAAATGGGATTGCAAGTATTCTATTTGCAGCTTTCGTGATCGCTGATCTTTTTATAAAAAACCATTGACTTCAAATATTCTTTGTTTATTGATTATCGTTAATGTTTTTTTTGTAACTTGCCTTATAAAATTACCTCAACTCCTATGGCTGATATAACTATTAAAGAAGTACTTACCCCAAAAGAGCTTCGGGAATTCATTTACCTGCCTGAAAAAGTACATAAGAATGATCCTAACTGGCTTCCTCCTATCTATATGGACGAGAGGCTGCTGTTTGACAAGGAAAAGAATAAATCATACAAATACGCTGATGCAATTCTTCTTCTTGCCTGGAAAAACAATAAACCGGTGGGTAGAATCATGGGAATCATTAACAGAAGGTATAATACTATCAATAACGAGAATCATGGACGCTTTTGCTTCATGGAGTGTTATGACGACAAGGAAGTATTTCATGCCCTTATTTCAAAAGTAGAGGAATGGGCAAAGCTTAACGGGATGGATATGCTTGTAGGCCCCCTGGGGTTCTCTGATAAGGATCCGCAGGGATTCCAGATAGAGGGTTTTGAATATCCCCAGTTCATAACAGCTGCAACGAATTTGCCATACATGCCGAAGATGATTGAGGAAGAGGGATATACCAAGAAAATAGATCTGGTGAATTACCTGGCAAAGATGCCTGAAAAATTACCTGAGGTTTATCTTAAAGTTCTGAGCAGAGTCGAAAAGACAGAAGGTTATAAGATTATTGAATTTGAAAAAAAGAAAGAACTTAAGCCATATATTGTTCCTGCACTTGAACTTATGAATGAAACATTCAAGGAGATTTATGGTTTCGTCCCCCTTACTGATAGTGAGAAACAGGAATTTGCCAACAGGTATCTTCCAATTCTGGACCCCAAATTCATCAAGATGGTCAGGAACGAAGAGGGTCTTATCGGTTTCGCAATAGGAATGCCTGATTTAAGCCCGGGCATAAAAGCATGCAGGGGCAGACTGCTTCCATTTGGGATCCTCAAAGTTCTGAAGGAATCAAAGCAGTCAAAGAAGCTGCTTATGATGCTCGGCGGAGTCAAGAAGGAATACCGGGGAAAAGGTATAGATGTTCTTATGGGGGTAAAGATCCTTGAATCGGCCATAAATCAAAAGATGGAATCTCTGGACAGCCATCTCGTACTTGAAGACAATAAAAGAATGAGAGGTGAGTACGAAAGAGTAGGTGGCAAGGTTGTCAAGATATTCAGAATATATCAGAAAACCCTGTAGAATTCCCCTTATTAAAATCTGAAAATAAAGGAGAATCCCAATAGCTCCTTGAACTGAATCCTTGCAGTTTTCTTGGGTTTTCCGTCACTGCCGGGAACAGGTTTATTTTCTTTATCATATTCAACAGTTTTGGTATCATCATCAAATATCAGGTGAGTGTTAACCCTTACATCGGTGAACCAGTTAAGGCTGGCCGTGAGGATCATCTCCCAGTCAACATCTATATTCTGCGGGTTATGGGTATAATTGGTAAAGAGCTGAAGACGGTTTGTCATTGTCACATTTTTAAAAGGCTTGTACTCATTACTGATAAGAAAACTCATTCCAGGTTCATGCTTGGATCTTCTGTCGGCTGTGATCCCGTAAATGGTCTGGTCAATTCTGCCGGTATCAGGAACAAATGTCGCTTTATATGAGAGAGGTGAGAAATTGATAGATGTCTTTTTGTTTGATTTGTAATCAAGCCCGAATCCGAGGGTAAGAATTCCCGGGTTCAGAAATTTTGAAACAATTATCTTTGAAGAGTCTGTATATTTATAACCTCTTGTCAGCTGGGTTTTAAATAACATCACTGCACTGAAGTCAAACTTCCCGAAAGCCTTATGGTTGACCTTTGAATTTGTCTCGAGAAGGTCAAGGTTGGTTCTGAGTCCATTTGCTGATGTTGCTATCAGTCCGTATTTGAGCCTTGCAAAGTTGCTTGAAGTGATCTTATAAGGTTTATTATTATAATCGGCGTATCCTGTTATGTCAAGTGTTGTAGATATACTGCTCTCCCCTCCCTTGACCCAGTTTGTAAGTGAAGCCTGGTTAAGTGCAAAAGATGCTTCAGTCCTGTATTTCCATAATTCAGGTTTGACGATAATACGCCTGGCCTTAAGCAATGTCGTTCTGTCAATCTGTTCCATCTCGATCTTCACATCTGAGTGAAATTCCTGGCCGACAGGGCGGGCAAACCTCACTCCATGTTCAAGATAAAGTCCGATAGTGTCTTTTGAATGAGCCCCTATCCACACTGTTACCGAATCGTTCATGTCACTTTTAAGCCAGTATCTGTGCATTTTACCGGATCTGGAGTTTAGCCATACAGGAATGACTTTGTCGCCAAGACCGGTAAAATTAACTATGCTGGAATCCCTGTCTCCAAGGTATTCAAGCAGTGAAATAACGGCAGCTCTTGTGGAATCGCCCTGATATTCATTCTCATAGGATATAAATGGGAACCAATCCGGATTTGCTGGTAGTAGGTTAAGGGGTTTGCCGGTTGTATCAGCAATCATTTTAAGAGAGTCAGACTGTGTCAGGCTGCTGTCGGCAGATAGCTTCCTTATTTGCTGCCGCGATTTAAAATTGAGTGAATCGTACGGATAGGACCTGAGATATGATTCAACCGAATCGAAAGGTACTGAGGAGGCTTCATTGATAAGCCTTTCGATTGATTCACGAAGAAGATCGTGTGTGTTCTTCCAAATCTGCGGCTGTAGTTTTTTCTGAAGGAATTGCATAGCTTCTGAAGCCGTCATCCGAATTTCATTTTTTCTGATCTGGTCGCCAAAATCCGATAATATTCTTATAATTGAATCGGGTTTAGTCCGGATAAGATCAACCACTGTCGTATCCTGGCAAAAAGCAGAAGTCCTTATTAGAGAAAATAATACAATAAAAATTAAGTTCTGTAATTTCATCTGTTTTTTCTTTTTATATGAAAAGATGAGGTTGAATTTCTGGCAAAATACATTTTATTTTACACTACAACTATCCAATTGGCAAATATGTCCAATTATTTATTATAGGAACAATGATGACTGACAGGTTGAAATAATATTTTTGAACATATTGCGGAAATCATTTCCTTTGCAGCGCAAAATTGTCAAAATGCAGGATCTCACAAACGGAAATGAAGGTAAGCTTATTTTCAAATTTGCCGCTCCAATGCTCCTTGGGAATGTCTTCCAGCAATTATTCAGTGTAGTTGATAGTGTAGTAGTCGGCAATTTTGTTGGTAAAGAGGCTCTGGCAGCCATAGGGGCTTCCTTCCCTATCGTTTTTATGCTCGTATCTCTCATTATGGGTCTGGTAATGGGAATTACAGTGATCATTTCGCAGTATTTCGGTGCAAGAAATTACGATCGTGTAATAAGTGCAATAGATACTATGTACATTGCCAGTACAATTGGGGGATTACTGGCAATCGCTGCCGGCTTATTATCAACTGAGCCGCTGCTAAAGCTGCTGGGTACACCTGTAGAAATAATGCCTCAGGCCACACAATATCTGAGGATCTATTTCTCAGGAATAATCATTTTTTTCGGATTCAACGGTACAAGTGCAGTTTTAAGAGGTTTGGGCGATTCAAAGACGCCTCTGTATTTCCTGATTATAGCTACTGTCGTTAACATTATCCTGGATCTGCTTTTTGTAGCTGTTTTCCGCTGGGGAATTGCAGGTGCAGCATATGCCACCCTTGTAGCGAACGGGATTGCATTCGGCCTGGCTATTTACTGGCTGAATAAAACCCATAAACTGATAAGAATATCTGTCAGGGGGCTCCGTTTCGATAAAGAGATATTTGCACAGAGTATTCGAATAGGCTTACCGACAGGTATACAACAAACGCTCATTTCAATAGGCAACCTGGCTCTTGTGAGTATAGTTAATAAATTCGGGACTAATGTACTTGCCGGTTTTTCGGTTGCCAACCGTATTGATATGCTGGCCACCATCCCGGCAATGTCATTCTCCCAGGCCCTGTCAACTTTTGTGGGTCAGAATATAGGGGCAAAAAAAACTGAGAGGATCAGAACAGGGCTCATCTCAACCTTGAAAATGGCCGGAAGTGTAACAATTGTTACAACTGTATTTATCGTTCTTTGGGGGAACCTCCTGATGAGGATGTTCACAAAAGATCTTGAAGTTATAAGGATCGGAGACCAGTACCTGACAATTGTAAGCACATTCTACTTCATGTTCACCCTTATGTTCATTTTCAGCGGCATTATGAGAGGTGCGGGAGATACCTTTTTCCCGATGATATTTTCATTGATATCCCTCTGGATAATAAGGATACCGCTGGCCTATATATTATCAGGAAGGATTGGCGCCTCAGGAATCTGGTGGGCTATTCCTGCAGGATGGCTCATCGGTCTGATGCTATCATTCTTTTATTACAGAACTGGCCGCTGGAAAACTAAGGCGGTTGTTAAATATTACGATAATTTGTAACTTTCAATTTTATTCAGCTTTAATTATATGATAAAATCCATGACTGGTTATGGTAAATCCATAGCTGAAGTACCCGGCAAAAAGATCACAGTAGAGTTAAAATCACTTAACTCCAAATCCCTGGATATAAATACGCGGTTACCATGGCTTTATAAGGAGAAGGAATCTGAAGTCAGAAGTATCATAAGTCAGCATCTCGACAGGGGGAAAATTGATCTTACGATAAGCTTTGATGTACTCGACAGTGAGATAATCCCGACCATAAACAGGAATATCGTAAAAAACTATTATAATCAGTTAAAAGAGATTGCTGACGAACTTGGGGTCAGTTCCGATGAACAACTTTTATCTGCAATAATAAGACTTCCTGATGCTTTAAAGACAGAGAAAGCTGAATTACCTGAAGATGAATGGCTCCTGGTTAAGGAAAAAATAGCTGAATCAGCCAGGGAACTTGATCAATTCAGGATCGAAGAGGGTAAGTCACTTGAAACTGAAATTATCAGATCTCTCAACAGGATCCTGGACCTGCTTACAGATATTGAAAAATCCGAATCAGGCAGGATCCCGGCAATACGCGAAAAACTGAATAAGCTGCTTGAGGAATATGTCGGAAATGAAAACATCGATAAGAACAGGTACGAACAGGAACTCATATATTATCTTGAGAAACTCGACATCAACGAGGAGAAAGTAAGACTTAAAAAACACTGCGAGTATCTTAAGGAAAAAATAGCCTCTCCTCCACCTAACGGAAAAATACTGGGATTTATAACCCAGGAGATAGGCCGTGAAATAAACACGATAGGTTCTAAAGCCAATGACGCAGCCATTCAGAAACTTGTCGTAATGATGAAGGATGAACTGGAAAAGATCAAGGAATTATCCCTGAATGTATTGTAAATCCATAGGGTCATGAACGGCAAGATGGTTATAATCTCAGCTCCGTCGGGAGCAGGCAAATCGACAATGATCAGGCACCTTCTTGAAAAAGGTGTTAAACTTGAGTTTTCCGTATCTGCTACAACAAGGAAGCCAAGAGTAAATGAAAAAAACGGTGTTGAGTATTATTTCCTTAGTGTTGCTGAATTTAAGAAAAAGATAGCGAAGGGTGATTTTGTGGAATGGGAAGAAGTATATAAAAACCAATATTATGGTACATTAAAGAGTGAAATTGATAGGATATGGGCCAAAGGGAATCATGTACTTTTTGATGTCGATGTAAAAGGCGGCATAAATCTCAAAAAGATATTTGGTCATAACGCTATCTCAATATTCATAATGCCTCCTTCAGTCAGGGAACTTGAAAAGCGGCTTCTCAGACGAGGAACGGACGATCCTTCATTGATAAGGACCAGAGTATCCAAGGCAGCCCAGGAGATAAAGCTTGCAGATGAGTTTGACAATATTGTTATCAATGATAATCTTGAGGTGGCAGAAAAGGAGGTTTATGACCTGGTCAAAGGTTTCCTTGATAAGAAAATAAATAGACCTGTTTAAATCAGTCATGGCAAAAGTCGGACTTTTCTTTGGCTCATTCAATCCAATCCATATCGGTCATATGGCTGTTGCCGGTTATATGATTGAATTTACCGAACTCAAAGAACTCTGGTTTGTCGTCAGCCCCCATAATCCCCTTAAAAAGAAAAACACCCTGTTACCTGATTATGAAAGGCTCCTGATGACGGAACTTGCAATCGGGGATGACTACAGGCTGAGGGCATCTGATATTGAATTCAGACTGCCTGTTCCTTCATATACCATTGATACTCTTGCATATCTGCATGAGAAATATCCTTCACACGAATTCATCCCGATAATGGGAGAAGATAATCTGTACACTCTCCACAGATGGAAAAACGGAGAGGAACTCGTTAAAAGATATCCATTAATTGTTTATCCCAGGCCTTACACATCAAAGCCGGAATCTGCCCTGCTTGATAAAATCCTTGCTGCTGCTGATATACGTTTTGTTAAGGCACCGCTGATGGATATCTCAGGTACATTCATCAGGAATGGAATTAGAAAAGGGAAAAACATGTCCTATTTTTTGTCTCCCCCCGTATGGAAGTACATTTCCGAGAAACATTTCTATGAGAAATAAGACTCTGAGACTCTAAGACTCTAAGACTCTGAGACCTTCCTTATGATCTCCATCCCTCTCTCTATAGCCTGCTGGTTAAGTGGTATGAGATGGTGATATCTTTCGGGCAGCGACTCCTGCAATCCCTTAACTACGTTCTCAGTCTTTATTATAGGTTTGATTTTGAGATAACCCCCGAGAACGATCATATTAAAGATCTTTGGATTATTCATTTTACCTGCTTCCTCAACAGCGTCAATACTGTAAACAGAGATATCTTTTCTTTCAGGGTGTCTTGTAATGCCATTGGTGTCATATATCAGGGTCCCTCCCTGTTTTACGGAACCCTCAAACTTATCAAGCGATTGCTGATTGAGAATGATTGCAGTATCAAACTGTCGTAATATAGGTGAACTTATCCTTTCAGTGCTGACAATAACAGTAACGTTAGCAGTTCCGCCCCTCATCTCCGGCCCGTAAGAGGGCATCCAGCTTACCTCCAGATCCTGCATTACTGCAGAATGTATCATTATCTTTCCCATTGACAGCACTCCCTGTCCGCCGAATCCGGCAATGATTATTTCTTCAGTCATTTGTCAGAGTTTTTCATTTCTGTTCTGTACTTTGTTTTTCCGGATCTTTAAGATCTCCGAGAGGATAGAAAGGAAACATATTTTCCTCCATCCATTTGTTTGCCTGTACGGGTGTCATTTTCCAGTTCGAAGGACAGTTGGAGACAACTTCAACAAAGCATGTCCCTTTATTTAGTTTCTGATATTGAACTGCTTTCCTGATTGCTTTCTTTGTCTTCCTGACATTGGCAGGAGTATGAACACTTTGCCTGGTAACGTAATATGTTCCCGGGAGTGTTGCTACTATATCGGTCATTTTCAATGGATTACCCATTGTCTTAACATCTCTTCCGAAAGGTGATGTTGAGGATTTCATTCCCGGTAAGGTAGTGGGGGCCATCTGACCTCCTGTCATCCCATAGATGCCGTTATTGATGAAAATAATAAGGAAATTCTCTCCTCTGTTACAGGCATGGATTGTCTCGGATGTTCCAATTGCAGCCAGATCGCCATCACCCTGGTAGGTGAAAACGAATTTCTCCGGCATCAGTCTTTTGATCGCTGTCGCAAGGGCCGGCGCCCTGCCATGCGCTGCTTCCTGACTGTCGATATCAAGATAATGATACAGGAAAACAGAACATCCCACAGGTGTTATGCCTATTGTCTCTGACTGTAAACCTTCCTCATCTATTATTTCCGCCAGGATACGATGCACTGTTCCATGTCCGCAACCCGGGCAATAATGAAGGGTTTCATCAGTCATTACACTTGTCCGTTTATAAACCAGGTTCTCAGGTTTAATAATCTCTTTGATTCCAGTTACTTCTGCCATAATCTACCCTCCGATGATTTTTGATTTAAGAAATGCGACCACTTCATCAGGAGTGGGAACAATGCCTCCCATTCTCCCATAATGGTAAACCGGCACCTTACCGTTAACAGAAAGAAGTACATCCTCTACCATCTGACCGGCGCTCATCTCGACAGAAATCATTAAGCTGACCTTTTCTGCAAGTTCGCTGAGCCGCTTAGAAGGAAAAGGGAAAAGAGTTATTGGCCGGAGCAGTCCTACCTTTAGTCCCTCTCCACGTGCCAGCTGTACTGATTTCTGGCAGATCCTTGCACTGGTTCCATAAGCAACCAACAGATAATCAGCATCTGAACATTGAAATTCTTCAAATCTGACTTCATTTTCCCTGATCCTGTTATATTTTTCAACAAGTTTCTGATTGAATTTTTCCTGATTATCCGGGTTTAGTTCCAGCGAGGTGATAATATTTCTTTCTCTGGTCGGAGGTTTGCCTGTAGTTGCCCATTCCGGAACCGTTTTAGATCTCTCTTTCTGGGGGCTGAGCCATACTTTCTCCATCATCTGTCCTATTGCACCATCAGAAAGCATCATTACCGGATTCCGGTATTTGAAGGCCAGCTCAAAGCCAAGATCTACAAAATCAGCCATTTCCTGGACTGAAGCCGGAGCAAGAACAATAAGGTGATAATCACCATGACCACCACCCTTTACAGCCTGAAAATAATCTGACTGGGCTGGCTGGATAGTTCCGAGGCCCGGGCCTCCCCTGACTACATTCACAATAAGGCACGGAAGTTCGGATCCGGCTATATAAGTTATACCCTCCTGCTTAAGGCTTATTCCCGGCGAAGAGGAGCTGGTCATGACTTTTTTACCGCAGCCGGCACCGCCATAAACCATATTGATGGCAGCTACTTCACTTTCAGCCTGAAGCACGACCATTCCGGTTGTCTCCATCGGATTAGCTCCCATAAGATATTCCAGTATCTCGCTCTGTGGAGTAATCGGATATCCGAAATAGCCATCCGCTCCGGCCCGAATAGCTGCTTCTGCAACAGCTTCGTTGCCTTTCATCAGTCTTAATTCCCTTTCCATTATTAACCTATAATTTTGTCTTATATACCGTTATAACGCCATCAGGGCATACAATTGCACAACTTGCACAGCCGATACAAAGATCGGGATGAGCAGGATATGCATAATAATACCCCTTATGATTTACCTCCCTGGCCATTGCAATAGTTCCCGTAGGGCATGAGACCATACAAACTTCGCAACCCTTGCATTTATCGATATTAACAACAATACTACCTCTTATTTTTGCCATATATCTGTTTTTTTATTTCTACCTGGGATGAGCATCCCTGAACATTTTAAGTCTCACAGATAGATCAAGGAAAAGATCACGGGGAACGAGAGAAACACATGCTCTCAGTCCGTCGTTTCTCTCGCTTCCGGTTATGTCAAGCGAAATTGCACTCACGCCGTAAAGTATAAGTTCGCGGAGCAGTTCCTTGCTGTCCATACCGGGATATGAGATCGTGAAATAGAATCCATCTGCAATTGGAACATCAATATCCCTGTCATATACTATATTAAACCCGTTAGAAACGAAAATGTTCTTCATAATAGCAGCTTTCTCTGCATATTCCTTTACATCTTCCCTGTAGTTATAAGTACCGTCATTCTGGGCCTTTAAAATAGCAGCAAGACCGTATTGCGCTGAATGAGCGACACCTGCTGACAGAGCATACAATGCCCCAAAAACAACAGAATGCCCGAATTTATCTGACGAATAATATCTCAGGAGGTCAGGATAGGAACGGTTAAAGAGATGATCGGAGATCACCATCATACCTATCCTTTGTCCTGCATAACTGAATATTTTGGAGCTGGAAATCAGTATCACATAGTCATCGGTATAATGAGCTATTGTGGGCTGGAACGGAGGCTCACCGGGATGGGAATAATCCTTTCTGAAATCCATTCCAAAATAAGCCAGATCCTCGATAACAATAACATCATATTCTGATGCAAGTTTCCCGATTATCGAGAGCTCTTCCTCAGTGAGACAGATCCATGCTGGATTATTGGGATTTGAATAAAGAAGTGATGATATTTTCCCGGTTTGCAGGTATGATTCAAGTTTAGGTCCCAATTTTTCACCCCTGTATTTGTAAATATCAAATGAATAATAATTATGCCCAAGCATTTTAACCTGCTGTTTCTGAACCGGGAATCCGGGATCAAGGAACAGAGTGCCCTCTTTTGTGCTGTCGTTACGGTTGGCCACTAGGAAAGTCATCATCCCCCCCATCATTGATCCGACAGTTGGTATACAACCCCGTGGACTAACATCAACATTGAGAAATAACTTGACAAACCTGGCTGTCTCGTCTTTTAGTATCGGCAAACCTGTAACATCAGGGTAAATTGCCGAGACCCCGTTTTTAAGGGCTTCTATCTCAGCCTCTATTCCAATTGAAGGTGTCGGCAATCCCGGGACACCCATTTCCATTCTTACATACCTCAGTCCGGTCTCTCTTTCAATAATATTCACAAGATGAAAAATCTCACGTATCGATGCAGATCCTACATCAGGCAGACCGTTTTTCTGTGACAATTGTTTTATTAATTCCGGCGAGAGAGGTAATTTGTTCATATAAAAAAATCAGAATTTACGATTATCGATAACACGTTTTGCCTTGCCTTCGCTTCTCTCAATAGTCTTGGGTTCCACCAGGGTGACTTTTATTCCAAGGCCAATGGCACTTTCGAGGTTTTCCTGGAGCCTTCCGCGGAGATTCTGTAACTGACTTATTTTATCCTGGAAGAACTCTTCATCGACCTCAACCTGCAGTTCAAGAGTATCAAGATTATTTACTCTGTCAACTATGATCCTGTAATGAGGTTTTATCTCACTCATCTCAAGAAGAACAGTTTCTATCTGCGAAGGGAATAGATTAACGCCTCTTATGATAAGCATATCATCACTCCTTCCGAGGCATTTATCCATCCGGACAAGTGTCCTTCCGCATTTGCATCTTGAATAGTTCAGCCTTGTGAGATCGCGTGTTCTGTAACGTATAAGCGGCAATCCCTCTTTCGTTATTGTTGTAAATACCAGTTCTCCAAGTGATCCTTCCGGGAGCACCTGCAATGTATCAGGATCTATTATTTCCGGGAAGAAATGATCCTCGTTAATATGCAGACCATCCTGCTCATCGCATTCGTATGCTACTCCAGGACCTATTACCTCACTTAATCCGTAAATATCAATTGCCTTTACCTTCAGCTTTGCCTCTATTTCTCTTCTCATATTTTCTGTCCACGGCTCTGCCCCGAACACGCCGGCTTTCAGCTTCAGTTCATCGCGGTTTATTCCATTTTCCTGGATTGCCTCTGCAAGGTAAAGAGCATACGAAGGTGTACAGGCAAGTATTGTGGTCCCGAAATCGCGCATAATCTGCAATTGCCGGTTTGTATTTCCTCCTGAGACAGGGATAACAGAAGCTCCGATCTTTTCACCTCCGTAATGAAGTCCAAGACCACCGGTGAACAGGCCATAACCGTATGCTATCTGTATGAAATCATTTCTGCCGGCTCCAGCTGATGTAAGTGTTCTGGCCATGACTTCAGACCAGGTGGAAACATCACTTCTTGTGTACCCTACGACTGTCGACTTCCCTGTCGTACCTGAAGAAGCATGAATGCGGACAATCTCGCTCATAGGGACAGCAAACATTCCGAAAGGATAAGTATCCCGCAGATCGACCTTAGTTGTAAAAGGCAGTTTTGAAATATCTTCAATGTCTCTGATGCTGTCAGGCCCCAGACCCTTTTCCTGAAATTTATTCCTGTAATAAGGAACATTAAAATAAACTCTTTCAACTGTTTCTATCAACCTTTCACTCTGGATCCTTCTTAATTCTGACCGATCCATGCATTCAAAATGTCTGTTCCAGATTTCCATTTTCAACAAATAACTAAATAACGACTCAATTAATATCAGATCCTGTACAGATCTCCGGCCCTGAGCAGCTCCATTTCATGATCTTTTAAGGCTTTTATAGCCTTTTCATTATCACTGCATTTCAATATTATTATTGATTTTTTAGCTGTAGGGAAAGCATATGTATACTCAACACTTATATCAAGATCGGATAGTATCTTGAGGACCTTCGCATAATGCCTGGCCTGGTCGGGCACCATAACTGATATCACTTCGGTTACATTAACAGTGAACTTGTGTTCTCTCAGGGCAGCCCTTGCTTTATCAGTATCAGATACAATAAGACGGAGTATTCCAAACTCATTTGTATCAGCTACACTTAGAGCTGTTATTCTGAGATCCTCATTGCCCAGGACCTCCAGCACTTCGGCCAGACGCCCGGACTTATTTTCCATAAATACTGATAATTGACTTATAATCATTGTTTTATATTTTGCTTAGGATAAATTAAGTTCCGAATATAGTAAATTATACCGTTATTTATTCTGAAAGTCTTTTAAGAAGATCTTTCAATTCTGATCCTGGCATCCACTGCTGTAATTGCTTCCATGCTGCCTATCAGCGGATTAAGGTCCATTTCCTTGATCTCCGTCGCAAATCTGAGCAGGCTTGAAAGTCTGACGATTATTTCAGCGAATTTCTGCTGGTTTATCCCTGGTTTTCCTCTTGTACCACGTATGATGCGGTAACTTTTCAGGCTTCTTATCATAGACTCTGCTTCCCTGAAAGTCAGGGGAGCCAGCCCCGATGATACATCACCAAGTACTTCAACAAAGATACCTCCGAGTCCGCAGAGAATGACATGTCCGAATTTCGGTTCATACTTGGCTCCGATGAAAAGTTCTGTGCCTGTCAGCATTTTCTGAACAAGCACCGACTTTACCTGAGGTATCTCCCTCATCCTGCTGAATTCAGCCTCCAGATGGGTCCGGTTCCTTATATTAAGAGTAACACCGCCGACATCAGATTTATGGACAGGTCCCACTACTTTCAGCGCCAGGGGAAATCCCATTTTTTCCGCTGCTGAAAGCAATTCTTTCCGCGAAGCAACGATCATTTCCTCAACAGTCGGGATGCTGGCAGCCTTAAGTAAATGCTGTATCACATCCGGTTCCTGATATCCATCAGGACATGTTTCAATAATACTTCTGATGAGCGGAACATCTATATTTTCAAGGAAGATTTTATCAGCTGCCGGATAAGGTGTATTTGAAATTTTTGTAAGAGCCCGTCCAAGCACCACCTCATCAGGAAAATTGACATGACCTTTTGCCAGGAAGTAATCGAGCTCTGTATGTGAGCTTGAAACTGAAGGCAGGATAGGGAAAAGTGGCTTGTCACACTCTTTTATCTTGCGGTGCAGGAGATCGTATATCACGGCCATATCATTCAGGCCGTTACTCCCGAATATCACTGTCATCCCGTCTATCTCAGGCATTTTTTTATCGACATAATCGATGATCTTGTCAAGCTGCTCACTTGTTGCGGTGGCGATCATGTCTATCGGGTTGATCGCCGATGCTCCAGGATTCATCATAGCCAGTAAATTATCGTGATGTTCACCGGTTATTTTAGGAATGTTCATACCACCTGCTGAAAGTGCATCGGTGAGCATTACTGCAGGACCGCCTGCATGCGTGATTATGGCTATATTTCTGCCTTTCAGGTTCTTATGAAAGAATACCGATGCTACAGTTGTCAGCTCTTCTCTGCCTGAGCACCGAACAATTCCGGCCTTCCTGAAAAGAGCTTCTACAGCAGAATCCGAAGAGGCTAAAGCGCCTGTATGTGAAGATGCAGCCCTGCTTCCGGCTTCACTGGTACCGGCCTTAATTGCTGCTATCCTGCATCCCTTGCGTATAAGCGAGGAAGCATGAAAAAGAAGCTTGTCGGGATTCCGGATACTCTCAACATATATTAGTTTAATTGACGAGCTTGTTTCCGGGTCATAGGTATAGTCCCAATATTCAAGTACATCCTCAACGCCAGTTTCAGCACTGTTGCCAACGCTGAAAACACTTGAAAAGTTCACTCCTTTGGGGATCGCCGATTCAAAAATAAAAACAGCCGTCGCCCCGGAACCTGAAACAAGATCACATCCTTTCCTGTCGAGCCTGGGAACAGGAGTAGTGAAAATGCCACTATAAGCCGGAGTAATAACCCCTATACAATTTGGTCCGATAAGGCAGCCGCCTGAACTCCTGATTAATTCAGCGATCTCTTTTTCAAGCTTCTTACCCTCTTCACCCGATTCGCTGAATCCGGCTGATATTATTATAAATGCTTTTGTATTCTTTTCTTTTACAAGTTTATCCACCACCTGCATACAATACTTTGAAGAGATTGCAAGTATGGCAAGATCAGCCGTAGGAAGCTCATTCAGATCGCGGTACGATTTCACGCCCTGGACAATATCCTGGTTAGGATTGACGACGTAAAGGCTTCCATTGAATTGCCCGTCAATAATATTTCTCAGGATTTTCCCGCCGGGTTTAAAAAGATCGTCAGATCCTCCGACAACAACTATGCTGCCGGGATTTATAAGTTTATCATTTATCATAACAGAATGAGGAATGTATTATAATTTTCATTAATCCGGAATCAGACAGATCTCATAATCCCGCAAACCTCTTCAGGTAGCCAACATTCTGAGCAACAGTATACAAATAAAGCTCTGATATATAGCAGTTTAATAAATGCATCCCTTTATCTTACAATAAAGCAATATAATAAAAATTTACAGCAAAAAATAAAACCAATCTCATTTCCCGGCCTGCGGAGTACCTGTGCAACTATCAAAAAGCAGAAAAGATCTTTTATCTGGTTAAAAAATCTTAATGTCTTCTCCTAAAATATTTGATATTATCAAAAAATGGATTAGGTTTGGAGCCAGAATAAAAGTTATAACGACAAATAGATTTATTTCCTGAACAATCATTTGTCGTCATTAAGGTGCAGTTGGTAGGGCCGTTGCTATTTATATTGAAAGAGATTTATTTATAAATATAAGGCTTGCCGCAGAATGAGGTGGGCCTTTTTTAATACATACAGGAAATGGAAAAGATTAATGGAAACGCTGCAGTGAAATTTTTCGCAAGAAAAGATATTCCTCTTGAAATGCATAAGGTGCGAATAGTGCAATCTTTAAAACTTGTACCTGTTGAACGCAGGCTGGAAGCTATCAGATCAGCCGGGTTTAACACTTTCCTTCTGGGAACCGAGGATATTTTTCTTGATATGCTTACTGACAGCGGTACTAATGCAATGAGCGATAACCAGATATCCAAGATGTTTGTTGCTGATGATGCCTATGCAGGATCACAAAGCTTCAAAAAACTTGAAAAAAGTGTTCTTGAAGTATTCGGCAAGAAGTATATACTTCCGGTTCACCAAGGAAGAGCTGCTGAGAATATCATTTCAAAAGCTTTTATTAAAGAAGGATCCCTTGTACCGATGAATTATCACTTCACAACAACTCTTGCTCATATTCAGATCAATGGAGGAAAGATTGCCGAGCTATTCAGGAGTGAAGCGATGAAAATAAAGAGCACTGATCCTTTCAAAGGAAATATCGATCCTGAAAAGCTTGAAAAGTTCATACTCGAATCAGGGCCTGAGAATATCCCGTTCATAAGAATGGAAGCTTCAACAAATCTTATCGGAGGTCAGCCTTTCTCTCTTAAGAATATGAAAGAGATCAGAAAAATAGCTGACAAATACGGGCTGATGCTCGTCCTTGATGCGAGCCTGATCGGTGAAAATGCATACTTCATTGTCAACAGGGAAGAAGAATATAAAGGTCAGACTATTCACTCGGTTTTACTAAGTATGTGCGATCTTGCTGACATAGTATATTTCTCTGCACGGAAAGTCACCTCCTCAAGAGGAGGAGCGATATGCACCAACAGTGATGAACTCTATAATAAGATGAAACACCTTGTGCCACTGTATGAAGGATTCCTTACATATGGAGGTATTTCGATCCGGGAGATTGAAGCGATGGCCCAGGGATTACTTGAGACTATCGACGAGGATATAGTGAAACAGTCTCCGTTGTTTATTGATTACATGGTCCGGGAACTTGATAAGCTTGGAATTCCTGTTGTGATGCCCGGGGGAGCTCTTGGATGCCATGTAGATGCCACTCAATTCGTTGCTCATGTTCCGCAATCCCAATATCAGGCTGCTGCCCTTGTTTCGGCTTATTACATTGCTGCTGGGGTAAGAGGCATGGAAAGAGGAACAATGAGCAGCACAAGGGATGAAAACGGGAATGATATTTTTTCTGAGATGGAGCTTATGAGGCTGGCTCTGCCGAGAAGAGTTTTTACACTCTCACAGGTTGAATATGCAATAGACAGATTAAACTGGCTTTATCATAACAGGAAGCTTATAGGAGGATTAAGGTTCGTCGAGGAGCCTCCGGTTCTCAGGTTCTTTACAGGACGGCTTGAACCGGTCAACGAATGGCCCGAAAAACTTGTGGAAGCTTTCAGAAAGGATTTCGGAGAAAGTCTTTAATCAGTAGATAAGATCTTCTATTTCAGCTCTGGCCATCCCGAGTTGATAAGGGGCTTTTTTATCAGAAAAATCGACAGAGCCACGTATCATTTTATGAAATAATAAAGTGACCGTATCTCTTTTTAACTTCTCCTCATTTCCGAAAACATTCAGCAATACTTCATCTGGTTTTCCCGGAGTGTGGTTTATTATTGCCATACCCTTTCCGTGCTCAGTTCCGGATACCACCGATACAGCATAGACACCTGTAGCTGGCAGAATCTTGCATTCCTCAGTGAGTGGTATTTTGTTCAGAGAGGGAAATCCTTCAGGTAACTGAAGTGAATAATCCTCCACCCTGCCCATAATTATATAATAATGGTCAAGATATGCGTTTGCTCTTTGTATATATCCTTCGCTTATGGCTTTTCTTATTTTTGTAGAGCTTACTGTCTCATGCTGAACCTCCTGTTCAGGGATCTCCTCAGCTTCAAAGTCATATTTCTCACGCCAGTTCCAGAGATGCCTGTAATCGCCTTCCTTGTTAAAACCAAAATGATGATTGAAGCCTGCTACTATAACCCTGGCATTCAGAAAGCCTTTTAGATAATCCCTTACAAATTCTTCACTTGTAATTTGCGAAAAGCTCTTTGTGAACTCAATTATTATTACATTGTCAAGTCCGGCTTTCCTAAGTAATTCGAGCTTTTCTTCCTGTGAATTGATAAGTTTAAGATCGCGGCCGGCAGTATCAGGATAGAGGACCTTACGCGGGTGAGGATCAAAAGTGATAAGTACTGATTCCCCGTTATATTTTCCGGCAAGCATTTTTAGCCGGTTAAGTATAGTCTTATGTCCTATATGCACTCCATCAAATGAACCGGTTGTGACAACAGGATTGCTGATACCTTTTGCTTCCTCAAAACTTCTGAATATCTTCATATTAAGGCGGGAATCCTATCTGAGGTTCTCTTTTACAAAGTAGGCTACTTTCTCTATTGAAGTGATCATATCATACTCTTCAAGAAAAACCCAGGAGGGTACGTTGAGGGGTATTGTCGTGAAATTGAGCAGGCCCTTAATACCGTAACGGACAACTTCCTCAGCTGTTTCTTTTGCATACTCAGGCGGTACCGTAATTATTGCTATCCTGATATCAAGTTCTCTGATCATCTTTTCCAGATCGTTATGGGAGTAGCATTTCACGCCCGCTATAACCTTGTTTATTTTCTGCGGATCAGTATCGAACGAGGCCACAAGGTTCAGTTTTGACCGCTTCCCCTTGAAATAGGCAGCAAGTGCCCTTCCGAGATTACCGATGCCGATTATAGCCACATTGAGACTTACCTGTGAATCGATAATGGTACCAATTTTATCAATCAGCTCTTTTATATCATATCCTTTACGCTGAACTGACGAATATCCGATAAGCATCAGGTCACGCCTTACCTGGACAGCTGTAATATGCAGACGGGCTGCCAGTTCATGGGAAAAAATAAAATTCTTCTTCTCATTAAGACATTCCAGAAGGGTTCTTCTGTACTCACTTAACCTCTCGACCGTTTTACCAGGTAATTTCATTTAATTTCAATTTAATGTTCTTGGATTTTTAGGTAATCTGACGGTGAAAACACTTCCGACATCAGTTTTGCTTTCCAGCTGGATAGTCCCGTAGTACAGTTCAATCACTTTCCTTACTATTGATAGTCCAAGTCCGCTTCCTGAGATATTCCTTGTCCTTTCATTCTTTACCCTCATGAACTCTTTATATAGATTTTTCTGATCTTCATCAGAAATGCCTATCCCCGTATCAGAAAATGTTATAACAGCCTCATCTTCAGTACTGTCTATAACTATTTCAGCTCTCCCTCCTACTTTATTATATTTGACGGCATTTGAAATAAGGTTATTGAAGATAATTTCAATATCTTCAGGATCAGCCAGTATCACAGAATCTTTCTTTACATCCAGCCTGAGTTCCACCTCCATCTGGATTGCATATGGCTGGACAGTCGTCATAGCCCCTCTAGCTATCTCTTCAAGATCCACTTCCTGTATCTTCTCATCTTTTCTTTCGAGCCTTATTTTCGTAAAATCGAGAAGGTCCATAATTAGATTTCTCATACTCTGGATCCTCTGAAGGGATCTGTCGATATGTGTTGCATAGTCTGCAATCCTGTCACCCGCCTGCTTTTCCTGCATCATCCTGAGATAGCCTTCAATAGCATTAAGCGGAGCTTTAAGTTCATGGGAGAGCACTGAAAGGAACTGGTACCTAATCTTTTTCCCTTCTTTATTCATCTTGTGGGTGATCCTTTTCAGGTACAGCTGTTTGGAAATATTCTCTATGCTCGATTTAAGTTCCTGTGGAGTAAATGGTTTAGGGATAAAATCAGTTGCTCCGTCACGTGTGGCTTTGATCGCGACATCAAGCGAAGCATATGAGGTTATCATTGCAACCGCAATATCGTATTTCTTCTCCCTGATATACTCAAGGACCTCGACGCCCTGGATTCCCGGGAGTTTATTGTCAAGAAGCAGTATGTCCGGATTAACATTGTCGATAATACTAATTCCTTCTTCTCCGGTCGGGGCTTCAAGGATTTCGTAAGTATAATCCTCATCCATAAAAGGATAAGTTACATGAAAATCCCTTAGTATCCTTGTGACTCCTGAGCGTATCCCGGGTTCATCATCAATAACAAGAACCTTTAGTACTGCCATTTCAAATCTTTAAAAGTTTCATTACTTCCTGATCCAGCTCTTCCGGTCTTATACCTTTTTCCAGGTACCTGTCAGCCCTGATCCATGCCTTATCCATCTCCGAATCGAGACTGAACGAGATGCCTGTTTCCCGTGATACTGCCGTCGCAAGAATTACAGGCACATCTGGGTATTTCTTCTTGATCTTGTAGCACAATATGAATCCGCTGTCATCGCTTTCCATCATCAGGTCGAAAATAGCCAGGTCAGGTTTTATCTTTGACATCACTGATTCAGCTTCCGCCTGGCTCTCAACGGCAATGGTCTTGTAACCTGCCCTTCCAAGATTGCAGACAGTCTGGAAAAGATAATCAGGATCATCATCAGCTACCAGTATTGTATAATCGCTCTTCCTCATTTGTCTTCAAATTTCTGAAATTATTCTATTCCTTCTTCCTTGGCAACACAATTTTAAAACTGGTTCCTGTCTGTCCCTTTGCAGGATCATTATTTGATTCAACAGTTATCTGGCCTTTATGCATCTTCACGATACCGTAGGCTGTAGCCAGGCCAAGTCCTGTTCCATGTCCCAGACTCTTCGTCGTATAGAAAGGTTCGAACATCTTCACCCTGTCTTCTTCTTTTATACCAGTTCCGGTATCTTTAATAGATATTGTCACATCACTCAGGGTATCTTCAAGAGTAACCAGTATCTGGCCTCCCTGAGGCATAGCGTCAACAGCATTCTTGAACAGGTTGGTAAGTACCTGCATCATCTGTTCAGAGTCAACCCAGGCATCAGGATTTGTCATTCCATCATTTATACTTGTCTTAACATTTTCAGGAATAATGACTCCATCAAAACTATGGTTAACGAGCTCCTTAATATTCACAAGCTGATGATTGACCTGGTTCTTACGGGCAAAATTCAGGAGGCCCGCCACGATCTTCTTGCATCTGCCTGCCTGATCAACTATCAGTTTAAGGTCTTCTCTTACCGGATCATCTGCTTTACACTCATCAAGAAGGATATTACTGTACATTATAACCACCCCGAGCGGGTTGTTCAGCTCATGTGCTATCCCTGCAGACAGCTGACCCATATGGGCGAGTTTTTCCGACTGCCTAAGAGCCTGTTTCATTGAACTCAGCTTCTCATTTGACAGTGCAAGATCTTTAACTGACTTGTGAAGCTTTTCTATTGTATATGGAAGGCACATCTCAACCTCGGCAAGACCTTTCTTAATAGCTATTGCGTGTTCCACACAGCTCTCATAACCGCATGCTCCGCAGTCGAGCTGATCTTTTTTGGTCGTCTTTCCCATCGATATCAATACCTCCTCAATGTCCTTCTCGGCAGGCAGATCAAACCTGTGATCTTCGGAACGGTGATGAATAGAAAGATCGAGTGTTGAGAATTCATTAAAGGAAGCCATCCATGTATCATAATCCATATCAGCCATTTTTGAGTTAGCATATGAGCTGACATGAGATCTCCGGGTGTACTGTTTTCCGTTCTTTGAAAGGCCGGGTCCCATAATGCAGCCTTCGCAGCAGAGGAGTTCCATATGCTGGTTTTTAATAAGACCGGCCTCAAATTCCTTCAAAGCTTCCTGGAAACCAATTCTTCCTTCAGCTGCAATAATATTCCCTGTAATAGCATCATCGTTTATATTGGCTGTCTGGAGTAATCCTCTTGTAACAGGGAAGATGGCTCCTCTCCCTCCTACCGGCGGATCAAAATCGGATGGCTGACTCGTTGCCGGTGTTATATCTTTCATCTGTAACAGCTCCCTGAGTTCAGTGAAAGTAAGGGCTTCGTCTATTTCGTTGCTCTCAGCTTTCTTTGCCACACAAGGTCCTATAAAGACGATCTTTGTGTCTTCTCCGTATTTTTTCCGGATCACCCTGCTCATGGCAACCATTGGAGAAACAACCGGTGCAAGCTTGTCCGTAAGCCCCGGATGATAGAATTTAATATAGTTTACTATTGAAGGGCAATCGGATGAGATATAATACTCTTTGCTCTCTGTGACAAGCTTCTTATAACGGTCCGCAACTATATCCGCCCCAAATGAGACTTCACTCACATATTCAAAGCCCAACGATCTGATCATCCCTATCAACACCCTGTGATCGTCAAATTCCGTAAATTCAGCAGGAAAACTCGGCGCAACGATAGCAGCTACTTTTTTCTCATCCTTAAGAAGCTTTAACACCCGGTCGACAGTATTGAGAAAGACCTTGGCTCCCTGACTGCACACTTTTGTGCAGTTACCGCAGGCTATACACCTCTCTGTTATCACTTCAGCCTGGCCTCCAACAATTCTGATAGCCTTGGCAGGACACTCCCTTACACATGTATAACAGGTCCGGCAAAGTTCTTTTATCGTATAAACAAGCATTTTTTATTTTTCATTTTATCATTAAGCATTCAGAGCACCTTGCACCCTGGAACTTTTAAACATCCCCCTTACCCCCCTCAAGGGGGGAATTAGATACGTGGCACCTTGCACCCTGCATCATTATAACAACACATTCCTTTTTTCAAAATGAGTGTGGAATATTTTTTTATCTGCAATTTCTTTATTCTCATTAATGAATTTATTGTAGAGATTGTTCAGCAGAGGCGACTTGCATGGCAGGTTGACTGCATCAACCTCATCAGCCTGATATATCATTTTCACCCTGTTCTTCCGGTCAGAGCCGGAGAAGCTGAATGGAAGCCCGGCGCCGTTGATGCAACCTCCGGGACAAGTCATAACTTCTATAAGGTCATAGTGTTTCCCGGCGTCAACTAAGGCTTTTAATTTAGCCAGACCTGTAAGGCTGTCTATAACTGCGACACTAACTTCTTTACCTTCAAACATAACCGTTATTTCCCTGAATGAACCACCAGTACGAAGTCTCTTCATAAGTTGTTTATCCGGTTCTATCCCGTATTTCAAAAAGTGGGTTGTACGTATTACAGCTTCAGCCATTCCTCCCGATACCTCCGCAAGCGAAGCTGCTGAACTTCTTCCGGCCATTGGTTCATCAGCCGGTTCAGGTTCTATATTTGATACATCAATACCGTATAATCTGATCAGTCTTGCAAGTTCTCTGACTGTCATCACTGAATCCACGTCACTGATCCCCTTTCTCATCATCCCGTCTCTTCTGGCTTCAAATTTCATAGCCATGCATGGAGTAGCGGAAACAGAGAATATCTTTTCAGGCTTTATTCCTGCCTGGTCAGCTATAAGTGTTTTAATCAGCACACCTGTTATCTGCTGAGGCGATTTTATTGTTGAGAGGTTTGTAAGAATCCCTGGGATGAATTGCTCGGCAAATTTGACCCACGCAGGGCATGCGCTTATATATAAAGGTTTTACGTCGCCTTTTTCAATATTCCTGCCAAGTTGCTCTGCCAGTTCGTAGATGCAGATATCTGTTCCCGTTCCGGTAAGGAATACCTTGTCGAACCCTATCCTCCGGAGCATTGAATTGAGTATCCGGTCAAAATCCCTGTTAAATCTTATCCCAAGTTCTTCTGCTATTCCTGAAGCTACAAGTGGTGAATACTGGATGACTTTGACTATTTCAGTATTATTCAGGAAATCCTGCACTTCAGCGATATTATGTTTTTCGTGCAGAGCTCCGGTAGGACACATCATAACGCATTGCCCGCAATGGATACAGCTTGAGAAATTGAAGTCGCGATCCATAGCCGGCCCTACATGTGTAAGACTGCCCTTCCTGATGAAATCGAGCGAGTTTGCTGTCACCACCTCTTCACAGACTCTCACACATCTTCCGCAAAGGATGCATTTCGACAATTCCCTGACGATAGCCGGGCTTGACTGGTCGAGCCGTGGTTTGATTTTTCTTGCCTTTATGCGCCTTTCACGTATGTTAAGTTCCTCTGCCAGCCTCTGCAGTTCACAGTTAAGTTTCTTGTCGCAATAAAGGCAATCATCAGGATGATTTGACAGAAGAAGTTCAACTATTGTTTTTCTTGCTGTTATGACTCTCGGAGAATGTGTTTTGATCTTCATCCATTCTTCAACAGGCTGGGAACAGGCAGTAACAAGACGGTCTCTTCCCTCAACCTCGACAACACACATCCTGCATGCTCCGGTTGGCGAAAAATCCTTCATCCTGCAGAGGGTTGGGATTTTAATACCGTTCCGGTTAAGGGCTGAAAGGATTGTTTCTCCTTTTTCAGCTTTTATTTTCTTATTATTTACCTGAATAGTAAAAAGCATAACAGCTATTTGACTTTTATTGCACTGAATTTACAGATATCATAGCATATACCACAGCCGATGCATTTGTCCTCAACAATGAAAAAAGGCTGGAGACGGGTTCCGTAGATGGCATTGACCGGGCATTTGGAAGCACAGGCGGTGCATCCTGTACATTTATCGACATCAATTGTGAATGTTCTCAGACCCCTGCAGATATTTGCCCTGCATTTCCTGTCGAAGATATGCTCCTCGAACTCATCCCTGAAATTTTTCAGGGCACTAAGGAAAGGATTTGGAGCTGTCTGTCCAAGTCCGCACAGAGATGTGTCTCTCATGACTGAAGCTATCGTTTCAAGCTGCATCACTCCCTTGAATCTCTCGAGAGTAGTTCCTGAATCCTCACTCACAGGTTTTCTAATGACACTTTCAAGAATCTCAAGCATACGTCCCGTGCCTTCCCTGCATGGTATGCATTTACCGCAACTTTCCGTATGCATGAATTCCATAAGGTGTCTTACGAGATCTACCATGCATGTAGTCTCATCAATTATTATGAAACCTCCTGCTCCCATTCCGATGCCTTTTTCTTTCATGGCATCATAATCGACAGGAATATCAAGACTATCGCCGGTAATGAACGAACCTGACGCACCGCCAAGCTGAACAGCCTTTAGCTCTTTTCCTTCCTTTATACCATCAGCAATATCGTCAAGTATTTCCCTGACAGTTGTCCCCATCTCGACCTCAACCACTCCCGACATACGGCCTTTACCGGCTACAGCAAAAACTTTTGTGCCCGGACTTTTTTCAGTTCCGAGGCTATTGAACCATTCAGGGCCGTTCTGCATTATAAGCGGGACATTCATAAGAGTCTCCACATTGTTTATGACAGTTGGTTTACCGTATAATCCTGATGTAGTAGGATAAGGAGGTTTAAGCTGAGGCATTCCCCTGCGTCCTTCAAGTGTGCTGACAAGAGCTGTTTCTTCGCCGCAGACAAAAGCTCCGGGTTCTTTTCTTATGATAATATCAAGATTGAAACCGCTTGACATGATGTTATGGCCGATCAGACCATAATCCCTGGCACTTTCTATTGCTCTTTTCAGTCTTTTATAAGCATGTTCCGATCCTCTTCGGAAAAAGATAATCGCAGTTGAGGCTCCTATTGCATAGGCTGCTATGGCGATACCTTCAATAAGCCTGTGAGGGTCGCTTTCAAGCATCAGCCTGTCGGTGAATGCTCCCGGATCACTTTCCTTGGCATTACAGATAAGGAATCTTGAGGAAGATCCCGTATTAAGAGCCTGCTTCCATTTCAGGCCTGTAGGATATCCGCCGCCGCTTCTTCCTCTTAAGCCGCTCTGTTCAATAATATTACATACCTCTTCGTAAGTGTAATGCCTTATTGTCTTGACATAAGATTTATAACCACCTCTGGCAATGTATTCTTCAACGCTCTCCGGATCATAGCATCCGCAATTATTAAGGACCACCCTTCGCTGGCGAGCGAAGAAAGATATCTCATCCATAAACTGAATACCCGGCCACAATTCGAAGCCCCTGCCACCCTGCTGCCCAACCAGGTCATCCTTGTTTATATCATTATGGAATACACCATTTAAGAGAGTATCTACCTTATCCTCAGTAATATTCCTGAAGAAAAGTTTGTTCTTTCCCGGGAGCTGAATGCAGACAAAAGGTTCAAAGTTTGCCGGGCCGCTGCAGCCTACTTTAACGATCTCAGCACCGGGCTCATTATCACCGATAAAGGCCTGGGCAGCCTGAAATGTCTTCCCTGCTCCGGCTATCAGGCCTGCAGTCCCTGAAGAAATGAAAATGACCGGTTTGCTTGTACGTTCCCGCCTTATCTCCTGCAAACGTTTTTCAGTATCTGCAGGAAGAGTGTCGGATTCAAACAATAATACTTCGTTAATCAGGAATTTCTTCAGATCTTCCATTTAATCATTCTCAATTATGAACTTAAGCTTGTTGAGCAACTCAGGAATCTGCTCAGGTTTTACATAAGGATAATATTCATCATTTATGCTAATAACAGGACCGTTATTACATCCTCCCATACAGGTTACAATCTCATAGCTGAATATCCCGTCTCTTGCTGTTTGTCCGGGCTGAAGACCGGTCAGTTCCCTGATGGCATTGATAACAGCTTTGGAACCATTAAGAAAGCAGGAGGTACCGTTACAGACCGTTACCCGGATCTTACCTGCCGGTATGAACCTGAACTGATCATAAAAGGTTGCAAGTCCATAGATTTTTGTTGTGCTCAGACCTATATAATTTCCGATCTTTACAATAGCCTCTTCTGATAAATGTCCATTGACATCCTGTATCTCCTGCATAAGAGGGATCAGCTCATCCCTTCTTCCGGGTTTATACTTCTTCAATATCGAATCAATCTCCGTGTTCATCAGAATATTATAAGAACATACTACAAATATACTAATTTATTGTTAATAAAATAACAATGTTCAGGTTTTAACAATAATTGAGATTTTTCAATTATTTTAACATAATTCGTATATATCTGATAATCAATTAAATTGACATTAGTTTGAAAATGGGTGCTTTGTGTAATTTGAAATCAACAAACCTGGCTGACATCATTCTTCCATTAAAAAATTGAATATTATATTATTATGTCGTAATGAGCAGCGAGAATTAATTAGTACTTTTGTCTCTTGTGTTTATCAATAAACAGTAAAAATGAGTCAGGCTAAGGTCCTTCATATTTGCCTCGGCAGTTCATGCTTTTCCAGGGGGAATAAAGATTTAGTGGCATTTATAAAAGAGTACCTTAAGAAGAACCACCTTGAAGATAAGGTCGTCTTTAAAGGAGCACGTTGCATGGGCAATTGCAGCAAAGGTCCTAATATGAAGATAGGAGAAGATATCCTGATTGAGGGAATTACACTTACAGGAATTGAGCAGATTCTTGACAGGGAATTTTCGAGGCTTAAATAAAACAAGAGGAAATAACTGAGATGAATAATATCAGACCAATTCTCCAGATAAATGATTCAAAATGCAGGAATTCATATTCCTGCGTAAGGGTTTGTCCGGTTAATGCCATAGAGGTAAGGCCACAGAAAGCCCATCCGGCAATAATCCCGTCGCGATGCATTGGCTGCGGACTGTGCTATGTATCATGTACACCCCGGGCAATTGAATTCCGCAACTCAAAGGAAGAGGTAAAAGCCCTGTTAAAATCACAACAGAAAAAAGCTGCACTGATAGAACCCAGCATAGCTTCAGAGTTCGACGACATTACCGATTACAGGAAATTCGTGGCAATGATTAGAGCCTTAGGCTTTGACTTTGTTCATGAAGTATCTTTTGGTGTAGATCTTATTGCTGCCAATTATGCCGAGCTCTTCAGTAAAGCAGAAGGTAAATACTATATCACCGCCAACTGTCCGTCGATTGTCAAGCTGATTGAAAAGTTCCATCCAGAAATGGTTCCCAACCTGGCCCCGCTCGTCTCTCCGATGATCGCAACAGCAATGATCGTCAAGGAAATGTACGGCGAAGATGTAATTACTGTCCAGATCGGGCCCTGTATTGATGCCAAGGATGAAGCTCTTAAGTACCGGAATGGCACACTTGTTGACAGTGTGCTTACATTTATTGAGCTGCGGCAGCTTTTCGATGAATTCAGGATCCAGGAAAGACTTGTTAAAATGTCGGAATTTGATCCTCCCTGTGGGCACTGGGGAGCTCTTTATCCGGTACCTGCAGGAATAATCCAGGCGGGGGGCATCAAGCGCGACATGGTCTCAAGCAGGGTCATCACTGCTTCAGGCAAAGAGGATGTTCTTGAAGCAGTATACGATTTCGATAAATCTATTGATACAATACTTCACCATTTCAATCTCTTCTTCTGCCACGGATGCCTTCTTGGACCAGGGATGGAACATCATAACGAAAAATTCAGAAGAAGATCTCTTGTAAGCCGCTACGCGGAAAAAAGAATAGGTGCACTCGATAAAGCTTTGTGGCAAAAGAACATGGATAAATGGCTGAAGCTCGACTTCTCACGGACCTTCACACCCGACGATCAGCGCATACCTGAGCCTCCCGAAGAGGCTGTAAACGAGGTTCTTAAAATCATCGGAAAACAGAATCCGGAGGAAGAACTTAACTGTGGCGCCTGCGGATATCTATCCTGTCGTGACTTTGCTGCTACCGTTGCGAAAGGGCTCGCTGTTCCCGAAATGTGCCACACTTTCAACCTCAGGAACAAACAGGAATATATAGAGACTCTGCGGCAGACCAACAGAAAACTTGCCGAAACCAAGAAAGCGCTAAAAGAATCCGAAGAAATTGCCCTTAGGGAAAAAGATATCGCCCAGAGTACATCCGATATGATGCACAATATGCTCGAGAAGCTTCCAAGTGCCGTTGTCATTGTGGATCATAATCTTAAGATCCTTCATTCCAACCAGAGCTTCATCAATACAATCGGAGAGGATGCAAAAGCTATCTCTGAAGTGATTCCAGGCCTCACCGGAGCTGATATCAGAACCCTTATCCCCTTCAATGTATATAATATGTTCTCATTTGTCCTAAAGGAGGATGAACCGGTAGTGAGCAAGGATGTCCATTTTGAGGAGCGGATGCTTAATATTTCGATTTTCCCGATAAAGAAGAACAAGATATGCGGTGCGGTGATCCGTGACCTGTATTCGCCTGAAGTGCAGGGAGAGGAAGTGACAAACAGGGTTAGTGAAGTAATTGAAAAGAATCTTGAGATGGTTCAGAAGATAGGATTCCTGCTCGGGGAAGGTGCCTCTGAAACTGAACAGATGCTCAACTCTATAATAGAATCCTACAAGAAGAGAGGCAGCCTTAATAAGAAAGATTAGCAATACTGATGCAGAAAGACTTTTACATCGAGGTAAACAGCCAGCAACGTAATCACGACGAGGAGAGGATCTGTGGAGATGTCTTCCTTAACAGGTATATCAAGGAGGAAGACAGGGTCGTTGCAGTGCTATCAGATGGGATGGGACATGGTGTAAAGGCAAATATCCTTGCTACTCTGACAGCCACAATGGCCCTGAATTTCACTCGCGAACACAAAGAGATTGTGCGGATTGCTGAAATAATAATGAATACCCTGCCGGTGTGCAGTGAGAGAAAGATCGCTTATTCCACTTTTACAATTGTGGATATTGAAAGCAGCGGTAAAACGAACATTCTTGAATACGATAATCCCCCGACAATTGTCCTGAGGGGTAATAAGATATTCGATCCGTCATGGAACCGGATAGTGCTTGAGAAGGGAAAGCATGCCGGCAAGATCCTCAAATCATGCACCTTTATGCCTGAAAAAGAGGACAGGATAATAATTTGTTCTGACGGGGCCTCGCAGAGCGGGATGGGAAGCGAAGCCCTCCCTTTCGGGTGGGAAAGGGATAATATAGCATCATATGCCGCCACACTTGTGAACAGTGAAGCTTCTATTTCAGCTTCTGTCCTTGCAGGAAAGATTGTTAGCATGGCTCATAAGAACGATGATTACAAGGCAAAGGATGATATAAGCTGCGCCGTAATTTATTTCCGGGAGCCCAGGAAGCTTCTCTTATGCACCGGCCCTCCATATGAAAAGGAAAAAGACAAGGTGCTGGCTGCCAAAGTGAGCGGATATTCCGGGAAGGTCATCCTTTGCGGAGGAACAACAGCAGATATTATAGCCAGGGAACTGAACAGGAAGATAGTTGATGAACTGATCTTTGAAGATCCTGAACTTCCACCGGAAAGCTTCCTGGAAGGCATTGATCTTGTCACTGAAGGGATACTGACTCTTCAGAAAGTGAATGAGATACTGAAAACTTTCAATAACAGTGTCAGGCTAAGCAAAGGACCGGCAGATAAAATCGTAAAACTGTTGATGGAAAGTGATGAGATACATTTCATTATCGGTACACGGATAAACATAGCGCACCAGGACCCAAACCTTCCTGTCGAACTTGAAATAAGACGCACCGTAGTAAAACGTATCGCCCGGCTGCTCGAGGAAAAATGGCTGAAAAAAATAACTTACGAATATATCTGAATGATGCCTTTCGCTTTTGCGAATTCCATTATCTTATTGAACAGGAATGGCTGGATATCAGGATAAGTAAGCTTATCCGGCATTTTTTCGCTTAGATGTACCTCTGCTATCTCAAAAACATCCGGCACAGCCTTCAGTGTTATCACCTCGGCAAGATAAAGCCTTCCATAACCGGTTTTGCCATCAGCTTCGACCGAATAGGTTGCAACCGGGTACAACCTGAACTCATCAGCACCTGTCTCTTCAATAAGCTCTCTTTCAGCAGCTTCTTCCGGTGTCTCACCCTTCTCGATGTGTCCGCCGGCTATTTCCCATGTCAACCTGTCCCTGTGGCGGACAAAAATCCATCGCCCCTTATGAACAGCCGCTATAACTGAGTAAGTCAGACCTGCCTCAGGCAAAAATGAAATATCATAGAATTTTACTTCTGTTGCCATGATGTTTTATTGTTCAAATCTAATATAATCAAGTAACATTAAATAACTATTTTTGGAGCTAAACATCAGGTAATGCTTCTGTTCATAATTCTGTTGGCAGCTGATATACTTTCATCTCTTGTTTTGAAAGATCACTTTTACAGAAAATTCAAAACAGTTTTCATTTTTTTTTCAATCATTCATCTTGCCTTTAGTTTATGGATCTGGATAACCTTCATCAGGGTAGTTTCTTATAATGGCCACTTTGATGCCCCTGAAAATGTCGGTAATCAAATGACGCTGACAGGATTGATATGTGCTGTTGTTCTGAACAGGGGATTGATAATTTTTACTCACTACTTAGGTAAATTGTTCAGGATAAAGCAAAGAAATCATATCAGAGTCCTGACAAACATCGGACTTGCAAGCGCTGCAATTTACTTTTCAATACTGGCCTTGAGCTTCCTGACAAGATTCAGCTATAAAACTGAAGAATTAACCCTGAAAATAAAGGATCTCGATAATGAGTTCGCAGGATTAAGGGTGGTCCATATATCGGATCTGCATCTCGGAGGTTTTCAATCCCGGCCGGACAAAGTGGCTGAATTGATAGAACAGGTGAATAGTCTGAAACCTGATATAATAATCAACTCAGGTGATTTTGTCAGTTATGGCTGGAGAGAGTTGAAAGGATATGATACTATTCTTGCCCGGGCAAGGAGTACTTATGGAAATTTTGCTGTCTTTGGCAATCATGATATCGGTACATATATACCCGGGCAGACTGAATCCGGTATTAAAGAGAATCTCGCCGGGATGAATGAGTTGATCAGATCGTCCGGTTACACCCTGCTTGATAATAGTCATACAGAGATAAAAATCGGGACTAAAGTGATTTCATTTATCGGTGTCAGTACCGGAGGAAGATTCCCGGAAATGACGCATGGCAAAATCATTGAAGCGATGAAAGGGCTGGACTCTGCAGACCTTATGATCGCGATATGTCACGATCCTGACCAATGGGAAGAAGAAATTGCAGGCTCTACAAATATTGACCTGACTTTTTCAGGGCATACTCATGGAATGCAAATAGGGTTTTTCACCGGATTTTTCAGATGGAGTATTGCGAAATACTTCTATCCTCACTGGAACGGGATCTATAAAGAAGGTGTTCAATGGCAATATGTTAATCGTGGTGCCGGGGTGCTGGCTATGCCGTTCCGGATATGGATGCCTCCGGAAATTACTGTTATCACTCTCGAAAATGGCTGACTTTAAATAAGTAACGGGTGGTTTACAGAATGACCACCCGTCTTACCCATATGATTTACCTAACCTGACTAACCTAAGCAATGAATTTCTGTAATTATGGTATCTGATAAAATATCAATCATATTGGGCTCTGATCAAAATCTAACTCTATAACTATGAATGAACAGTTTTTAAAATTGACAACAAAAATATCCTATTTATTCCTTAATGTTAATATAAAGTAACATATTTATAGTTTTTTAACAGTTTCCTTGAAATTTTTAAATAAATCCATCATTAATGGAATCGTTGAATTATAAGATCATATTTTCAAATCGCAGATCAATAAGTATTATTCTACATCCTGTAAAAGGTATAACAGTGCGTGCACCATACAGGACTTCACTTAAAACAATTGAAAAATTTGTCTTTCAGAAAGCCGGATGGATACAAAAAACGTTAGACAAATACAAGAGTGCAAAAAATCTTAATGAGGATAAAAGGTTTGCCAACGGCGAAAAAATCATTCTTATGGGCCGGGAATATGAACTTAAGGTAACACCATATGTTCAGGATCATATTACCCTGAACGATAATATTATTGAAATAGGTATCAGTAATGAAAATGATCCTCACCTGATTCGTTCCAAGCTGAACAGATGGTATATGAATAAGGCAAGGGAGATCATTCCGGGAAGAATAATAGAAATAATAAATAAATATGATGAATACGCTTTTGTTCCGACAGCCATCAGGATCAGGAAAATGAAGAGCAGGTGGGGCAGCTGCAATTCAAAAGGCAGGGTTACTATCAATTCTGAGCTTGTTAAGGTGAATGCTGCATTGATTGACTATGTGATTATACATGAACTGTGCCACCTTAAGTTCCATAATCACGGCAGTGAATTTTACAGGATGCTCCAGAGCCTGGTACCCGATTACAAAGCTTTGAGAAAGGAGCTCAGAGCTTATCATCTGGAATAACTATCACCCTGTTTTACAAGTTACCGGCAGATAAGCCAGATATGTTTCTATAAATTCCGGAAAATAAGATTACAATACATTGAATTCCTGTCCTTTTGCCGGTATCTCCAGATTTTTAAATCCTTGTGATTCAAGCTCAAGAGCATATTTCTTCTGTGTTTCATATTCCCCGTGCACAAGGAATGTTTTTTCAACGGCGGTTTTTTCCTGACACTCCAGAAAACTTATCATTTCTTTATAGTCTGCATGGCCTGAAAAGGACTCAATTTTCTTTATATCGGCATTCACAGGGTAAACAGTGCCATGGATAGAAACCTCCTTTGCGCCTCCAAGAATACGTGCACCAAGTGTGGAAGGAGAGCAGTAACCCACTGCAAGTATTGTGTTTTTCGGATTTGAGATGTTATTTGCAAGATGATGCTTGACCCGTCCTGCTTCCATCATCCCTGATGCTGAAATAATAACGCAGGGCCTTTTATAATCATTCAGTTTTTTGGAATCCTCTGTTTTGGTAATATATGTAAGCCCCTCAAAACCGAATGGATCAGAGTCAGACTGCAGGAGTTTCTGGAAATCATTGTTAAAGCATTCGTTATGGACGCGGAACACTGAAGTAGCATTTACGGCAAGCGGACTGTCGACATAAATTTCAACTCTTGGCAACTTCCCCTGGTTGAAGAACCCGTTAAGGGCATAAACGATTTCCTGTGTCCGGCCTACGCTGAATGACGGGATTATCAGTTTCCCCTCCTTTTGAATGCAGGTATCATTAAGCACTTTAAACAACTGGTCATCAGCCTGTTCATAATTATCATGAAGCCGGTCACCATAAGTTGATTCTGTAATTATTACATCAGCCTGCGGAAAGGGAACTGGTGAGGCAAGGATGCGGTTTACTGGTCTTCCGATATCACCAGTGAAAGCTATTCTTTTTATCTGTCCGTTCTCAATAATCTGCAGGTTAGCGGTGGCACTTCCGAGCATATGCCCCGTGCTTGTGAATCTGACTTTTATATTTTCGTGAATCCTGAAATTCATATCGAAAGGTACGCCGATAAAGAGGCTCATACATGCTGCTGCATCTTTCTGAGTATAAATGGGAGCTATCGGAGGAAGACCTTTTCTCGCACGTTTCTTATTGAAGGTGACGGTATCATGCTCCTGTATGAAACCCGAGTCAGCAAGCATTATCGCACATAGATCGCGTGTCGCATTAGTGCATACCACCGAACCCCTGAAACCTCTTTTGTACATGTATGGAATAAGTCCGGAATGATCTATATGCGCGTGTGTAAGAATGATATGATCGATCGTTTCGGGTTCAAATCCCAGGTCCCGGTTCATACCGTCTGTCTCAAGTCCTTTACCCTGGAACATACCGCAGTCGAGCAATAATCTCTTGCCCATATCGGTGGTTATCAAATGTTTACTTCCGGTAACTTCCCTGGCTGCACCAATGAATTTTATTTTCATGAAGCTTGTATTTTGGCTTTAAAGATAGTGATTATGTTGAAAGGCTCAAAGGCTCAAAGGTTGATAGATTGAAGGGGTGAAGGGGTGAAGGGGTGAAGAGGTGAAGGGGTGAGGAATTGAAATCCTGCACAATCGCTCATCGCTCCCCGCTCCTTGCTCCTTGCTCCCTGCCCTTACCTGCCTAATGCCTTCAACGGCTTTATGAACCTGTATATCAACCTGCTCTTTTCTGTTATTATGTCTGCCGTCCCGGTCATCTCACTGATAAAATTCAGGTCAATGTTGTAAGTCGATCTCATTCCGTTGACAAGATCGATCTCCGCAATATAAACATCATTGGCCGGGACCAGTGAAAGTGATCTTATCTTCCCTTTTATCATTCCGAACTCCATATACGGGAATCCTGACAGTTTGATATTAACCTCCTGCCCCACCCTGACCCTGCCTACTCCGGCGGAAGGTATATCTGCCCTTACAATTATCATACTCCTGTCTGCAGGAATAACTGTCACCAGTACATCTCCTGCTTTTATTATCTGATTCTCATTCCAGTAACTTGTAAGGGTAACTTTCCCGTCGACAGGACTCTCAATAAGATATTTCTCCTTCCACTGTTCTGTTGCTACTCCAAGCAATTGAAATGACTCCTCAAGATCCATCCTGTACTGATGCAGTTCCTTTTCAAGCTGAACCTGCAGATCGAGATGCGACTCCTTCATCCTAAGCATTGATGATTCATTGTTTTTGATTGATGCTTTAAGAGAACTGTATGCTGATTGTCTCTGAAGCAGTGACTGTTTCGATTTTTCAAACTCATTGACAGAAATAGGATAATTTCCTCTGTAAAATAATATTGAATCACGTAAAAAACTCTTCTGTTCCAGTTGAAGATCCTCTTCCGACAACCTTCTCTGGACAAAAAGCTCGATTGTATATTCTTCCTGTTTCTTTATCTGTTCTTCCAGTAACCTTAGTTTCGATTGAATATATCCCTGCTGAAGGTACTCCTTGTATTGATTGAAAATTGTCATAAAACGCAAATAACTGCTCTGAACCTCACCGATTGAAAGACTGGCCGGAGGAAAATATTGTGATACTTTATCAATCCACTGTAGGTCATTTTTCAGGCTGTTAAGAAATGATACAAGGATTTCAACATCTTCAAAGTGCGCGATGTTCTCTATTACAGCAACAGGTTGTTCGTTCTTTACATACTCTTCATTGCCTGCAAGCAGTTTTTCTATCTTTCCCGTGGACCTTGCTATGAGCGATGCCGGTGAATTATACGTCGTTATCGTTACCGGAGCAGTTACTACAGTCGGATAACTCACAAACCGGCTCACCAGCAGGATTGCCATTATTATAGCAAAAAACATCAACAATCCCCATTTCAGGAAACTGCCAGGGATTCCTGACATCACCTCCTGCAGCTCGGGGCTACGAATCTCATGAGAAGGCAGAGGGCAAGGAGCAGGGGGCAGGGAGCTTGAAGCTGGGGGCAGGGGCTTCATTTTGTTTTAAGGGCTTTTCGGAAGTTTGTAATTTTCTTACTTAGAACTACAAGTTGTGAATAGATTATATTTTTTTCATTGGCATCAATTATATTTCTATGTAAAAAAATCTGTAGAATATTTGCACATTCAAATACTGATCTTCTCGATATGTTCAGAAAGCTAGCAAACTCATTGTCAGAGAAGGATCCTGAGCCTTCAGCTATATTATTTGAAATGCTCATTGTTGCCGCTCTGAGTTGCTCGGCAAATTTATAGTATCGCTTTTCTTCAGCTTTATCTGAATAATCAAATAGTATTTCTGAAACCGAAATTGCATCTTTCCAGATATCCATGTTTTCAAACCTGAAATATTCCATATTTATAGGTTTTTTATGGTTAATCTTTGTTCTGCCCTGTCTTGCTCCTTGCTCCTTGCTCCTTGCTCCCTGCCCTCTGCTCCCCGCTCCCCGCTCCCCGCTCCCAGCCCTCAGCCCCCCAGCTCCAGCTGATCCTTCACCAGATTAAAGTACGCACCCTTTCTGCTGACCAGCTCCCTATGTGTACCTGTCTCTGCCACTTCTCCTTTCTCGAGCACTATTATCTGATCAGCATTCTTTACTGTACTAAGCCGGTGGGCAACAATTACAACTGTCTTACCTTCGAAGAAAGCTCCAAGGTTTTCCATTATCGTTCTTTCATTTGTGGCATCAAGGGCGTTGGTAGCCTCATCGAAGAAAATAAAATCCGGATCCTTGTAAACAGCCCTTGCAATAAGAAGCCTTTGTTTCTGGCCCGTACTAAGACCCTGGCCGTCATTACCTATCCTGGTATTATATCCAAGCGGAAGTCCCTCTATGTAATCTCTGATATTGGCTGTCTCAACTGCCCTGTCTGTCTTTTCCCTGTCGGGTATCTCATCTATAAGTCCTATATTACCTGCTATAGAATCTGAAAAGATAAAACCTTCCTGCATCACAACACCGCATCGCTTTCTCCACTCCGAATGACTGTAACGCTTAAGCGATACCCCGCCAAGCAAAATATCACCCTTGACCGGATCGTAGAATCCCAGCATCAGCTTTATCAGGGTTGTCTTACCGCTGCCGCTGATGCCGACTATTGCCGTAACCTTTCTTGCAGGGATCGTAAGTGATACGTTATTCAATACCTTTTCAGAATGTGGACCCTCATACTGGAATAAAAGATTCTTTATCTCTATATCCCTATTTTCTGGTATCTCCCTTATCTTATCATCCTCAGGTTTTTCTTCATCTTCCCTGTTATGGATCTCTCCGAGCCGTTCGAGGCTTATCCTGGCATCCTGGGCTGCCTGGGTGAAACCTATGAACTGTTGTACCGGGGCATTGAGCTGGCCGATGATATACTGGACAGCCATCATCATACCGAGAGTCATCTGTCCTTCAATGACTGCCTTAGCTGAAAGGAATGAAATAAAAATATCCTTTGCCTGGTTTATGAATGCCGCTCCCAGCTGCTGGTTCTGGTTAAGCATCATACTCTTCAGGCTTACCTTGAAAAGTTTTATCTGTATCCTTTCCCATTCCCACCGTTTTTGTTTCTCGCAGCTGTTAAGCTTTATCTCCTGCATGCCTGTGACAAGCTGAACGATGTTACTCTGATTGGCGGCGCTTTGCTGGAAACGTTTGTAATCGAGTTCCCGGCGTCTTTTGAGAAAAAGCACTACCCATCCTATATAGAGCGTACTGCCAAGAAGAAAGATACCTAGTATTCCCAGGTGATAGGTTGCCATTATTATTGTGTACATGACCAGGGTAATGACAGCGAAAATGATGCTGATAAGCGAATCCGTGAGAAAAGTCCTGATACGGTTATGATCGCCTATTCTCTGCATGATATCTCCCACAAGCTTTACATCAAAGAAAGAGATAGGAAGCTTCATTAATTTGATAAGGAAATCAGAGATAAGAGAGATGCTTATCCTGCTTGTTATATGGAGGCTTATCCAGTTACGGAGCAATCCGTTGGCAGTCTGACTAAGACTTAATATAAGTTGTCCGATAAGAACAAGAACAACAAAGGCCATGTTACTGTTTCCGATACCGGTATCGACAAGAGCCTGGGTTAGAAAAGGAAGGATAAGGCTTATAATGCTGGCAGTAAGCATACCAAGCATAAGCTGTAGGATGAATTTCGTATAAGGTCTTATATACCCGAGAAGGTAAAGAAAGTTCAGCTTGCTTTTTTCTTCATCCTCCTGGCGGTAGAACTCCGGAGTTGGTTCCAGCAGCAGGGCAGTACCTTCATCGATACCGTCACTCTTGGTGGAATACCAGCATTTACAAAACTCATCTTTAGTGTATTTTAAAAGACCCGCAGCCGGATCTGCCACATATACAATTTCCTTCGCATTCTTAGCTCTCTGCTCTCTGCTCCCTGCCCCCTGCTCTTCGCCCCCAGCTCCCTGCTCCCTGCCCCACACCCTCCGCTTCTTAACCCTGTACACTACTACAAAATGACGCTGGTTCCAATGAACAATACAGGGTAACGGGACCTCGTCGCGCAGTTGTTCCCAGGTGAGACGGTAGCCGCGGGTTCGGAAGCCGATGCTTTCAGCAGCATCGCTGATACCGAGCATGGAGACACCGGATTTTGTTATGAATGATCTTGAACGGAGTGATTGTAATGTATAAGACTTACCATTGTATTTAGCGATCATGCGAAGACATGAAGGGCCGCAATCCATGGTATCAAGTTGTTTATAGTACGGGAATTTCATGTTCACCTGAAGGTCACGAACATCAACACAGGATTGTCGTACTCAGTTAAGCTTTCTGCAAGCTCCTGAAGCTTTCTTTTCTTTTCAGGGTATTTTGTACTTCCATTTTTAAAGTCATCGCTTGCTACATGATCTTTAAGTTGATTTGCTGGTACCCACATTACCATTGTCGAATCATTCACCATTTGTTTTGGGAAAAACCTGGGACCCGCATCTATGTCATTATATATACCTGAAGCAAATAATGGATTATCTGTACTTGTCGGCTGACAAAAGACAAAATCTCGTGTTTGTTTATTATAAACACCTAAAGCATTAGCAGTATTTCTTTTTTTTGGTAATCCCATTATGTGGTTGGTGTCAATTTTTTCCAGATGAATAGATTACCTAGATAGCAATCTAGAAAAAGAAAATCCGCTGTCTGATAGATATTATCAATCCTTATAAAATCAGATTTGCGATTTTCGAAGTCTCTTAGATTATCCCCTCCTACCTGTGTATATGGACTATACTTCCCGTAATTGAATATGCACCTTGGAACCAGAGTGTTATTGTCTGACAAATAAAAAAGTGTATCGTTTACTACCTCTTTAAAAAAGGTAATACCTCCAAATTGATGAATACTTGCATTATTCTCAAAAATATTCTCGTTCGGCTTTTGGATATAGTTTACAAACCTGTACTTTATCTCTCCTTTTTTATTTATTATCAACGCTTTATCTTTCGCCTTACCATTATCATTCATTATTCGTCCCAGCACTAATGAATCATTTATAAACTTCCAGCTTTTTATATAATTGCCGTCAGCATCATACAACATAGATTCTTCATACTTATTTGAAAATGAACCATCCAGATTATATTCGTAAAGATCCATATATCCCTGTATAAAGATCTTATTTCCACATCCGAAACCAATATTCATCAATAACTGGTATTCCCCAGGTCCTCTTCCTTCTTTTCCAATTTTTGAGATGAATTTCCCTTTATTATTAAATAACAGACATGTATGAAAATCACTTATGAGATTGTAATCGTCAGTAAAATCATATTTTATTATAGCCTGAATATCTATTGATTCTACTCTATTAAGCTTTACATATTTAATATTGTCAGTGAACTGGCTCAGTTTTATTTCCTCCATCTTATTATAACCAGCTTCGATATTAATAGAGATTATTGAAGGATCCTGTGTATTAACCCTGTTGCAGGAGCATATTATCTGACAGATTACTAACAGAACAATTTTAAATAAACTTTTTCTCATTGTAATTTCTCATTTAAGAACTTCTTATTGCTAATCTGAATATATCCATTTAATCTGATACACATTCAGAATGCAATAAGAAGTTCAATATTTACCTGATAAAATCATTAATTATAGCTTTCTAGATCCTTCTTGGTTTTAAGTGTTATGAACATATAAACAGTATTGTTAAATCCAATTCTATTAAGGCTATCTACTAGTATTTCAAGGCCTTTCTTCTTTGTATCGTATTTTGGCATATTTTCTTTAAATTCTTTGCTTGCAATGAGTTCAGAAAGTTCATCAAATCCTAACTTCATAACCATAATAGAATCATTTATCAATTTATCTGGTAAAAATCTTGGACCACCATCTATATCATTGTAAAATCCGGTAGTTGATAGAAAGACATCTGTGGATGTTGGTTGAGAAAATGAAACGTTGCCAGTTTCTTTATCATATATTCCTAGCATTGAATTTGTGTTAATCCATAGAGTATGTTCTTTTAAACCCTGAATCTTAATTACTTTGGGAGTAAGTCTTTTTGAAGGAAAATACATATTATAATCACATATAAGTATTATAAAAGTACCTACATCAAAAAAATTCGTTAAATAAATGTGTTTTGTAATCTCTTTCTTTTCCCAGCTCATCCCTCTCTTTATAAAAGGCTCCCTGTATTTTCCAAGATCAACTACATAAGACGGTAATAACGAAAACTGGCTATCAAATTGGAATATTGTGTCATTATAAAATTCTTTGAAAAACAATTTGTTATCGAATTTACATATACTTGCGTCGCCTGGAGACATAAGATATTTGATACCTGAGGCTAATTTAAAGCTTACGTAGTTAGGGACAGAATATTTAATATTGCCCTGTTTATCTATTACTAAAGCTTTATATGGCAGATTCCCAGTTACATTGTCAATGCTTCCCAGGATCATTGAATCGTTAACTATAAAAACATCATGAAGTATATACTTATCAACTGCTGTAAAACCGCTTCTATGCCTTTCTGCAAATGTCCCATCAAGATTATATTCAATGAGATCGTCTGAAGAATAGTCATAAACAAAGACTTTGTCTTCCAGGAGCCTTAAGTAACTCAAACTATTGTACTCTCCGGGTCCTCTTCCTTGTTTACCTATTTTATATAAGTAGCGTCCATTTTTATCGTAAAGTATAATTGTCATCCCATCAGAATCTATGATATATTTATCAGAACAATCCATAATAATTTTGGAATTCATATTTATTGGATTTTGAGGCATTTCTTCAAGGGGGATATATCTTATATCATCTGCATAACTGCTAAGGTTAATTACTTCCATGTTCCAAATATTAGAACCTATATTGATAATGGGTACTTGTATTGTATTATTTTTACGGCCACATAAAGTCGTAAAAAATACGATCACGATACTGATTATCAGCGTTATTATTCTATTCATCAGTTTCTGCATTAAAATATTAATCCTGAAATAGTTCATTTTTCGATAGAATTTAATTATAAAGTTAAATACTCTGTAGGTTTAAAGAACTACAGAGTATTTTGAATTTGAAATAGAGTTACATTTAAATTATAATATCCATCCATTTTTTCTTTAAAGTCAGGATCTTAATAATTTTATTATCCTATTATGCCTCATATTCAGGACAGGCGCAATGACAATCTTGAAAGCCTCCTCTAGTAAAAAAAGCTTCACATTGTTCTGAGGCACACTCGTAACTCCATGGATAATTACAATTCGCAGAGAACCCGAAAAAATGCTCCTCGTAGCCCACACACTCCACATAACAATAGTATTCAAAGCCTCCTCTTAACTGGATGAGTTCTTCGGTTTTAATTACTTTTTCAGGATTAATCTGTAATTTACTAAGTTTTTTCATTGTAGTATTATTAAGTGTTTTATCTATTCAACTTCCCTGATTTATCATTTCACAGGCCGTAACCGGAGTCACGGAAATTCTTTATCTTCGCATAGGCAAAACCCTTTCTGTTTTTAGAAAGGTCGGGGCAGGGGCTGTGGGCTCAGAGCGCAGAGCTCAGAGCACAGGGGAAAACCCCTGCTCTTCTCTTTCAGTTATTATGTGTTTATCAGCATTTCAAATTTGATTAATTCTCTTATTTCATTTACATGGTATTTTAATTCATCAAGGGTGTACATCTGTGGTAAAATAAAATCATTTACCAGTATGGTTGGTACCCTTTGAATATTTCCAATCCGGAATAATTCCTGATTCTGACTAATCATTTCATCAAATCCTGGACATGCTTCGCTTATTTCAAGATCATTAAAAATTGTATGCTTTAAATTTCTATCTGTCCTGTACCATTTTTCAAGAAGTATTAAAGATTCTTCCTTGCTGCCAGTCTCCACATAAAAACATATTTGCTTTAACAGCCTTGATGTCACCTCATCTTTCATATTAGGGAGTATTAGCCGGATTTTAAATTGTGATCCCTTTCTTATCAAATCATTGATTTCAAAGAACTTTGATGAACATGCGGAGCAATATGGGCTTAAAAAAGCTGTTATTTCTATATCACTTCGAAGATCACCATACGTCAACAATAAATCTGTTTTTGGTAGTACAATTCTGGTTGACTTCTTTAATTCCTGCAAAAAAAGTTCGGGTTCTCTTTTTAACTTTAAAAACTTAATTCTGTAATCATCCCTTTCTGATTTATTAATAATCAGATATTTGTTCAACATTGTCATAATAAATATTGTTGAAAAAATAAGGGATGCCAAAACAAAAAGAGATATATTAACTCCAGCAAATGGCGTTGACAAAAGAAATAAAAATTCAAACATTAATACCGACTGCACCAGGAGACAAAGAGGACACCATTTTTTTATCTTCAGCCATTGGTACAAAACCGAAAATACAGGATATGGTATT